>JAAUXU010011212.1_pt1 | contig 46624 bp, 44 predicted proteins | sample 7278151 | NCBI WGS metagenome assembly JAAUXU01 (sample SAMN14350113, study PRJNA611818) | marine sediment metagenome | isolation source: surface marine sediment (1.8m) | place: French Polynesia: Moorea | collected 2018-08
GACGAAGACGAAGACGAAGACGAAGACGAAGACGAAGACGAAGACGAAGACGAAGACGAAGACGAAGACGAAGACGAAGACGAAGACGAAGAAGAAAGACGAAGAAGAAAGACATGTTGAATCATGTGCGTGCATATCGTGCCTGGTCACAAAAGGTCTAGTTTCGAGTGCAAGCACAGAAAGAACCAAAACCGATGCTTTTTTCCCTTTGCTGGTGAAACAGTACTGTGAAGTTTGGCTTGCTCAGGTCTTAGGGACTGTCAGATCGATTGGGTTTCGAAGGAGCCCTGGAAAGAGAACGAATTAGGGTTAAGGACTGGAGATAGAGGATCACCTGTCAGGTTAGGAGTAATGAGTACTGACTGCAACATTGAATGGAGGCACGAAAACCATCTAAACGTTTTCATCAGTCATCGTTTTGAGTGCCTCCAATACCAAAAGTGATCACGGTTAAGCACGCACTTATTCCCTGTCTTTTCCCTCCCTCAGTCCTGCCTTTTTTATCTGACGAAGAGAGAAAGAAGACCACAAAGGAACTTTTTGTCCTTCCCGACTCCAACCCGTAGATCCGAACTTGTGCTGGCACCTTGACCGTTGCACAAGATCGCCTCTCCGGGTGCCAGTCGGAGGACACCGACGCCATCGCCAACATGAACCAGTCTGCCTGGATGAGGTAGTAGGTTGTATAGTTTTCTGATCATTCTCTTTTGGAACTGTACAGCTTGCTAACTTGCCCAGTCTGGCTTGAGAGGCATCGTGAGAATACAACAACAACAGCAACAAGGATCACTGACAACTTGCCCGTCGTCGTCATCAGGAGCAGCATTAGTTACTTGTAAATACCCCTATGGCGGAGGGTAGACTGTAGAGCGCTGTGTATGTTAGAGCGTAATTAATTTATGCAAAACCTGTACAGCATAATACTGTAATTATGCAGTAGGACCAAACAAGTCACACTCTCCTATCCTGCATAGAGCTGCATCCATCCCGTAGTGCTGCGCGCAAGAAGACGACGGCGCAAGTCACTACTTTTTTTGCATCGACGAATAAAAACCTCGTGCAAGTTCACCATGAAGACAGAGCGAGAGTGAGAGAAAACCGCACTGGCTGCATGTGCTTATTCCTGAGTGCCCAAGCGCGTGCGACATTTGTGGGGTGGGTGAACGAGATGATTTTTGCGAGTTCACCCCCCTTGTCGCAGCGCTCACAGCCCTGCACGAACAAGCACGTGTTGGTTGAGACACATCAGCATACATCGCTTCAGTTGTTGTTAGTAATGGTTGATGCCTTGTAAACGAGCTGCCTTTCATTATTATCATTATTTTCTCTCAATGTGTTGATACATGTTGTACCTGCGTAAATGTACAGTACAGTATGCAGACATAAACGACATGAACGTTACACAGTTGATATAAGTTGTAGTTTTTGTTGTGCTTCAACTACCATGCGGCGTTCGCGTTTCCCTCGACTTCTTCCCCCACCAGCCCCTGTTGTATCATACGTCTTCTTCAGAGGGGTACAGACAGAGTGCTTTGCAACCACCAATGTGCATAATCTGCCTAATTAGTGTCACTTGTCATGGAAACACGGATGGTCCTGGACAGCCTCTTGGCGGACACGTACAATACATTATGTAACGAGTAGGTACAAGGGCGATCTGGCAGAGGAATACGAAAATTTTCCTGCAGCAAATCCGTGCTTGTTCATCTTCTTTTTTTTAGCACACGTTGCAGAGGAGTTCCTTGGCGACAGAACAAATATACGTATAAATAAAAAATACCGTGTGGTATGCACGTAAAAGTGGTGATGAGTCGAGCACGATCGAGTGAACCTAAAGAGAAAAATGACTCACATTATTACCGATACATAAGAAGATGATTCATTCTCCTCCTGGCTGGCGGCAGCCTGATTACTCTCGTTATGTCCGCGACTCGATACTCGCCGTCCTCTTTTACTGCCAGCAAAGAACAGTGGCATAATTCATGTTGCAGACAGAGGACCGAAACTCCCTTTCTCGACTGGCAGTAAAAGACAAGGTTTGTCCTCCCGCGGCTCCGTTTAGTCCTTGCCCGTCCGCATTAAAGAATGCTTCTTATGTAGGTAGCGACCAGAAATATTGTTCCTCTCACGTCATGAAAAGGTTTTTCCCAGGGTCGAAATTTTCCTCTCTTTTTCTTCGCGACATTAGACCATCTGCCGATTTTGGCGGCCGGAGTGCTGCATTACACTGCCACAATGTCTCCCGCGCCTTTTTTTCTCTACCCCCCCCCCCCCCCCTGTCTCTTTTTTTATCCATCATGGCGAACCTCAGAAATGCTGTTTTACCATGCTGAACAATTAGGGTCGAGGAGGAGGCAGCTTCTTGTGGTCTCACTTCAACATCCTTCAATATTTGGCAGCATGCAAAAAGTTACTAAAAGTTTTCACTCGACGAGAGAAGCCGACTGAGTCACATTTCTTCTGTGAGAGTCGCTGGGTAGACAGGGCAGATTGGGACGAACGTGAGGACGCGACGACCCAAGGGCTTAAGCATAGGCAAGCGCACCCGGAGACCGTTGACTGCCATGAACCAACAAGGCACCGCAACATCTCCCTGCTACTAAAAAAAGGAAAGGAAAAAAATATAGTTGTTGGTGTCTGAAAAAGCCACCGAGGTGTAAAGTTTTGGTGACGATTCAAGTGTAGCTGCCGTCAGCGTGCAGCAGACGCACGAGGTTCCTCCGAGGAATCGCCCTCGACTTGTATCGTGCATGAACCTGTGTGCCAGCATGCATTATGCAAATCCAGACACACTTTTCCACTTTCCCCTTTGATTTTATGGTCAATTTCACCCGTGGAGGTCACGGTGCGCCAGTCATCAATGGCTTCGGCTGCACTTGAACGCAGAATGCTCTCCTTTTCACTCCCTCCCAGTGGCGGCAGCCAATACCAGACCCTCTTCTCGCTCGGCACCGCCAACTCTTCCCTTCACCTGTCTTCCCTCAACTCGTTGAGGCTCCAGGGACAAAAGGGTGATTGGCAATGAGAGAGTTGAGCACTGTCCATTATTGGTGGAGCGCTCAGGGACTCCTCGGTGCGTGCAGTGCAGCAGAAGCGGTCTGTGACGAATCTTTCATATTCCATCTGCATATAACACGACCACGCCCTGTCTTTCTACCCGGTTACGTAGTACAACGTGGCCGCGGTGTTGTAGCTGTACTGGAGGTAAGAAAGGAGGGGGGGGGGAGAGGTGATACGGTTAGCAACCAATCAAAGGTAACCGTCATTTTTTTTTCAGTTCATAGACCAGGTAAACTACGATGGCGGATAGACCAATCCAGGATGTACGTACTACAGTGCACCGCACTTACGTACGTGTGGACTATCCAACCGCTGTTGCACCGCACCAACCCGACCCTTTGCCAACGTTGGCGGAAAAATGAAATCAAAATGGTATTTATATCGAGTCTTTTTTTCTTCGTCTCGCCGACAAGGATAGCCCCAAGGGCAGCGACGGCGTTAGAAATATTCCCATGGCCCAACCGACACAGTGAAGCTACACACCCGTATACTGAAAACGCGCTAGGTATTGTTGGACTTTTATCCTCAAAACGGTGTGTTCAAAAGCGGTGTGCGCTTGAGTGCTGCCCTCCTCTCATCTCTCCTCTCCCTCCCTGGGTTATTTTCATGCAGAAAACTGTCCGCAGCAGCGGGAGCAGCAGGAGCAGCACCAGTAGCAGCAGCACTAAGATGGTCTCCGCTAGTACGTATGTACGTACGTACGAGCATAGGTACATAGTTCGTACGTGCGTTCGACCCCGACGTCCGGACGGACGGACGGACGGACGGACAGTCAGGCGGCCGGCAGGCCGGCCAGCTAGCCAGCAGACCCACCGGCCGGCCGGCCGGCCGGGCCGGCCAGCCGGGCCAGCCGGCCGGACACATATCCTGGCTGACTCAAATGGGAGTGTCTGTCCCCGTTGAGGTGAACAGAAAAACCTTGCATACTCACACCCGTCATGGATCCCATTATTATGCCAAAGAAGAGAGAGCGCGACTGACTGGACCTGTGCGTGTGCACTTGTTGTATTTCTCTCCTTTTTCCTCATTCACATTCGTCCTTTACCCTCCTACTGTACTTGCACAGTAAATGGACAAGGCAGAAATTTATGCTGGGACCGAGCAGTCGTCATCTTGTCTGCCCTCACTATTTAGGGGAAACTATACAAGTTAGTGGATGCCCTGCTTTCCTCCCCTGTATTAAAAGAGAAATTCTTGGTGGCGCTTGCATGCTAATGCGTTGAATGCATTATTATTCCAAAATGCCGATAAATTTTGCTCTTCCAACAGCTTGACAAAAAACCACCGTCTCCTCTTGGTTCACAACCACGAGCTAAACGATTGAGCAAACAAGCCGAGACTGTTCCAGTCAAAGTCAGTACGCCAAAAATCGCCCAGGGGTCACGAAGAAGAAGTTCCCACCCCCCACCTCATGCCCTGCCCCCTCTCCTCGCTCCCCGCATGCTTGCGTCCTGTCAATTTATGATGGAGGGTGTGAAACACTGCATTTGCGTACAACATAGGTGAAGCCAACAGGTTTTCTTTGCCTCTCATGACTGACTGAGCTTCATCAATGACCGCTATCAAAAGATCTCTGCTTCCTTTCAGAGGTTCTCGCATGCTAGCGTTGCCCTAGCCATCTGCAGTAAAAGTAATTAATGAATGGTAAGATCTAACTCATTCATGATCATCCATGACTAGCATCAGTGTCTCCCGCCGCCCTTTTTTTACCTACTGCTCTTGCTCAAAATTCTGTGCTCATTACGATTTTAGTCTTCCGCCTTCCCACACTTCCTACCGCCCCACATCTAACTATAGAACGTACAAACACATGCACGCAAGCACACACGCACGTACATTTACTGTAGCGTTCATACAATGGAGGGCAGCCAGTGCTTGAGCATCCATGCAGAGAGAGATGGAGAGAGTGTGATACATCGCCGCCGTCATGCAGTAGTAGCACATTCTCCGGAGGCAACAGCACGAACACACACTCTGCTTGCTCAGTCTACACACAGACGATTTTTTTTGTCTCGCAGCATTTTGTTAAAAATTCTCTCTCTCTCTCTCTCTCTCTCAAGCTCACAAAGCCCGGCTGTGCTAGTAGCAGTCTGAAGCTATGGCAGCCGCCGGTATCAGATGCCTAGGAGGGGTATTTCGGTCCTGATTTTCAGCCTCTCACGTATGAACGTTAGACGCCAATAAAACGTTTTTCAGCTGCCGTCGATGTGACCGTGCACGGGGTATGTGACGTTGCACAGCAGCTTGAGCACGAGCGCGTCTTATGTACACTGAGTGGCAGAATCATTGGGACGACCAGAGAAAAATGCTCCACAGCGCAGTGACACATACTGTGCTCACGGACTTACGTACATGACTTGAGGTGCGTTATAGTGAAGTCGCAGTTGCTACGTGCGTTGACAGCGCCAGCCCCAGCTATGGCAGCCTCGGAGGCCGTAATGAGGACGGTCACACACACTTTTCTCCCCCCCCACACACACACACTCACGCACCCTTGGCAGACTTCTATAGAAGTTTAAACTTCATTATCTGCGGAGTGGTCGAGAACAGACGACAACAAGCCGTCAGACACAAACAATCTTCTCCTATTGGTACCGGGGGCTGTCCCATTGCCCGGAAAATCGTAGCTTTTATAGGTCTGTCCTTGCTTTATAAAGCTCTTTCTCTTACTAGGACGACGCCTCGGATGAATTGGGAAAAAATGTGACGCTCTTTGGCTGACAGAGAAAAGAAGCATCATTTGTCATATTTCACGCGTCTCGTCTCCAGTAGAAGAGCTTCCCACTTATTAGTGCTGGTCTTGTGTGCATGAGGGGAAAGGACAGATTTATTGGATGTCTATCACAGACAGGGTGATTTTGTAGTGCTGTTGCAACAATACAACAATATTTGGGCTGCTTGAGTTGCCCTTGGAATTAGCATGCTCAACAAAGAGGTCTGAGGACATGGTAATAATAAGAGTTTGTTCGTTTCGGCGGCTTCCCTCCAATTGCGGGATGTAAACAGACAATCTGGCGCTTTTTTGACTTGCTTTAAGGTGATAAGAGAACATATAGGGGTATGAATGCTGGAGATGCGCTTACATCCGATGTGTGTAGCAGCTGTTGTGAGCTTGATTATTATTTTTGCGTTAAAAAACAGACGCATCTTCTGAGGCACAACTTAGGAAGCAGATAACATGGGGAGAGAAGTAAGGGAAGATCATCCATCGATAGTCAATAGCTCACAGAATGTATGTACAGTACAGAGAGAGCCTAAGAATACATCTCCCCTCCCGCGTGTGTGTATGAGGAGAAAGAGAGGTTCACTGGAGCGAGATATTTCTCTTTCGTCTTTCTTCTCTACAGTGTGGGCAAGCAAGTTCAGACTGTGAGGGCTTGTTCATGTTCAGCGTGATGATAGACGTGTGCCACGGCAGACACTGCCCGAACTTTCGGCACAGGTCGAGTCCCATCTCATCTCATCAATAGTACATCAGTCCTACAGGGCAGGGAAAGGTTGAGGTACTCCAGCCTTGGCGATGGCCCCGCATTACAAACAAAGGTCCACAGAACAAATGTCAATAGTGCAGTCGAAGCCAAGAAACAAGGCATCAATTTCTCTTAAGCGCCCTGAAACTTTGCACCGGCTTTGATGCCAAGACAGCTGGAAGTCAGTCTGATTTTTGCCCTCCCTCACTGTACAACACGTTCAGTCATACTCCGCACGTACCTTGTACAATACTTCTATGTACACGTGAAGGAGGAGAGAAAAAGGAAGGAGAGTTCTTAAACTGTCGTCGTTGTCGATATTCTGGAGTTTGATGCAGGCGCTTTTGGGCGGATCGGGCTTCACTCCCCAAAGCTTCGTCATGACGGGGAGAGGAGACCAAGAAAGAAGGGAGAGTTAGCAAGACGACGAAGCAGGGGCGGTTTGAAATTAGAGGAATAGTCATGTAACAGCTGCCAAAGTCTGCATCAGCGCTGCTCGCTCGCTCACTCACTCGCTCGTCGTCGACGACGACGGCTACGGCGTCGACGACGATGTCTGCGCTAATGCACACGAGTCTGGAGGATGGTTGTAGTAGCTCTTCTCATGACTCTCCCCTCAAAAAGCAGATCCGGACCCGAGAAACAGGCTGCCAATAAACTAGACAGAGCAGCCAAGCGCGCTGCAAATGACATGCAAACGCTCCGACTTTTGTGTGCATCCTCTCCTGGCTCCGTCGGGCGGAACAATTTCAGCATCGTAGGCGATTTCTTGTCTCACTCTGACGCCGATTTGCAGCGGCTGAGTCTCAATGCTCCGAGTGTGCTGAACGATGTAGAGGATTCAAGGTTGGGATCCAAGCCCTTTTTGTTCGTACCAGTACTAAAGAAAAACCGGCAATGGAACTCTCCCGAGCAGCAGGTGGTGGTGGTGGGTCGATGTGGCTTCATCCTTACCCACGCAGCCTATGCTACAGCAGCAGGTACCCCTTATCTCATCACCGTGTCACCCTTTTTTTTTTTAACCGACTAACTCCTTTTCCACACAGGACCAATTGGGTAAAAGACTAGGGCAACAGTGGCCGTGGCACTGCTGCCAAAAGACTTGAATTTGTTCTATCATCCTCCTTTCCTGAACTCATTTGGTCCTTTTTTTAGTCTCTCTTCGTGATCAGGCTATCTGGGGTGCACCCGGGGTTGTACTACTAACAGCAGTGCTTCTTTCTTTGGCCTAACGTTCTCCATGTGAATGTGTAAGAATCAAATCTGTCCCGTCATGCTACCAAACCTTGCATGCTGCAAAAAGACTGCGTCCTAAAATAGTTGCTACTCCTTAAGATAGACAGATACACAGACATTAATCAATGACCGCCAAGGTCGAAATTCATTGCTGAACTATCATTTAGCAAGAGTAACTTAAGCAAGTGTTACTTCGGACACACCAATATTATGATCGAGTGTTTCACCCCGCAAATTGGATGAACGAGTCCCAGATGGCGGCAAAACCGAGTGAGCCTCTCTCTTCTCTCTGCAACGCCCGATCGACCGAATGAACCGCCGTCAAAGCAGCAGCCGTCGTCTGTGTTCAGGGGGGAGGAGGGGGGGGGACGCGCTAGACGTCTGGAAAAGCCCGCGATATCGAAGCCCGCCACAGCCAAATCGACCGGCGCCCGTCTGAGAGTGAATGTGTGCGTGCGTGCTTGGGTGCGTGCGTGCGTGCTTGCGTGCGTGCGTGCGTGCGTGCGTGCGTGTGGATGGATAGAAGAGAGAGAGAACTGACCCTCTCTTTATCGCTCTCACACACATGTACACGCACACGCACACATGCAGGCGCGCTCTTGTCCATGAGGGGCATTATTCACATTGTACTGATTGTACCATGTAAGTACGTACGACACTAACGCCCTGAATCAGTGTACTCTAGTGTGAGTACGCGCAGTACTGAACGCAAGCATCTCTGTTCTCTGACGTGAGTACGCGCGGTACCCAGCGAGTGCTCTCGCCGGTAGGTGCGTGCTGCATTTCACAAATGCATCTATCTGTACTTTGACGCGCATCTTCCATACTTGTTGTCATCACCAGCTGTATAACGACTGTACGTACCATGTTGTAGGGCTCTTGGAATACACCATACATTAGAAACATTCTCTCTCCCTCCTCCTGCTCTCCCCTCTTCCGCCCAGCATGTGTACAATACTATCGTCGTCGCCTTGGCACTGAGAGCTGCAAGTACGTACGTACGTACCCTCTGTACTATGTGTGCTCTCTTTAGAAAGGAAGAGAGGGGATAAAATAATTTTTATTGTCGTTACCAAGTGAGATGGAAGCTTCTCCATCGAGAATAGTGTTTCGCCCGCAGCAACGGTCAGAAATGCAGCGGGAAGTATCTTTTTTTTTGGAGCAACGTAGAAAAAAACTTGTCGAAGATATGGAGGCAGTGTGAAACAATGCCGAGAGTGCAACGGAAAAAAAATGTAATTTCGATAGATGTGTTTCCACGAGAAAAGAAGCAAAAAAATTTAAAGAGGGGTGGGGGTGGGCAAAGGTATTGGCCTCTCAGTCTCCACTAGATCGATCATTCAGCACGAGCAACATTTGTGGGTTCGTATGAAAGTTGGAAACCTTATTGACAAGAGTCCAATCATTTTTCTGCTGGTTTTCATGGTCACTCAGGTTCACCACTCCCCTCGATGTGACGGGCAATATTTCTTGGTCCTAGACGGTAGTGCTTAAACGAGAGCACCGGGAAATAAAGTCTTGCGTAATCGCCAGAGATTTTTGCCCTCTCTGCCACGACCACCTAAAATGAAATATTGGCGCTGCTTCCACTTAACCCGCCAGTCGTCTGGAGTTTTTGCTGTCAGGCCCGCATCCACCGGTTCTCTCGTGCAAAATGCAACCCACGACAGTCGGTCTGGTCTGCGTAGCTCTGGCTGGCTGTGTCTCAGCATCAGGCCAGACCATGGGATGGATGCCTGGTATGTACATGTTGCGCAAAGGCTCGGCGAGTCGCCACCTGGTTATTTAACCAAATCGTAAACTATTCGCCAATTGTTCTTCGACGGCATTTCTGCGGGGGTAATCGTGGGCTAGAACAACTCTTTCTTCTCTTGTCCGGCCCATGAACACGTACACGTTGTTACACAGTGGACGAAGTGTGAGCTAGCTATAGTACATGTGGTCCTGGCAGGGCCACGGCGTTGTTTAGTTGTTGCCGTCGTGTCCGCAGCCATCATTACTGGAGGTGTGGCTCGAGCATTGTACTACATTCGTACACACAGACACACTTTTCTACGTTGCCGGACCTACGACAGCGTCTCCCCCACGCACGCACAGTACACGTATGCTTCAAATAAATAGGAAATTGCGGCCTGTTTTTTTCTTTTACACACATGAAGCTTGGTAGGAGTGTGATAGCGATCGTGCAGAGACGGGGGAATCCCTTGCATGCTCTAGTTCAAGCATAAAGCAAGTGTGCTGAGCTGGATTTCCTGTCTCTCGACCATCTTTTTCTATAAAAATCGCTCAGATAGTCGTGGTGTTGTACTAAGGAGCTGCGCTAACCGGACAGCGAAACTTGCACAACAGTCTACATATTTGGACGGCCCTGCAGGCTACAGCAGACCCGTCAGATTGAGCTGAAGGAGAGCGAGTCTTTCATTATAAGTGCAGAGCAGACATTTTTGCTTCTAGGTCAAAGAAAGGTCTCTTTTTATGCGGACCAACTTATGTTTGCCCTTCTAATGTCCGTCATCATGTTCGTCCGAGTAATTAAGTGCGTGTGGCACGCCTCCGTTCTTAATTAGACTGTCATCGAAACAGAAATAAATGTGCAGAACCACCTGAAGAACGAAATAAAGGCAGCAAGAGCACACATCTTTTGGTTGCTCAGACGGCGCCAAAGCATTCCCCTCTTTTTTTTGCACGCTCAGTGCCAATCTCCGAAGAGATCTGCAGACAACAAAGCACTTTGAATCTGCTGGCAAGACTTTGCCCTCTTCGTTTGCGTGCCTTGTCTGTTAGCGCGCTTGATGTGAACACGCAACTCCGCCAAGTTGACACCAGGGAGATGACCAGTAATAATAACCTGGTTCTCCAAGTCGGTAGCACGGTTACCAATAATTAGATGTTAGACGTAGCTTCGGTGTGTGTGAGTGGAGCAGGTTTCAGAGTAATGTCTCATTTGTCAGACGACGACGGTCAGAGTGGCTTGAGAATGCTGCTCGTGCAGACGGTTCTTCGGGCCCTGGTAGCTTATGGATTTGGGAAAGAAGAGGCTGATATAGGAAGGCCTCATGTCATGTGTGTACACTTTACAGCTGTGCTTCATAATTATAACTTCAAGTGCGACACTTATCATGGGCGTCATTACTAAAACTTATGTGCACTCTGTGCTTAGATATCGCGGAGGTGGGTCTAAGAATAGTACAAATGACTTGTCTGAAGTTTGCCTGAAAAGAAGAATAGAGACAAACTGTCACAGTCTCGTAGATCGTGATCACCTCTGTCTCGCTCGGGAGAAGCTCTAAATTCCACCCGTGTCATTACCTAATGACTCAGTCATTTAGCATCTCAGGGTGCCTGACTGTTGGGAGGGGGACAGCGAGGTTCGCTGCACACAGCTGAGCAAGGACACTTTGGCGAGACAATTTCATTTATCGGTCTGGGCCGTCAGGGGCGAGACAAGAAAATAAACGGTCACGACAGGCAGGTTCTAGAGGAGGCAACATCTTCATGACCATGTGTTGTGGACACACTCAGATCATCTTTTTATAGCAAGAGCACTCGCACATATGGGAACTGACTTTAGCATAGAAACGAAGAAAACCGTGTCTCTGCTAACATAGTGCATAGCAGTAGTATGTCCTCTCTCTTTTTCTCTCTCGAGCCGTAGTTATATTACATTGCGCCTTATTTAGGTGTGCATTCAAGGCACCCAAGAAATTCCATCTCGGCAACGTATTACAGCAGCACCGGACAATGGAAGTACATATTTCTAGCTAGAGCCCACACACACGTCCTTAAGGACACGCTCGTATAGCTCCCTCTGCAGAGCTCGGACGCTGTACGTTCAGCGCGCTCTTCCTTTTTCCTCATTGCTAGCACGAACAGTAATACTATTACATTACCACCACACTACAGTCCCAAGTACGGACACAGACAGCTCGCTGCATGAAGTCTAGACCGTTGCCCCTCGCCGCCTTGAGGGGGCAGGCAAGCAAGAGCAAGTCACTCATCAAGCAGCAGCAGCACCAGCTTGGGCTGTACAGCATGAACTACACCTTAGCGGCCGTGGACCCAACTGCCCACGGCCGGGCGTGTTAGCAACAGCATGAAGAAGTTTGAGCTCTCCTGAACTGTCTAGCCGAACAGGAGCAGCAGCAGCAGCAGCGGCAGCACAACAGCAACAGCAGGGCAGCAACAGCAGCAGCATTTCTGCTCAAAAATGTCTCGGCCGCCCAGGAAATAATCTCCACTGCCCATCTTCTTTTTCCTCCTCAGAGGTCTCTCTCCGTCTTTGTGTGCGCGCGCGCACCAATAATTCAGTATGTAAGTTCGTGCGCGCGTGCTACAGTTGCTAGACAAGAGGAATAAATTCAGTTCGTGACATAATACAGCTGGTCGCTCGACCCCTCTTGATTAACTTTTTGGAGGATCAAAAAATCGTAGCAGTGGTCAAAGACACGAGAGAGAGAGACAGAGACAGAGAGAAGGCTGTGCATTGACCGTACGAAATGCGCAAGTTGTGTGTATTTGGTACAACAGCCTTGCACATTCCTTGCAGAGAGTCCACTGATGTTTGTAGTCGGTCATTTTCTGAAGCACCCTGACATTCACGTGTCACTGAGCATTTTTGCTTTCACGCACAGTCCTTGTCAAACAGCCCGAGCAGCTTGAGCAAAACCAGACAGTAGAAGACGTATGTACACACTACGGTTTCTTACAAAATGCTGTTGCCCTTGAGCTGTGGGCTTTTTTATATCCCTGAAATGTGGGCGTAACTGCGCGTAGCCTCCCCTATGGTATAAGTATGTAGGACCCTCTCCTACCTGTAGGATCTTCTTTCTTTTCTCGTCGTCTCAAGAATGGTCGGTTCAATGCCCTGAAGTTGTGTGTCAAAATGGGTGGGTGAAAAAGCTTACGCGGATATTCTTAACTTCACATCTAGGTTTTACAGTAGTCATTCACATACGTCCAGCGCCTCCGTGATGTCAGGCATTTTTGTCCAGCTGATGCACACGTGCTAGTACACACACGCCAGGCGCGCGGGCTTTGTCTCCAACGTAGATTTCGAGCTCAGTGTGTGCATGTAAGTAACGCAGGCATTACAGTGCTGAGTTTGTCCTTCCAGGAGACTTGGAACTTCCATGCGTAGTGCAGCCTGTAACGTTACGTTAATGTATGAGTACTTCATAAGGCCTAACGGCATGGAGATGATGCCATAAACCTAGTTATTTTCCCTGCACGTGTACGTATGTTGAAGCCACGACATGGCAAAGAGTGATAGCCAAGAGCTGTCCAGGTGAGATCACCCAGGGCAGGAAGGTGCAAAGAACGCCCCAAGAGCAGGTTCAACCCAAAAGATAGGAATATGCTCAGTTCGACACAATGTCCTACTGATTTGTTTCGCTCTTTAGTGTGCAAACTGTTGCCGCGGCTGCAGAGAAGTGGTGCCATGTCCCGCTTTTCATTTCTAGCCCTAAGCTGTGAGATGCAGTCAAGCTTCGACATAGCAAAGATTCGAGATTGACGTCCTAACGCTATGTTCTGAGTGCTTTTGGCAGTTTGACCCGTTTATTATATTGGAACCTTCAATATAGAAAAGTCAACCCCAACTTCACTATAAAAACGTTGACGTTGTACCATGTTGGGGAACCAAAAATTAATTATCACATTTTTTGTCTGACCGATCAAAAGCACTTCGCTTAGTCCGTTAGGACCTTCTGCAGGAGGCGCTGGATACTGGAAGTGCGCAAGTCCAGTGTCTGCTGGGCCTTACAGTGTGCAAGTTAAACATGGCGTGAATGAAACTGTGTGACTCCACGAGACACTCGTCAATGTGGCTCCGCTCCGCATTCCCGGTGAAGTGGAACAGGACTGTCGAAGAGCTCGTCAGCCAGGTACTGGAAGTCAACCATTTTCGGTGACATTACCCTCAATCCCTTATTTTCATCCTTCAAAGCAGAGGAGTGCAAATGTGGCAGCGCCACAATACGTGGATGGAGTACGTAGAAGAGAAGAGGAGGGGGTTAGAGAGAAATGCACCAACAGACACATGAGCGGCTTTGCACGCTACCTCACACCGCTTCTGGCGCGGCCGTCAGACAGGGTTTCTGTGAACCCGTGAGACCGTTTGAATTTGTTTCAAGTACAGCGATATAACGGTTTCCTCGACGGGAATGAGCCAATGACGACGAGACAGCCAAATCACATAATGACCTCACGAGTAACCTAGACTCCTCATTCATAACTGTAATGTGCTTCCACTACGCGGAAGAGTCACTCGGTGTGTACATCCGTCCGTACGTTTGTCATGCCGAGCCTTCCGCTAAAAAATCACCCCTAACAACGCCGCCCCGTACGTACAACGACCGTTCGAAATGTTCCAAAGGTCCTCTCCCTGACTGAGCTTTTATTCCCTCTGGTTGTGTAGCAACAGCAGGGACAGACGATGTCCTTGATTCCACACATTTTAATCCCGCCTTTTTATGGTCTGGAGGCAGATGGGACGCGAACGGAGGCAAGCAAGCAAGTGAAGTAACCCCTCCTCGCTCTCAAAGCTTCATGGGTTGACTCCTCAGTAGGATAACCCAAGCCATCATAGTATAAAACCATGTAGCTCAGAGGAAGAGGAGGGAGGGGAGGGGGACAGACAAAAAATAACGGCTGCAAAAAAACTGATCAGAAATTCAAATGAGTTTTTTGGGAGGTCCCCGCGGGTAAAAAAAATTCCTTTGTTTTAAGCAACTCCCTGTGCCATTGTTCATCCGGACTAATTACTCCTCACGCCCCAAAACTGGTGAAAGCGTCGGTGCGCATAACAATTTTTTGCTCCCCCCCCCATCTGTCTGCCCCGGTGCAGTCCCGAGTGTAGGGTTAATGTTCCCTCCTCCCTCCCCACACTGGTGGCTGCTCCCAACCCCCCCAGGGGCGTGAGCAACCTCCCTCTGTCGCATAAGCTGCACGTAGAAGCTGCCCCTGGAAAGAATAGCGAGTAGAAATTAACAGGCAATCCTTTTGTCTCATTGCTCCAATCGACACCCCTTTAAACCTTTTTTGCATGCTCGGATTTTTCCCATGCTAATACCCCGGGGATCCCACGGTCGGGGCTCCAGACAGGATTTTGATCTATCGGTGCTGCATATGTGGCACAAAAGGTCGTTTTCGTCTCTTTTTCTCCTCCTTTTGCCCACCCACCCTCACGAACTCTGACACGACACAATGGGCGAACCAAAAGAGCTCCCATTGATAGCCAATATGCATGAACACATTCACCGGTGTGTGATCGCCTTTGCATGTGTAAAGAGTGGTGATTAGAAGTGGATATTTTAGGGACGACGGAGGCTTCCTTTTTTTACGCCATAAATGGAAGCTCTCTGAGCATGCATGCTGCTTTGAGAACCGCCAAACTAATGAATTGACAGCTGCTCTCTGTATCCGCAACGTCGTCAACATAAACTTTCCATCACTGGAAATTCCTCTCCCAATCCCTGAGACCCTAACTTGTGGCCTGGACGTTTGCAAACACAAGTTACTGGCTCGGGTCAATGGGTGCATTTGTTCATCGAAGAGAAGAAACCATGTGGCCGTGCCAACAACTTGCATGCGTGGTATGACATACGGCACAGCGTAGTTAGCACCGCTCACCCTTCGTGTACGGCGTTCAGTGCAGTCAGAGTCGAGAGCATTCGTCACACCACGAGGGTGTGTAGCAATTTGATTTTGTTTAAATCGTCGGAGGCAGCCTGAAGTGCGCAATTTCCACAAAAAAGTGGAGGAAATAACTTAAGCCACTAAGGGCTCCAGCTTTTTCTACGGTGTGGAAATGCGGACGTTTGACGAACACTCGGTCACTGCAGCTTGAAAGGGCTGCTGTCCGAGGCACCGGAGCAGCAATGAGGTCTGCAGTGGCCTCAGAGTGTTCGTAAAACGCTACTTTACCATGTCGCGTTTTACGCCAGATTGTCCGTTTCTGACCACATGAGATTAGCAACTATGTAACAAGTCACGCATTTCGGGGGATACTTTTAGTTTCAAAAGTTTTTAAGCCTCGGAAGCCCTGACCTCCACTTTACGGCCCACATAAGCAAGGCGGTAAAGTCGGCCTTTTCTGGTCCTCCTGAGTACAAAGGCATGAATGCAAAATGGACAATCTGACGTAGAAAGGGTCTGCGTCGCTGCAGCATTAAGAAACTTACGTTCCTGTAATCATTGCTCCATATTTGGCGCAATGATATTGCTCATGCAGCAGCACTGGCAGACCTTTCAGTGGATGCTTTGATAAGGCACTGGAATGACTGGCAGCGTTATTTCCTCAACTTTGTCTAAAAGTGAGCAGCTTAGGAGTGACCCGTGCAAATGAGCAAACCTAGAGATGTTGCGAACGCTTTCGAACCTCCTGACTTTGTGTATGTAGTACAGCGAAGGCAAGAAGTTTGAAAGTACTTACTGGCCTGCTCCGGCCAGACTTGCATTCACAGTCAACTTGTTCCAGTCCATTCCACGCAGGTTGTCCTAGAGCAGATAACCGCTTGCTCACTGTTGAAGCATCCATTGGACACGTCTGTCCACTGCACCTTGGTCTGGTGCCTCCTTGAAGTCATGTTATGTCAGTGTCACTGAAACTAATTCCTCTTGAAAGAACAGTGTCATGACTACGCATTGTATGTTGATTTCAGGAGACGGGCCAATAACTACTATAACAGTTGAGCTACTTCATCTGGTAAGTTCAAACTCGCTGTCCTCACCTGCGCACTCGCTTATAAAGTCATGATTCTCACTCAGTCAGCTGCCAGTGGCACAAATGTTTACTCCTCATGGCACGGGGGCTAATTGAAAAAGACTCGCCCCTCGTGTGCACGATCGTACATTCTCATGTTCTCCATTCTGACGGCAGATTAAACGTGCCTTTCGTGTGATTATGCCTCTTCTTGCTGCCCCTACTTGTACATACGCGTATGTATATAGGTATTACAGTCAAAGAAGAGGTTTTTGCGCCAGCCAAGGAGCCAAAAAAAGAGGAGAGGGAGGGAGCAGAAGCAAAAAGTGGAGAAATGAGGCGAGGCAAAAAATGTGGGAGAGGCAAAAACGTATTGGGGTCATCGTACCGCAGTTTCTGGCTTGTCATTGTCTGCAGCTTCTAGCAGGCTTTTATACTACAGAGAGAGAGAGAGGGAGAATATCGACGAGGTGCGAGGACACGTTAGTGCATGATATGTATATATGGTATGAGGTCTTCTTGCGCCTCCATAACGATATTGCAGTTCTGCCCCACTCAATTCCTTGCTGGGCTGGGCTGAGCGCAAACAAAGAGTTTCATGACCGACAAAGGCAAGCACGTATAAACACACGCGTGTCTACATACTCTTCATTTCGTGCGCTTTGAGTTGTGTCCTCCACCCGAGGCAGAATGTACCGTGCGTACAACAAACACAATTACTCTAATACTTTGCTGCACGTTTTCCAAGATTAGGTGTGGACTGTATTAAGTCGTCTAATGGTGCGTAAATTCCTTCTCTTCCCTCTTCACCATGTAATTCCCAAAAAAGAGAGAAGAAATACGAGACTGGGCAAACAAAATCAATCGTTTTTGTCTCGCTTCTCTTTCCCTCTTTCTTCTCTCTCTCCCTTTCAGACGCGTTCTTGTCCCCATCGATTTTTTACTCGTCTGGCTCCACTACTACATCATCATTGCCCCCACTGCGTGCGTGCTGGTGCCGTTGAGAGGGTGGGTGAATGCAAACTGGAGGTTCCGAGACAAAACCAATATCGCACATCGTATTTCTGGCCACTGCCGTCTTGCAAGCAGTGTTGGGGGTGTCGACGGATTGAACCACTTCATCGAGACCGAGTGGCGCTACACAAGTGCAACACGTACTTAGCGGGGAGGTTGTGACGCGCGGGGGAAAAACAACAAACATGTAATCACTCATCAAGTCATGGCAATCCCAACAACAGCATGATGGAGGCAACATGCTGGCGTGTCAGATACTCGGCGCTGTCGTTGACATCTGCATAACTGTACGATGATGTTCGGAGCTTTTCCAAGTACAAGCGCGGTGGTCGTGGCCAGCCAGTTGGAATCTGAGTCGCTGGAGATGTGGCCTCCGTCCTTGCCCAGCCAGAACCCCCTACACTTCAGCATCCGAGATCGCACCGACGGGAGAGCCTACAACCATCCAACACATGGAGATCGGTGCCCCGAAGTCAGCCACTGAGAAGAAATGGCCTGTCATTGCTTTGTATATCAAGAATACCTGCGCCACCTTGTGCTCCTCCATCATCAAGGGCATCAAGGGAGAGCTTCTTGAAAAGTAGTGGTACATACCAGCATATAAAGTTGTACTGCATATTATCCCTAATATACAGTTTCATCTCCCTAGTCCACGTCACTGCCAAATTAGATTTAGCAGTCCAATGTGTTGACCCCTGATAGCCTTCTATTTGTACTCACACAGCTTTTCGGAGGCAAATAAATTTACCGCACATTCAAAAACACTATGAACAATGTGACAAAAGGCTTACGTAGTAATTTTAAGTTACCTTAGGGTAGTCGCCAATTTTTATGGTCTCGCAAGCAATTGAAGAAAACCCAACTAGGGACTTTTAAGAACTTAGCATTAATTCTCACTTTTATGCTCTAGTACTAGTCACTTACAAGCAGGTACGCAGGTGCAGTTCAATACGCAATACGTACAGTCCACCACAGCTTTTTGTACCTGGACACAGCAAAACAGTACCATGCAAGAGGAAGAAAGGAGGGCACAGGAAAAACTTCCTTGATTGATCAAACGAGTGAGCACAATTTCCTCTCGAACTTTCTGTAGGTGGTTCAAGGTCTCTGCGTGGACTGTCCTCACTTCTCCTCTTGTGACATGACCCCGGAGACGTTGGCCTGCAGGGACACCAACACCCAGCTGGAGCCCCTCCGACGGGCCATCGAGTCGGCTGTCCCCACAAAAGATGGTCCTCATCGCAGCGAAGAGTATGACTTTTGCTCTTCTGGCTCGATCACGAGTGGCTATGACCGGCACACAGCGCGCCTCATCTTGCCAGCCAAGTACACCACCTCTCTCGACAACCCACTGTTTAACCTGACCGAGGAAGAGTACAGGACTCTCAGGTGCGAATGTTAGTTGGAGTTAGATTTTGACACAGATTTGACCATATCTTTTCCTAGACGTTACCAAGAGGAGAGGTCCCTTCCCGATCGCTTCCTGGGTCAAAGCTCTGCCCAGACCAATGCCTTCTACGAGCCGACGAAGCCTCCGTCGTACAACCCCACGTTCCGCACGACCTACGAAGAATATGGAAAATACCAGCCCAATGTACATACGGTCCCATATTCCTACCATGGGCTCAACACGAGGTTCACATCGAAGAAGGCAGCTACTCAAGGAAACTACCGGAATCACTCTCTTAACCTCTAGAGTAATTTAGTAATTGTGGAATTCTGACACCGTCCAGACCTCTTGTCTCATCGGCAAAGTTTTCCAAAGATGAAGACTAAGACGCTGGTGGAGACTCTGACTTTCTTTCGGGTGATCCCAGCTGATGCCGAAGACCCTAGCGATCTCGGATCCGATCTTATTCCGGAAGCCATTCTAGTGAAGAACATCTTAGAGGAAATGGTCTCCAGTCTGAAAACAATTGTGCTGATCAAAGACTTTTGCCTGGACGAGAATGAGGGAATCAATGAACAATCATGCCTGGAAGACACCGAAATCGGCGAGAAAGTGTCGACACTGCGAGTTTTACTAAAAAAATGGCAGTTGCAGCAATATGAGAAGCAGCAAAACGAGACTAGAGCATTGAGACATCAAAAAAGTGTGGTGCGCTTTGAGCAGGATATCAGTTATGACGCCGATAGCGAGTTCAATGGAACTGCCAGTATCATCAGAAGCGAAAGTAGCAAAAAGAAAAACCTAATAAAAAAGAAAGCTAAGAGCAGCAGCAAGAGCAGCTTGGGCAGACATAACGACAACGCTTCATCTTTAGGAGATGAGATCGCTAATGCTTGTAGAAATGTATTATTAGTGGCACAGAACCAGAGGAGGGCAGCTGTGGCCCTCAAGGAGATGTTGAACGGTGAGTACTTTGGCGGGAGAATTTGTTTATCCTCTTGAATTGTACAGAACAAATAAAGAAAAGGATACTTACGTTATATATGACGAGGTTCTTTCCATTGCCAAACAGGTAGGACAATCCACGACGAGAGCCCGATACACGATTTTTTGCACGTGCTAGGAGAGATGCACGATTTTTCCAAGGTGAGCGTCACAACTCCCCTGAAGAACCGTGCGCAAGAAGTGGCTGATTCTTGTCTCAGTGCTGACTTGAGGCAGAGGTAAGTTCTAGTTGTGGCTGGCACTTTTTTGCGCCCCAGAGGCTGAGGTCGTCACATTTTCTTACATTCAAGATTTGACAAAATCTGCACTAAATTGAGGGACCATTTGGCCGAAGCCGAAAGGGAGCGGTCAGAATCGCTTGCCCAGCTGTCGCAGGAGAGGTCCAGCATAGAGGAGGAGCTGGAGCGGGTGCGTGAGGAGTCACTGGCTAGGATAATCCAGCACTCAACAGAGGTGATGCAGATGTTTGTATCTTGATGTCATTGCCATGTGTCACATCCAATGGCCTTGGGGCTGCTAGAAGGCTGTAGGCATAATTGTGGGCTTAACAAAGGTCAGTGACCGTGCACGGGTGACCGCCTGGAACAGTCACGCTCGGCGAACCAAAACCCACGAGCACTTGGCCGAGCTGAGGAGAGAGCTGGAGGAATCGACGACCGAGCATGTCCAGGCAGAAACAGAAATGAGAAAGGCTTGTTTAAAGCTGGAGGAGGAAGTTGATGACATGATCAAGCGGTAATAATCCGACAAGAGCTTGTGTCATGAGTGGTAAAGCGCACGCGACTGTTCTCATTTCAGGTATGACGCTCAGATGTTTCAGCGTCACGAGTCCCTTACACGACTGCGCCGGGAATATGCGGCGGAGTCCGAGGAGTTGCAGACTTTGTTAGCAGAGCTGGCCGAAGTCGAGGGAGAAAAGGATGCGCTGGAGGGGGAGAACAGACTGGTGGAGGAAAAGAAAAGGCGGGAGGAGCTGGACAAGATCAGGCGGATCGTGGCAGCAAAGACGATACAGAGGATCTGGAGAGCCTACAAGACCAGAATGTTGCTCAAGTCGAAGAAAAGAAGAAGAAAGCGGACCAAGCACAACTAGCGCTCGTACGTTGCATGTCGTAATCTCATCTCAACATTACTGGAACGACGCACAAGCGGCACAAAGTACATATGCGCAGTATGTAGCGACGTCATCAGAGTTGTCGGTTGAATGATACCAGGATCCCAGAGGCCATCTTCCCAGAAGCCGAAACCGGTATTTCCGAGCCCCGAGATCCCAGTTTGATTCTCATGTCTTTGTTACGATATTTTACCATTTACGTACATGACTCGGCTATGACGTTTTACTTGCGTATTGCGCAGTGACAACTTTAGTGACTGATATTTCATATCTTAGATCGTCAAATTATGGCACCAAAATACAAGAATCAATACTTCCATCACATGAAGAAATCATTTTGTCACACACAATTCAGGAGTCGTCTAAAATCCGAACTGTGACATAGACGAGGATGACTGCCGTGGTGCAGGCGGATACGACGATTACGGAGTCACCAAAAGCTTCAGTTCAATATTTCAGCCATTAAACTAATACTTCAGGCCAAGTAGGCCAAGTTAGTTCGGTCAGGCTGAAACTTATTTTGGAGATGGGACTGCAGTGGAAGTCGGTTATGACTGGATCTCAGGCATCGGCATGACGGTTATACCGACAGAAATGTCTGGGTCAGATTCCTAAAGTAGTAATTTTCACCTGTTACAACGTTACCTACCAGCAGTGAAGCAGCTTATGCTAGCAATTTTCCCTCGCCCTATTTACTAGGTCGTTGCCTAAATGCCTTGTGACGTTTATAGCAACTAGCAGAAAAGAGCCCCACGGCTCATATCGTGCTGACAGCATTTCAATTCCAATCCAGCTTGGAAAGAAATTTTATTTTGCAAATTGCGGGTGCTAATCACAATCGTATTCTCCAAGAAATTCGAGTTATGAGTCAGAAACTGGAGGGTTTTTGGTAGAATAAGATAGAAGGTTTAAAACATAAACTCTTTTTATCCCTTGAGGCCCTTGTTGATCCCTGAAAGTTTGGCCAAGATCAGCCCAATGGTTTCTGAGATCTGGAAGGAGACGGACAACAGACAGACGGAAGCTCTTTTAGTATAGGATGATCACTGCTCCAAACGGACCTCCAATCTGATGTAGCAAAATAGTAAACAAAATACAACTAGTACTTTTTTCTTTTTAACTCTCCGGTTCTACCAGCGCATCGGTTCTACTGACATCTTTGGCCTGCCTCAAGGGTGCCGGTGCATGCGGCTGTCACTGTAGTTGCACTGGTGATGGAAGTATTGATCTTGGTGACGAATAAAACGATGACCTTCTGGAAGCAATTGTTTGGGGATTGATTGTTTTTTTGGTGAATAAAAAATATTTCTTCGGTGATGTTTGCACTACTTGCATGACTGAATGAATACTTTCGTAATAAAACTACTTCAACTGGTTACTTCAGTGATCTCTTTAATGGTGCCCATGGTTTCCCTTAATTTTTCTTTATCAGATGTGAACACAGAGGCATTATGGCCAAAATTAGATGACCAGAGTGTTCACATGACCCCCGTCCCTGGAATGAACATGGAGATACATTTGTAAATCCATGCTAGAGACTTGTTCCAATGCCCATAGATGCTATAAGTACTGTAACGTGACTGCTCTGAAATAGCTTTGCCATAGCAACATCATAAATAACCATGGCCAAGTGTGCAGCCATCTATGGTAGTCTATTACCGTCTCCTCAGCCTGGTCAGTACAGTTGAGTAAAGTAGCAAAGTTACCAACGACTACAGCAGTTCGGCCGTCGAAATCTTGGGGGTTGCGGATTTTTTAGGTGCCGTTTTTCGTCAGTAACTTAAAAAGCATGACAGTGGTCTCCAGATACACGGACACTCTCAGGACCAGAGGACCATGTACCTGTAAAGTCGGAGTTTTGGTGTATCTGGGGGATTTATGCCATCAAAGTTGCATTGCTGCCCTGCTTGGCAGCCTGTGAAGTCAGGGTAATCGCCCCTTGGTCCACCAGATGGATGACGAAGCTTAAAATTATCTGACGCAGAGTGTCATGCACTCATCAATCGAGACAGTTCCTAAGACACGAATAAAGAAATGGGTATAGTGAATTAGTCTTGCGGTCAGAAACTGTTGGCACAGTCAGAGAAAATGCCGATGTAGAGGGTGTAATAGCAAAAACGTCACTGAGTCTCTCAATCTCTGGCCACACCTTGGTGACGGAGTCTCCTCAACTCGGCCAGAGAGTCAAATTGTTCGAGTCATTTTCTTCCTTGAACGCTTTGACTCTTGGGTCGAGTTTAAGAGACTCCATCATCAAGGTGCGGCCAGAGATTGAGAGACTCAATGACATTTTTGCTGTTACACTCTTTACCTTAATCATTTCATAACGCACTAATTGGGACTCGAGAACATTGTCGCTTCAGGCAAAGAGTCGGCATATCCAATGTGGTTGTATCCTGAGACCGCTGCATTGAAAACACCGTCAAAACCGTAAAATGGAGAAACAAATTTGCCAAAGTCGTACCAACAAAACAGTTCTGTCAAGCCTACGCGGTAAAATTGAGTACATTAATACGATTGCAGTAAAGGCTGCATAGATATTCGTCCTCACAATCGAGTAGGCTTCTACTACTCTGGGGAGGAAGTGAATTCATCAGCAGTAGCACTTGTGTCTCGGTGTGCCTGGTTCGCGCCGCCTGGTGTCCACCTGTGCAAGAACGTAGCAAGCTGCTAATCTATTCCAGACAGGTTCTGCAGCCTGGATGCGCCTGAGCGTGAAGCGAAATATGCCTTAGTATGACCTTGTCAGCTGTTACACATGAGTGAGATGTCGTGAAGTGAGCACCCGAGAAAACTTTGCAGCTCCTCAACATGAGGGATTATTGTTGGTGCCTTGCGGCTTGCTTGATCTTGGTGGCGAGGAAAGTGGAGGCGCTTGAAGGCGACGACCAGAGCGCCTCCGTCTCTGTCAGTTACAACGAGGAGAGCGAAGAGTGGAAGGTACTCACATGTGCACTACTTGTGTCTTCTGAGCATGGCAAGTGCACCAACTGTAATTTTCCTGTCCTACTGTACACGTGCACCTGATTCACCAGGTTGACAAGGGATTGAAAGACTTCGCTTCCTACTCGGACGTGCTAGCTGTGGCCAACCTGACGAACAGCCAGACCCAGACTGGATGGATGTACCTGGAAGTAAAGACTAGAGAGGATGCGAATGATGTCATGCAGGCCAAAGCAGCGGGAGTTGCTGAAGGTTACTTGACCAGGTACACACCATTTTACGTGCATCTATGCTTACTAGCGTTTCAGTTGGTACTTCTGTCTCTTATGTCGCGTTAACTGAGGTTTTCTTTAGGAAAAGCATTCTGGAATACTACAAAGAATTCTACGCCAAAGATTTCTGCAAAAAGGACCCTCCTGCCTGTGACTGGTTAAAAGGTAGATTTAAGCGGAACACGGATTACGCCCTAAGAAGAGTGAGGGAGCTCAGAGCATCCGAACCCTACTGGCACATGGTTGGACTTTTCTACGAGCAGATGGAAGGAATCAATATAGGCATGTTCCATAGTCTAAGTCATGTCCATGTGAGCACTGCAGCCTCATGATGAAAGTCTTGTCCTAGGCTTCAAGATGAAGTCTGCGGAAGGGGGTCTTTCCGACGAAGGGATGGACAACGATCAAGGCGTTCATCTTCTGAACTTCATTGCCGATTTTTGGGACATGAGTGAGCAGTACAAGTTGCTTAAAAAAAAGAACAACCTTGGGGGTTCAGCGTCCAAGCCAAGCTGTTCAGTCATATTTAAACACTTACCCGAGACCGGGGACGTACTGATGGCTCACAACACTTGGCACGAGTACCGGGCAATGTCATTCAGGTGACTTATTCACTCACGGCTTCTGGTAGTCATTTTGTTAAAAGTTTATTTGATCACTGCAAAGATTTCTCAAGAACTACAACCTCAACTATCACACACTACCTGACCAGACAACTCTAGTGCCAGGACACACTATCTCAATGTCGTCCTATGCAGGTATTTTAAAAGAACTAAGTAAGGACATTCATAAATGAAAAGCTCATCAGGTAGCGTGTTCTCCGTGGACGACTTCTACTTGAGCTCCAGCGGCTTGGCTGCCACTGAAACAACTTTGTTCGTGTATAACAAAGATCTCCTACGAAATCTGAAAGTGGAGGGTGTGATCATGGAACCCATTAGGGTCATGGCTGCAAACAGGTTGGCCGAGTCAGGCAAGGCATGGACGGACATTGTGGCCAAGGAAAACAGGTGCGTGTAAAGTCATATGTTGCTTTTGCTCAACCTTACACACCTCTTCATCTGATAAAGTGGCACGTATAACAACGAGTGGATGGTGCTGGATTACAACCTGGTCGGACCAACTCTCCCGCAGTCCGGTGTGCTCACGGTTCTGGAGCAGCTGCCTGGAAAAGTGGTTTCCGACGACCAAACCAAAGTGCTTCGTGACGAAAGTTACTGGGCATCGTATAATAGGGCGTTCTACCCTGAAATCTTTAGACTGAGTGGTGCGCCATCTCTCGTAGAGCAGTTTGGCGACTGGTTCACACATGACCGAACTCCCAGGGCTAAGATCTTCAGGAGAGATCATGACAAGGTGAAGTACTCCACGCCTTCTGACGCAATGTTCTGACGGTATTCGTCACTACAGATCCGTGATCTGCCCAGCCTGATGACCCTGATGCGCTACAATGACTTTAAACAAGACGAGTTTGCTGTAGTGTCAGGCTGCGACCCACCTCGGACTCCCGCAGGCGCCATCGCCAACAGGCTCGATCTTTCCCCCCCCGGTGCAAATTGCTCATTTGCAGAATACGATTGGATGGTTGGACATTCTGGGTGCGTGATCAGTACTATCAAGGATCTTTCAGCATCCAGCCACGTATCTACTCGTGTATCCAACATGTCTTGCGTCCAGGTATGGCGCTCTAGACGCCAAACTTGCCTCCAAGTCGTCCTTCCCGTCCTTGTCCTTCATGTCTGTTGGCGGCACAACTCATGGGGGTCCTGGCAACTTGCCCCCGTTCCAGTGGAGTAACACTACCATCGATGGCATTCCCGCTTATAGGCCCATCGACAGGTTCGACTTCACTCCGGAGAACCACACTTGGGAGCTGAACGTCGTAACAGGAACAGGATCGACTGTGCATGCCGGGTAAAAAAAGGGACTGTAAAAATACGTCTATCCATCTCGTACGCAGCTATGGTTTGTTTCGAACTTCAACTATTTTATTATTTCTTTTAGGCATCCATTCGCAGTCTTCATATTGGCTTATGCAGCCTACGTCCTGCTTACATGACGAATGCTGAATGCAAATCCATTGTTGTTTTTTTTTTAAAAAAAATGCTTGGTTAATAACTTTAGGAATGCATATGGTAAGCATCTGTACGTATGAACTCGCACTTTAAAGAGCAGTGCAGGGACAAATTGCTGCAGTGTAATGTTGCAGGTGGAACGAACACTCTATTAATTAAATCGTCCTACGAGACAGCGGTATTTACGCAACTAAGCACTGACGCGAAATGATGACAAGTAGAGTTTCAGCGTATTGATGCACTTTTCAAGAATTGAAGCCATCATCTGCAACTACTGTAAACATACTGCTTACATACGTACACGCGGCATATTGACATCCTACAGTCACAAGCCTAATGTACCGGTATGTATGCTCTACAGCACGTAATTTCTTACACCTTCTTAAATACAGCTGTACTGATAACGTCGTTTATCGTCATCTTGACATTCATAATCTCTCCGGAGGAGTCGACCGTACGTTCAATCCTCGTCGTCTGGTCTTTCTCGAGCTTTTGTACTTGTACCAGCTTTGTCACCTTCTCCTTGCTGGTGACATTGGCCCCTTCTTCGCTGTTTCGTCTCTTTTCCTCTTCACATTGTTCGAGGAAGAAGCAAGATGTAACTTTTCTGCTATCGATGGTGACCTCCCTGAACCAGTTGTCCAGAGTGAAGCTGGCTACGGCAGCCTTCACGATGGTTTCGGTCCTGAAGTCATGATTTAATAACTGGTGTGAGTCGTATCTTTGCCTGGGTATTCCTACTTTTTTGCATTGTGAAAAGAGAGTGCAGTAAGAAATGTGCAACCTCACTGTCAGCCTACCTCATTGTCCACTGGATGCCATCCTTGGAAAAGGTGACTACGGGGTTTGCCAACATGGCCAACTTCCTCAGCATCACGTTTACTCCGAGCTCCTTCAGGTAGGAGTCAAAGTTGTTGCAGGAAACAAACTTCCAGGAACCGAGAAATTCACTCATGTCTTCGCGCACTGACTCCGCAATGCTCAACGATCTTTGTGCTTCCGTAAGGGACGCTAGTGACTTCCTTGAGAAAAGTGAGAAGGACACGATCATTTGAAAACTGCGTCCGTGCGTCATTTTGCCAAACCTTGTAACAGAAATGTAATCTTTACTGCGTAAAATGCCAAATTTCACACAGTTGAAGTTTTTCATCGGACGACCGTGTCATCCCATCGTCGCAGTATGAATCCACACGCAACAGTGCCAACTTTCCCTCCAACTTACCGGTACGAGCGCAGTTGCAGCCAGAAGTCAAATGACTTTCTCAGACCTCAACGGACTCACAAGTAAGATCACTCAGCTCAATGTCGTATTGCGCTTTCTGCCATGCACACTCACTTGAATTCGTTCACTTCTATGTCAATAGACCTTGGCATGTGACAGGGTACTACGTAGGTTCATTTTATAATATAATAGACACACACACACAGTGTTGCCAGCTGATGTCGAACAACATCAATGTATACGTGTCTGCTGGCAAAGCGGACTCTCCCCCCAAGCAGACTCTCCCTGTTTGCTAATGACAGATTATCTGTACGGTACGTACATATACACTGGACATGCTAATACTTTTTATTAGGAGAATCCATTGTCCTCGCCTATACAAGGCGTAAAATACGAAAAGGATGACTGAAGAATACAAACGTAGTGTTACAAGTATCGAACAAGAATTGGAACTGCACACACTCTACGCTTAAACAATTTTTGGCGCAGTATACGCATGAAAGAGACATTCTGCTTCTTCTGCTGCTTACTTCTATGATCAATCATCACACTGGCCATTTCCACAGGCGTTGAACTGAAAATAACTTGAACTTTTGCTTAGTATTTGGTGCAAAATGTTTGGCTCACTTACCAGAACATCACCAGCTTCTTCCACGCCGTTTTTATGTGCATGCCTGATTTGATAACAGATTGAAGCTTGTAATGTATGCACCTCACAATATATTGTTTCGATATCAGTCACCTAATGAGATCGTGAGCTTCTCCAGGTTGCACATCTGTTGTCATGCCCTTAAGATGTCCAATGGCCAGGTTGTATGCTGCATGAGGGTGCCCAGCATCTGCAGCCTTGCGAAACCATTCCATAGCTTTCTCCTGACAACGAGCATTGTAGCCGTGACGTTAGCTTAGATTCAAAAATGACTTAGAAGGATCACCTCATCCTTGGGCACTCCTTTTCCATGCAGCAGCCTCTCCCCCACTACATGCTGTGCATGTGCATGCCCAAGATGAGCATATGCATGAGTCAGGTAGAAGTGGAACGTATGGAAGTGGAAGTAGCAAAAGTAGAGTAGGATCAGGCACACAACGAGGCCGAGGCACAAGAGGCTCAGGAGGATCCGGTCTCCAAGCGTTCTCTTCTCCTCGCTTCTTTTGGTCTTGCCGAGATATTTCTTGTTGCCATAGCTCATCAAGTGGTTGAATCCTTTGTCAGTGGAGGAGGCATCCCCCGTTATTGGTCTCTCGAGAGAGCTTTGTCTCTGGTATCGCCTTCTCCTCTGTGTCACTGATCCAATCCCCGACATTTTATCAACATTAAAACAAATATTGATTGCTTTCGCCTACTCGGGACTTTCCTAATGGTGACCAAAAAGACAGGTATTGTCATTGTTAGTGCTGTACCGCAGTTCTAAATGCATCATAGGTGCAGCGCTACAGTGTTTACGGGGTAGAACCAAACACTCTCAATCTCGCCAGAGCCACGCACACTTCTTTGTTCGCACGTGTTACTACTGCAAACAAAAGAGAGTGCTCATGTCTACGTTTAAAATGTTTCATGAAATTTGTGATTGACATTTCTGTGACAATGACACTATTGGATTAAAAAACTTTCTTTGATGTTTGCTTTTGAGCAGCTTTTCAGCTCCGCGCAATCTACAAAACGAACAATAATAACCACTCATTCGTCGAGGACAAGATAAAAGACCTTGGAATAAACATTTCTGAAGAAGACGTACGTGCACATGTAGCCTCTATGTTCAGACTACCTCTATCAGGCTGCTGCGAAGGCTAAAGGAGGATATGTCTGAACTGAGGTGCTTAATGATGTTGGTATCTCAGTCCATTTTTACTTTGACACTTTCCGAATGAAATTATACTTTGTGATTCAAACGTCAAGAAGATGTCAGTCTTAATTTTGCGAAACAGATCACTAGTGGCTTCATCTGGCGCTGTCATGAAAACAAACAAGGTACGTTTTGGCCATTTCTAAATAAATGTTTATTACAAAATATAACGGGATGTATGTTTGTCTGTATTTGTGTGTGTGTACATGCCAAATTCAGATGCTTTACGAAGTGGTGTGCAACCCGGAGTTTTTCTCCCAGGCTGTTCCGATTCGCCCGAGTCCAGTCCGTCTTCTGTGATCGTGAGTCCTTATTATCCAAGTTGTCGATGCTTTAGAACATTGTCTCGCTGCTTTGTGATCCAATTCAAAAGCCCTTCTTGGCTGCCACAGGCAGGCGATGTCCGGCCAGGAAGGGATTGGCATCCTCCAACTGACTGTCCAGAGACGGTGGCAAGCCGTCCAGAAATGACTAAGAGAAGACGATGATCTGTACACGTTATCATCGGCCGTGGCATATTAATGTTGACGCATGTACGTCTGTTGTGTCGTGGAGGGTCAAATGAGGACCTTTACAGTCTATGCTCCTCTTGAAGCTCCCGACCGATTGGGATCAAACTTGGCTCAGATGCTACGGGACCCCCCTTTCTGGTGAAAGTCTCAGGGGGGTTAGAATGATGGGTGGGTCTCAAAAAACTCATTTATTTAACAACTCTTATGTAGTAAAACTTGCTCTTTCAGTTAAATGTGTTCTTTGGGCCTGGCAGGGTAAGCCCAGAGAGCTGACGAGGGCCGACTCGAAGAGCTTCTAATGATCCATGCAACGAATGGGATGGATAAGCTAGAGTGACATAACGGTTATACCGAGTCATCCATCTTCCTTGTTTGCTGCTCCACTGGGCAATTGAACATGTGCTCGGAGTCACACAGGCAGTTCTGTTGGGCCTGCAACACGAGATAGAAAGAAAGTTAGCGCAAGTTCCCCAGACAAGACAAGCCCAAATGAGACTCCTAGAGTACCCAATATTGCAAATGTAGCAAATTCTGCTGTTATTGCTTCTGGTGATGGACGTCAAGCCGAAACACCCAAGTCGAACTCCTGGTAACAAGGAAAGGCGGGTGCTATGTACAAGAACGTAATTGCCACGGCTCACAATTTATCGTACACTTCTCCACATTGCATAGTTCCGTTGAACATAGCGTAAGTAGTATCCTGACAGGTCAGGTCAAGCTTCGCTTCAGGCATGACAAGCTGGTCAAATCCAGCTCCCAATGAAAAGTTGTCAGGTCAAGCTTTAGCTTGGATTCATCACTCCTACCGAGCAGGGGTCAAGGGAAGCAAAGCTTTGACCTCAGGGTTGGCTTGATTGTCTATGTCAACCTAAATCAATAGCCAAAAGCTTCGTACTAAGTTTAGTGAGGCTTGGCGACCGAATTCATAGCTACATTGTACTGACAATCTGACAAATTGACTGGCATGATGAACAGCTAGCGACTAAACTTAAGTTGCACGAGGGTGTCTTTCCACCGACACCTTCTAGAGTCTACTCTTTTGCAGGTCGATCACTACGTCACATAAATATGGGAGCTACATACAGAAATCTATGGGACATTATGTACGTTGCAGAATCATACCAATGTAAACGCACCCTCAGAACCCAGTGCATGTGTTTTATATGTAGCTCAGTACTATGCTTGTGAGACAGTCGGATGTTGGTTGCTAGCAAAGGGAATGAATATTAAGCACAGCATCATCACCTGATAATTCCTGCTAAACTCGGAAGTGTTCTCGAAGTCCTCCAGGCAGCCGTCCTTCTCCGTGTACCCCAAAGGGCAGGGATTGGGCGGGTCGCAGTAGGCCGGGAGGACAGTGCCGCTGCCGCTGGTCTTTGACGGGGCCGCAGACGGAGGGGAGAACTTGTCGTCAGTGTCCGCGTCTTCCGGGGGCAGGAGGATTGAGGGCGATTGGTTGTGGTTCGTCGGGTCCTTGGGGCGGGCTGGCAGCGCCCCGGTCACAATCGGCAATGCCGCTGTCATAGGAGAACAATCTCATGGAATACGTGTCCAGAGTTCGCCAGCTTAATTGTGTCGCTAAACAGCATCTTTGAAAGTGTCTGACGGGTCCAGTCAATGCCAAACGCGGCCAGACAGAAGGAGTTAGTCTCAGGAACACCGTAAACCTTAATTATAAAAGATTGTTCTCCCCACAAAAATTTTGGCTCTAAAAGCATTTTCCTATGTGGCCCAATTTAGCTGACTGACTCTTTACGTAGGAGCAGCGTGACAAGCATATTGCACCGTACCGTACTGCACTGTGAGTGCAACATGGGCAAAATGCACACGATCAGGAATGGAATCGATCTTAGCACGCAGGCCTTCACTTTAATTCTGCTCATGCGAACGAAGAAGACCAAATCACCTCCGTGTTCCAAGGTCTCTTGGTTGGAAGCCTCCCTCTCCTGCAGGTCCAAGAATTCATCCAAACTCTCTGGCTCTATCTGGTCGTACTGGTAGTAATTTCCGTAATCATTGGCCACAGGAGCTTTGTAGTCGTAGTTATCTCTGGAGGAAGCGCAAATGGTCATTTAGCATAAGGTAGTGATGAATCATGAACAACTTGAATTATCAATAGCTCACCGGTACTGCTCTTCATAGTCCAAGACGTTGAGCAGCTGTTCCAGCTCCGGCGTGGAGAGGTCCTAAAATACGCGTGGCAACATTTTCGTCAAATTACGCCATCACTCGACAGTGTCATGGCTAAAAATCTCACCTCAAAGTCCGCCTTGACCACGGCGACCACCCCGAGACAAACAGCTAGTGCAAGAAGAAATCCATATCCAGTTTTCACCATGATTCTCCCCAGTGCCCTGGAAAAAATGCGCAACAGATGGTGAGAATGCAAGTTGGTGGCAAAACAGGAAATTAATGCACTCGCATGGCCATTAATTTTTTTTCTCCATATTTTGAAGCACTATATGTAGACATTTACATGTTTTTCGAACAAAGTTGAGCGCAAACCAGAGAATTTTTCTTGGTGTAACTAGGTTATCTTACCTTGAATGGGGGAATGATGGTGGCAGCCAGCTGGGCTTTCCTCTGCCTTTCCCCTGGCACGGTCGGCCGTGGGGGCGATCGATAAATAGGCCTCTTGGCTGTCGGCGGCCGCGAGACGGTTGCAATGTACGAACGCAGCGTGGCTGAACATCGCAAGGGGGCACAGACTGGCAGGCAACCGGGAGAAAGCATCGCAGCGCTGTTGCCTGCCTCATTCATTCGCTGCCGTACCAATTGGTGATGTCATTGTGCTGCGCAGCAACGCACACGGTACTAACGTGAATACGTCCATGAAGCTGGGTAGCGATAGGTGCCTCCACAACTGCAATAAAATCGACCGATAAAACAGGTCGCCTCTCGCCATCGATGTTTGACAAAAAAAAAACCAACCACCCTGAGTTATGCTATGACTAGAGAGCAGTTGGCAGTACCTCTCTCTGTTAAGGAACTGAACTTGTTTGATCGATGCGCCTCATATCCAGCTCGAGTGTTCCTTTTTCTTTTAGGGATGCATAAGCAAGTCGTATCAGAAGCTGTAGCTTCTCGATTAGCGGAGGAGATTCGAACTCAGTCCTCCTTCCATGACAACCTCATCACGGACTTGAAGAAGCTGGCGTCATGCCCGGCGGTCACGGAGGAAGACTTTCACGCTACATTTCTCAAGGCCCTGGGAAGATCTGGATTGGAAACAAAGTGAGGCTACTTGAACGTACATCATATAAGTTACTGTAGCAGCGGGCTCAGAGCACTCGCGGTTTTTTTGGGGCCACACATGTACAGTTCACTAGCCAGGTGGCCAACATCCCCTACGACAATTCAACTGCCCAGTTTACTTACACTGACAGCCAAATATGTGCCACACAAATGTGTCACACTTTTAGTGCTAGACTGGTTCAGCAATGTTGCAACGCACTTTCCCTCGTTATAGCCGTTGGAGAGTACAGATAGAGACATGGGGGAGAAATCCTACAGATAAATAGGACAGCGCGCAATAGCACACAGATATATATGACTAAAACAAATGGTACAGGGCAAAAATCCGCCAGTGCAAACGCGCCATCATCATCTCACGTATGATTTCATCTTGTCTCCAGACTCCAGAACGCGGTCTTTCACTTGCTGCGCAATAAAAGACCCGATGATTGGATTAGTGAGCAGACTAGAAGACAAGAACCATTGGCCTACTTTATGAAAATACAGGTAGGTAGTCTGGCAGTAACATTCACAACTTACTTAAGGCCGTTCGCCTGCTTTGTGTCTAACCCATTTACTTGATTAGCGCCACTGGGAGCGCAGGATAATGAAGAGCTTAAACTCGATGTCCTCCGACCTTGGACTGTGCCTGGCCAAGCCGCGCTGTCAGGAGGAGCAGGACGAGCTCATGAATAAGTGGAACGAGCTCTCCACACTCGATCTCGACCTATCGCTCTTCAGGCCAGTTTATGCTCCGAAGGACTTTCTGGAAATTCTGACGCAGGTGCTTTTCATACGCGTGTTAATAAAAATCACTCTTACGTAAGTGCAGGGTGACAAACGTGAACGTCCGGCTGCCCGAGAGCATTCTTTGTCACCCTGTACATCTTCGCATTCTTATCAAGTACATAGAAATACTACCCCTCTAGACTTGTTGCAGGCAGAAAGAAAAAAAATTGAGGCAGGCAGGACGTTTACGTAGGTCACAACGTAGAAGTCTGCATGCGTAACTGTAGCGTTGACGTCTTCCGGCCCCGACGTTTGCGAGTCCCACACGTCTGCCTTGACTCATCCACACTGATATGCACGACTGTGACTCTTCAGCCCCAAACTTGTGACTGGATAAGATGCGGGCAAGCAGAAGTTAGGAGACCATCTTTTTCTTTCCTGCTGCGGGCAAATATTCACAAACTCCAATTCTTAAGAAAGAATGATGAATGGGCCTAAATAGGGTAGAGGAGGATCTGCGTGTGTGCCAGTAGAACATGTGTAAGCCGAGAATTTGCCTATGTTCGCACTATCCTACTTTAATCACTGTTGCATCAATCTCCGTAGACGCGCAAAGCGGCCCACAATTAGCCTTAATATCGACACATTCAGCGATGCTTGCAACAAAAAAACACTCACTAATGGAACACAAACAACGTACACAAAAAGTAAAGTCTTGCTTTGAAGCTACTTTGCGACTTTAAAGGAGAATCACATGTTTCGTTTTCAACACGTTTAGGAACATTACCTCAGGCTGGAATGGCAGTTGAAAAGTCGCTCTGCTCATAGCCAGTACATGCATTTAACTTCACAAAAAGCACTATCAGCAGAAACTAGAGATTCACTCACGCGGACTTTTTACTTTTTACTTTACCAAAAAGTGTTCCTCACCAGTTCACTTTAAATTGTCGGTACGTGCAGCTGCTTCATCTTTTGGCGTTGAGCCTGTCGCTTTATAATATGTGCTGATTTTACTGGAAGATATGAGTCCAACTGATAATTCACCCTTTTTTCTTGCAACCTCTCTCTCTATTTTATGTAGGAGCGGCATTTTCAATGTTGACTTGCTATCGTTTTCACTTCTTGTCTAGAGCAAACATACTTTCACTCAAAAACTGTCTTAATGGTCTCGTCGGAACTAGCTAAATTTGCTTTCAACGAAGTAAATAATGGAGCTTACGCATCTTTTTGTAAGTGAAGCAAAAAAAAAAAAACAGTACGGGGTCACCTTGTAAAGTAGCATAGTCCGAACTTGGTGGGACGTTCTCTGTATCTGTTTCAGCACAGTCGACTCTGTTTAAGAGCAACCTGGACAATCGCAACTTCAGCTTAATCGGAACGCCTTGCCTAAAACGAACTTTATTTTAGGTAAAATGCTTAGGACAGAGGAAGTTCTTTTAATCCTTTGTTCAAAGCAATGAGAAGCTTTGGCCACTTGCTGACGAGCCTCCACTCATGTGTTTTCTCAACACTCCACTTTAAAATGTCGGATGAATCAATGATTGAGAAAATTCATATGCAGATGATAGAAGCTGACCTGAAGATTTTGCATTGCTACGCGATGAGTATGGTTAGCAGAAGTAAATAAACTCCTTGAGTACCTTTCCTCCCTCCTCCAGTGAAGTGCGGCTTGCGTCGGGTAATGGGCGGCAGTGAGCCAATTGTATTTTTTTCTTTTTCGTAACTTTAATCCACATGCTGCACATATCTGTATAGCAAGCACTGACGTTGTCTGACCAAGCTCTGATTCTCCTTACTGTCAGGTTTACAGGAACACAGGAGTGAGAGAGAAGAGATACAAGAAAGAAAGTACGTTACAAACTATAAGGAAAAATTATGAAGATATAGGAGACTCTGGATAAGTGAACCCGTTTAGCTGAATCAACTCCCAGGAACCTGACCCAAATACATTTTTATTAAGTAAAATTCTGGGTTACGTGAATCCCTATTTTTTGTAAAGTGTTACATAACTAAATCCAAGTAGCCTTTGTGGAGCATCTTTTGATGTAGATTTGTCGCTGTTGTTGCTCAACTCACGATACAAACTCATCTGATCTCAACTCACACCATCTTTTCAAAGTTAGCACTCACTCATGCACAAGTTTCAAGCCGACCCAAAACTATCACACACATACACCAAAAAAATCCTCCGACCCAAAAGTGTGCAACTTCCTTTGTAGTACGACTAACAAGCAATCAACACGTTTTTGCCATCAGTTCATTCACCACGAAAAACTGAAATCAGTCAGTCAACTGAAGCAAAATCTTTTGTGTCAGGCTGATTCGCTTATCCGGAGTCTACTGTGTGTGCAAGAAACAGCCATAACTCGTGACATGCAAAAAAAAAGCCAGTGAACAAGTGTCACCATTCTGATTCATCTCTCTGGTATTTGAGAAATGCCGGTATTTTGCAAACAGATGATAGTGTGGGTGCATGCAACTACCGAGGGTTGTAAAAGGGACATTATGACTCTGGACTAAATAGTGGAATATTAACCTGAGTCGATTACTGCCATTTAATTGCATCCTGCTGTACGCCAGTGTGTCCACAAGTACTGTGTATAGGGATAATTTGCAATAATGAAAAAAAACGGTGATTTGAAGCAAAAGTAAAACTGCGCAGAGATCTCCAACTCTGTGCGCGCTTTCGGGCGGCACGTGGAGGCCGTTGTCGAGGGTGAGGGTGGCCACATTGAATGAAACTGATCCATTTTATGTCAATTTCATGCAACAAAAATTCCAGGATGCTCAAACCAACCACTGTCGAGATGGAGAAGTTGTCCCAAATTACCTGCATAACTTTGTATGCATACGATTTGTTTTACCATTTTCAAAACAGCATAATTCTTAAATGATGCACGAGCGCTTACTGTAAGTTACTTAGATGTACGTTCAAGCTCATCCTACGAAGTCATGCCACACATTTGCACCTTTTTTTGTTATCACTACTAATACCGTTAAAAAATGTCATATAGGGACAATTGCGCTTGTGGGTGCGTGAGTGTGTCAGGGTTGTAAATGCTGGGAAGGGTGGTGGCGGACGTGCCAAGGCAGGGGGAATAGGGGTTGTCAATGTTGTAAAAGGAGAGCCGGAAATGGCGGAGGCGAAAGTGTCGTAATATCCATAAAGCTGCCGGTAAACATCACTTGTTAACGTGAAGAAGCCAAGAAGTCCATGAATTTCACTGTACTCCAGGTGACAAGTCCTAATCTCTCCGATAATGGTCCTGGTGCATCCTGGGGTCTCATCTCAGTTCCTTTGTCTGTGCCTACCCTCGAGGAGTTGAGGGAGAAATTCAATGAACTCTCCAAGGTAATATACAACTTCTTAAACGCCACGAACTGGAGAATTTTGCTCGACAGGGTGAGGCCCACTTAGGATTGGCCTTGGGGTCGTCACTGATGGGTGACGATGCTACAGTCACCTTGGAGACCGAGAGACACAACCTGGGACAAAAGGTAATTCTTGTGCATAACCTGGCTTGGAAATCTTGGCGGATACTATTTAGTTTGGGGAAAATATTTTCAACTCACAAAGTTCACCACTTGAGTCACCAATCTAATAGTTCCTTCAACAAAGTCAAGCCCCATTACCAAAGTCACCTTTAGATATGTATTTGTCACCAGTTCTTCGATCACCAAACACACCCATCCAAGTCACCCTGTAATTCATGTGTGTCACCTAAATGCAGATAAAGTTTGCGCTTCATGCATTTTTTCATAATTAATCTCAATGGTATCAGCCTGTGCAACTCGGGCCAGGCAGGGTCGGTCCCCTGTTCTATGTTACCTCAGAGGGAGAGCCTTGACCAGTGCTTTAGCCTCATAAAGTTTTCCCTTTATAGCTATCCCAACAATGTGCACAGCTGTTTCTTAGCAAACACTGGGCACATCTCTCAAACTCTTCACAGGATTTGTTTCATAGCATGGGACATCAGGAAGATTGGCATGACCAATGACTGCTGGTCTGTGAACCACACTGGGGGATCAATTGAAATTTTGGGCGATAAAGAATATTTTGGTCACAAAATTTTTTAAGTGACCAAAATATTTTCCGAGGGCGAGAAATATTTTCTAAGTGATGGAAATGTGACTTAGGTGACCCTTAGAACATTTTGACGATACGCCTATTTGAACTGGTGACGAAACTATTGGTGATGCCCTTCAGTGTTCCTACTGTCGATGCCGTGTCTATTGAACAGCGGTTTCAATGGGACAGAGGTTACTACGGTAGCAGTAGAATTATTGTTAGAGCAGAATCATTTCAGTAGCACTACCATATGTAGTATCAGCAGCACTATTGTGGTGGCTATAGTAGTGATAGCAGTGCTAAAGTTATAGTATTACTGCTGTAGTGACTGCGGTTGCCTTGGAAAGCCATTTCAACTCGAACAGGTACGTTACATATGTAGTAGTAAAGAAATCCTAGTTTTTCAAAACTTTGCGCCCCTTTTGGGCAAGAGGTGAATGACTGAATACCTTTTTTCTCTTTCAATGAAAAATCCGCCACTTCAAAACACGTGTACTAAATTGCACTAAACAATAAAACTCTTCAGAATCTCAGTCCAACTGGGCTTGTGTAAAAAAAACACAATCTGTGCTGTAAAACACAAGTGCGTTATTTTTTTCTGTGTTCATAAAACTCGCTTTTGATATCTTTACGAGGCAACCCTTTATTGACGGGGAGCAAAAGGAAGGCACTCGCTAATTTGAGCTCAATTCCACGGACTCTTCCCCATTCCAGAGTCCAGTTTATGACGTAGTCTAGTTCGTAATGGGTTAATAAATGTGCTCTACTTCATCCAGTTTGTTGCGCTGAAGATGTGTGTCGACATGGATTACACTTCATGACGCGATATAAGGGTGTGTTGTTGTTTTTGGCAGGAAAGAAGTGTACCAAGAGTCCTGTGAGTTGAGGACACTAATATTACCAGCTTTGGCACACACGTACTGTTGTTCAGTGTCAGGGCTGACTGTGTCGAGGACACGCTGGCTTGATGAACGTGCACTCTCTTTTTTTAAGTGCAATATTGATTAAGGTCATGTTACGAAACATACAGGGTGGTAACCGTCGTCAAACGTGTTCTACATCATCCAGGTCCGCGTGAAATAAAAGCTACCCTGTCTTTCAGTAAGTTATTGTCCTACCCGAAATTCTCAAAAATGGGCGCAGCTTGACCTCGAGCCATTCGACAGAGCCTTAGCAGATTCTGCTCTACCCAGCACAGGCAAATGTGCACACTTACTCCTTACTGAATGAATTGCATGTACTAATTTGCTCCTGCGTACTTAGGAGCCTCAATTATGGCGCATACCCCTAGCATTGGTACCGGACTTCTTCACTCATAACGAATTCAGGAGTGTGACGACCAAAGTTAGTCAGTCGTCGAACACGCCGTACTTTGCCGCGAACGTGCACCCAGTGGACGCTACTTAAAGTGACGTTAGTCTGTTGCAACAGGTTATTTCTGCCAATCACGCCCCGCTCTCTCAAGAATTTCTAAAGAAGGGAGCCCCACACTCACTGCGTGGTCAGCTATGGTCTCAGGTTAGTGAATTAGAGTGAGGGAAGAGAAGGGGGAAAAAAGAGCTTGCTCTAGTAGGCTAGAGTGCCAACTGCCAAGACCAGATATTCCATGCTTCTCAGGTTCTTGGCTGCGACGCCGCCGATGTTAAAGAACGCAACCACTTCGACTCTCTCCGTTGGGCTACAATAAAGAATGACCTAATGATAGACAAGCTCATTCTCAAGGTAACGATAGGTCGATTTATATATGTTAAATAAAGAGCATATATATTTTCTTCTCACCACTTAGGATATTCAGCTGACAGCTGCCAATGACGATAACTACTTTGTGTTCGAGGACTTGATCTTGCAGGTGCTGCTCTCCTTCAGTAGAGACACTGAGGTTATCAACATCATCCAGTCGAGGTACGTCATTTCCATGCGCATCATACAGTATGTCCTGTAACTGCAGACAGTGCAGTATGAATCATATTGCACTGTCTGCAGTCACAGGAGGTGTATGTATGTAACTTACGAGGCCTTAGCTGACGCGCACAGATCACGCACGAACCTAAACTTCATGTACGTGCATGCGTACTTTTGTACCTACTTGAATTAGTTGCAGCACGCCTCCACTGGCGGTACTGCGAGGGGGGCGAGCCTCTTCGACGCCAACGCCTTCCTCCTCGTCGGCTTCGACTTCTGCATCTCAGCAGCCGTCTCACCACATGGTTGCGTATCCGCCCAACGGAGTGGTTCCCTTTCATGGTTTCGCCATGTTCTGCGCCCCACTTTGCTACGTCTATGGCGACTCCTGCCAGCTCTATTACACTTTTAGGGCTTTCTACGCGCAGTTCTTCTGTAGGCTGAACGAGATCTCCTCGGACACACAAGGCATCGTCGCCCTTAGCGCTCTCTTCGAGAATCTGGTGGGGACGCAGTCTGAATCCTGGAAACCTGGGCTGGACCCTGAAATCACAAATCGATCCTTGGATTTTTCCAGATGCAGATCCACGAGCCGGACCTGTGGAGCCATCTTTTATCTCACGATGTCCAGCCGCTGAGGCTCACCTTTCGCTGGATGATGAGAGCTTTTTCCGGACATCTCCCGCCAGATCAGCTCCTCTTCTTGTGGGACCTCGTTCTTGCTTACGACTCCATGGAGGTGCGTGCGAAAGAAGTCAAATTATCATTCGGTCATGGCTAGGCTGCAAAAGAAAAAAAATATTTACAACTACTCGTACATAACACATACATATGATGAGATATGGGGCTATGGCACACAGTGCTGATGATTATGTGCGCTTAGTCAATCTCATAGTGCACCTAACAGCATGGGTCATGATATTAAAGTAGGTAGGCAGGAAGGCCATGACTAGATGAAATCATCCCGTACACCGTGCACCTGTTAATTAAGTTTTAAATACGAGTTTGATGTACCATCTTCCTCACACCCAGGTGTTTCCTCTACTGGCAGTCACAATTCTGAGCTTCCGCAAGGAGAGCCTTATGTCAGTGACCAATATGCAGTCAGTGGAGGCCGTGCTGGCCGACCTCTCCTCGCTGCCGGTCATCCCGCTTCTTCAAATGGCCTTAGAGAAGGAGCAGATCGCAGCCACTCACCGAAATAGCTTCTCTGTAGCAACAGGTTGCGCACGCAACATTAAATTGCACTGAAGCATCAGGACGTGACAAGTTTTATCGGCTGCACCTGCGCAGGTAACCCGCATGCTGCAGACGTATGGATGCAGCACTGTCGTACGTTAAACACCTCGAGAATACATAATGCAGCTCCTGCCTCACGCTGCGTAAAGAAGAGGCGTTCAGCAGAATAAACACTCTTGACGCCTCAAATGCGTTCGTACGTTCTGGACCGCTCACTCGATTCTAAGAAAATGCATTAACAAACACTTTTTTTTTTTTTCATATAAGCAAAAGAGTTATTTGCTCCGAAATGAAACAGTCGCAACAGATGGGCCACGACTTCTAGACCCTCTTACCAACAAGCCCACACACTCAACGTACTATAGGGCACTACAAACTTGCTAAAGCGCACCTCCAGCAGCCATTGACTAACCTCGAATAGAAAAGGAAGACAGGCGACTCGCACAATAAACTCTCCCTCTTTTCTACTTGTTCCTTCTAGATAACATTTTTAGAGCATTTGTCGTATCAGTCATGTTGTAATCCCCTTTTCGGTAGCTATCAGGAAGAATGTATATGCTGTACGTAGTAGTACGTATACGGGGAGAGCCAAAAATAACTCGACCAATTTTTTTTTTTTTCAAAATCTCTCTCCTACTTCATTAAGGACCAGCATTGCAACTGTGAAATTACTTCCGACTCACCCTATACTGTGAGTAGACGTGTCTTTCAAGTGGTGGACTTGGGCACATCACTCTCTGGTGTTGGTATTTCAGCTTTGTCTAAAAATTATAGACAATAAAACAAACAATTTCTAAGAGCCTGCGGACTCCACCACCTTCCTCCTGAGAAGAGGTCACCGGAGGAGCCGATTGCTTTTATATCATCACACCACATTCTTTACCCCTTGAAGTTTTCACACACGCATCACTTTTTTCTTCCCGTTTTTCTCACAAATGTCGAGGAGAGAAGGCAGGGGAGAAGGAAGAAGGAATTGAACAGGCTCTAAGCCCAAGAAATTAGTCTTTCTCCCTACCACCAGCACTGGCAAGTGTAGCAGCAGTCTTGTGCACAGTCAGTCAGTCTCTCTCTCTCTTTTTCTCTCCATAATATAAAAAGCGACATCTGGTCCCAAGGGACCTGCTTTAAATGTAGTCGCAAGCGACGGGGGTGTCGCACACAGCTTTCTTCATTCTCTGTATGTAGCTGAAGAAACTGGGTTGGTCCCAAAAGTAGACACTTCGCACTCTCGCTCCACGGAGTCGCTGGTCAGCAGGGCGACATTTCACCGAGGTTAAATCTGGGAGACCCGCCAACCTCATGCTTGACAGTATCAACATCGTTGTATGAGGAAGCTTCGACTTCTTCTGGCGAATCATCACCACTCTCCTGCGTCGACTCGCTGTCGTCGTCGTCGCCATCGCCGTCGCCATCGTCGCCGCTGTCGTCCTCGTCCTCGTCGTCCTCGTCGTCATCGTCCTCCTCCTCCTCGCCGTTGTCCTCGTCGTCGCCGTCGTCCTCGTCGCTGTCGTCGTCGACGACGTCGTCCGCCGCGTGATGGTAGGAGAATAACGAGGAACTACTCGTGCTCCTCGCCAGATCTTTGAGTCTTCCAAGTGAGGAAGCAGAGAGCCTGCGAAGTCGCCGCTTTTGGCGCTACACCCAGTCCGACTGATGGCTGTGGCTGTGGATGTGGCTGTGCGAAAATAGCGGGGACGATGCTGAGGCCGCCGTCTGCCTTAGCCCTGTCGAACCAGAACGTAGTAGCAGATGGCGCTGTCGCCGTTGCCGCTGCTCCTCTTCTTCCAAAGGAAGACAAACTGACGAGGCCGGCTTGGGTGGGGGCAAGACTACTTCACTGTCCGTCGTGTCGTCGTCGCTGGACAAGTCGGGAGAGCGACTGTTCGTGTTCAGGACACAGGCTCCAAAAGCCGCAGCAGCGTCTTCACCTAGATGGGCTGTAGCATCTCTCTGATCAGTCGGTCGCAGCATGAGCAAGGTCATTTGAAAATTGTCCGCAAAGACCTTGCAACTCTTGTCCTTAAAGGCTTTGTCGATTTGAGGCTTGGTCAGTCGAATGCTCACGCTCTCCCCGGGTTCGTCGACAGGTGGAGGTGGGTCCACTCTCGGGTGCGCCGCGCAGACATCGTCACGGGGCTGACGGTCGAAGTGGGAAATATGTTTCATGCCACCTGGGCTGCTTGCCGTCTGTGGCACTGAGCAATGGCGGCGTTTTTCCGTGAAAGACAGCGTTGGTGTGGTGGAGGCAGGAAAGTTGCTGTTTCCGACATCACTGACAATAACAGTCGTCGCACTGCCACTGTTGTACCCACAACCCCCTCCACCTGAAGAGCTGGAGCCCGACGACGAGGACGTGGTCGAGGCCACCATATGTTGTTGCAACAGTTGCTGCTGCTGCTGCTGGAGCAGATGGTCGTCCGAAATGGACGCGTGCTTCAGCAGGTTGGTGAGGCTGCGTTCCTCACTTATGAGAGCACCCGCCGCTCCGCTCACATACGAAACATGTCTGTCGGGAGGCGGATAAGACCTCAAACCCACTCGTTTCAACACTGACCCGTTTGAATTTGCCGATTCTGTATTAAGGGAGCTAGTCCTCTGCTGTACTTCTCCGTTATGTCTGACACAGCCATTCTTATGCTCCGCTGTCTCGTCCTCTTGGCGATCCATGCTGAACAACGGGTCGAGAGACTCGCCCACCGTGTGGCACAGCTTGTTGCTGAAAGCTTCAGTCACGAAGAAGGTGTTAAACCAAAAGTGGAATTCTTTGTTGGGCTTAAACTTCTCCTTCATAGGGCCCAAGTTATCGAGCAGCTTTAACTTGGAAGTAAACTCGATCTTCACGTCGCCACACAGAGGCAGTGGCCGCTCCAATACCAGGTGCACTCTTCGCTGACCTTTCCGCACCCGATAATCTGGACTCTCGAAGCGATGGCGTCCGTCAGCCTGGCGCACCTCGAACTGTAGGTAGAACTCGTTTGCCATATTCCCGAAGGTTGGCACGGGGTCGATCACCAGGGAGCGCAAAGAAAGTTTCACCGGTTCATAGACTAGTTGCTCGCGCACCAGTCCAGCGTAGTAACTAATGTACCGCCTCTGGCTCGGAATGGTCACACCCTTGTGGTCAATGGTGCGCTGTTTGCCGTAGAAAGAGAGCACCTCCTCGGCAGTGCTGAAGCGGCCGCTGTGCAGCAGGTAGCAGCAGACCATGACTCCCGTACGCCCCTTGCCCGCCTTGCAGTGCACGACGGCCACGTTGAGCGGGTCACGGGTCAGCCATTGGTGTACGTGGTCGCAAAAAGGTTTGATGGTGGAGAAGACGGGCGGGTGATGGTCATCAAAGGGATAGCTCTTCACCCGGTTGTTGAACTTGGCGACGTCGTAGTACCGCTCGGAGCACAGATTGTAGACGAAGTAGTGACCTTTATGTTTGGCCTCCAGGAAGCGTTTAACCTAAAGCAACGTAACAGTAGCATGCTATTTTCGTCTTATTTGCTGAAAGCGATAAGATATTCAATTCAGTTATCAGTTGACCTACATAGACAAGGAAACCTAATCCTCGTTTACAGTCCAGTCAAGGCAGGACATCATTCCCAAATGAAGGCACATTCCTACCTCATCAAGCGAGTTCCTGTAGAGGGCCTCCACGTTCTCCGCCGGGAAGCCCATGGCGATGATGCGCTGGTTGATGTACGATAGGTCGAGATTGAACCCATCCTCGACGAACCGGCGCTTCTTCTTGCTCACGATCGTTTTGATTGCGCTCGCCATCCTCATGGGGAGGCTGGCCCGAGAGAGAGTAGGAAGAACGACCGAGGCGCCCCGGACCTAGCCCCCCTGGGCCTTCAGCGTTCTCGTCTTTCACCCGGGCCTCAACATTTTGAGGAGACGAGGAAGGCGTCGGTGGCGTTGGCGACGATGACGAAGACGACGACAACCGTCGTCTCGCCTCGTCTAATCGCCACGACGGAGCCAGCGGACCCTATGTAGCGAGCGATGGTCAGAAACATAGTGCCAGATTCAGGATTATGGCACTCACTCACGCACCTGCCTCCCTTCCTCTTGGCCGCTGTAGGCGCTGTCGACTTGTTGCGAGGCGATCTCGCCCGCCCACTACGCAATCTCACCCCGTTGGTGCTGCTGTTGCTGTTTCGACTCTACCACCGTTTTCGTCGACGTCGCCGACGTCGTCGTCGTCGTCCTCCTCCGAGTGTCCGTCCCGGCCCCTGCCCTTACTCGTCTTTGTCTCGGACACTATGCGACCCAGTCTGTCTTCCTGCCAGTTCTCTCTGGCACGTCCTCTACTCCCGACTCGAGCTTGGCCGCCTCAATGAAGGCGAGGCCTGGCTCGCCCCAGTTCCAGGCGGTTTCCGTCGGCTCCTCGAGCAGAGAGACGGAGGACAGGAGGAAGGACAGAACGGCGAGGAGGTTCCTCTTCTTGTTCGCCTCCTCTCCAATTCACCACATCACACCACTCCGCTCCGTTCTGCTTCTTCTTTCTCTCTCTTTTTACTCTTTCGCGCTGTTCTCCGCTCGCTCGTCGTCCGCTCCCTCGCCCGCCTGCTGATCGCGGCCTCCCTCAGCCAGGAGCCGCCGGCCGACCTCTCTAGTCCCGTCTGCGAGGGCAGGAACACGGAGCGGGCGGAAATGGCCGTGGGCTCCGTGCCCCTGGTTAGGTTAGGTTGCCAGGCGGGCCTTCCTGATCTTGCTGCAGCCTCCGGGCGGGCGTCCAGGGCGACGCTTTGTCCGAACGGGCCGGAAAGGCGGCCGAGGCAGGCCAGGACGCTTTTTTTTCTCTCTCTGTCTCTCTCCAGCCGAAAGAGAGGGGAACGAACAGGCCGGGGCGTCCGGGCTGATCCGGACGACACACCCGTCGAGCTCCGGGTGTGGACAAGCCGTCGCTGAGGGCAGGGGGAGGGACGGGGTCGACTTCTTGGGATACCGCGACTTGTCACACCAGCCCCTGTCTCTGTGGCCGCACTTGCATCGTCTTGTCCAAATCTCCCTCACTTATGGCCTATCTACACCAGGGAATATTTGTGGGGAATTTCCTGGTGTCTGATTAGCAAGATCGTGGTGTGCGTCCATAAGGGAATCCAATCCAGTTGAGAATTCCCAGGGGGATAACGTGAGAAATAGCTGAAACATATAAAAATGTTCCTAACACATTTTGGTACGTGCATCGCAGGCAATCGCAGAATGTGTTGAGGGAGTCGCCTCAACAAAAACAATTGTGCAACTTGGTTCTTTCTCGAATTCCCCTTCTTTATTGGCTTCTGTACATGGATCACTAGGACATAAGACAGCGACGGCCAGCAACTGTTCGAGGTTGTATTGATACGAAAATAATAAAATTTGTGAGGAATCACTGGCACTGTAGTGACATACCAGAACTCCTTCGGGAATCCCCCAAAGTTTGGGAATCGACCGAGTGTTATCCCCTGGTGGACCCGCCCCATTAGCAAAAGAGGATGGACGGGAAGTGCTCTGCCCGCCGCCTGGGCTGCGTCGGCGGCCTCCGCGGAAGCGAAAGTAAAGCGACGACGACGACGACGACGACGACGACGACGACGACGACGACGACGACGACGACGAC
>JAAUXU010048202.1_pt1 | contig 46594 bp, 45 predicted proteins | sample 7278151 | NCBI WGS metagenome assembly JAAUXU01 (sample SAMN14350113, study PRJNA611818) | marine sediment metagenome | isolation source: surface marine sediment (1.8m) | place: French Polynesia: Moorea | collected 2018-08
CCTGATTTTCCCATGGCACTACCCTTTTCCATTGCACAGTACTTCCCTCTCTCCACTACAGTTCAGTGCTCCATGGGCACCAATTTTCCTAAACCTCAGCTGGGGATTTTCATGACAGTTCAGCTGGGGCATCCGCCATCCATGTATATTTACGTCCGTGAGATTTCCTCTCTTGTGACGTGACATCACAAGGGATCGAGCTCAGAATGAGGGAAGTATCTTGTCCCAGAATAGAGCGACGGAACTTTTGTGACGAAGAAAATGAGTGAACGCAGCACACCCTGAAGTCCAACTAGTTCCAACAAAGTGGTAACAAGGATTTTAGGATATTTGTTGAACACTGTGTTCACAGTTTTATTTTACACCAACGTCAAAAATCAGTCCAAGGCAAAGGCATAGAGTCGGCCATGGCCTCATCCTCCATCGCTGGGGTTCCAGCATCATTGGTTAAGCTTCGTGATGATTCGTGTTGACCCGCCATCATATCGAACTTCGGCGACGTGGGGCTCGTTCTTGATCTTCAGCAGGACCTCAGTGTGGAGATCCGCTTTTGTGTGGTGCCGGCTGCTGGATCAGCGTCGGGTGGAAGATTGGCTGCTCCTTGAAGATGACCCTAACCTGGAACTCTTTCCGAAGCAGATTCCTGACCCGGACGGGTACATGCCAGCTTGTTCGACGCTAGTCAAGTTCGTCGACACCGTCGGAAGGATGCTGTTGTCAGGAAGCACCGTACACTTGAGGTGGACAGCTAGATCTCCCCATGCTCCTGATGGTGAGCGAGCCGAACCGGAGGTTTTACAAGCTCTCCCAGCAGCTTCTTGACATCCTCCTTGCTGAAGTCCTCTTGTGTCTGTTACCACCCTAGAGCTACCACCTTCCTTTATCTGATATTTTCCCCTTCACCTCTATTTCCTGAGGTGTGACTTTGCCGGAAGTGCAGAGTTTAGATGATGTTGCTGCCACTGTGACTGCCAAACGTCCCGGTAGGCCCCAATAGGCCCAGTAGGCTCCCCAGCTAGACCGTCGATTGCTTGTTAAAAAACTTAGCTATCTTCTGAATGCAAAATGTATCCTGTGGATAAATGGCGCAAGAATTTATGGGATGAACTTCTCTTAGACGGGAAAGGCTTATGCGCAAAGTTTTGTCTAACAGATACGAGCGCTCGCTTTCATTAAAACTCTTTTTCGAACGAAAAGAAGAACGAACGAAAGGAAGAAATGAATAATGCCTAGTGCCTACCCAGGCCTGGTTGCCTTGCACAATAAACTTCTTGCCCGTTCTTGCAGTTTCTGCTACCCTTTGATGGCGGGCTTGTTGACATGAAAGTAGCGTAAACATGACGACTGCTGACTTGCTGGAATGGCCAGAGTAAAGGGTTGAAGTGTTCCTCTTGGCACTGCGTGTGCCAGGGACGTCCTGAAAGCCGACTTAAGCTTACCCCACTTTCAGTGGTTGCTGCTCACAGATATACTGTACACAGTGCACTCGTACAGGGTGCGTCAGAACGACAGCGGGGTCCGCATCCGGCGGTTCAAGCCCCACAAGTGTTGCCACAAGGTGGTCTAGTCATTCCTGTGGCTGTCAGAAAAGAGCTCGGTTGACTATCTTTCTTGCCACACCCTGTTTATTACCGACGAGATCTCTGCTACTCGCCATGGAAGTAGCCGTCGTGGCCAAGAAAGGCCAAGGGCATCAGGGTCACTAAGGAGACCAGGTTGACGTGGAATTGGCAGGAATCAGGCCAAGAACAAGCAGGGGTGAGGGGCTTTGGAGACATCAGCAAGGTAGGGCAGACCAGAGCTTCCATTAGTCTCCCACGTGGATCTTGATGCTATCAAACAAGTTGCGTAAGTGCCGTGCTCCACCCTGTAGGTCCACAGCACTTGTGCGAGCGCACTTGTGCAAAGAGCAAGAATGAATTTAGTGCAGACATTCTGTTGTGGATATTGCCACACCACCTCTTAAGAGCTCTATGCCCAGACACACAGGGTGGACCATGGAGAATTGGAACTCGCCGCCGACACTGCTTTTGGCCAGGACGAGTTGCGATTATCTGTGGTAAACCTCGCATTTATGTGCGTACAGGGTGGAGCAAGGAGTCTGGGGACTGAAATGTGCTGCTCCATCTTCGAGTTGAGTCGCGAATCTACACAGTCCACCCCGTATTAATGTGTGGACAGAAAGGGCTGCAGAGATTTGCAACTAGCCTTTGCTGTTTTCCGCCAGTAAAATGAGTCGCAAATCTCTGTAGTCCCACCCTGTGCACATGGGCACACAATGTGGAGATTTGCAACTTCTTTGGAAGATTGGCAAGTTGCAAATCTCCACAGTTCACCCTGTATTCATGTGTGTACAATGACCAAGGAGTCTGGGGACTACGCTGCTTTCCACCTTCGAAACACGTTGCAAATCCCAGTTTTCATGGGCAGAGAATGCGGACTACGGAGACTTCAGACAGATTTTGAAGGCGCAAAACTGCACAGAAAAGTTACAAATCTCTACAGCCCACCCTGTATTTGTGTGTTTGCCCCGTTGAGAATGAGTTGCGAATTTTTTGGGCACACCCTGCGCGTGTGCTATCGTTTGTTTTATCACGCGAAGTCATATTACGTCCGCTGAGTAAACTTTCATTTAGGACAGATGTTGCTGCGTGTAAGTCAAGTACGAGGATCTCTGGTTTGCTTTCTGTTCTCAGTCAGCTGGATTTGCTAGAAAAATTGCTCCATGGTCGACCCATATCCATCCTGTGAAGTTGGCACCGCAGCAACATAAAGAGAAATTGCACTGACAGTGGAAACCGCGTGTGACGGCGCCACTGGCGCCAGGTTGAAAGTGGCGGTGCAGCCCGAGACTCAGTCGACCCGGAAATTCGATAAAACAATAGAAGTTGGCAAACAGGGTGAAAATGAGTTTCGTTGCTGCCAACACCCCCAAAAAGGAGTTGTCAAGAGTTGATTCCCCCACTCACTGATCTGCGGTCGTCTCCACATCCCCGTTGTGAGAAAAAAATGCCAATACAAGGCTGTCCTCTCAGAAGGTCAGTGTTTCGACCTTGAAGTTGGAGAGACGTGATATCCGGGTCGAAATTCCGGCAAACAAGACCACATTTGATATTTTTACAAGCATTCATCGGTTCTCGAAGAACTTCTTTAAAAAAAGTACGATTAACCATTGTCTCCAATTGACGAAGCAATAGCAGGTTTGGTTGGGGCGATTTGAGAGCGCGAGACCCGATTGTCAGATACACACACACACAAAGCGCTTCTTCATATTCTTATCCTACCTAACAAAGTGAGTAGCGCAAAAACGATGACAATGTACGCATCTGATATACTATGAAATTGGAATTTTGACCTTGAATTTTCACCCCATACAAGGAGAGACCTCATAAGAGGAGAACACTGTTGAACCATTGCTGGTGCAGTCAAACTTTCTGGCAATAAGAATCATTCGGCCAGATTTGTCGGTTATAAAATAACTCAATATGAGAATATCAAAGTCCAGTCTTATCCGCAGTTCCAGTCTTAGAAAATATAAAATAAGAGTGCCCTCGCTCTCTTAAAAAATATGAAAACTTTTGGTAAATAACTTTCTCGGTCTGAGCCCATTTTGACGCTGATTCTGCAGTACCTTCCAGGCAGGAAACTTCAAGCAGAGGGAGGCCAAATTTGGAACGCGTTGACTGTAAAACGTTGTAAAGCATCCGTAAAAAAGGTCGTGTGCGTAGTGGACAAGGTCAAATCGGGCCTTCAAGACCGCAAACGACGGTGAATAACAAATGTTGGGTGGGCACTTTCCAAAAGTATGTTCAGCAGCCATGCGCATTATGACAAGGGATGAGCGCACGCGCGCACAGTACAAGCGGGGGGCGCATGAGGCCCACGGACGCAAATTGGCAGATTTACTGCAAATTTGGCACATTTGACCTCGTTTTGTACGGTCACGTGAGGGATTTTCGTCGAACCTTTGCACCAGTGGAAGGAATTGACACATTTTTCTTACTACTGTATTCCTTCGGTGTAGTAATGACGTTTGCAGTGACCACCCGCCTTTACGGGGTGCATCAGATGAATGAGACACATACTTTGTCACTCGGTTTCCATGGAGCAAGCAACTGTATGAGGCTGGAAATCACCTTCTGGAAAAGTTCAGAGTCTGAGGATACCAACGATGCCAAATTGGTCAACATCTACTTGACGACAGTCACTCTAAGGAGGTACAGAAGTGCTTCGCCAAAAAGTTATTGCCGAGGACGGTGTTTCCAAACCTTGAGAGCGTTCAACATCTGAATGCACGTGGGAGAGTCGGCAACCTTGCCATAGCAATGCCATGAGAAGGCTGCTGCATGGGCCTCCTTGACCCAAGGTTTCATACGCACAACATGCAGGGCCTTCCGACCTCGCCCGGAGGCCTGTTTTGCCTCGGAGAGAATTTTGAAAAAAAAAATCTTCATTTTCATACGAATTTTTCTAAAATGACGCCATCTTTGGCTGGCTGAAAGATTTGTTGTTATAGTGTCCCATTTGTCTGACCATGTTGTCCATGCACTCTGTGTCGTCCACGCGGCCTGTTTTGTTTTCACGGAGCAACTCAGTTATGGAATGCCACGTTCAGCTGACATCCTCAGCTGCTGTAGTACGACTGAACCTAACCACAGACTTAGTAGTTACACCCAGACCTCCAGCCTGGCAGAGCCATCTATTGGATCCCTGATTGGCAGCTTGGAGGCAGGATGACAGCTTGAGGGGAGGGAGGAGAAGGAGGGGTGAGCAATGCAAGTAGTCCGTGGTGGAGATGAGCAGTCCTCCATCATTGATGGTGGAATATCCTAAAGTACCCAGATTTGAAAACTCAGACCCCCAACATCACTACTCAAGCTGTCATTCTGCTCCAAGCTGCCTATCAGGGATCCACTAGATGGCTCTGCCAGGCTGGAGGTCTGGGTGTAACTACTAAGTCTGTGCACTACTAAGTCTGTGCTGGGAAAAGGTGAATTTCGTCAGTTCCGCCTCCTCGTACCACTGGGCTTCCCATTGAGAAGTCACTGAATGTGAGGAGGTAGAAGGAGACATTGAGAAAATCACTCTTTTCTTTCTCACTGTACTTACACTGACAGTGACGTTTTGTTGCTTCAATCATTTCTTAAAAGGAGATCAAATATTTAGTCATTCATGAGTGTTATTTACGCAGACTCCGAACAGGATTTCCTAGGAAATGCTTTCTATGCTCACAAGTATTGGGCGAAGAGGCCTGAACACAGGGAGATGGAGGAAGGGGTAAGCGAAGGCCTGACACCTTTGAACCCCTTGGAAGATGTTGCCCATATTCGTCCGCCGTGCAACGACCTCCCATTCAGCTCGACCAATATTTGCTTGTCATTTGTCAGTTAAAGAGAACTTGATGTACTTAGAACCACACTTCAACTTCATCGCTTTAGAAAGCCTGACATTATGTATAAAAGGCTTGTAGTAGGGAATGCTAGCACATTTCTTCCTTAGTGGTGAAAATGAACCTTCGCTTAGTCATCGTCGCTGCTCTCGTGGTGTTTGTCACGGAAGGCCGCAGACATCACTCAGGGAAGGGATCTAAAGGGAAGAGGCCCGAAAGGCCTCCATGGGACGACGGAGGATCTCAAGGTACGAAGACCAGACACGTAAGATTAATCTGTTCAATGTGATGCCGAATGTGGATGTTTAAGACCAGCGCTGTGCCGATGGCAAGTTGCTGACCCAGGACCGCCTGGAGGAGGTGACAAAAGCTCTGGGGACACTTGTACAGACTGATGGCAGAATTCCACTGGCAGTCAGGTTGATTTTCCACGACTGTGTCGGTATGTACTCTTGGTTTCTGTCATGACACAAGCCTGTTTGTCAACAACTCTGTCAAAGGGGGCTGTGACGGCTGCGTTGACCCCAACAATCCCAGCAACGCCGGTCCCATGCTGGACCTGCTGCCCCTTTTGGATGACTTCTATCGAAAGGAGCAGCTCAGCAAAGAAATGTCAAAGGCGGACTTGTATGCACTCACTGGTATTGTTGCCGTTCAGGAGGGCATCAAGAATGCAAATGTGGGGTGCCGAGGATACACGTGTTTGCCCATGGTATGTGTGACAATGGACATTTTTAGTAGTTTTAGAAGTTAAATGACAAATTTCTTTGGTACAGCCAAATTTTAGGTTCAAGTACTGTCGTGAGGATGCTCCCGTTTGCCCGACTCCTGCACGTCGAGCCTTTCCTAGTGGCCACCTCGATCATGTTGGGGTAACAACATCATATCCATGACCTGACCCCATCTTGGGTGATGCAGCTTGTGCAGTCTCACCACTCTGCAGGTAATGGACTTCTTCCGCAAGGAGTTCGGCTTGAGCCCACTCTATGCAACAGCACTGTTGGGGGCACACACCCTTGGAGGTGCCAGTGGCGCATCCGGCTGGCGAGGCTTCTGGAAAGAAAGTACGTCAGAGTGCAGAACAACATTTGGCCTTTTAAGGACACTTTCCATCATTGAAAGTCAACGCAGCACTTGTTTAACTAAAAAATGTAAAGTGACTTTAATCAAAGAAGATAATAGCAATATTTTCTATAGTTCCCTCTTACGAACTGAAGTAAGAGTCCAGGAGACTGCGTGATTTATCAAAAGCACAACATTATCTGCCATACTAATGCAAGTTCACCGTGCCATAGTGATTAAGTAAAGCGCATCAGGCTGTCCAATGAGGCTCATTTTGTGAAAGGTGTTGCTTGTATTTGAGAGCAGCAGCCAAAGTCCGCATTTAATATCTGCCATGGCAGCAAATAGCAAGATTCTATCCTAACCCCTGGAGTAACTTATGTCAGGAACTCCTCTTCTTGAGGTTCTTCTGTAAAGCAGTCCTCATTATGTCTTTTTCTGATCTACACCAGTCCAGAAGTCAGGGGGAGACTAACTCGAACATTTTCGCTCTGAGGTCTCATGTTCAGTTCTTCCACCTAAGAAAAAGTACAAAATTTACTTTAAGAGATTAAATATCAGATATATAAAACCTTTTCATGTCGAATAATTTGTTCAAAATGACTGGACATTGTTATTGACATCTTTTCAACCAGTGCACGAGCTTTCTACTTTCATGTCACCAGATGCGACGGAGGCTAGTAAATTTGACCAACGCTACTACACGTTGATGAGTGATCCTGATATCAGGTGGCAACATATTGACAAGGCTTCAGACCCAAACACTGCTGTCAGCCCACCAGAGGAGCGTTGGCAGTGGGAGGGATTCAGAGATGGCGAACAGGTAGGTTTAGGCACTACTTTTTCATCCACATCCCTGAGATAGGCAACAATACGTATATTGAGGCAGCTGAAATCTAAAGTCTTATAGAGAAAATTATACTTCCTGAAGTCTATGCAGCACATGGAAAATGACTCGAGGTTCATACTTGAATCATCGCTGCAGCACAATTGCAATTCTTCCTCACCTCTCCCTCAAATGAGCAAGGGCGAAAACGGGTTCAAGAACAACAGCGAGTTGTCCGAGTCACTGATGTCCTCAGAATGTGCTAGGTTAGCCTTCGATTGCACGTGAGCTAAGCAAAGAGCAAAAATTTAATGTGTTTGGAACCTCAGCTTTTTTATCATTTTATTTTTGTTAGGCTACAACTTTGTTGTTCGTATTGCTACAATTCTACAGTTACTTGCTACTGGCATAACGAAATTACTTAGGAGGCGCAATTTGTGAGAGGTAGAATACATCAAGTTTCGAGCAGAGCAAGACAAATATAAATGAGGAGCAGATGAATAAACTGAAAAAGTCTGACTTTCAGCCAACAACAGAACCTTTTTTTCCGTATGGAAGTTCCTCTTACCCTTAGGAAGGAACATAACCAACGCATCTCGATTTGTGAATGCAATGGTGCATTTCCAGCACGTCAACTCCAAGATTTCCAGTGTCTCCCAGAAGTGAACCACCCTGTTGTATAATATCCTTGCACTCACATGATTCTTCTTAAAGGTGTCTTTCATGCTTAATGCGGACGTGGCCTTGCTCCTCAACATCCAGCCGAATGCTAAGTCAGGAATTGGACTTTAGTTTATCATGCTGCAAAAGAGCCTCATTCTTCTTCTCCCCATACAGAGGCCAAAGCTCATGCGACTTCAACACCTGCGGTCCAGCACCGACAGCATCTCTGGTGAAGAGATACGCGGACAGACCGGACTGGTGGCTGGAAGACTTCAAGACAGCGTTCGACGTAATGATTACCAAAGGTGCATCTCCCTGGAGCCTCAGGGATCCTGCCGGGTCCTCGTCCGGGTCAGGAGGACGTGGTGGGAAGCACCATCATCACTAGCAGCACTGAGTTGACATTATGTATGCATATGTGTCAGCACTGCACCGTAAACCAATACAGTTTATCAGCAGCAGCACATCGACAACGACTGTTAGGTGAAACTAGAGCTTCACAGCAAATGAGAAGTGCAACCACTGCCTGAAAATGTAACTCTGCTTTTTGCAGTAACATCAATGTAAGTCGACTATCAGAATATAGAACAAAAGCAAACAACACATTCTCGTGCACTCTGTGTCGTGCATAAGTAGGGCCATCATCTAATTTGGCCCCAGAGTCAATTCTTGAAGATTGTGTCCATTTTCTGAAGAGAAACAAACTATCGTGTGTTTGACAACAGAAGTGCAAGAGCATTTGGAGGTCCTACTTTACCTGATGCCTCATCAGCAAAACTAGGTTTCCTCCACTAGAAAAGTCTCCCTCATCCCGGAGACTCAAGTCTCACTCTTGCCACATGTCTCGTGGGTCCTGGCAGCTTTGGCAAAAGTGGCCTCGCATTTTCAGCTTTCATTGGAATGTACAGTCCTTGGCGTAAGTAATGTCACTTGGTACATATCGATGTCATATGCTGAGTGGGATAACTGTGGGGTTGAGTTTTGCCATAGAATGAGTGATAGGGAGTGTCACACATGATATACTGCAGTTTCGTCAAGTTTTGAGCACTCATTGTGATGTCAGAGTGCCTCAAGTATGATGAGTTGACAAAGAGACCATGCCAAATGCAGCCAAATTTTGATGATTTTGGCCACTTTTTGAAAGTGAAAGTGGCTGAAATGTTCTGGGGGGCGCAAGCCCCCCAGGCCCCCTGTCGCTGCAGGCCTACGTTGCAAAAACACTACATGAGCAAGGGCCTAGAGAGGTTGAGTGACATCACAGTGTATTCCTCACAAAACATTCAAAGCAATGGCAACAAAGTGATCAAAGACACTGTCCAAGACTGACCTCATCGCATGGCAGAATGAGGCCATTGCTCAGGCCTTTCAGAGAAATGTCAGCACAGCAGACATTGGACACATCTTTGACATGACCCAATGTCAGGTTCGGCGCCTTCAGAAGCAGTGGTATGAGCACAGTGACATTGCACCTGTTCCAAAGCAGTGGCCCTCACACCAACAGCCAGATGAATGCGGCACAGACCTTCCAAGAAAAAGTGGCCAGAAACCCTGTTAGGACTGCTGCAGACTTGAGCCAGGAGTCGCACATCTCTCACTGGACAGGGGGCAGAGTCCTGAAGGATCTTGGTCTCTGCTCAAGAGCACGCCAGCAAAGGCAGAAGTTGACCTGAGCCGACAAACTGAAGAGGCTCAAAAGAGGGAGGCAACTATTCAGGCGACTTTGTGATGGTGTAGGGCCTTGAATCTTCCTTGACAAGGCACATTTTGAGCTCAACCCCTACTTGAACTCAACCAAAGACAGGGTGATAGAGGCAAGAGCTGGTGATGCAGGCAATGCAGAAATCAACAAACGCTGGCAGACTCAAGGACTCATGGTTCTGGGTGTCTTCTTGTCTGATCCTGGCACCACATCTTCCAGAAGGGCCAGACTGTGACAGCCAGGACTTTCATTGCGGCAATGTGCTGCTTCTTCCACTGGCTTGGAGGAGGCATTGACCCCAACAGCCTCATCATCATGGATGGAGCATCTGCTCACACAGCTAATGTGATGCATGCCGCCATGTCTCAGCTGATAAATGGGGTCAGGGGAGTGCTGCTCGCCAAGAACAATTAGCCAGCGCACTCCCCTGATCTCAATCCTCTTGATTTTATGGTGTGGGATCAACTTTGCTGCACTGTTTGTGGTTCTCATGGACTGCTGAATCTCTGCATGCTAGAGCAGAAGATCCAACAAGAGTGGCAGGAGCTGTTCCCTTGAGAAGAGGTCCACCAATGTTGCTCTCACTTCCGTGGCCGAGTGCAGAGAGTTGTTGACAATGAGGGTGGCTATATCAAAGGCCCCCACCACAATTTTTGAGAGCTCTGTCCATCTGTCTGTCCGCCCATCCATTCTGTTCTGTTCCGTTCTTTCTGTTCTTCTTTGTTTCTTTCCGCATTAAATGCTGTTGTGTTGCCACATTTGTCATTTTCCCTGTGCTGCCAGTGCGGAATGTCTAAACCTCTCTAGGCCCTTGCTCTTGTAGTGTTTTTGTGATATAGGCCCACAGCGACAGGAGGCCTGGGCGGCTTGCGCCCCCCAGAACATTTCAGCCACTTTCACTTTCAAAAAGTGGCCAAAACCATCAAAATTTGGCCGCATTCGGCATGGTCCCTTTGTCAACACATCATACTTAAGGCACTCTGACATCACAATGAGTGCTCAAAACTTGACAAAACTGTAGGATATCATGTGTGACACTCCCTATCGCACATTTCATGTCAAAACTCAACCTCACAATTATCCCACTCAGCATATGACATCGATATGTACCAAGTGACATTACTTATGCCAAGGACTGTACATTTGAGTCATGCGAGTGCTTGAGAAGCCGGTGATTGCAAAAAAGATGTTACTCATGAAAGTCAAGAAATGTCAAAAAAACAAAAATCAAATCATCGTACTAGTTCTATACGCACAGCTGGGCAAGAAGCACTTTATGCCCGATTTTGGATTCTGCCGCTAGAGGGTGTTGATGATACAAAGGGTGAAAGTTTGGGGATTTGGTGGGGGTGGAGCTTGAGGGTCATCATGGCCCTGAGAGCAACAGAATCCTAAGAGGGTGTTAAGGCCTTGCCCAGCTGTCTAGTTGTAGTTAAATGCCCATTTTCTAGTTGAGAGCCTGTTTTTATTTACCATTGGCTTGTCATGTTGGAGTGATGAGAGTACTTGCCGGTATTTGCCGTCTGTAAAGTACATAGTGTATTGTAAAGTAGTCGCAGCATGTGGTAAAGGAAAAGCTGGAGTTGGAACAGCTAGTAAAGCTTTATTTGACTGGTCAAAGCTAGTAAATAAAAACGGGCCGTCAACTAGAAAACGGGCGTTCATTTACTTGCACTCACTTGACATCATCTTAAAGCAGGGAGGCTGTTTCACTCCCTTCAGATGTTGAGCATGCCAGAGAAGAGGGACGTTGGAGTAGCTGCTTTGAGCTTTGGGACTCAAGCATGCCTGCAATGCTACAGTAGCGCCATCTCCATCTCCATATGTACTTTTGGCACTGGTCACGTCATCCACCTCGGGGATCCAGGACCTGTGGAGAAACTTTAACCTGTGTGACATCGCTGCGCTTGCGTGTCATTCTCAGCTCGACAAAGTACTCCCCGATGGCGAGTGATCATGATGATCGCCAAGATGATCGAGCAAAGAATGACCAGAGGGTCACAAAAAACGACACGACAAAGAACCAAGACAGAAGTCTGTTGTGGTTGGCGAGAGTGTTCATAGTGTTCATCTTGATGTTGCATGCATAACTAAAGGCAACTGAGTTAGAGTTTCATTCCCAATATTGCACTCGAAGTGTTTGACGCGGGCAAACACCTCTGGCCGTCAGTACGTTACTCTTCCATTTCACTGTCACCAACTGCATAGGACTGATGAACAAACAGTGCAAGGTATGAATGGACTCACATTTCCCAGCCATTTGGGAATTCAGGAAATCCCAGTAGATGTAAGTTCTGCACTGGTGATGCGAGAACGAGATCAGCCAAGTTTACCAGGAAATCCTCTATTCGTTTGTTCATCCCTTGAGCTATTCTTGCAGGAAAATGGACGCTCCACTAGGATCACGCTCGCCTTCGTGTGTCAAGGGCAACAATGGATGTTAAGGCCGAGAAGGGGACTTGAACCCTCCCAACTCATCAGGCCTTGCCCCAGTCGACCTCCGCCGATGTTGATGCCCATTGGCCAGTCCTCGGACACGCACCAGGACCTTGAGCCACGTGTGGATGTGCGGATCAAGAGGTTGGCGATGTGTATTACGGCTATAGGGGGACTTTATAAAAAATAACAAAAACAGTGATAAATTTCGTTTCCATCCATTATAGGAGTTATGGCATCAGTTTGACTTGCTTCTGTACGAATAGGGCGGGAAGTTTTGTAAAACGTGGATATTTATGATCTTCGCTATGGGGGAGGATTTTTCTAGCGCCGTGAGTGCAAAAGATAGAGCAATGAAAGTCACAACTCATGATCAGTGTCACCGACACCAATAAAGAGACCCTCAGAGCTGCTCCATGTACACAGAGCAATTGTTCAAGTCCGCTGAGGCAACGTTGAAGGATCTCATTTTGGCCGCTAGTGGCACAAATGCGTATGCCTAAGAAATGTAAAATTAAGTCATGATACTCCTGTTATAAGCTGTGTTTTGTACTTTTTTCCTTTCTTTGGTGCACTCGCAAGTTGTTGGCTAGTTCGCCCGGTGCCACTGGCACCAGACGTGGCAGGCGTGATGCTGATGCGAGACGGAGGACTTCGTGTATGCTTTGCACGACGGCGACGTGCCCTGCATGTCAAGAAACAGGCATGCGTCACCCATGCAAGAACTTCTGGCAAAACTTTCTGCGCAAGTTGCTCCCCGTAGCATTTGATCTCATTCATCCTGATGCTGGCACAGTGGCTTTGATGGGCTCGTCATTATTTGCAGCTAAGTTGTACTGCTTCAGTCACATCTGGCAAAAGATATCAAATATGCAGTCATCCAGACATGATTTACACAGGCTTCAGACGCAATTTTTGAGAAACCTCCCATTCACCTCCTCCAATATGTGACTGTCGTTTCAGTCCACTTGATGTACACAAAAGCAATTTCAACTTCAAGTATCAGAGCTGGGAGAAGAGGCTGACACTGTTGCATCCCTCAAAGATGATCCGCTGCATCAGGACCTACGATTCATCTGGACCTGTCATTTTTCAATTGATCTCGTTCCTTGTACCCAGAAGCAAAGTCAAGGCTGCTCTCGCGACATTCATTGTACGAGGCAACGAACGTTTCCAAGAGGAGACATCCAGAAGTATGTTGCTATTTGATTAGCACTTTGACTTGCACACTTTAAATTTCGCATTCGCCTGAGCAATGATAATACAAGTGAGTTGTTGTCATCACGGGCTCGCTTGGACTCCTGTGTACACTGGACTCATGCAACAAATACAGTGGAACACGCTTATAAGAATCAATGGCTATATGAATCAAACGGCTATAAGAATCAAAATTAGAATCCCAAAATCAAACAACCATTTTATGTAGTAAAATTCCTACTCCTATCTAAACCAACTTTACAGCTCTTATGCTTATTTGAATCAATATCTTCTCCTGTCTTGTTCTTAACACGGGTATAAGGGGGTAAAGCAGGAGGGCAAATTCAGATTTGTTTATGCTTCTTTTGCGATGTTTCTCAAGAAATTTGTAACCATGGCACCAAAATGACAGAGTGTCTCACTCTCAGCAAAGAAGAACCTTCTGGTGGCCCATGATCAACTCCCAAAAATGTGTCAGAGCGATGCTGCTGTCAAGCTGAAGATTTCACAACCTACTCTTGTTCGAATCCTGAAGGATAGAGCAAACATCAAGACCATGCCAGACAGTGACAGAAAGCAACTCAAGAGGACTGGCCACTTCCCACAGGTGGATGCTGCCATCGCAAAGTGGATTCGGGAATCATGTGAGAGGAAAGCCATCATTTCTGGGCCTTTAATCATGGCTAAGGCTGATCAGTTCGCTCAGATGCTGGATGTTCAAGGCCAATGAGGGCTGGCTTGCTCATCTGAAGAAACAAGAGGGGATTGTGCATAAACGTCTTCATGGTGAAGCTCAGTCTGCAGATGAGGTGTCCTATGAACACTGGCTGAAAGAGGAGTGACCAGTGCTGTCTGAGCCTTATACTGCTGATGACATCTACAATGCCGATGAGTTTGGTCTCTACTTCAGAGCTCTACCAGACGGCACTCTCACATTCAGAGAGGATTTTGCTAAAGGGTGTAAGCGCAGCAAGGAGTGGATCACAGGTCTCGTGGCATGCTCCATGACAGGGGAGAAGACGAAACTGTTGATCATTGGCAAGTCAAAGTCTCCTCATTGCTTCAAAGGTGTGACCCTCCCTGTTGACTATGAAGCAAATAGCAGCACCTGGATGAATAGTTCTTTATTCATCAAATGGCTTCAAGCATGGGACCATGAACTGGGCCAGGACAAGAAGCAAATCTTATTGCTGGTAGATAATTGCAGTGCCCATTCTGATGTGGACGACAATTTGGTAAACATCAATCTCAAATTCTTGCCTCCTAACACCACAAGCATTCTCCAGCCTTGTGATGAAGGCATAATATGAGCTCTAAAGGCCCATTATCATTGCCACCTCTGCCTGAAAACTCGGGAATGCATGGATGCCACTGCTGCCGCTACTGCTAATCACATGGTGAAGATGATAACCCTTTTGGATGTCATTTTGATGCTACACTCATCTTGGATGAACGATGTCTCTCCTGTCACAATCTGCAACTGCTGGCAGACATGTGGCCTCAAAAAGAATGAGGTCATAGAGGAGTGCAGCGGCTTGAGTGATGTGGATGAAAATGAGAACAACATTGACTTTGACTCAGATCTTCCAACTTGCAGGCCAAGCACTGACAAAGACATTATTGCTGTAGTTCACAAAGAATTCTGGAAAGGAACTGATGCGGAAGAAGACGTGGAGGAAGAGGAGGTTGAGAGTTATCCCTCTGGCAAGGAGATGAGGCTGGCAATGGCCACAGTGAAGAGGGGGTTAATCCCTCGTGGTTTTGATAACTATACTCTTCTTGATGAGATGGATAAAGCAATTGAAGATACCCTCTTGAAGTTGGTCAGTCAAATGAGCATAGGAAAATACTTGTCTAAGTAAGTGTCTGCCAACTTGACTTCACCATCATGTTGGTCCTGTGCCAAATTAGCTATAAAAACCATAAAAAGCCTCTTTCTTATTGCCATTACTGTTTTTACCCAAAAAACGCCTATATGAATCAGACGGCTATATGCAGCAAAATTTTCAGTCCCAACTTGATTCAAATAAGCATGTTCCACTGTACTCTTTTGTCAGCTGCAAGAAGAAAGGTCAGACACCAGTTGGAATTAAAAGTTTGTGACAATTTTTATTAGGAATGAGGAACCAAGTTTTGATATATTTTTGCTAGAGGATTACCCATCTTCTCCCCAAATTGTTGAGAAACCAAAGACGAAATAGCACTTGATATTTTTCGTTGAACATCCACGTACAATCTATTTTCTTCGGTGAGAGCATCAATGCCTACAGGGTACTGGGGTACAAAGTGCTGCCCCATAATTACCCTGAGGGTAATTATGCGTGGCGGATAGATGAGGCTTCACCGCCTACAGCAGTTACTGCAAGTTATGGCCTGCCAACTTCTGGCCTCATATGCAGGCTTGAACCCCATTAACTACTTCAGGCACAGTGCTGTAGACAGGAGGTCCAACTGCATCCGTCACAGAGGCAGTCTGGCCTCCCGTCAGGCTGCCAAGACTGAGGCCTGGGCTGCTGTTCCTGTTGACGAGATCATGAAGGCCTGTGAGGCATTGAGGCCGAAGGTGGAAAGTATGATTGCTGCAGAAGGTTCGTGGAGCTAAGTAAGGGGATTGTTGATCATCTGTGCACATCCAATGATGACATTGTTATTTTATTAGAACAAACTGCATTGAAACTGGAATTTGTTTTCACCCGGTACATAGTAAGGCTGTGCTATATCCCAGATTACCCGATATTGCGACATTCAATGATTTGCAAATGCTTGATATCGATTAGGTATTTCGCACAGTCTTAGCAAATATCATATAAGCCCCATGCTGTTGTTCCTGGTCACCTTCAACGTCAAGGTGACTTTTATGCTCAATGCGGATGCTGCATTTGCTCCTGGACCTCCAGCTGAATGACGAATGAGGCAGGACTGGAGTTTGCCATGCTACAAGTGAGCTTCATTTTTCCCCCTATAGAGGTAAGAGCTCATGCGACTTTGCCACTTGTGACCGAGCACCGACAGCGAGGACCGTGGAGAACTAAGCTGGCAATCCAGATTCGTGACCCAACAATTGATCCAACGAAGGATCAATCCAATTTATCCCCCTCAATGTGAGGAGCACAAGATCTGCACTATGAAACAGTGCACAGAAATCCACTTCTTAACCCCAGCAACACTTTGGCAAAGACTTCTTCCTCAAGTGAAACTTCATGATCACTGTAAAACTTTTTTGTCGTCTCTGAGGTTGTTGCAGTCATCGGACGAGCAACAGGAACCTAACAAAAACTCGGCGTACAGGGTGGCTCTTCACAAGCGATACAACAAGTCAACAAGTAACAGCAATGGTGTGATTATGCTTAAGAACCCCAGACATTGTTTACGAACAGATTGTTTCACTTGCGTCACCACTACCACCATGGACATGGCCATGAACATGGTGCGCGCCTCCTGTGAGGCACTTTGTAAGCGTCTTGAGGGCTGTGGTTCACGGTGGAGGAGGCCAGATTGAATGAAATGATTTTGTAGCACCGGAATATGCGTTCATTCTTGTTTTATTTTAGTGATGCTGTTCTTACGGCTAAAAAAACTCCCCACATAACCCTAATTTATTCGCATCCTGTAGATACACTTGAGATCTCCAGCAGCGTCGGTATGACGAGAAGTGAGCTGCACGGAGACGTTCGCAGTCAGAGACACGCATGCAAGCCCCTCAAGTTGGGCTCAGACGCACGCACGCACGCACGCGTCGGCGTTGTTCAGCTGTCCACAGAGTACGGAGAGCTCAGGATGTAAGCTGAGGAGAGCAGCAACAAACGTTCTTAACATTGTTTGTCTCATATAGCAAGTGCACGTTAAGAGGGGCGATCCACAGTCTCGACAGCTCAGAGAACAGCACCTAGAGAACCCCTCACCTGCGGGGTCTCAATGCGCTACTTGCCTTGTACTTTCACCCCTCTGGCGGCCAGATGGGGCCAAGATGAGGTGCATGTGTGTATGAATGAGATGTGCCCTTTTTTGCGGCTGCACTCGTTGTGCTCGGCTGAGGAGAGAAGGGGGGAGCGGGAAGGACCAAAACGGGGGGATCCATTGACGTCATCAGGGCCTTCCAAATCGGGCACCTCCCAGGTGGTTTTTTTGAACGTCAAGACATCCGCTTCTCCCTCCACGAGCTACGCGCCGCTGAGGAAAACGTGACCACCTTAAAGCGACATCTCTCGTGTTCATGATCTGCTCACGGGTGGAGCCAGACAATTTGCGTGTCCCATCATCTGGACGGGACAAAGTTGTATGTGACGGAGTTGTTGGAGTCGATGGTGTCGACCTTCTTCGTTCTCGGGACACGTTTTCCGCTCCCACAATGTGGATCTCACTCACGATCGTAGTGAGACACGCGCGCGCGCTCGCTCGCCAGCGCCTGATACACGAGGGGCACGTACACGCTGGAATCGACCCCGATGGCATGGACAACTAGAAGTGTCTGGAGGTGACGCTTCGTAATTTGTCGTGGAACTCCAGGGTGGGCCTTCCACAGTTCCATCATGAAGGCGTGGAGAAGACATGTCTACGCCGCAGTCGCAGTGCCTGCCAGTCCATGGGCACTCGGTTTCAGTGAGGTTCCTCATCTTCCTTAGCGTTCGGAGCCCTAAAGTGACGCGTCCGCAATGCTCAAGAGGACGCAAGACTGTTTAAGACGGCACAAGAACTAAGGTACGAGTAGTGTAATCCTTCAGAGGTTTTCCCCACTTTATTTTTTGGTGCCTGTGTCGACACCATGGCGAACATGATTGCTGTGATCCTTTCCGTCATGGCCGCCTGCACCCGTCCCACGGGAGCGTCCACCGCGATGGAGCTCATTGCACGTGATCCGAGTAAGAACACCGCAAAAACAGTGGCAAAAATGACGTTCACGGCCCTCCCATGATGCAGGTCATCCGCAGAAGTGCGTGTTGCCAGACAACGGCAAAATCCATTCAGTGGGCGACAGCTGGCGGGTGAGCGACGTCTGCGGGAGGATCGTCTGCAACTCCTTCAACAGGCACGCAATGAGGCTGGATTACGCCTTGTAAGTGCTGCCTAGTATACATGAGTTATGAACGCTAAGTACAATTAAGGCTGTTTCTTTCTTCGTCAAGCTGTGGCTCCATTGGCCTGCGCAGTGGCTGCCGGCTGGTGCCCGGCGACTTGACCAAGCCCTACCCGGGTTGCTGCCCGGACGTCGAGTGCGACTGGGATAACGGCGAAAACAAGATCAACCGAGATTCTCTCTTGGATCAGGATATCAACGGAGATTTCCTCGGAAATGTGGCTAGCGTGCCTTAGCACAGCTTGCCTGGCTGTCAACACGGCCATGGAGCTGTTTGCAGATAATCGGTCCTCTTAATGTATTGGGTTTGTTAAATAATGACTTAAAAACAAAGTTGTGCACAAAAACAAACAAAGTGAAGCAAAGTTTGGCTGTTATCTATTTCACTACAGTGTCTGTCACAACCCATTAGAGTCGTACTTGCTGCTGCCTGGAGTAGTGGTAGGAGCTCTGAACGACCAAGGACAAGCTTCAGAGCAGCGCCCACCAAAAAAACGACTGTAGCAGCACCCTGGGCTGAGAAGACCGGACTGTCAGAGACAACTGCGCGTGCCAGAGGTGACTACGACCTCTCTGGTTACCATGTAGGCAGACTCGGTCGGGAGGAAGAAGACTGAGAGACACAAAAAGTGGCAGAAGTTTGACAGCTCGCGAGCCTAACATCTCGTTGCTACAGAATCCTCATATGCGTGATGGCTGAGGAAGGATATTGCGGCTGGACGACGACGGAAGCTCGTTATCATCAAGCCGGACGCTCCCAGTCTCTGTTGAAGCTGCGACGTACTCAGAGGCCAACAGCCACAACGTGATGAACCAAGTCGAGGCAGACTTGGTTTGGTAACTTCTGCGTACTTGGGGTCCTCCCGGAGGCATGAACATTTCAGGCCTTTCCTTGAGTCGTCGGAGGGACTTCCACAGTCTTAGCTTATCTCGACTTCAGATTCTTCTCCGATGATCGCTTTGGCATCCCAGTCGTAGCGGCGCAAGTCGTCGGGGAACTCCTGAAGAGAAACATGTTTGGTCTCTCTCCACGTCCAAGGGTCCCCTGCCTAAAGTGGGATAGGAACAAGATAGGGTAGTCCCTGGTGTCGGCGGTTGCCTTCGTCAAGCCGCCGCCAATTGGAGGCTGACACCTTCCATTGGCCACGTTGAGACAAAGCATGAACTGATCGTGTTCTCCGCAAGACTACGAGTGCCATTTTTCCTGAAGGAACAACGTAGGTCAATCCATATGTGCTCTCTCACTCTTACCATCATCGTTTGTTCATGCTCGTGTGCATGTGCAAGCAGTCGGATGTCGAGGGGGTCGTCACTTTCCCGGAGGAAGTGGGATTGGGCAGCACTGAGTAGCAGTCCTCATATGAAGGACTCATAACAGCCAGTGAAGAGGACATTGGCGTAGAAGTTTCCAGTGATATGACCAAGGCAAAAAGTGGTGGTGACCAAGAACCTCACTGTCCAAGCCAAAAAAAATCTTGCTTGCAGCTCAAGTTTTAGAAAGAATCTTTAGAAGGGAGGGAAATCATAGTCTCTTTTGAGAAGTATGAAACGAGTCACGACAAAAAAGTTTCTCGTGGCAAAAGGAAGTTAGTGGATCTAAAAAACAGTGTTTGACCATTGTGTCCCTGACAAAGTTGTCATTTTAAGAGAATCTGTGTTATTATAACTGAGTAGATTGATGAAAAAGAACGATGGTTCTGCAATAAACAGTTCCTCGGCGGGTTATCAATGTATCCGGGTGTCACTACAGAAGTTTGCGTTCGAGGTTTCGCTGCCAAGATGCTAATGTTGAGATCTTCGGTCTTTTTATCCTACCTGTACGTAAATAAATAAACTATGCCTTCAGTCACTGGAAGGGACACTCTATATATCCTTCGTCTATGGGTCCACCGACAAGTTCTCCCTGGCAAGGGCCAAGTTGATGGGACCCATGAAGACGCTCTTGATCGAGAACTTCATCCTGTTACGTAATTGCGTCATACTGTTCCGCCGAGAAGCTCTCTTCCCCTTGCCGAGACCTCGGCGATCTTGACGTTGACGCAGCGTGACGCAATCCTCACGTTCATCGATTTTACCCCTGTCCCCAGAGCAGACGATATGGGTCAGAGTAAGTCCAGGGAGCCTGGGGGAGAAAGGGCCCGTTGCCACGAACACGCGGCCGTTGAGACCTTGAAGAGGTCGAGGAGCTCGCTGTCCTTTGTCGAGTCCTTAAGCCATAACTGGAGCACGGTAAGGAGTTTCTTCACTTTAGGTAGGGCGAAGAAAAAAAGAGTAGTGGAGTGCAGCCAGCAAGAGGAGGAGGAACCGGCGTTGTTCACCATGGGCGACAAGTACTCAGTGTGCGCCTCCACCGAGGTACAAGTGCTGGAGGCGATCGCCGGCGACTCTGCATTACAAGAAGACGCGCCAGCAGTCAAAGAGGAAAGCGCCGAACAGTTGGTCGCTCAAGCTCTGGCCGTTGTCGACATCAGCAAAGACGATCGTGGTGACCCTGGCCTTGAGTTCCCCTTTCTCGTCGACGACGCCACCATCGCGTGGATGACAAAGGAGGACGCCAGAGTAATGCTTATTATGAGAGGGCTACCCGGAAGCGGAAAATCGACCGTGGTGAAGGAGGTACTCAGGGTTCACGATGGGGCGGTCGTCTGCTCAGCAGATGACTACTTTGTTCAAGAAGACGGCGAGTACAAGTTCGATCAGTCCTTGCTCAAGGAGGCGCACAATGCTTCACAGCAGAAAGCCGTTGAAGCCTGCGAGCGCGGCGTGCGAGTCGTCGTCGTCGACAACACCAACGTGCTCAGGTGGGAAATGGGTTCCTACTTCAAGACCGCAAACATACGCGGGTACCGGGTTGTGCTGGCTGAGCCCAAGACACCGTGGCGGATGGATCCCAAGGAGCTGGCAGAGAGGAATTCGCACAATGTGCCGGAGGAAACCATTCGTAAAAGACTTGGAGAGTTCCAAGTCGTGATCCCGACCTATTACGCTTGGTTCCTCTCCACGAGAGACAGCAAAGCTCTTAGTTCCTATGGACGAAGATTTCTTGTAAGATGTCTGGAACAGTGCGCAGACTTCAGACATGACTTCGAAGCGATTTGCTGTAAAGTTGATGATGCCCTCAACTACTACAATCGTGATGCTTGCGTTCACTCCAGCAGACAAATACTTCATTGCACGGCCAAGTTCTGCGGTAAGAACGGCGGCAACGACTACGCTGCACTGGCAGTTGTCGGGGACAATCTGGGCAAGGTTTCTACCCTATCTGTGATCGGCTTTGTCTTCACCAAGGACACCCTTGGAGCCAGGGTCATGCTGGATTCTGACCAGTTGGAACTATGGGGCCAGGACGATGAGGAAAAGTTTGAAATAGACCGATGTGGGGGATCAGGACAGTTGACACCCCGAAAGTCAGGCGAGGGCAAGGGTCAGAATAAGAAAGGAAGCAGCGCCTCACCTTCAGCTTCCAGCAGGAGGAGGAGCGAGGACCTCTTCGACCCCGAGCTGGCCTCCTCCGTTAGAGAAGACGCTTACGAAGTCAGCAATCGGTTCATGCCCGTGGCCTCGAAGGGCCGGCGTGCCCATCTGACCCTGGGAACTGCTGGTCGGGTGGGTATGGTAACCACTGGCCTCGACGTCTTGGAGGCTTGCCGAGCTGAAGCCATGACGCAGCAGGGAGAGTTGGAGCCACTGACCTTCGACCTTGAAAACGGTTCATTGAGAAGGTACTCTCAAGAACTTTGGGTTCTCTACTTGGAGAGAAGAGCTATATTTGACGCAATTTTCACCGGGTTTTACTGACTGCACCTGAGCCACCCACATCGTCCACGATCAGGGCGAGGCCGTAATAGTATTAGCTCAAAGATGTTCTAGACCATTTTGAGACACATTTTGCCCAGTCATCTTCAGCTACTCATGCAAAGACGTCCTTAGCATTCGGGGACTCAGCAAATCACATAGCCAGAAGCCAAAATACAGTCCTGGCCATAGGTCATTGTGTCGGGCATGACGGCACCTCCTACGCTGTACTGAAACATGTTGAAGTGGAATTTTGATGTGGAACGTGTAGATGTGATACTGGATACTACACCCTGTTTGAAGTATGAGCTGTGAAACAAAAATAAACATGAAATCACATTTAGTACTTGCTTTGATCCCAGCAATTCCTTTGGATTCACGATTTACACCTTCAATAAAGTCTTCTCTGAATCGAGGATCTTCGTGGCATAAATTATGCCAAGACCACTCGAAAAACTTAACGCTATGTACAGAGTGCGACCATGTTCATGTCAGAGCTCATCACGTGACCTGGATTGGACCAGCAGTCTTCTCGTATGTGTTTGTGCTGGAATTCTCCCTAAACAACAGTCACTTACGATCCCTGTCTCCTTATTCTTTTTAGAATCATTCTGAGTGTTGGTTTTTTATGATTATGAAAAAACCTGAATCTCTATATAAATACTAGCGCTTACGCTCTCCCCACTTTGTTAGGGATCAACCTAACATAGCATAACCAACCCACAGAGCAAAACCGTGGAAAAGCTGGAAAATCAGTTTCGAAATTGCTTTACCCAGGTTCTTTCACGAAATCGGCCGCGCAAAATCAGCCGCGGACAGGCACAGACACACGCACATGCAGGCCTGTGGCTTTATATATATAGAGAGATGTGGATCCAGGAAAGTTTGTCCAATATGTAGCATTAACTGAGCCATGGCTCACTGATCCCCTCCCAAAAAAAGAGTTTTGCCTTCAAAAACTTGTCGCACTCTTTTTGGGATCACCCTGCTCAAAAACTTTAACAACTTCACATCAAAATTGCCATTTAATTGCATGAAAATATACGTAAGTTTTTCTACTCACTGAACGATAACAAAACAACTGAGTGCGGTGATCACACAACCTTCTCTTGTTAACTCGGGACGGCGGTCTTGGTCTTTTCCGGCGGTGCCAGGTTAATGAGCTTGTTGCTACACTCCGCCAGCTCGGCGATCGACACTCTGCCCATCTGTCTGATGTACTTAGCCACGTCCTCCAGTTCCTCTTGTGATATGTAGATGAACTTGCCGCGGTCGTCGACGACACCAGTCAGAGTCCCGTCCTCCTGCAGCTGCGTCACCCGGTCGATTGCCTCTTGTGTGCGGAGCCTGAAGTGGGCGGCCAGGTCCTCCAGCAAGACAACCTTAGTTGACTAGATCAAAAGAGAAAAACAATCAAGAGACGAGCTCAGGCAACAACTTTTGACTGATGGGGTTCGACTTGCCTTGATATAGTCAACGAACTGTTTCAGTTTGTTCTCCTGGTCGTCACCAGCATCTCCGTCCTCGTCGAAGCCCTCCTCTTCCACTTGGAAGGCCTCTTTCATCTTCAGGTACTCCTCATGTTCTCGTCGTTCCTTCTCTTCCCTAGCGAGCCTCTCGGCCTCTTTCTGTCTTTTTTCTTCCTCCTCCTCCCGTTCCTTCTTCTTGGACTCCTCCTCCTCCCGTTGCTCTCGCTTCTTCTTAGCCTCCTCTCGTTCTCGTTCGTCGGCCTCACGCGCCAGCTTGCGGTCGGCTTTGGCCTGCAACTTCTCCAGCTTCTTCTTGCCTATCTTTCCTTCGGGTACCTTCACGCCCGCCTGCTCTAGTTCCTCCCTCTCCTCGGCGGCCGCGGCCGCAGCTTCCTCCTCTTGTTCTACATCGTTGGAGGCAGTGGCGGCAGCCCGACGCATCCGAGCACCCTGTCGCCGACCTCTGGCCCCGGCGATTACCTGGGGGCCAGCAGCCGGTTCTTGCTGTCCCTGTACTCTTCGCCGTTGCTCTTTCTTAAGGGGAACTGCTCGTCTTCCTCGCATCCAGACGAGAAGCGCCAGGAGGGCGCAAAGCGCCAGCGTGGCGGAAGCCGCTAGTGTCGCCGAATCCATGGCTGTGAATACGATCTCGCCCCCGGCAACGGCGGCAACTTCTTCGACTCGGTCCTCGACACCACGTCGACAAAGCTTTTGACCGTCAGAGTCTGACGGCCAGACACTGTTGTTGACGCTAGGGATGGGGCTGGGCCCGGTGACCCGAAGGCCCGAAGGCGACATTTACTGGCTCGGCCCGTAAAGCATTCCTAGCTCGACCGAGTTGTAGGTCAAGCTCGGGCTCACCTCGAAACTTCGTAAGCTGTTGCACACTTCCTCCATAGATGTCTTATGGGCAAGTGAGGAGTTAGGAACGAGTGACGTTTTTGTCCGTGATGCTGCATAAAGGAAGAACGCAGAACAAACTCTGACATTTGCGAACACATCTGGACGCATCGATGAACTCTGCCTGCTCTGACTACTGTCTGCTTGCTACTTACTCACTACTACTTACTACGGTTGACTACTGTCGTCGGTTTTCAACTTTGATGCGAAGCAGTGATCTTGACCTTGGCCAATGGTGGCGCTTTCTCCATGGATCCCCTGAGGTAGATGATGAGGTGCAAGCCCTGGCAGTACGAAACACTTCTAAGCAACGCGGGTACAAGCCCCAGTGCCAGGCGTAGGTACCAACATTTCCGAGGCTAGGTGAACGACTCAATGTTGACGAGAGAGCATTAAATGCTTGGCACCAGTGACAAAGCCACAACATAAAAGATCCTTAGACACGAGAGATCAAAGCAGCCGCAATAGGGAGAGGATGACAATAGTTATTACTTCGGACGTTGAGTCACATTTCAAGCAAGCCAATAGGTCAAGTGCAACGGTCAAGCAGACCACGAGTAGCTATCCCATTCGGTAAATCCATTCCTTTGCCGCGTACGTAGGAAGGGCATCGCCGTCACCATCAGCAACCTCCACTACACGGGGCCCGCAGTCGATAGTGATGTAGCAAATATAATCGAGACGCAAACGCCTCAGTCCACAATGGCCCGAAAACTTGTCCAAATTACATATTACAGGTGTCGAGGTATATACAATGCCATGAGTTCGATTCTCTAGTCAGCAAGATGAAAATAATGGTCGTATATATTTGATAAAACACATATTTTTCTTAGATTTTTTCCTGTTTGAATATTTCCTTACGCACGCCCTCCCTCTTAAAACTAAGCGTCATCACTAACAGCGCTTACACTTGCATCTCCATGTACACGATGCTACAGTAAGTGAACGGGCGGGCCGATGGCCTGCAAAGGAAGCAGAGTTGTGTAAAATCTCACCAACCATTCTCTCGCTCGGAGATTACCCACCAAAGAATGGCGTCCTTGTCTGCGTGGGGAGACCAAAAGGTTTGGATCACTCCTCAAGGAATGGTGCAGACTGAAAGTAGACTGGATTACTAGAGACAGACTCCCCTTTCCCAGTTGGGCAGGACCACAAGCAAAAGTGGGCACTCTGGGAAAAAGAGTTCAGAAGACGTATGTTTCTTGTACACACAATCGACTTCATCTTGCTATCAAGGAGCAACATCTGCCCAAACTCCGTTTTCCAGAGACTCCTCACCCTGCAGACAGGATCCCTTCCAAACCTACCAAAGTGGGAAGTATTCATGTTTTCGCCACTAGGGAGGAGGAGAGATATTTTTCACTTCCAGATGGTGGAAAAATATCCGAAGAAGCAGCGTCAAAGACAGCTTTGCTCGCCCGCTCACTCCTCAGCATCTGAAACATGGAGACGTTAGTGCAGCGCTGTTTGGTACACACATTCAGACTCTACTTAATGTGGACAGAATGATGTCGAAATGCGCTGCTCACAGGCAGCAACACAATGTACATGTTCAGGTATAACACAAAGAATATTAAGCCACACAAGGCTTCAGTCGTTGACTTTCACAATAACACATTGAAATGGAAGCTCTTGAGTAAGAGGCTTCCACGTTTCACAGTAATAACTGCACTCAGCAGAGAGCATTACCTAATGCACATCCTTTGCATCTGCTCTTCTTGCATCCCTTGCAGGTGGCAGCTGCCAAAAGGTCATCTAGTCTTTCGGCCCTCAAAAGTGCTTTGAATCTCTCCACAATGTGCTGAGCCTCTCGAGCCTTAGCTGCCAGCATTGCTTGACTCAACTTCATCTTACGGTTCTCCTCACGCAACTTGTAGAGCTCTTCTTGCATCTTTTTCTGCTCTTGCCTCTTGCGATCACGGTTGGCCTTAGCACTGAGGGCATTCAATCGGCAGCGCTCTAGCTCAGGGTCAGCAAATGGCTGTTGCTCATAGAGCCTTGGCGTCTCGCCAACCTCGGAGACTGCTGGACGCACACGTGTTGACCAGGCATTGGCCTTGGGCTTACGTCTACGCTCTCGGCGAAAGTAAGCCTGCTTCAGTGACTTCTCCTCTGGCTCTTGCAATTCAGCGGCGTCATCAACAATCTCAATGACAATGTCCTCTCTTTCACTGTCATCCTTGACTTGGACATCCTCACAGTCACTGTAAAACATGGTGGGGTCTTCCACAGCCAACTCCTCCATTTTCATCCCAGAATCGGAGCTGGCATCTGAAGGCACTGAGGCAACACCCTCAGAGGAGACTGCTGCCAAGATCTCCTGCTCTTCAAGTGGAGCAGAGTCAATCATGAACGGGTCACATCCAGGAATCCTGCTGCTACTGATAGTTGGGTCCATGTTCGGCCCTGCCAGCTTGCAACTTCCGCTTTCCTGGTCAGCAACCCTGTGGATGCCCTCTTGCTCTTGCTGGCCACCAAAGAGTCCTTGTTCAGCCGTGGTCAGCGGCTTCACATCAGTCCAGAGACCTTCAAACTCCTGTATCTGGAAGCGGTCGTTCTCACTGGCGAAGAGGAGGTCGATGGCTGCAAACAAATTGGCCATGACAGTAATTAAACAATCTAAAACTTTCCCACTGTCCTTGGCCAAACCCCGGGTTGTTGGGGCGAAACGTACCGGAGGAATCCGTGGAGAAATCAACCGTGGCAGCGCGGGAACGACTGCTCGACGCGGCGTCACGGTGGGGAATGACCAAGATGGCGGCGGGAACAGCAGCTTCGCCTCGGTCTGATTGGTCGGAGTGAGGACACGTGACTTCAGGGGGGACACTGATTAGTGCGCCGCGTCGATAGGTGACTGAAGACACAGAATAACTACTACCTAGAAGGGTAGTCTAAGCCGGTGGTGCCGGGATTGCGGTCGATCACAGCGCTCCAAGCGGTCAAGATGCTCCAGCTTCACACAAGTCGGAATTCAAGGACCAGCGACGTCGCACAGGATGGGACTGCTCGAACGTGCGATGGTTGTCTTTGTTAAAATTACGCTAAAAACTGTTGAAAATGATTAAAATATCAATATATCATGCAATGTTCGATATATCGCCTCAGAATCAAGGAGGATACGAGGAGTTTTTTTCATATCTGTCTGAGCTGGGCCGGGGGTGGCGGCCTCCGCGGCCTCCGCGGCCTCCGCGGCCTCCAAGAGATTGCCATGACTTTAGAGACGTCGTCGGTGATATCGCACGACATAAATATACTTCAGATCCAGCAGAAGTTGAAGTCGGCCAGGGGTGACCCTATTCACCGCCGGGTTACCGGGTTGCCGACGTCTACGTATGAATGTAGCTGGATCGAGGTTGCGCGACCAAACGATTCGAATGAAAACAAGGCTGCTCACCTCGTTTTTTCGCCTCGCTGTGGTTGCCTTGGTTCTGGTCGCCAGTGTCAAGAGCAAGCCTCTCGAGTACGCCGGGTGGGAGACGTTGGCGACGTTTGTCCTTTTCTCCGTCACCACGACCGACATCTGTGTTCCCAAGATGTCGGTGACTCTTCACTGCGACGTAGGCGACATCAAGATCGAGCTGTTCTGTGAGGACTGCCCTAAGACGAGCCAAAATTTCTTAGCACTGGCGGCTTCGGACTACTACAACGGGTGCATTTTCCACCGCAACATCAAGGGCTTTATGGTGCAAACTGGTGATCCCACCGGAACAGGCAAAGGGGGACAGAGTATCTACCCTGGAGGTTAGTCGGAGAACGTTTTTTGAAGAGTAAAATGTCCTCACCAATCATTCACCTATTTTGTTAGGCACGTTCAACGACGAAATCAAGGATGGGCTAAAGCACAAGGACCGTGGCGTCGTGTCCATGGCCAACTCCGGGCCCAACACCAACGGCTCACAGTTCTTTATTACCTACGCCGAGCAGCCCAGCCTTGACCTGAAGTATACGGTCTTCGGCAAGGTGATCGACGGCTTTGACGCGCTCGACGCTCTAGAGAAGCTGCCCGTCGATCCTAAGCGGTTCAGACCCACCAAAGAGAGCAAGATTCATTACGTGACCATTCACGCAAACCCTCTCGCCGAGCAGTAAACTCCGTCATGGCTCTCAGAGATGTCGTGTCGGCGGGTATGAGAGCCCAAAGAGAGCTTCCTGGAGGCATCGTGGCGGAGTATGTTGACGACGAAGGACGCATTCCCGAAGCCGGTGGTGCCTTGACAAGCGAGGCTTTTTGTGCTATCCAGCAAAGACTTGAGGACTTCTTTGTCAGAGCTCAGAGAGGACGAGTCTTTGGATTCGCCTTCACTACGAAGGAAAAAACTTTTCTCTACATTTATCCGGCATTAATCGCCGCACTCCGAGCTAAGGTTACGCCATTTTGCCTAGACCCAGACCAACAGACCTGGCAATGGATCGCTGATGCCGTGAAGAAGTTGGAGATCATGTGCGTCCTTGGTGATCAGACTTTTCTTGAAAATGCATCAGTGAAGCTGGGACAGGAGGGTGTGAGTGTTGCTCAAGTTGAGAAAGTTTTGACTGGCGCCGGTGACACATTGGTGTGCATGACATTAAAAAGCCAAGTAGTGGTTGAGCCACTTCAGATCCCTCACGAGGACAGCTTTGACTTGGCCTACGTGGTGCAAACGTCAGGCTCCACCGGGAATAGAAAAACCGTGATTGTCTCCCAAGCCTCAATAGCATTAAACGTTCAAGACTTTCAACGGTGCTTCAGGCTAAGGGTAAGCCAGACTATTTTGTCAGCGTCTCCTCCGACATTTGATCCTTTCTACATCGACGTCTTTCTTGCCTTCTTGTCCGGAGCGAAGCTCGTCTTCGCCAGTTCGGCGTTGAAGGCCAAATCAAAGACACTGGCAAAAGTCATCGCAGAGAAGAGGATCAATTTCATCCAGATGACGTCCACGCTCTACTTAAGCATGTCGGGTCACTTAAGAGATTATTTGCTGTCTGAGGAGAACAATCTGGACTTCATCATCCTCGGTGGCGAGCAATTTCCTTTGATTTCTCCAGAGCTAAACCGATCCAGTGTTCGCTTTTTTCAAGCCTACGGCGTCACTGAGATGTCTTGCTGGCAGAGCCTCTACGAAGTAGACAAGGATAGTCTCGGGTATGGAGAGAAGCCCATCTACGACGAGAGGAAGACTAACTTGATAACGAAGACGCAGGTCTACGTCGATCCCCGCAACAGCGAGATCGTAGTAACTTCCAACGAGAGAATTTGCTTGGTCGATCCAGTTGGCATCAATCGCGTATCAGACAAGTTAGCAGTGAGAACTGGAGACATTGGTCGGGAAGGAGAGGGGAAGATTTTCTTCGCTGGTAGGATCGACGATCAACTGAAAATCCAAGGGAAACGGACGAGTCTCACAGAGATAGAGAGGGCTGTCTCCTTGGCTGCCAAGGCGCCCTGCACATGCGTCTTGGCCAGCCACAACTCCACCAAGAACGTGATCGCGTTTATCAGAGCTGTTAGTACAGCTCAGGTAGAGGGGGCTCTTTCCAATCTTCCCAGACATTTGCAACCCTATCGCTCCATTCACCTTGTCGATGCATTCCCCATGACCGCACATGGCAAGGTGAACAAGGTTGAGCTGCTCGAGCGCTACCACTCGCGCAAGAGACGGACTGTCCAAATCAGTTTGAGAGAACGCTGGCACGCCAAGACCGGCAAGTGGCCGACGAAGATGTCAACGTTCCTGTCCGATGGCGGTGACTCATTCGCCGCCGTGCAGTTTCTTAGAGAGCTGGAAGAAGACGAGCTGAGTGAAGTAGCCGAGAGCAGCTCCCACCTGCTGGAAGCTCTGCTCAACGAATCCTTCGCCTCCTTCTCTGAGCAGGTGAGACGCGCCAAATTCTTCAAGAACGACAATCTCATACTCGGAAGTAGTAATGGCGTCACTGGCTCGGCGAAGGCCATCAAAGTCGGTGATGGGAGCGAGTTTGTGTGCAAACATTCTAACGTCAGCTATGTTTTGAGGGGACGTAGATCAAACAATGACAAAGCCTGGTTGAAGTTCAGTGGAACAGACGCCAAGGGTCTTCACCCATTGTGGTCTGTGAACCTGGAGAAGTGCATCGACGCCTCGCCGCTTGTTGTAAGCAGGGACGATGGTGATGTCGTATACGTGGGTTCACACTCTGGCGCCTTCATCTGTATTGACGTGGATTCAGGGAGGGAGCGTTGGAAGACGAGACTACCGGACAGAATCGAGGGATCGGCGGTGCCATCAACCGACGGGGAAAAGATCTTTGTCGGCTGTTATGATTGCCGACTTTATTGCATGAGCCGCGTAGACGGAGATATTCTTTGGTCGTACGAGACCGGCGGCCTAGTTAAATGCACTCCCGCGGTCGTTGGTGACGATTACGTGATTTTCGGCTCCTACGACCATCATCTCTACTGCGTGTCCAGTGACTCGAGCAGACTGATGTGGCGCACTCAGGTAAGAATCTGCTTCCACCTAGCTTGAAGCTTGATCCTTCGTCAGATGTTTCTAGGTGTCCGACGGTAGCATCCTTGCTACTCCTGTGTTCTCATCGCTTCTCTCGGACATCTTCTGCGTTACTTTGGATGGCGTCTTAGCAAGACTGTCACTGGCTGACGGCCTCATCGTGTGGCGGAAGAGGCTCGGCGCTCCAGTCTTTAGCTCGCCGCTGCTGTCGGTCACAGGGAGCTTGCTGTTCTGCGCTACAGTCCAAGGGAAACTTATCTGCTTGGATCCAGACACGGGCGATGTTCATTGGAACTATAGCGCCGGCGACGCCATCTTCTCTCCTCTGGTCGGCGAGGAAGACCTTGTGCTCTTCGGCTGCCAAGACGGCAGAGTTTACTGTGTGGACAACAGCGGTGTGGCCGCTTGGGTTAGCGAGTGCCAAGAAGGCGTCGTCTGTGCCGCTCCTTGCGTCTTCGCTACCAAAGACCGAGGTCAGGAAAAGGCTGTACTGGGCGTCTCGTCCAAGGGTGATGCCAGAGTGATCAACTTGAGGTCCGGAGAAGAGATATTCAAATTGAATCTGGCAGGCGAAGATTCTGCTGAGGTCTTCTCATCTCCTGCTGTCTGGGCTGGAAGAATCGTGGTGGGAAGAAGGGATGACTGCATTTGCTGTTATGAGTTCTTCTGAACAGCACACAGATAGGATCAGTGATGTTCGGACGTTCAAATGGTCTCGGCGGGCCAGATGCTGTACTTGAAACTCTTTGGTATCAACAAATAAAGCAATACTAAGCGAACTACTCATTTCCAGGACGAGGAGCAGGGGATGACGACCACGGAGTCGGAGTTCGGTCATGCAGAGTGTGACACCGTAGAGCTCCTTAATGGAGCAATTTTCTTAAAGTTCCTGGTTTGGTCGCAGCAAGTAGTGGACGCGGAGAAGAGGTCTCGCTCTGCGTACTCGTGATTCACATGCTGTACTGTCATGGAGTTCCTCTCTTTACTCCACATGCACTCTGAATATATGGTCGCAATCTCGAAGAGGTTTCGTTGGCTACGCTACGATTCTTGCGCTCTTACATCGGCTGACTTTGGAATCGTTGCTACATTTGTCAGCCAGTGCCTGCCATAACGTCAACATTTGACCCTGAGGACTCCTGAACCCGTCCCAGATGGCCACGATCACTGCGTACAAGAACGTCGTGGTCAGTGAGGCTAGAGCTCTGTACCCGTCCGATATCCCTCAGACACGACCTTTTTTTCTTCGTAGGCGCTCTCCAATGGATCACTTTGTAGTCGTCGCGTACTTTCGCTGAGCTGCGCCTTTCTCAGCGAGCGCTTCGGCTCCGCCAACGGCGACTCCGGCTGGAGGTGGGACAAGAACGGTGTGGGGATGGGTGGAAAGGAGAGCGGTGAGTACAGCTAGAGTCACGACGATGGATGTGGTCGTTCTTGGGTCGGAAGCAGGGCGACTTCTTACACGGTCATAACTGGCGATGGCCCCCAAAAAAGGCTTTGGGGAAAGCGACCAAGGTTCTTCTATGATTCCCGAATGTCAAGTCCCTTTTGATGAAGATCAGAGTTCCGGATAATGCACCTGAGCCCAGGTCTTTTTCTCTGCGTTTGAGGGAAGACATTCGAGAATCGAAGAAGAACCTTACTCATTCTCTCAAGTTCTTAGTTTGCCAGTCTCTAGTCATAGCTACCGGTCTTAACAACGTACCAAGTCCATGGAACATAACAGATCTGGCGTTTCCTCGAGGTCTCTCTTTTCCAAGACGCTGAAAGTGTATCTTCCGTGTCTCTCAATATTTTGCAATCGACTTTCATTAGGTTAAGTGTTTTTTGCTTGCTCTTCCCAATGCACCAGCATAATATCAGGAATAACAAGGGGCTTTGATGCAGCGTCGGGTAAAATGCAATGAATGGGCGCTGGATTTGGGATGATTTTGCACAGCAGTACTACTTGGAAGGCCTTGAAAGCTTTTTCTGCACGGAACTGGTACAAAGTGTGTGCCGTATTTAGCTTTCCGGAGAAAACTGTATTATTAGAGCTTAAGATAAAGTGCTTTAGATTTTTGACATCAATGTAAACGAAAAATCGCTGCCTATCAGGCTAATTGGACAGTACTCCGGTGACTGCACCTTCGCTCGTGACCGGAATTGAACAACGAAGACAAGTCGGTATTAAGAACCCTGCTCAGTATGAATACAGTCAGTTAGCGTACCAAAAGTGAAGCCAAATCATGATCTGTCCGTAGCGCTAGACTCGCCTTGCTGAGACAGCCTCTCTCTTCCCCAGGCCCAGCGACTGAGATCAAGACGAAGATGGGCAAGGGCAAGGAGTACCAAGTGCCCGAATACTTTAAGTACGACGCCTACTCCTTCTACGACCTGGAAAAGGAGATGATCAAGAGTCGAGTACCACAGCCCAAGAGCGGCCTGTCAGAATTCTGGTGAAGCAAGCGAACTACGTAGTTGTAGTGAAATAGTTGTGACAATAAAGAGTCTCGAATGTGCAAGTTTTCTCCCCCAATTGTGAAAATTGTCACCAACCACCCGAGAGCAAGGAATCAATCCCAGCAGAAACGGCCGGCAGGGCCACAAACGACGCCAGCACTAGAAGCACTAGAGCACTAGAAGTTATGAGCACTAGAGGTTCCTATGAGCACTAGAAGTTCCTGTCACTCGTGACCAAGTCTTAGGCCCTGTCGCTGGTGAGGGAAAATGCATCTCCCCTCAGAAATGAGGCTGCATTTTTTCCATTGGTGGCAACGACTTCAAGAAGCGAGCAAACCGGTGGATAACTCGTCCTCCCGGACTTCAACGTCGTTCTTGACCTCGCCCTCACTCTCGACCTCGCCAACGATGACGCCAAGCACAAGAACGAAGATGACGAGGCCGAGAAGGACGAACTCATAGCTGAGCTCACGTAAGTTATATGCCAGCATGATAATGAAGTTTGTCTATGGTTCAGTTATTGCAGCGCTCCTTCCAACTCGAGTTCACGAATACATGTACATGGAGGCGCACGTTGATCTGAAGCACATCTCCTCCCTCATGACTGCCTTGACGTCCTCATACTTCCACTTAGGAGCCTGTGACTCCGGGAAGTAGGCGTGGAGTCGCCCACCAGGGTCTTATGCATGATCGTAGACTAAGAAGAGGAGACGCGTGGGGAGATGGATGCGTCGAGACAGTGATAAGACCTGCAGCCGCTACAGCTGCCACTCCGCAGCCTCATTGTCGGTGTCACCTTCGACTGCGCCTTTATCAGCGGCAGACACTTTTTGGGCAGATCCCCCTGACTCGTTTCCGCCAGCCTCCACGTTCTTATCGATCTCCTTCCTAATCCATTCCTCTTTCGATCTACCCCACTACCTGACGAACCAGAAGTGTCCCTCTTCAAAGGGTCGCTGCAGAAATGATTGCACCGTGTGTGAGGTTACACGAGGTTCATATTTTGCAACCAGATGCTGGTTCCTGCACTCAGGAAAGCAATTGATTCCTCTTGATGCTCTTAACCCTGGCCCGAGAGCAGCCGCAAATGCAGGAATTATGCTGACTGATATAACCCTCTACACGTGTTCCTCAAATGTTGCCCTAGGTGGTAAAGAGTATATAAGGAGCAGAATCAGAATGAAGAAAGTGGCATGAATTTCACCATAGAGACAGCACGTGGGGCACCTTGCACAACTACACTTATGCTCTCGTGGCTACGCGTATATTGATACTAGCCGCACTTAGGGATAAGGTTGGGGGTTCAGGACGGAGAGAAGGATTGTGTGCTTCCGCTGGGGTTGATACTAGTGTCAGTGAGTACACGGACGAGTATAAAAGTATGTGTTCATCATGCATAAAAACTGTATGAGAAGCATTAGTTTTAGAGCAATGTAACAGACTTGGAGATTCAAAAAGCGACTGCACCACAAGCATAACGGGTGAGACAAGATGTGTGTTTCTGAAATGAAACTGAAAATCTTTGTCACAATTGTGATACCATAGGTGAAGAAAACACATTGATGAGTAGCCTTGTGTGGAGAGGTTACTGAGCCAAAACTAGCGCGTCTATCAAAAGACCATCAGAGTGAAAGAAAGCACTGGACAAGTGAAGATGTCACTTTCCCCCTGTCTGGTACTTACTGTACTGTATCTTACTATGAGGCAGAAGTAAGATCTATCAGTAGAAAGAATCTCTTGGTCACTTATGTCACCACTGAACTGTGGGCGTGACTGATCTGTTAAACTTGAAATCCTTTACCATCTCTGGGTGAACATTTGTAATTGGTCCTCAGCCTGATTCTGATTAATCTCAGACCCTGGAAGAGAGAGAGTTTGACGACAAACTGATATGAGCAACAAGCAGTAATATTGAAAGAGTGACATTCTTATGCACAATCCGTACTGTATCGTACGTACATTCGACTGTGGTACAACAAGCGTAGTACGTTGATCTTTCCACTGCAGTCCCTGCGTACTGCGTAGGCGACGAATCAGAACTCTTTGTCGTTAGCTTTCCACATTCGGGTGTCCCTGACTTCGACACAAACTGACTTTTCACCCGAGGCTCTCAATATGCGTGGACTTGGCCATGACTACGCTAGAACGCTACAAGGAAAAAAGATGACTACACAAGAAATGTAGACTGGAGCTCGGGGAAAGCTCGTTTCATTCTTCAACTAGAGTGACATCGGTCTCATTCACATCGGGCTACCCACCAGGAAAGTCTCCACATAACCGCGTCAACTTCTTTGCCAAGCACACGGTGCGTGTGACGGACCAGTACGATCTGTACAGTGCAGAGCCTATGTTGGTACATAGTACCTTATGATCAATGATTAGTTCAGTAAGTGTTATTCACTCTATGCTAGAGCGTCAAGCATAGAGCCTGCGTGAAGAGCAAATGGCGTGACCTCCATTGCTCTTCGAGAGAGCTAGAATGAGACTGCAATCTTCTCGAAAAAGAAGGGGGTCAGCACGTGATTTGCATCTTTCCATTATTATAGTACGATCTTCTCAGGTTGTTGCATGGTGTGTGCAATATGTGTACGTACTATGCACAAGACAGCGTGAGCCAGAAAGAAGGAAAAGCTTTTGACACTCAATCCCAAGCTGAACAACATCTCCATGACTTGCATAAGAGTCGATTCGCGGAATGGACATTGTTGCCCCCCGTAATCTCGACGCGTTTCTTGTTTCCATGTTGGACATGATCCATGGCCATTATGTCCGGACAGAGAGAACACGAGCGGATGGATAAAAGGCTGATGTTCGACTTGAAAAATAAGCATTTCTTCAAAGGAAACGTTCTCTTTATTGGTCAATCGTAGTGTTCACGCACATGACGTTTTACTGGGAGAATTTGATCTTCGGTCGCAATCGTTGACTACGTACTACATGTAGAAAAGGTCGTGGAAAACGGGCTGCACGATGCCAGCTACCTCTTTCTCCGCCGCCTCCTCTTTTTGCCTACGATCTCCACCATGCGCAGGTAGTCGTTTGAGTTGTCCGTGAGCAGGGACTGCATGCACTTCTTGAAGGTATTGGTGCTGTAGCAGTCTCTTCTGTGCAGTGAAAGCAGCATCATGCATCAATTGCAATCAATTGCAGCACTCTGAACGTTTGTGCACTAATTTTCAATGCCTTTAACGTTTGGCCTCGGAGCCTCAATGCTCATATCGGATGATGAACATAACAAAATACAAACATTGGGACTCTGAGGCCAAGTCTTAACGGCTTTGAAACATTAGAAAAACATACTAGCTTCAGAGAAGGTGCACATTCAAATAGAAAGGGTGTAACAGCAAAAATGTCCCTGAGTCTCTTAATCTCTGGCCACAACCTTGGTGATGGAGTCACTTAAAATCGGCCCGAGAGTCAAAGCGTTCAAGGAAGAAAACGACTCGAACAATTTGACTGTCGGGCCGAGTTGAGGAGACTCCATCACCAAGGTGTGGCCAGAGATTAAGAGACTCAGGGACATTTTTGCTCTCCCACCCTTTAGTACGTAGGTACATGTATTAACCTGCAGTAGCCGTGCACTTCCGGGTCCTTGTAGAGGTTGTAGCAGTCCTCGCAGATTCGCTCCAGCTGAGCCAGGAAACTTTGCTTGTACATGCCTCTACACTCCAACCCGAGGAAACCCGTCCTTTTGGCTAGGATTGCCAGTTTTTGCATCTGTCTGACCGAGCGCCTATCGATACCGGAGTCTTCCATCTCCAGGGAACCCCCGACCGCCATGGCGGAAGTGGAGGCGACGGCGGCGAATGCGGCAAGGACGCATAGTTGTAAGAAGAGGGGGACAAGCAATAACTTAGCGGAGATAAGGAGACCTGACTGGAATGAGAGATACACGACTTATGCGTAAACTGCGACATCAAAATCCTGCTTCAGGTTAATAATGACTGAAGAGATGCAGGTAGAACAAAACCATTCGCGCCTACCGATGGCATGAAGTTACTTAGTCGATTCTTGTAACAAAAATCGTCGGTTGATGTTCATCAAGAGCCCAGTTCAGTAACGTTGCTCTACCCTAAGCAGCTATGTTATCACTTTGGAAGAGGATGGATAACTGGCGATGCTCGCCCATCAGACATATCGGTACTCCGCCGCCCCCGCCGCCCATGTCTCCGGGTATGACGCTCTCGAACACACACGAGCGCACAGCGAGTTAGAGAAAGCAGGCTTACCTACACATCATGCCCTTGCCATTCACCCTTCTCCTCTTCCTCCTCCCCCTCCACGCCATGCGCGTGGGTGGACCAAAGAGCGTTGCACGAGGTCGGGACCCTGCGGTCGCACACCATGAGGGAGCGACTCACTCAAGATGGAAATGACCGTCTTACGTCATTTGGAAAAGGAGACCTCGCCTAACTTCTCATAAATGAACTTAGTCCATCCACAGTGATGCAGAGCGAAGACTCAACCACAAACCAACGTTCTATCAGGATCTTAGCAAGGAAAATCTGTCGCACGTTTAGTACGTCGGGCCACTCCTAGCACAATGGCACGTACGCTTCACTTCACCAGCGATTGCACTACTGAATGCATAATCTTGTGGCATCTAGAAATACCCAAGCTTCCGGTGAACTTGGATCACGTTACCGATCGTATGACACCGTTCAGTTTGTCACAGAAGACATGCAAGATCAAAGAACTGCGGCTGCGGGTTGAGAGTTGGTGGATGTGACGCGTCAGGTGAGCATTGCTATGTTGCAAGTAGTCGGCCTCGAACTTCACCCTGGGGACGCTTACTTAAGCGCCAAAGGTTTAGCACGGCCCGCCTGATACGGATGCTCTAATCCACTGTTTCCCAAAGGCCAAGGAGCTTTGTTCTACTCCTACCCTCGCTCTTCTGGTCACTGACGAAGATGTGAAGACACAATGTTAAGGCTCACATCCTGTTATTAGATCAGCCTCCAAGGCCTCAGGCACTCTCGGCACCCTGAGACCGAACCGGACCAACCACACTGCGTACGCAGCAAGCACTGTTGTACGAGGCAACATTAGCTCTTACGTCGATATGCTGCCAGAGGTTGTGCTCTGTTCGACGTTCTGTTCTGCAGAAACATAGTCGTGATACCACTGAAATCGCCCTTTGAACGACGGACTCCAGCAGACAGTGGTGGGCAGCATGAGAAATGTGGGCGACGTGAGGATCGCCAACAATGTGGGTACAGTGAGAAACATGGAAAATATTGATGTGATTGTATGTTTGCAAATGTCTCGCAGACAATGTTGGCGTCGCTGCTTGCAACATATTTTTTCCGGATGGGCACGATCTACAGACTTAACAGAACCATAGTGACTTTGTAAGAATTGAAGGACGAGAAAACATGAGGAACCAACTTAAAAGGAGTTCAATAACTTCACAATTCTGTGCAATTGGAAGACTGCAGCTCTTGGAGACTGCACAGCTCGAACTTCAGCTACTGGTGTTGATAGCAGAAGAAAGAAATATATAAAGCGATATAACTTCAATCTACCGGTATTTTCGAGTTTTGATTTCAAAACATGTGTGTTATTGCTCGTTCCAAGAATGACCAAAAAAAGGTGGCAGTCCGTAGAATACATAATGTCAGCGAAGTGACGACTTCTTCCAAAAGCTCCCTAAGCTCCATTTTTTTATCCACAACACTATTTTTGGAAGAATCTGAACGGAGGATGTCACCAACCAGTACCGAGTAAGAGATCCTGATCAGATGTCCTGCACAATATGGGCAGAACATATTCTGCCTATTTATATACATGTCCGTATATTGGCTCGGAGAGAAAATTTCGAAAGTCGACATCAATTTCTTGACAGGTACAGGTTCTGCACTACGTATTGGCATCAACATCACCTGGTCACGTCAGTGGAGGAGGGCGGGGTGGTCTTTGCCTATACTTCAAGAGGCTTCTACGTGCTGGGCGCTGAAGTCGCTGTCCCAGGAAGCTTAACCCCAACACGTCGCTGTTGCAGTTACTGAATCAAAGGATATTATATTTATTTCTACTCCAAAAGAGACACTTGGGATGCCAAAAGGGTCTGAGACATTCGGGAGATCTTCCACTATGTCACTGGACTTTACTGGACTGTTTGGGTCGCCCCTCATAGCCCAGCACTACATGGGACACATTCTGACACAACCCTGCAGAAACCGAGTTGTCGTTCTTGGCCTTTCGAGAGACGAGCATGGAGATGACCAAATTCCCTAGAAACTTGCTCAGAACAACTTCGTCATAGCTTTTTACCATTTGTAAAGTTATCACTTATCAAAGTGATGATTGATGACTCTGGGTCTAGGATGTCACTGTGTAAGAACTTGGACACTCCTGTTTGCAACGTGACGAGCAACAATCTGCAGAGGCAGCACTTTTGGCGCCTTAGCACTGACGAGGCGAGAGAAACATTACGCGGTATGAAGCGATTGTATAAATTTCACCTTTGTCTTCTGACTCATACGCATTGTACTTGTTCACAGAGTGGCCAAGACCACCACGTGCCGCATGTACAGCTACGAGTCGACGTGCACGGTTGTCCGACCACTCTGCCAGTGAGGTCGCTCATCGTGTCGACGCAGTACATGGCCGACTGGCGCTGGAGCACGCCCACCGACTCCTCCGACGTGCCGAAAGTGCACGAAAAGTCAAAAGAACGGAGCTCTCGAAACCTCTCCCTCCCCCCCCCCTCCGCCTCCATTTGTCCAGGTAAAAAAATGTGCGCAGGCTCCCTTCGTCTTGTGTTGCCTGTTGCCCCCACCCATAGTGATACCTGCTTGCTCGTTGGCTTGGGATCTCAAACTGATGTTTCGTCTGTTTTCTTCATCGAGCAGCCGCACACAGACGTGAAAAAAGGGCGCGATTTTCCTCAGGAAGATCATGCACGTCAGCTCAGTGGGCGCGGCTGCCTGGCTGGCCATCGTCATCACCACCGTCCAAAAAGGTAAGGGATTTAAGCAAATCACTTCCAAGGGACCAATTTTCTTCATGGCCAATGCAATGATTTATGATCACGAGCATTGGCACAGCTCAGCACACTTGCTCGTGTGTGTGTTGGTTGCACTGAGGAAAATCTCAGCGACTTTTCCAAGGAGAGCAAAAAAGAAGGAGAGACAGTAAGAGACAGAGTGAGAGAGAGTAGCAGCTCCTTCGTCTTAAGGTTTGGTACCTGGAATACATCATTCCAAGCTAAGCAATGCGAGAACCATCGTCTCGAAGGAAGTAGCACGAGCAAGAAGTAGTTGTAGGGAAGGATGGGCTTGTGGAAGCTTCTAGTGGTGCTACTGCTGATCATCGTGTGCTGCAGATCGCCATCATTCGGCCGACATCACGGCACTGGTAACGAAGAAGTCGTCCACGGGCAAGTTTTGACTGATCACTTCTGCTTTTTTTTGCAGTCTCCTCCTTCAAGACCGGGCTCGAACCTGGACTCATCTGCTACCAGTGCGTAGGGACACATCCGGGATGCAGTCTCTATGACTTTGACTGGCGATGGTACTGGGGAATCACCTGTCCAAGATCAGATGACCGATGTGTCAAGGTAAAGTAAAAGGCTCGTGGATAAAGTAACTTTTGCAGTGCGTGCACTCCGTCCTATGTACTCCACCAGATAATCGAACGCAAGGGTGCAGACGTCATGGTGACGAGAGACTGCCTTAGCAACGTGGAGGCCTTCAGAACCGACATTCCAGCAGACAAGTACGATGGCTGCAGGACGGGAGCACACGACGTCAAGCTGGGACAGTACACCTTCAACATAATCAAAGAGTTGGACACCAAGAGGTAAGTCCGCAGCTCATCCTGACGTGACTGCGCAGCAAGCACACCCGCTACAACACTTTCAGGACGTATTACGACAACACGACGTGGTGCTTCTGCAACTTCGACCACTGGTGCAACTCGTCGCCACCGTCTCAAGTGTCACTGAGTCGACACCTCATCATGATCTCAACTGCTGTGGCATTAAAGATGATCCTCACCAGCTAGCGACGAAATCACAAAATCAGCAGAGCGATATTTTTCTACTAGTATGCAATTAAAGCATCGTTTAATCAAACGAGTTCTACTACTGCCTCAAAGAGAGTGCGAGCATGAACGCTGCTGAGGTTGGTAACGGTTATCCGATATCTCACGAGCGCGATGGCGACGACATTGACGCCGACGGCGGAAATAATATGGGTATCATAGCATTAAAAAAGACACCCCGGGAGCGTACAGTGTGTGTCAAAAAATCAGTGCTAAACTTTCTGCACAGAATTTTGGGACATGATGTGGAAGCTGACGTGCTCCAGAGAGGTTGTTTGGCTGGCTGTGACCTTTTTTTATGTCGCGGTGACAAAGTAAGGTGTCCATCAGTCACTCTGGTCGTCTTCAGCGCGCACGCCAATGCTGGCATTGGCATTGTCTCCGCCAAGCACGACGAGCTGAACAGCACATGTATTCGGGTGCGCGCGTCTGCCTGTGCGCGGAAGATCCGGATTCCAAGAAGTGCCCTTGCAGCAAAGCCGAAGCTGCCGCCACCGTGTTCAAGGCTGATGCAGACGAGGAAGAAGAGAGAGAACGCAGGCACGCACGGGTGTGCCAAGGAGAAAATGCGTCTGTGTATGCGACGCACGTTCACGTAGTACATGTACAAGAGGCACCAGGACCAACACAACTTAACGTGGAAATTCCTCGCGTTGCAACCGCTAATCCTGCGCACGTAGCAGCCGATGACTGCTCCGGGGACTTTGCCAACACAACACAGTCTTCTAAGCATCACCTCGCGCGACAGGAGGAAGAGGAGCAGGAGCAGAAGTAGCAGTAAGACACTCATCCTGATCAGCTGCAGCCCGTCGGCGTGGGTCTTGCCAGGACTGAGACCAAGGAGAACAGACTGTACTTCTTCGGAATCGCGCAGATCCAGTCGACTTATCAGTTTTGCGACAAACCAACCCACGCTCACAGACGCTCAAAAGGGTGCGCGTCGGCCTCGAACTTGATCAGACTTTCGTCGGGTTTCCCCTTCCTTCGTGGGTCAACATTGACAAGCCCATTTCTTCTCAAATACCAGCCCTACAAGTGAGCGCGCGGTAAACATCTTGGGCTTGGGCGGCTCCTTGGACAAGAAGGCCTAGAGTGACGTGCGAGTCGACCAAGAGGAAACACCGCCTGACACAGTGAGCAACAGGATTTTGCAAGGAAGGCCCAGCAGAGCATTCTGTGCGGGAGGCCTAACTAGGCATGATGCATCCTCGGACACGCCAGCTTGACGCGTCATTCTCCTTCATGGCCGTCACAGTCACGCGGAAAGTGGTACCGCACTGACCGAGGAGGAAGGAGAGAACTACCACGTACTGCCACAAGAGCCTGCATGGACAGTATGTAGTAGAAGTCACAGCAATACTCGTGGCTGTAGTGGAAAAAGTGCGTGATCAACGGCGCTGGCAAAGGCAGCTGCCGTGTGTGCAGTCTAAGGTTGGCCTTCTTATTGCGTAGAGACTACTGCGCGGAAAGGGCAACTCCCCGATAACCACAGACACGAGGCAGTTGTTGCCATTGCTTTGAATGGAGGGACGAGGTGAGAGAGCAACGACTCTGCTCTCTCAGCTCGTGTTTGTCATCTGCTGAGCTATGTAAGTCGGTCAGTGAGTGACTCAGGTCCAATGTGCTGAACTGTCTTAGGACGGAAGCCGCCAACAAGACAGTGACAAGTTGATATACAATGTTGCCGCTGCTGCTCATAGTGTTTTCTCTCGTCTCTGAGCGCTGCCTCAGCCAGCGTCCCTTCGAGCCCGTGTGCAAGAGCGACAGGGGCACCCTGCTCATGGCCCCGGCCGAGACATTTCTGGTACCAGTGAAGGAATTTGACGCTTCGAGCGCCACGATCTTCGTCAGACAGACTTCAACCTTCCACTTCAAGTGTCTCACTGAAGACGAGAACGTCCTTGTCAAGGTCGACTTCAAACGAAAGCCAAGGGTGGGCGAAATCGACAGCAGCCTCTACCAGGTGAGTTCCAAAGTAACAGAACTAGCATTCGGGGGCGTCCGACATATATACATGTGTATCTCTTTCAGATTCACGAGGCGGAAGCCGCTCTGCCGTCATCGCAGATGAAGTTCGTGAACGCCATTAATCGGGACAACACCAGCGTGTTTTGCCACTCGCCCACCGGCACCATCTGTAGCATCAACCTCATGGTCTTGGATCAAGAGGAGGCAGACTGCAACTTTGCGTACTCTTCCGGGATCTCGTCAACACTCTCATGTAATATAACGTCTCTAGTCGACCAGATCAGTTCCGGGAGAGTCGGATTGGGCCTCATGGGAGGGCGCACCAGTGTCTTCAGAAAAGACCAGACATTGTTCTCCGCCCCAATCGTGAAGTACTCGTTCTTTGAAGGCACCACTGGCCGGTGGGTGGCTTGCAAGGAAGTGGACTCGCATGGTCGCGCTGTGGCGGTGCACAAACACGCGCCCAACAGCACTAAGATAATTCAATGCCCGGTTGACGTCGAGGTCGGGAACACTCCAGTTATCGTACGCATCGAACAGACGCGCATGAGCGCCCTCACCGTGGGCCTACCCTCCTTCAGTAAAGGAGGTCAAACCACCTACACTTACTTCTCCGTCCTCATGAACTCAACCTTGCTCGTGGAAAAGGAGGGGGGAACGGACAGCTCAAGCCTGATTATCGGCCTGGCGGCAACGCTGGCGTCCATGCTCACTCTCATCTTCATTTTCGCCGCCGTCTTCTACCGGCGCGTAAAAAACAAGCTTCTGAGGCGTGCTAGCAACAAAGACAACAAGACATCCTGCTTCTACGCCGATATCAACCTAACTGACAGAAATAGCGCCTATAAAGAGAACTACGACTTGCGCCCAGCTTCCAGCTCCGGGGGAACTGACACCACTTTCTTGGGCTACTCCAGGATGGACGAACTGTTGGGATTGTTCCGTCCCGACGAATTACAGCAGATCCAGTCTTGGGATCAGATGGACAAGGATAAGCGACGAACGCTTTTGCAGAGACAACTTAGTGGAGATCCATCCAAGATCAACCCTGAGCTCAGTCTAAATCAACAAGTCAATAACTTGTCCTACGACTCTAAGATGGAGGTGGATCGACACACCTTTGAGGTTAGTGCAGTGTTAGCCGACTACCAGTACCTATGACGTAATCAGTAATGACGTCAATTAGACATCCCTAGTTAGTAACATTTTGTCCTTCTCTATTAGGTGGGCAAGCTGCTGGGCTCCGGGCACTTTGGCTCCGTATACCTCGGGGAGGCTTCAGGACTTCTTCACGCCGGTTCAAAGACCATCGTCGCCGTCAAGACAGTGAATGACTCACTGGAAGTGACTCAGTTGGCGACGTTGCTCTGCGAAATGAAGATCCTGGCAAACTTGGACCTTCACGTAAACTTAGTCAATCTGTTGGGCTCTTGTACTGCTCAGATGGACGAAGGCAGGCTGTGGCTCCTCTTGGAATACTGTCCCCACGGAGATCTCAAGTCCTTTTTGTTCAGGAACAGAGACCAGGTAAGTCGCATCAGTGAATGACTATCATTGCAGTACAAGTCAGCACCGATCCTCATGCGATGATCCTCGTACATTCCAGTTCCGCAATAGCATATCTGGCACGGTGTCGACAGAACTTGACTGTCGCCTCTTCCTCAAGTGGTCTCACAGCGTGGCATGTGGCATGCGGTACTTGGCCAGTCGTAAGATTATGCACGGGGACCTGGCCGCCAGAAATGTGCTTCTTGGAGAGCCTGACCACGTCGCAAAGGTGGGCGACTTTGGCCTCTCCAAGTCATTGTACCGCGATGACGCACGCTATCGCAAGCGCCAGCGAAACTATGTTCCCTGGAAGTGGATGGCACCAGAATTTCTGGTCGATGGCTGCTTCACCTTACGCTCCGACGTCTGGAGCTTTGGAGTGACGGTGTGGGAGATGCTGTCGCTCGGAAGAGAGCCCTACGCGGGATTGGAACATGAAGAAGCCGCCCGGCGCATTGCTGCTGGATTGCGTTTGCAGCTGCCCGAGGAGTCTGGATCGCTAGAATGGGCCGAGGACATGTTCGAGAAGGTGGTGATTCCCTCATGGGAGACTGATCCCAACAATCGGATAGGTTTCGATGAAGTGGTTTCTCAGCTGGAGACGCTCATGGAGGCAGACGAGCTGTATCAGTACAAGCGACTCGAGAAAGAGAGCGAAGATCTGAGAAGACTCATGTTCGAGGACGTCAGACTGTCTAAAAGAAATACAATTAATAAGAGGAAGGAGTCCAACAGCACTGAAAGTCCAGCGCCTCCGGGATCGTACCACAAGGTGACATGCGCACAAGACAATGGCTACGTGGCCGTGGCAGAGGCGGCAGCTCCGAGTGGGTATGTACCTATACAGGCTGTGACGGGAGCAGGAGGAGGAGTCTCTAGTACGGAAAATGGATCTTTTGTGGCAGTGACAGATACCGCTAAGCCAATGGACAACTCATCCAACTACATCACCATAAGCATGGCCAACTCCATCGGCGTTGTGTGAATCTGAGTAAGGCAGTGAAAACACTAGTGTAACCGTTGGCACAAAACTACCGTACGCGTGCGTACATACTCGTCAGAAAGTTGCACACAGGGTAAGCGTGCAACGTGCACAACGTTTAAGTACATGATCATTGATACAATAAACGTACATACAGTGCAGACATTGCTGACTCCGTTGCCTTTGTCAGTGGAAGATACATTGACCTCACTCCATCACGCATTGGTTATTGGTGTCCATTCCCCTCACGGCTGATGGACTGAGGTGGTGGAAAAGGTTGCGAGCGGTCCTGCAATCTGATTGGCAGGAGTACCTGGCTAAGGAGAGAGGGTGGCAGGTGCCCTTCAGGGGGTGCAACGTCTTGACGTAAACAGGAGCTCTTACAGATACGAACACTACGGAATGTAAGTCTGGTCTTGCAGACTTAGAGAATAATCAACTACTCGGGTAATCTCTCATCATACACTGGATGATGACAACGTTGACCAAGTGGCGACTCAACAGCATTTAGAGTGTCACCGGCATTCAGAGTGTCACCAGCATTCAGAGTGTCACCAGCATTCAGAGTGTCACCAGCATTCAGAGTGTCACCAGCATTCAGAGTGTCACCAGCATTCAGAGTGTCACCAGC
>JAAUXU010070044.1_pt1 | contig 46548 bp, 36 predicted proteins | sample 7278151 | NCBI WGS metagenome assembly JAAUXU01 (sample SAMN14350113, study PRJNA611818) | marine sediment metagenome | isolation source: surface marine sediment (1.8m) | place: French Polynesia: Moorea | collected 2018-08
GTGGCCACGTCTTGGGCGGTCCAGCATGAAAATGGGCAGTGGCAAAAGTTGAGCTGATGCACTCAAACTTGAGTCGCAATGAACGAGGTGGAGACTTTGGGGTCTTGCGCATCTTATGCAATTTCTCCGCGCAAAAGTTGCGTGCTGCTACTCCAGAGCTGCGGTCCCACGCGACGATTCTTTCATGCAACTGCAAGAAATCGCATCCAACGCGTGTTGATCCAGCAATTCACAAGTGGAAAAATCGGAACAGCGGACGATAATCGGGGACCCAAAGTTGGATGCGAATCGTGGCCTCGAATCCCAGCTGCAACCGAGAGGTTTACTCTTCTCTTAAAACTTTTTATTCTATTTGTGTACAGTATGATCTACAGTACCGCAGTTACGCAGAGATAACGATCACCATACTCAGTTTTGTGACAATACTTGATTTCGCCTCTACATAAATCTAGTTAAGCATAACATACAGTCATGTGTACAGGGATTGGGGAGGGGCAGAGGGCGGGGCGGGAGCAGAATCGCAGTGCGTATGCGTAGTAGCTGCTAGCAGTTCTTCTCAACTTAACTTTTAAGTATAGCTCTTTATTTCCTTTGTAGAGAAGGGAGGGGGGGGGAAACGTGAGTTTCAGTTTTATACAATACTTCTTGAGTTGCCATCTTAGGAGATAGGGGAGAGAGCATAAGAGAGCACTTTAATTCTTGCACTTTAATTCTTTCAAGGCTTTGCCGAAGGTGTTTGGCAACGAGAACACATGAGTAGCAAAAGTATTTCTTCCTGTGAACAAGCTACTGTATTAAGATTAATAATGCAGCATGTTACGGTAGCACAAGTGGCCCAATTATATCGACCTCGCAGGTTTTTCAACAGTGTTAAGGTGTGTACGGGAGGGTGGGCAGGGGAAAAAGATCTAAGAAAGCACAAAAAAATAGCACTGTCCACATCTCAAATGTGGCCTCTTTATATGCACGTATTTTGAGAAAGGAGAACAAAAAAAAATACTTGCTGGTTGACATCTTTCTCACACAATCGATGAACTCTTTCCTTTAATCATGAGTGTCTCATGGAAAGTTCCAGAGTGAGTTGAACGACGGAGGGGGGGTTGGGGGGGGGGGTATAATAGGTATTTTGTAAAGGGGGTTGATCCCAGCAGCCGTAACTACGAACTTCTCTTTCAGAGACCGTCATTTTTCTTTCGGCTCCGCTGGGGAGAGAGTGAGAGAGCTTCAATGACATGTGTTTTTTTAAGAATGTAGTAGCAAAATTGTGTACTGTATGTACTGGTACAATGTGTTGTTCCTGTCTCAGTCAAAAAAGATCCAGCCAAAGAAGTTCCTACGATTACGCTTATTGGAGGTCTTTGCTTTGAGACATTCTTCTTGAATTCAGACGTGTGTGTTTGTTTGTGTCCGTGTGTGTGTGTATATATATGTATGTGTTTGCGTACAGCAGTGTGAGTCAGAAAAAAAACAACAGTCGCAACGCAACCAACTCCTCCATAGGTTCTTAAGTACCTGGTAAGTTATTTGTAGGAGAGCGGCATTTTAGGTGAATTTTCTTGGCCAAACTATTATGCAACATCATTGAAAAACAATCACCTTGTACATCGCTATTAAAAAGTCCAAAAATTGCTATTTCAGAAGTGAAATGTAGTGATATTTCTATCTTTTGGTTCAAGGCCTGAATTTCCGCACTCGGGTAATCTTAAAAGATTAACCTTTCCTCAAGTCTTACTTGGACGGATTAATTCTCACATTTAAAAAAACATAGTTAACAACGATTGAAGCAGAAAAAATGAACAGCGATCGGGTGCGCGAGTCTCCGCTGAGAGACCGTCGTGGACCTGCTGCAGTCGACCACCCCAGTGTCTTGGAGATTGAGCACTGGGGTGGTGTGGGGGTGGTGTGGGGGTGGGTGGGAGGGCGTGACTTTTTTGAGTGGTCATCTGCTCCTTTGCTTTCCCTGGAGGATGTTGCGTCTTTTTTTTCTGACTCACACGGTACCTAACTAGTAGTAGCAGCTTATTTTTTGAACGTTTGTTCCTTAAGTAGAAATTGAATGAAATGTGTGGAAGGCAACCAAGGATCACCAGGCGATGTTCCCCGCCGAACTGACCTCGGAAGACATTTGTCCTTGGGCCGCTGCAGCAGCCTCAGCAGACACCATTTCTTCGTCTTCCTCCTCCACCATCTCCTCTTCGTCTTCCATGTCTTCCTCCTCCTCTTCGTCCTCCTCCTCTTGCTCAGGCGTGTCGACTGACGTTGGGGCTTCGGCTCCAGATGAGCCAGTGGCGGCAGAAGACGATGGTGCCGCAGTTCGCGCGGCTTCCGCTCCAGCGCCACCGCTGGCATAGCCGTTGGCGGCTGTCGCGGCAGCCACCGAGGCTCCTGCAACACTGGCGTTGTTGGAACCGGACTCCAGCAGCTCCTGCATCATGGTATTTGTTGCCCCTTCAAACTGGTTGACCAGCGCCTGCCTGAAGTTCTGAGAGACAAGATTGGAAAGGTTCTGGGCGTTCCTGACGGCAGCGGCCGTGGCGGCTGCAGCGGCGGCCTGATGAGCAGCATCTCTCCCGCCGCTGTCGCTCATGATCCCCGCCAACCTCTGAGTATTGTCGTAATAATTCCTCCTGTATTTGCGCTTTCCATAGACATCCGGCGTGGCACAATTGGGGTCCTTACCACTGGCGATTAGCTTGGTTTTGAGCTCCTGGTGCACGTAAGCCAGGTGAATGATGAAGACGGAGCGGTTGGGCGTCTTGTACGTGCAGTCGGGGTGATGGCAATTGAAGATGCCCATGTTGTCGGAGGTGAGGTGCGCCCAGAACTCGTTGAAGTGCTTGCCCACTACATGCTGGCGATGACACGTGTGGTTGAGAGAGACTTTGGAGCACACTCGACAGATGAGGCGCGTGTTGTTCTGGTTCGGCCGCCCCGTACTGTTGCCACCCGAAGAGCCGCCACCGGTATGCTTCACAGCCGACGGTGGGGTCATCAGCTGCTGCTGCATCAACATCTTGGATTGTTGCAGAAGATCCGATGGATTCACTAAGCCGCCAGCCGACATTCCAGCTGCCAACAGGGCAGCGGACATTTGCTCGGGGTCGCCCGACATGCCAGGCTCCTCCAGATTACTGCCGTCAGTCTCGATGGGGACGAGAACGTTCTGTGGAATCCCCTCCTCCGCCAGCTTCTGGCGTAGCTGCTTGTGTTTGCCGGCCAGATGGAAGAGGAAGTTGTAACGGTATTTGCTCTGGTATTGGCACCCCTTCACGTGGCAGTGAAACATGTCGGCGCTCTTAGGCACTTCCTCCGCCCAAAGGTACTTGAAGTGAGTAGAAACCAGATGTGTGAAGAAGTTGTCCTTGCCCTTCCAGGACTTGCCGCACAAGCGGCACTTGACAACCGGCTTGTACCCGCGAGTCAGGCGGCCGACAAGTCCGCCGCCAGAGTTGGCCGCGGCGGCCGCAGCAATCGCTGCGGAGGTGGCCGCCGTATTGTCAAAGCCACTGAACAGCTTGTGAGGGCTGGAGCGGTCTCCGTCCAAGTCGCCCATCGCGTTGAAAAAGTCCTTAGCATTTGGTGAGCCGCCGCCGCCACCGGACCCGAAGCCACCTTCATGGAAGCTGGACGAGGATTGCTCACCGTCTCCGCCAGTACCTCCTCCCGCAGCAGGTCCTGTCGAATGAGGTGGAAAGTTGGTGTCATCGGACACGCCTTTGGCAATACTGGATACGATTCGCTCGTTGTTCCCGTTGTGAGACTTTTGCGTTAGGTTGTCCAACACCTCCAGGTTCTCCCCGAGCATTACGAGTTTCTTTTTGAGCTCGTCGTGTACCCGGGCAACGTGCATGACAAAGTGTTGGCGCTTGGCCGTTGAGTAGGGGCAGTCCTTGCACTCGTAGCGGGCCGCACGATGCGGCACCTCCTCGCGCCAAAGGTGAGCATAGTGTGGGTACAGGAGATGGGCGAAGAGAGAGGCGCCGTTGCCGCTCACTTTACCACAGAGTCGACATGTATACTTGCTCGTCTCTTCGGGTGTATCTCCCTGCTGCTGTTGAAACACGTTTGGCTGTTGGAAGTGTTGCTGGAAAGATGAGGAACCACTCTGTTGCTGGCTGTTGCTCGGCGTCACCTCGCCATTCTGCGCCCGGAACTGCTTGTGGGGAGGTCTGGAGGAGGTAGCCAAGTTCCGGTTTTCGCCGTTGTTGACGCCAGAGCCAGTCTTTACGTCGTCGTCCTCGCCTTTGTCCGAGGCCAAGAAATGATTTCCCAGGAACATCTGCACCTCGGGAGCGATTTGCATCATCATTTCTTCATGGGCAGTTCCGCCCTCTGCGTCATCGTCTAACTGTTCTAAGGCGTCCTCTTGACCGTCGCCCCTCCGATTTTGATTGGGGTGCCGAGACGACGTCGGGGCCAAGGGGTAGTGGTCGGAAGATTCTGTGCACGGAAGCTCTACATCTGGGAAGGCTTTGTTTCCATCATGGTGAGACTTCACCGAGAGTTTGCCAATATCAATCTTCAGCGTCTCCAACAACCTCTTCAGTTCGGTGAGCGAACAATCGCCGATGCTGGTTCCTGCAACGGGACGACAAACGCTGTATGAGTGCTGCACACCACCTGCACGCAGTACAAGGACAGACTACGTGACTACTGACAGAGTGCTGAAGCATCAGACACTTGAGCAAGTCCAGACAGTTGACACAAGAAGGAAGGCTCGCATTGTCACGCCAGTCGGGATAGAACCCTTGTCACTACAGGGTGTCCCAGTGTCAGTCGCTGCTGCTCTCCAACTTCACTTGCGAGTCTCGTCAGGCCACCCTGTACTACACTACATTAGACATTGCAAATCTGGCTGATAATGCAAGAGCAGCAGGGCACGCGCCTCATGTTTATCTTATGACTGTCTCTCTCTTACCTGAGTAGAGTATGCTAAGTAAGTTCTTTACGGTCACGGGGTGGAAGTCCGGCAGGAAGATGGTGAGCGTCTCGCAGGTGCAGCCCTCGGTCGCTCTCTTGATCAGGTCCCGCACGAAGGGACTGCAGCTGGCCAGAATCATCTAGCAAGGAAACAGACAAATAGTTAGTATCGCCTGTATAGTTTTGGCCCGGATGATCGCAAAAGAGCGAGCAGAAAGAATGTATGACGGAACAGAAGAGAGTACCCAGTTGTAGTAGGTAAGTACACGTACAGTGTGAGTCACCATGATGTCCCATGAGCATATTGTGCGGAAAAGGAGGAGGGGAGGGTGCAGTGGGGGGAGTGGTCTGGTGGGGGGCGTGACGGCAGGGGAGTGGGATGAAACAAGCAAGGTTGGATTGGACCCGAGAGTCGCGAGGGCGGGCGAGCGAGGACCTTTGCTAAACAGGACTGGCAGCATACACATGTATCGGGTGTGCGGACTCATGTGTAAACTGTACTTGAACGCTTTGCTGGCGTCGGGCCAACGCCCAATGGAGATCTGTATGTCCATTGCTTCTTCCCCTCCCCCCCCCCTCCTGCATGATATGACCGCTCTACTCACCTGGTGTGATCCGAAGTGCTGAGTTATCTCGTCCTCGAGGCCTCCGCCAACCACCAGCCGGAGGTCGCAGTGCTGTTGCTCCCCGTACAGGCCGGTCAGGGCCCGGAAGAAGGTTCGCAGGTGCCGTGGCGACGGCGAGAAGTAATGAGTCAGCTTGGCCCTGTGTACCAGCGCCATGGCGATGACGGCCAACAAACCTGAAGTGGTGGTAGCGTTGGTGGTAGCGTTGGTGGTAGCGTTGGTGGTAGCGTTGGTAGTTGGTATTGGTGGTATCGATGAGCGCGCGCCGCGTGTTTGTTCTTTTTTGTGGCGGCGTCCGTCTGTCGTCCGACCCGGCCCGTCGGATCAACGCGGACCAAGGCCGCGCGTAAGGAGGACAAAGGAAGCCGGGCGAGCGTGCAGGAGCTGTCCAAGACGGAGAAGACCCGGTCCTCGGGCTCACACGGACCGGAGATCGGGGCAAATCCCAGGGACTTCTGTCGCCCCCTTCTTTTTTTCTGCTCTCCTGCTCGTTCTTCTTCCGCCCCGAGTGGAGTGCGGGCGGCTCACGCTCGCTCACTGTGGGACGGCCGCTTGTGGGGCACTCAGTTCGGCCCGCGCGTCGTCGGCTGCGTCGCCGGCTGCAGCCGCCGCCTCTTGTTCTCCCTCTCCTCCGTGCTGCCTGCGTCTGCCTCGCTCGTCCCGCTCGTCTTGCTCGTCCTGCTCCTCCTGCCTCCTGCCCACTGGCTTCGCTTTACCTTCCCTTGTGTTGCTCCCGCCCTCGTTGGACTGACGCGCTTTGCTGCAGTACAATAATAAAAGGAGCGACTGAGTTGAGAGACGCGATTTTGCGGTGACTGAGGCCGACGACGCCGACGACGCCGGCGTCGGCGGCGTCGCCCACGGCCGTGACGGCCACGAAGGCGGCGGCGATGGACGCTTTTGGCCGGCGAGCGGGCAACGAACGACGGACAGCAAAAGGTCGGGATTAAATCGCGGCGGCGGCGGCGACGACGGCGACGACGACGACGACGACGACGGCGACGCTACATGGAGGGCGAAAGCACGACACTTTTGGGTGAAGGAGGAGGAGAAGGAGGTGGTGGTGGTGATGGTGGTGGTGGTGGAGGAGGTGGTAGTACTTCTGGTAGTGGTAGTGCAGAAGGAGGGAGAGAAGAGTAGCCGGTACGCAGGCAGACAGTCCCAATCTGGCCCAAGCCCCCCCCCCCTCTCGCCGCGTGCATCCATCCGAGTCCGGGTTCGCATCTCGACGCGACCGGAGAAATCGCCATCTGTCTCCCTACCCGGTTTGATCGATTTACCTGTCCCGGCCCAAAATGCCGCGCGTGCGTCGCCGCCGTCGTCGTCGGGCCGACGAGCACCAGGACGCTCATTGTCCGACTTCAAAGAAAGAAAGAGGAGGCGAAGCCGCCGGGAGGGGGGGGGGGAAGAGGCCACAGATTGTGCGCGGAGGAGGACCGTGGAAGGATGGGGTTGTTTGATGAAATGCACCACCGACACGATGATCGGGCGGCCGGGAGAGAGCGCGGCGTCCGCCGCCTGCCACCTCTTGTCGGCGACATTCTCGTCGCGTGCGTGCGCGCGCGCAATGACCCGCTCTCGCTCTCTGTGGAGAGATGATATTAGAGAGACCCCCTTATCCGGCCGTCGCCATCAATCGGAATGGTTCAAGAAGCACGCGGAGTGCGGCAGCGACGGCAGGGACGGCAGCGACGGCGGCGACGGCGGCAGCAGCTACAAACCTGGGGGCGACGACTTCTCTCTCTTTATGCTCGGTGCAGAATCAATGACAATCATGGTGGTGGTGGAGAGAAAGATGAGGGGATCTCCGACCGATTGGGAAGGGGGGGAGCAGGAAGGAGGAGGAGGAGGCTGCCACTGCCTCCACCATGTTTAGCAGGACCGTGGCCAGCAGGAGGAGCAGCAGTGTGAAGAAGAAGAATAATCCGACGGTCAAAGCGTCATCGACGTCCCCCCGGTAATTAGTCTTGGCCACGAAGTAGCCGCCGAGCATCTGAGTTGCTTCCTCTCCACTCTCCAGATAAGGGCATCGCCCAAGATCGCATCGACATGTGTGCAAATACTATAACGTGCTTATAGATACGTGCGTCTATGTTAGGTACAGCAGGAGAAGGAGGAAGATTGGATGAGCGAGCGAGCGCGCTCATGTCTTCAGTATATGCATGCACACATACACACTGTACGTAGAGCTCATTTCAAATTCTGAAATTGTATAAAGGGCGACGGCGACGACGACGACGACGACGACGACGACGAAGATGGAGAAGAGAAGAGAATGCTGACTGCCACAGTCACCGCCGCCGCCACCGTCGCCGCCGCCGCTACATACAAGTACGCGCGCATGTACATAGCAGACTACTACTACTTCTACTACGTTTACACGTATATATTCCTATAGAAGTGTGCACACAGGAAGATGAGGGTAGTATAAGTTCTTCTCCTGCCTGCTGCTGCTGCCGCAGCAGCCATCATAGTGCAATGTGTGCTTGCTGACTACGACCACCAACACCACCAGGCTTTGAGGGAAGGAAGAGGCGAGAGAGAGGGAGGAAAGCTACTGCGATTGAACTGCGTTACATCTATTGCCATTGGTTGAAAAGTTGTATGGCATTAAAGGGTCTTCTTACCCGAGCTGGCGTTGCTGGCGTTGCTGCCGCCTCTGGCGCCCTCTCCTATACACACACACGCACACACACAGTCACTAGCATACTCACTGTAGTATAGTAGTAGTATAAGTCGGATCGATAGGCTGAAGAGGAGGAGGAGGACGACGACGACGACGAGGAGGAGGAGGAGGAGGAAGAGTGCTTGCTGCACGGAGCCAAATGTTTGTGAAGAACAAGCTTAAAGCTTCCCCCCCGCTAGCTCTGTTCCCTCTTTTCTGGCGCAGGCGCCGCCGCCGTCTTTCTGGCTTAAAACTTTGTGTATAACTGAAGCAGCACTGTATAACGCCCGTTGCTTTACACCGCAGGTAGAGACTGTGTGTGTGAGACAGAGAGAGCAAGAACTTAACATTGGCTAAGAGCCGAGAAGAGTCTATAGTAAACGGACTGAGGGAGAGAGAGAGAGACTCGGGTAATGTTTGCACGTTAGGAACGCAATAAGCATTAGATAGAAAGAATGCATCGATTACACAGTGTCGTGTGTTAAAGTAACATGTGCAATATGCTCGAATAATCCTCGCTGGCTGACTGCCGCAGTCGGCAGCAGCAGGAGGGATAGTGAAATCGGAGAATTGTTATAATATTACACATCGCGGTCGAGAAGATTAGGCTGAGCCAACTCTGTACATTATACAACAATGTGCAAGTTGCGATAAAAGCTTTATTCCTCGTCCTTCTTTCTCTCTCTCTCTCTCTCTCTCTCTGCTGTATCATACTAGTATGTAGCAATGACAATTTTAGAGCATTGCACGCCCGTGCAAGTCTCTTCCTTAGCGCACACAGTCATATTACAGTTCGTTGCAGTCATTTCCTATGTGTACTGTGTATATATTTACTAACTTTCTCTCTCTCCTGCCTTTTACCTCCTCTCTTCTTCCCAACTCGTTCCTAACTCATGCGATATGCATACCTAGGTTGAGTTTGCAGAGTAGTGTGAATGTGCATGCACTTATTCAGATCTCCCCCCCCCTCCTTCTATGCTCTATACAAGCAGTACGCAGTATATTGTGCATGCAGTGGAACACACACAGTCGTGGAAATGCATAGCAGCTTTCGTAAAACTTGTGCTTCCTGGAACCAGCACAAGCGTTTAATGCGTGTGCATGATATTTGCCGGCATCCGTCAGTCAGCGAACAAAAGACACAGATGTAGTCAGTCTCACGTACCTCTACGCACCCACTGACTGACACAAGATAGCTCTTGATGGTCGCATCTTCCACCTTGCTGGTTTCCAATCATTCGAGAAGAGTCTGCGTCACTTCCTCAGTGGACGGACTGTGCTTGTGGTCGAGCAACTCGCTTGTACAGAAGCGTTGCTTCTTTGTCTTTGCATACAATGACAGCATGTTAAACTCGCTTGAATTACGGTCGCACATAACGGCATCAGATCACGTATCAAACCTTTCCTTCTTCTTCTTCTTTACCTCCTCGGCCGTCGAGGTTGCGTGCTCGGACAGTCTCATTTTCCGCCCCCACTCTGTGGTGTACACGTCGACAAGTTGTCAATGGTTGTGCATGAATCAGGAGACCCACACATGTTTGGAACTACGCAGTACAGAACAACAGCCATCCTGGCGCACGTGACCTTGCACCACCAGCAGCCAGGTGTCCTGGTTTTCCTCCCAACCGACAGACAGACGCAAGCACCCAACACATATCAAGTTGTTCCTTATGTGTATTTATATCTGGTGTTTCATGTACTTACATAGTAGTCTGTACGTATTTGAAGTTTGGCTAAGTTTCCTCGGGAAGCTGAAAAGATCCTGCACCTGGCCTAGCTACTATACTACTATATTGCGTCGTAGGAGTAGTACATACGCATTATTGTAATATTCGAACGATAGAAGTATTTATGGTGTATACGTAAAAGGCATACTCATCGTCGTCTCATGTGAAACATAATCGTCAAGGTCTTCTTCACCGGTGACTGCCTAAAGTATCACGGTTCTTGAATCGTCAAGGGGAATTCCTTGTCTATGGTGGGGAAGGGGGCGAAAGAGTCCGTCCGAGTCTTTCTCCAATGACTCTCGCATAATAAAGTCCGCGTGCTGGTAGAAGCAATGGCATAATCTTTTCTGATGTTGGCACTGGCTAAGCAGTGCTCAATAAGGCTGGACACTTTTCTTTCTTCTTTATAAGCTCAGTCAAGATGTTCACTTGCAAATTTCACTCTCATTCTTCTTCTGACAAACTTGAAGGGCGACAGCGCACTCTGTCCCGTGATCAGCAGCAATCAGCTGGTGGGACATGGAGGTACCAGCGTGTACAACTCTTAGAACTTCTGATAAAAGAGCAGGTACGGTGTAGTGGCCCCCTGCTTGGCACTGAGCACCTCCTCGAACTGCTTCCTCGTCACCACCTGGATGGTCTCGTCGTCACACTCCAACCACAAGTCGTCGTCGCCGTTGTTGCCGGCGGAAGAGGAATACTCGCTATTACAACAATCATTGGTGCTGCCGGAGTCGCAGCTGTCCACGGACCTCTGATTGAATTGATGAAGAAGGTCGCTGTTGTTGTTGCCGCCGCTGACGTTGGAAATGCTACCGCGAATCCCGCAACATTTGGCACTCTTGCAACTGACAGTAGAGGACGACGACGCTGAGGAACTGGCAGACAAGTAGGTCTCGCTGCTGCCATTGACATATTCGCTGCTGCCGGAGTTCGAGCTCTTGCCCTCGTCTTTCCGACGCAGGAACTTCATGATACTCCCCTTCTTGTGTTTGACTCTGTCTCCATTGAAGGTGCCTCCTGCTGCAGGAGGGAGACTTCCTGAGCTACCGCTGCTAGCGCTACCTCGTTGGCACAGACTGTAGTCCCACTGAGAGTCCTGCGCCGACGCGCGCACGTAGGCGATGTAGTGACCGGACGCTAGGGTGGCGCCCAGATGCATGATGACAGCGTAGAGGCGATAATGGTGCTTGGGCGACGAACCGCCGGAGGCTCTTTGCTGCCTGGTGCTGCCACTAGTACCGATGCACTGGGTGCAAAAACAGTTTAACGTGAAGGGTGTGGGGATGAAGTCATTGATCTTGGACATGTACGACGACTTGGCGTTGGCGGCCGCTGCCGTGAAGCGCTTCAGCTGCAGCACCATGACCTTGGGTAACAGCTCGTACTGAACCGATCGCTGCGCCTCGTTTAGTCTGGAACACTCCTCGCACCAGTACTTGTTATTCTCCCTCAGGGTCTCGGACATAAGGATCTGCTTGAGAAAAAGGTCGCGCCCGCCGCTAAGCTCGTGGGCATCGTCTTCATCCTCAAGCTGCAGCGGCACGTCGATGTTGGTGAACGTTTCTGAGCGAAAGGTGCTCATTTCGCACTCCAAGCAGCGCGTGCGCATCACGGACTTGCCTTCGAAGTTCTCCTTCACGAAGTTGGGCAGAGTTGTCCTCAGTGAGTCCCTATAGGAAGTCGACGCCGCTGTTACAGCCCCATTAGAAAGGCTACCATTAATGTACGCAGGGGTAGATGACGCCGTCACCCCGTTGGACTTGGAGGACCGCATCTTCTTCCCCTTCTTCTCCGACAACTCGAATGGAGGTGGCGGAAGCCCCGCGTCCGGCGTTGTCGCTGTCGACCGAACCGGTATCCTAATGTCCTCGAGGATGTTGAGGAGCATCACAAGCAGTTCGTGTGCGTCTTGCTGCTGGTTGCCCTCAAAGATTGGATTAAGCTTGCTCACGGCGTTCAGGAAACTTTGGGGCGGGATTGGTTCGCGGTTGTCGCCCGCGTCGTCAGCACAGGAGAGAGTCTTGAAAAGGTCGTGAAGCTTCTGAATGACCTCTTGCACCATGTCCGCGGCCTCTCCCTCGCTGCTTTGGCAATTTGTGTTGCTGCTGCCACTCCTCTTCTTGGCGTTGGAGAGATTACTCAGGTCTTGCTCCATGTGATGCAGGTTGTGCAGGAAGCCAGGAGTGAAGCGCAGTGTGTAAAGCACTGAGTTAAGGAAGCAAGTGTTCCCCAAGTTGCAGAGTGATGCAATCGAGGTCGACTTCGACGAGGATGACACAGAGGACGACGCCGACGAGAAGCGGGCTGATGACGAAGAGGTAGAGTTGGAAGTCGTCGCGTTGGAAGAAGTAGTCGCCTCAACAAGCCGCGACCCGCCGCCGCCGTTACTTGGTTGTCCAACCCCGTTGTGATGCATAACGTGATGATGCCCAACGGACCCGGCGGAGACGCCGCCGAGCGGGTGGTGATGCGGGGGGTGAACGATGTGATGATGCTGGTGGTAACTGGCCATGTCGTCGAGTCTGCCACGCTTCAACTTACTGACGAAGTGATCGTCTTCGTCCTCGGAGGAGAACAGCTCCCTGCGGGAGGAGTTACGGGCCGGACGCTTTTTGGCACGGGCGAGTTTGTTCTTGAAGGCCCTTTTGGCGGGCGAGGAGACGGAGGACGAGAGCGACGAAGGCAGGAGCGCCGACGTGTCAATCGGTGCCATGCTGTTTCTCCCGAAGAAGGGGGAGCGGCGGAAGCATACTGACGAGGACGGGCAACTGCAAGATGAAAAAGCCGCTGAGAAGGCAGTTAGGCCACCTGTCACACTCCGGCGCACTCGCCCGGCGACTGATCGGAGGATGCAGCCTCCCGGCCGGGTCTGTCAATGGGGTCGAAAGAGCCGACTACTGGTTTTAAGCAGCAGCGACCAACGAGCACGACTGCGTCAAGACTCCCCGATCTTTTGCAAGACGGTGTTGACCCCGGCTCCGCCTTCGCCCGGTTGCACCGCTCTTCACTTACCCAAGGGTGACAGGCTCCTCACGTCGTCGTCATCGCGGTAGACGTCGTCGCCGATTTCCTCCTCGCGGTCCCCGTGGGCCTCCCTCCACGGGCCGCCATCTTGATTTCGCAAGTGGAAGTGGAGCGAGCGGAGCGGCCACGCCGGAGCTTCCAGCAGCAGAGAGGAATGGCGGAGAGAGAGAAAAGAGCGAGCGTCGAGAACTTCTCGGCCTCGGCCTCGTTCGTCTCCTGGCAACGCCTTCCCTCGCTCAACCACAAGGGGGAGAGAGAGGAAGCAGGAAGACATCTAGCAGCAGAAGTGCTTCTGCTGCAGCAGAAGTACATAGCGCAGGCGGAGCCGAGCTTGTGGCAGATGCTTGACAAAGCAGACAGAGTGGACGCAGACGTCACGGCCGCGCTGTACTAAGGCTCTCGGAACCAGACAGCACAGCTGAACAGGGAGGACGACGACGACTTCTTGGCCTTTTTCTCAACGTGACGTGGGCCGACGGCCGTCACCAGAGCAGAGAGATAGGGGAGGCGAGACCGCCGCCACCACTCACACTCGGACCTCGTCCTCGTCCTCGTCCACCCTGACAAGAGCGAGCTCGGCCAAGGCAGCACCAGCGGCGTCCTAAGTCTCCGTGCAGTCGTCGGCGACACTCGGGTCAAGTTGAACCGGCACGTGTAGTTTCTCGTCCCGTCTGCGCTGTCAAAGCCATGGAGAAGGCGAGCACGGTGATCCGCCGGTCAGGTGTGCGTCTCCGGACGTCCCTGGGAGGGTCGAACCACGCCGACCTGCAGATGGTGATCGGACAGCTAAAGGACTCAAAGGCGACCCACCGGGCTTTTGCTCAGTCGGAATCGGCTGCCTGGCAAGACCTTACCAAGTGGAGCCTCCGAGACGACAACCGCGCCATTCAGGACGCCCTCTGCCAGGTGGGCGAACTCTGTGCCGTGTGGGCGGACGTCCAGAAAACGACCTCGGACGGGCTCAGGGACTTTCGAAGGTACGACGAGATCCCTCAGGGGGGTCGTTATGTCCTCTTGGACATACCAAATCGTATTAACTCTTGACGTTCCGGCAAATGTACGAGCCATGTAAAGGTGACATCATGAATTTAACCATTGACAGGCACTTTGAGATGATCCTGGAAGGAGAGCGCGGGGTTGACGCGGCGCGCTCGGCGTTGGACGCCGCGGAAGCCCGCGAGACCAGGGTGCGAAAGGAGCTGAAGAAGGCGTCGAAGCGGCGGGCGGCAGCGTCCGAATTAGCAGAGCTCTCTGGGCGACTGGCCGCCGCCGAACGAGAGCGGGACCTGGCGCAGCTGGAAGCTTTTGACCGTGCGCGCGAACACGAAATCGTCAAGATGGTGCGTGTCCGCGAAGGACTCTTGAAAGTGACGCAGGCGTATGTTGACGCCGCCCAAAAGTGTGAAGTCCTGTTCGCCGCCAACCACTTCATCGCCCAGCAGATTCCGGACGTCAGCGACCGCGTTGACGCGGCGGACGTCAAGTACACCGGAACCGGTGCTACCATGCAGGCGGTTCTAACTGCCAAAGAGAGAATCAAGAACTTTAGGCGGATTCGCAGAAGCTTCGTCCCAGGTCCAGATCACCCCGGCGCCGCCGCAGCGGCTGGTGCCGCGGCCGCCTGCAGTGGCGCAGCCGCTGCCCTTGACCTCCCGCCGCCGTATTCAGAGAACCCTCCAGAGAATCCTTTTCTGAGAGCCAATACTTCCCTACCGGACGCCCTGGCCGCGACCTCGCACGCTCCCGCTACTGCCACGTCTAATCTCATGAACCGTTCCTTCGGCTCCGTAGTCCATAGCGAACCTCACGAATTGAACCACATGATGACAAGACACTCGTCAGCCATATTGCCTCAGTATTCCGTCAGAGACGACGACGAGGGAGAACGTGATCGTGAATTTCAAGAAGACTGTCTCAAGACGCTGAGATTGGACGATCCGTGAGAATAGCGGTATTCTTCATTCATTTCAAGGGGTGCTACGTGCCAACATCTAGACCAACGGTTCCGCATTGCTGCACGGGACTGAGTACCAATCTGACCCTTACGAGACCATGTGATGATTGAAGAGCATTTCAGTTGTACATATCCTCTCTGCCCGGCATGTAAAGTGCATGTACCTAGAGACCTTGTCTGTAAATAATCCGAGCGATTAGACCTTGCCTACAATGCTAATGAAATCGTCCAAGAGACACCAAGCCTCCACATTATTCTTGCACTCCACAGTAACGTTGTATCCTACCCTCAGCGCCATGTACTTTTTATAGTACGTTATTGAATACCCCTTTGGCCCTCTGTGACCTGAGCGGGAGGATTATGAGCGCAAATCCGCTCTGGAGCTGAATAATTATGCACAAGCTCACAGTAAGTCGCAGGAGGTCAGCATGGAGACAGTGAAGACGTAAGTACACTGGAACACGACTTGGAATGCAACGTGTGCTACAGTCAAACCTCCAAGTTATGATTTTGCTCGGTCAGCGGCAAGTGCATCATAACTGGGAGACCTATCATAAGTTTGAGATACGACTCTTGGGATGAAGAATGCTCGGTCAGCAACACAATTATCATAACTTCGAGACTCATCATAAGTTCGAGGTTAATAACTGCGCGATTTCATTGTACTTAGGTACAGTCCGTTCAGTCTAAAGCAGATATAACATTCTAACGGTTGTAGCCTTATCAATGTCAAATATAGCGTGCTAAAACTCTTCTACATGGGAGGGGGAGGATCTCGGGAGTAAGGGTCAACTAAGCTCACCACGTCGACGTGGTCACCCTGAAGAGCACCGACCAGCCAGCTCGGAATGACTGAGGAGACTGCGTGCTGTGATCACGCGGGTTGAATGAAGTGTGGCGAGACAACCGAGTTCACTCTGAGACTGAATAAGTAAAAAAGTTTGCTTCTCACCAGATGTTGGTATGTAAAAGTTTCCAGCAACTATCACAAATATGTGTTTTTTGCGTCAAGCACTTTAGACTGGACATTCTGTGTTGCATTGAGGTGCTTGTTTTGCAGGGACCACCATCGAGCCGGAAATCTGTTGGAAGAGATCTGGCGTCTACGCTTTCGTCTTTCCGCCACTGAGAGCGAGTCTGCGTACCTCCGCATGAAGTCGCGCTACGCCGAGGACTGTGCCGCATTCTTGGGAGAAAAGATTCGTCTGGAGGACGTCGTCTACGCCTTCATGGCCTCCCAGGCGAGAGAGAAAGAGAGGAGAAGATCGGAAGACGTCGCAGGCATCATGAAGAGGGTGGATGAAGCAGGCAAGAGAGTTGCCGCGCTCACGGCCGAGGCGACCAAGGCCGTTGAGGAGACGAACTGCCTGAAGCAGCACATGCAGTACTCAGGGTCACTGGGCGAAAAATACGACGAAACATTTCTTTCATATGTCTGATCATTGGTAGCGACTTTAGACTACTGAACGCTCGTTCGGTACAGTATCTCGTTACAGACGACGATGCCCGTCATGCACTTGCCGTTGTTGACAACTGGACGAGATGCGCAGTCGTCGTCATCGTCGGTGTGGTAATGCGTTAACGGCTGCCACATGTGCTGGGATGTCCGAGACGCTCCCCGGTAGAGAGTGGTGAAAGGTCATGCCGCCGCCAACTCGCTCGCACAGGTCAGGCTGGCAAACGTCGGTGGGGGTGGCAATCGAGGATTTCTCATGCGGCGCACCCAACGATGGAACGGGCCTGGTCGAGAAACTTCTGAATTATGGAGACTTAGTTGTGCAGGTTCACTGGCGCCAGCTGTCTCACCTGTGGATCACTTCGTCGTCAGCGTCGTCGTCGTCGCTGTATAGACTGAGCTCCCCGGACTGCAGCTCGTCATTCGTGGCTGTCTCAGAGTGTTTCTGCCGCCTCCTAGTGTTGGACTTCAGGCGTCTTCTCAGAGAATGTCTCCTGGATGTCACGCCATCACCGTTGCTATAAGAATCACTGAAAGGGTTATAGGCATTATTGATAGGACGTACAGAGCACATGGAATTGTGGACTCGCACGAATTGGGTCACGACCAATCTTTTCGAGCATCGGGTTCTTGCTGCTGCTCCCGGGGTTTTACCCAAGTCCTTGGATCTCTCGTCTGGACCTCTGTGATCAGGCGTCTGGAGGCCTCAGGGCAGTCTTTTATCTCTTGGTCAGAATAACTGCTTGTCAAGGATGGAGGAGACTGAACTTTCACTGTGATCTACGTGAGAAATCGGAGGGTGGGAGAAAAAACTCAGCGAGCCACGGTATCCTGCTCAATATTTCTCTCTAGAGAAACTTTAGTGCAGAATTACATTAAAGCCTCTAGAGACTCTCGGATGAGAGTCCATAGATGTTATTCCACCAGAAGTACCTACAGAACAGCACTTCTTCCGAGGAACGAGAAAGAAGAGTCGGTCACTCAGACTCTCAATTTGGTTGACTACTTGACCATGATGCGTGGTCCATAGTCCAAGCTGTGTCTCTTGTTTCTGTTCCTTACCTTGACCATTCATCGTCACCACAATCTTTGTGTTCTTCCTCCTTGTAGTTGACGATCGACTTGTCACCGGCCGCGTACCGCATCTTGAGGAGCCCAAGGAAGATATTCCTGAACTTCTTGGACTGTCTGTGCACCGACTGTAGTTCCAGGATTGCAGAAAGAGCAATTAGACCTGCACAAGATTGACTCTTTCCAATGCAGACACTCACTCGTTGGGGTGGCGACTTCTGCGGCGAGTTGGCGGGGGTCAGGGCAGCCGCCTCACCGTTCTGAAAAACCTTGGCGGTCCTCACTTGGTCTAAGTCGATGTCGAACCTTGAACAGTCGATGACGGGAGTGCTGCCATCATCCGCTGGAGAATTGATCAGTCAGCAATTTCTAAATTGGCACGCACTCAATGGCTCTTGCGTATGTTTTCCTTACAGCTTCCGTCCTTCTGTTGCTTGGTCTCGTCGTCGATGTTGTTCTCCGCCTCCACCATGTGATCAGGTTCTTCCCCGATCTCGTGCTCATCCCCGGTTTCACCTCTGTCCCGACCCTCTCGTCTCTCACTGGAAGGAGCACACCTTGCTTACCCAATGAGTACGCACAGGAGGCGAAAGCAAACCTTTTCTGATTTCTGCTGGGAGGTTTGGGTTCCTTTGCACCTTCGGCTTCCGTCGATAAGTGAATCCTCTGGGGTTTCACGTCGACGACGGCGGACACCAACAGCTGGGAGCTCGTCTCGTCGGCGTTCTCAAGGATGAGCTTGAGAACAGTTCGGCAGGTGATCGACATCGACATCACCTGGGGTTGGTGGTGAATCTCTTTTGGCGTCCACGTTTGATGGCCAGAGTGAGGGTGGCACCTATCCAGAGACATCACTGCTTCCAGCTTGGTGGCGGAGCGTTCCTTGACGAGCCCGCCGAGGCAATGCCTGTGCACATGTGGTTGTGGTAAGTAAGCGGACTGTACCGCAGACACGTGAGTAAGTGCGACACCGGCTTACTGCACCCACTACCTGCTCAGCACTGCCGTGACGAACTAGATTTTGTCCCGTGGGGACCACTACACGTACTTCTGCCCAGGCTCCGCTGATGATGTACATGTGTGCACACACGTCTTACCTGTTCTGAACGACGACTTCCTCCCATGTTTCGGTATCTTCGCCTTCTACGCGTATTTTTGCTAGACATTGCAGCTCCGCGAAGACCCTTCCGTTCAACCCCTTCCCCGACCACGACGACAACGGCCTAAACTCCGCGCTCAGGGGAATTTTGTCGCATACGAAAACCGAAGCCGGACACCTGAGGCTGAACCGGAGAACCGGCTTAGGAAAGAAGCACCAGCTGCCCCGGCTCAGGTGCTTGCTCACGTGGTGATGCTGGTGCTCGAAATCTGCAAGCAATTGTGTGAGTGCGTGCAGACGCAGGCTGAGCCCGAATCACTTACTGCTGTTGCTGGCGTGCTTGTCCAGACCCTTTTTCATGGTGATGCTGCTCGGCAAAGGAGTGGACGCTTTCTGCACGTTGATTGCAAAGAGAGCCTTCTGGAAGCCAAACTCCGAAGAGAAGTACTTGACCTCGACGAAGTTCTTGCAGAAGGCGGACTGGCAGCTGAACGAGCTGGGACATTGCAGCGATATCGTCAACGAGAAGGACTCCAGGACCTGATGGAAGTCACGAGGAGAGTCGGTATCCACCTGTTCAACAGACAAGCGCACATTCATGAGCCTCGATCGGACGCATGTAGAAGTCCACGCCTTCACCTGATGAAGGTTTATCCTCTCCGTCACCTGGCAGGGGAGCCTGGCCTTCTGCTCTTTGGTCACGCACATGAACTGAAAGGTCTTGGCCGGACCCTGAGTCACGAAGTCCTTGGTAGACTTTTTGGATGCCGGGGGTGCCAACCTAGCGGCGAGATGAAGAGCATTACCAAGTGTTTCCCCACGCAGGCTACCCAGCTTCACACCTGATTTTGACCTTGTGCCTGACCAACGCGGTGTAGAGCGTGTTGATCCTGAGCCTCGAGAAGAAGATCCTTCCTTTGAGCTGACACCCGGGGAAGTAGAAGCGACAGTGCATGCACTTCTCCGGCGGGAACAGACACAGCTCAATGGTTGGAGAAGACAGAGGAGACATGATGGCACAACTGCGTTGGCATTCATGTAACGTCAAGAAATCGATCGTGTTTCTGGCAAACAGGTAATTCTCGATCTGATGACCGCTGTGGATTGGAAAGCAAACCAAAGTTTTCCTGACCGCCCTTTATTCCCCTCCCCCGACGAGGCTGGAGATGCATATTTCATGATGCGTTGAGACAAAAGCAGTGATTTCCTTTGTCCCTGACGTAAGAAAGAACCCATTGACTGCAGCAGACGGTACTTGGCAGCGCAGTCATGCAGCAAGAGACTCCTCCTCCACTCGTCTCGACCCTTGTGGCAGTGGTGACACCGGAGACCCTCTCCTCCGCCCTGTGTCAGCAAGTCAGGAAAAAGAGGTCGCCTGTTTTTTTCTTTCTCCGTCACACCTGGAGCATCGTGGACTCGACCCACACGCACATGGGCGACAACATCCGCCAGAACTTGGTCGGACATCCCGTCTTTAGGTTGCAGCAACCTTGCTCCACACGATCATTGTAAAGGCATGTGGACATGAAGCACGTTCACCCCACTACCAGTGCGTGCGTGTTTCCTGCGCATAGTACATACACTCGCGAAGCCGGAGTTGGCTGTACACCCGAGCAGATGCGTTGACGTCGACCCCAGGTACAAGTTTTTCGTCCTTTTCTGCGCATGCGTCGCTCTCGCTCTCTTTCTGCCTCACAAATGAATAGTAGAGTCTCTCGCTGCCCGCGAGGAAGTTCGGTGTGGGGCGACTGCGGAGACCACCAGAAAAAGTTGGTCCAGAGGAATACGGGTAAGAAGGAGGAGTCCGCCACATCACTAGATCTGCCTGCCCTCGTACGTGTTAGTGCTGATGCGTAGCAAGTGCCGTAGTCTTTAAGCTCGCAGCAAAGTCCTTGCTGTGACGGCTTATGAAAGTGCGGACATTGTTTTTTTACTCCTCTCAGCAGTCTGGAGGTAACTGTCTTTCCTGTTCTCGCCCACTACGGACAGGTGGGTGGAGGTAGTGTGCCAGAACTACCTCCTCTCAAGGCTGGGGCCCTGTCGGACAGCGACAGACGGGTCTTGCAGCACCGCCCTCTGTGACGTTGGTTCGCACAGACCAAGTCTGCTAAGTAAACATTTCCAGGATGTGGCACATTTTCCTCAGTATGCACTGGTTGCACAACGCAAAAGTTGGCTAAAAATACTACCTCATAGCAAAGCTTCTTTTTTTTTGGTCTTTCTTCGCAGTCATCTTATGCTGTAAAATGCCTTTCTGAGGGTGCGGAGCTGCTTAATGTTCGTCAAAATTTATCGTGACGTCCGCGTGCATTGTTTATAGCTTGGGGAAGAACAACGTTGCTCCTGCAGATTGCTATAAAAATATCGTACACTGTTCTGCGTACGTGCGTATATATCAAGTCCCTATACAGACCTCCCCAGCATAAAGACGTGCTTGTCCAGGCCCCTTTTGTGTGCAGTGGCAGTTTTCACTGCCAGCATCGCCAAGGACATGTGCAAGGTGTCGTCTTCCTGACTGCAGCCCGGCAACTTCCTGATCACGGCCAACTCAGGCATCTGCTATCTTGAACGTACGTCCCAACGCTGTCGGTCTACGTTCTTCACTGCCATCACTCAGCAGCCAATAACTTTTCTTTCGCTGCTTTCTTGCTCCTGTGCGTGTAATTAAGCGGAACAGTACCTAGATAGAACAATGTAGCCAAGGAGAACCAGGGAAGTTTCCATGGTTACCTTTCACCTTGCTCTTCTTCTCCATCAGCGACCGTAATTGCATGATCCACCCACCTATTAGACGAATTTCCAAGCCTCAGCCTATGGAATTGAACGTTTTCGTGGGCATTTCGTACGTCTTACTTTCACTCACACCCACGTAACTATCACGTTGACTCACGCAAGTTGTATCGAACCCACATCAACCCCCCCCCCCTTGTTCCATAGAAAACGGCGCTACTTGGGCAAAACACACCATAATGGAATGCATACGTACGCACATGGGACCGGGGGGGGGGGGGGACGACAAGTACAGGGTGCGCTCGTATCGACGCACACTGCTCTGACCACGGGAGAAATGCGTACTTCGCCGGCAAGAACAACGTGGGCACCAAGTAGCGTCTTCTTAGCTTACGACGTAGAAAATTTCCTGGGGAGACAAAAACCAAAGTGTGGGATGCACGTAGTTGTGAGCACATCCAAAACCTCAGTATGACGCTAGGGTGAAATCTGCATAGTGTATTTTTACTGTCATTACAATCATAGTGAACACTGTTTGGGGCTGAATCTGATGCTATTCTGTGTGTCCGGAGATCTTCACAGTTTTTAAGTCAGTCAATCCAGAATGACCAATGAGACACTCCATTGAAAATGATCGACAAGGAAAGAATTGGTTAGAACGTCGGTGCAACTGACATTGGAGAGGTAAATGAGCCTCCAAGTAAACCTGCCTGGTGCAGAGGCTGCAACCTCGCAGTTTCGTTTTTCTCTTTGCATAAGGAGAAATTGGTTATTAAACCCATTCTGAGTCCCCAACTTAATCCTATTTCGGCTGATGTCTACATTGCTTCACACTTCTGAGTCACTTTGTAGCGGAACCTAAATATCGGCACCCTGTAAGTCAACAAAGGGGCCGTTTGTAACGGACAAAAGGGTGACGAGGAACGTCAAGTCTGCGCACACAGCACGGTTGAGACGTACTGGACGTGTTGATTCAAAAACGTTCTGTCCGGAAATAAGTGCGAGCCTCTTGAACGTTCTTCTGCCACGCACGGTGTCGACTGTTATCTCCATCACATCGCAAACATACACTTTTCAGTACTGAAGTAAAAAAAAGATACCTTCTTGATTCTTCTTATCTGGCCGTCATCAACACAATGGCCTTGCAAGTCGTTAGGAAGAGTCTACCGTTATCCTATTCAAAGTTGGCGAAGGAAAATCGCATAAAAGCCTGCAAAAGACTTCAAGATCGACTGTGGTGCAGCAAATTTTGACTCTGATGTATAGCGGGGCAATGAGACAGCAACAACGCAAGTTGCGACGCTTTTCCCGGGTAGTTGCAGTTGGACGTCGGGTACTACCGGGTATCGGGGGAGTCGTGACCCGCCCTCGTTGCTTTGGTCAGACAGTTCCAAGAACTGCCTTGATGAGGGCCGACGAGAAGAATACGTTGAATGGAATCATTCTCGTCGTGCAGCCTGAAACTGATCTCGTCAAAGTTGTTGTTCCCCCCCCCCCTTTCCGGACGTCCGGTTGAGGGATGCGCCGGGAGCCCCCTGAGCATTGTCGGACTTGTTCGCGTGCTTGCATCTCATATTAGATGTGGTGGATGAGCCAAGTTAATGAGTAGCAGCAGTCATAGCATTTTTCATAGCTACTCGTCGGGGTGCGTCTGCAATTTCGCCAAGTGTGCGCTGCTGTACTGTACAGGGTGCCCAATTGCATAGTCAGCTAAAAAGCTTCCCGTTGAAAAGCCACTTCCACCTTGCTGCCTTTGTTCACCTCTTTGATGCCAAAAACACACGAGTCGGTGGCAAGTTGTTTGAGGTCTAGGAACCGATTGCCTTCACGCTGCGGTCAGATTTATATAGGTTCTCCAATATACGCGCTCTCACAAGAGCCTCCTGATGTTTGTAGAAGCGTTCCAGCACCCCGTACACGCACCCGCAGTAGCACACCACGTAGGCGGGCTGTGAAAGCCTGTTGTTGTTTCTCTCTTCATGCATAACAATGAGCTCGGACGTGATCCCTACTCATATCTGGCCAGGACATGTGGTCCGCAGCCTGAGTGGGATCACACGCAGGTATTGGTTAGGTATGATTACAAGACATGCTGGCGTGTAGTATTTCTCCGCCAAGACCGCGTAGGGAGGGTGTCGAGGTCGTCCTGCCTGATCCGCCACCCCCACCCAGTTCATGCTACAGCGTCAAGTCACTCATGCGCACGAGAAACGACGCTGCCAGCACCGTACGCACCTTCTACGTTACCCATACCGAGTCGACATACTGCAGCACGACGACTGCCATTTCTGTCTCCGGCATTTAACTGCCATCCTTCCTCCCGTGCACGTACCCGTAGACTGTGAGCACTTCCGCGCGTGCGTGCGCGCCCACATTTTTCCTCCCAAAACACGAGTCTGTTGCCTGTCCTCTCGGCCGTTTGGTTGCTGAACAAGAGTCTTTGTGAGATCGCGACCGTTGCCTCGTTTTAGTGCGTGTGGGAGAGAGGCAGCTGCAAGCACACGTACAGTAAGTACAACAACGCAGACAAGAAACTCGAGTACAACAAGAGCTTGTTCCACTTAGTTCAGATAGTGCAAGAAAGACTCAAACAGAGATTTCGCCCCCATCATCTCGGACTGTTAGAGATCAAGGTATGTGCAGATAGAGCTGAGCTGACTATTGCGTCACAGCATCATATGGTGTAAAAGTCCTCTGCTATGGACAAAATTACCCCGGAGCAAATCCGCCATCAAGTGAGGAGCAACGGTTTGTGCCGTCATTCTCCTACCCCATCAGCTTGTACAACTTCGTCAGCCCCAGAAGGATCAAGTAAAAGTATCTTTTGCTGACAACAACCACATGCTTGATGCATCGCACTGACGTGCAAAGCTACTCTCCTGCGACGTCCTGGACGTACTTTGACGTGGCATCCGCTTGCTCGTCCGGACGAATGTCGACGCAGTGCTGAACAAATGGCCTTCGTCGACACATGTGTACACGCAAGGCAAATATGCCCTATATCAGGCTCTACCAGGCGCGTACACGCACCTCTCGACTCAAAGGACTCGTCTGATCTGCGTCCTGACGTAGGGAGACGCACACATGAAAGCATGTACTTGGTCGAGTGCACGGTGCTCGAAAAAAAAACAGACCGGGGGGGGAAATCGCTTTTTGAACTTCCTCATGCTCTTGCAGATTCCCTGCGATGACGAACCTGACTTCCGGCATGCAGTTGCCCACCAGGCAGCAGATCGCTCAGCGGTTCCAACGACTTGACAACATTCTTGGTACCAAATCAGGCTCCACCACCTCTGGACCTCATCCAGAGGTGCTCGTGACCGAGCCCTCGATGGAGTCCGTGGAAGCCAAGTGGGAGGGGTTACAATACTTTGAGGACTCCTCTTACTGCTCTCTGGCCAGCAACAACTCTTCCGCCTCCTCCTCCACTTCCACCGCCAACAAGGAGAGTGAGGGAGACTCAGGAGTCACAGACAATTCTACCAAGGCCAAGTTGAACCGCTTGAGACGCCAGAGCTGGCGAAAGATCAAGAGTCAGTTCTCCAAAAGAAGCAGCACCAGCAGGAAGGACAGCGGCAGCACCAACATGGACAGCAGACTCAGCTACGGCGACCTCGTCTGCACTGATCCGGCCGCCGCCGATGAAGAGGCCAAGCAGAACGGGCAAACGAATAACATGAAGCTAAAAGCGTCGAAATCGATGCAAAATCTTGAGCAGCTGACGTTCTTCGGGCTGAGGGAGGCAACCAGCAGTCTGAAGCAACTGTACCACTCGAGAACGGAACTGAGGGACGCCAAGCCCAAGGCCAGCTACCAGGAGCTCTGGGACGAGGACGACGTCGACGCTCGCCACTTCAAGATTCTCACCGGCGTGGGGCTTGCATAAACTTGGGTTGCTTCATCCATCTTATATGATATTTTAAGAATTGGAGATATTTACTACACACATGCATGCGTATTGTTTGTACTGTGCGTAAACTTGATATACTTCACTGCTGAGTGTACACAACAGTACACGTACATCTGACGTCGGTCAATGTTTTGGCTAGTCATAACTTCTGCATCAGACGAGGGTGCCGAAGGCAGCCAAGATTGTAAAACGAATGTACAATTGCAGTCGTACTCTTTTAAACGGTTCAGTCTGACAGTGGAACTTTTCTCCAGCATCTAATAAATGTTTCATCAACATCACTGGTAACACTTGTCTGTTGGCAGCTACGCTTGCAAAACGCTTTCACGCAACGAGCCTCATTGTCATCCCAACCCGCACCTTCGGGTCTGTCCGGAGATTGCTGAGCGACAGATGACTGCTCCATGTTGGCGGCCCTGGCGGAGGTGTCGTGGACACTCTTGTACCTGTGGCGTCAGCTGAGTGCCAAGTACTCCTGCACTGAGGCTGCAGGAGGCGTTGGTGTCGTCGTCAGGTGTGCTCACCATGGAACCCGCGGCGAGTATCATGGGCATGACGCTGGAGACGACACACATTCAGAGAAGACAGAGGGGATCACGCCGAGTAAGACAAAGAGGACGCTACCAATACTCGTATTGGTTCTCCAAAAGTCCAACATTGTGGTGAACTCGGGGTCCGACGCACTTGACCCACCGCCTTGTACTCCAATCCAAACACGAGACGAAGAAGAACTTGCCTTCACTTCGCATCACGTTTCCCGGAGCCAAGATGTGGCTGCTCCCGTCCTCTTCTTGTATGGTTGCCACCCGGTTGCCACTTGCACTCGATGGGAGACCCGATGATCTGCATTGATCCCACTGAGGGACCCGACGTCTGTTCTGATATGTTCATAACTTGGACGGAAGGGAGCCATGGTCCGGAGACCCTGACTGTCGAGAAGCCTCTTCCCGTCGTCCTCACTCTCGCGGCCTCGGACTTCACGGTCGTCGCCACCCTTTGCCGAAGTGACACGACCCCCTTGTAGGTCGAGAAGACACAATACAATTTAAGATTGCGACTGCGGCATCTCCGCATCTTCCGCGTTGTGAATGACGACTTCGGACGTGAAGAGTCTGGGCGAAGTCGTCGACTCCGGGCCTCCGGCGACGTGGCGGGGATCTTGACCGTCCCCGAGGCCAGTGGGCATTACTTATCTGAGTTATCTCTCTTCTCTTTACGGGCGCAGTCTAATGTTTGCAGTCGCTTTCAGTTTGGCGAATAATCTTTGCAGCTCTTCAGAATTACCAGCTTAGTCAAGGCTTAACCCTCCAAGGTCAAATAAATAGTTCAGCGGAACCTCTTTATAAGAATCCTCCCTCTGAGGATGACGAGGACCAAATCCCTCGGTTCCAAGCTGATTCTTACACGTAGAAAAGCTCCTCTGTACTACAGCGGTGGCAAAATTTAGAATCATTGAATGTTATCCTCACTTAGTTCAGTGAGAATTCCTGCCCAAAGAGATATTTAGCAAGTGAGGGGAACCCTCTGAAACACGCATAAAATTCGCAAACAACCAGCACTAGAAATTGGCCGAAATTATTGACCTCAGCTCGCTCCATGCCGAATCTAGGGAAGTTTAGGGCCAAAAACTACCGGTTTTATGATCAATGTCATCGAGATCCTCCACATTTTGGACCCTCAGCTTCTCGCCCATGTTGCTTTTGATGAGGTTGAGCTAGCTTCCACTTGACCAGGTCCAATTTCCGCATTGAAGTCAATCGGGCTCTAAATTTTGCCAACTCTGTAGAGAGCGACGTTGGAAAATGGGCAAGTGGCAACGCTCTATTTTTTTTTTTTTTTTCATTCGCTGCTTTGTTTCGTTTTTGTTTGGCTTGGCTTGGCGCGTCCGTCCTGAAGCACTTTGCACTTGGTATCTCGGGGTTCTCGGGGTTTCTTTTGGGGTTCCTCAGGGTCCCGACCCCGACCCCGACCCAGGGCGCCAGCGCCATGTCATCTTCCTTACCCTGCAAGGTGACCAAAGACGTGGGGTGCGGAGTGTCGGAGCTCTACCAGCGCTTCCAGTGTGACTACTGTCAAGAAGACATTCCCGGTCTGAGGGTGAGGTGCGCGGACTGCCACGATTTTGATCTCTGTCTTCCTTGCTTCGCCTGCGGAGCGCAGATCGGGAAGCACAAGAACACCCACAAGTACATCTTCATGAACAATGGCGGCTTCGCCATCTTCCCCGAGGCAGAAGACAATGAGGACGACGGGTCACGGAGGCGCAAGAGCGTCTGTCACCAGCTACAGTCAACGCCGTCTGCCGGATCCCAAGAATCCGACTGCTGGAACGCCCGGGAGGCGATGAGGCTACTGGACGCGGTAGAGCAATACGGCTACGGCAACTGGAAGGACATTGCCGGTCACGTCGAGACTAAGACGCCCGAGCAGACCAAGGAGGAGTACGTAAAGCACTTCATTCACGGTCTGGTGGGGAAGCACACCTGGCACGAGGAACTCCGGGGCTACGCGGTTGATCACACAGCCAACTCTGCTGATCGGGGACCCCTTTCGCCCACTTTGACCGGCAAGCTACCACCTATCGCTGTGAGTAGCCAGGAGGCTCTTCTGCTCGGCTACATGCCACACAGAGACGACTTTGAAGACTTTGAAAGAGAGATGGAGTTGCTGGTCGCGCAAATCGCGGACAAGTCCGTTCAGGACGAAGACGTGGACGTGGCCCTCAAGCTCGCACAGTGTGACATCTATGAGAGAAGACTGCGAGAAGAGGTGCGGCGGAAGAGGGTGGCCAGAGATTACCAGCTAGTGTCAAAATTTTACCGAGAGAATCCAATCGTCCAAATAGGAGCCTTGGGCAAGGTCTCCCCCACAAAGATCTCGAACCAAGTAAAAGCTGTGAAGAAGGGTGACGGGCCGAGGCAAGGACTGTTCGACTCACTTCGGCCAATGAGCCAGTACTTCACTGCCCAAGAATTCTCTCAGTTCGTCAGCAACCTCTGCGTGGAGAAAGAACTGAAGGTGAGAGTGAAGGAGCTCCAGAAGTATCGTCACAACGGACTGACCACGGTGGCCGACCTTGTACCTTATGAGTGCGCGAGGTTCAAGAGGGAACTCAAGTTGAAGCGGCTGGCCAAAATGAAAATGCTCTTCGTTGGCAAGCTGCCTCCACCTGGAACCAAGTTTCTCCCCGCTCATGGCGACTACTGCCTCAAGGCGATCCTCAACCCCAGCTACGAAGAGGCGGTCAATCAGAACCTTGTTGTGGGCCGCGGCATAAAGAAGAAGGCCAAAAAGCTTAAGTGGTCGCGCAAGAAGGAGAAGACGGGAAGGAGGCTTCTCCTCCAACAGGGCTGTATTCTCACTCTGGCCAGCCCCGCCAGAAGGGACAGCACGGACAGCAGAAACTAGAGGACTGTCACAGTCGTGTTGTGGGGGACTTAGTGGTCCACAGTGCACTGGTCCCAATTCCTGCTCATCTTCCTTCCATGTGGAAGAGCTAGCTCATCCTAAGTAACAAAGAATATACGAGTGTCGCAAAGCGTAACGATGTATTAAGAAATGAAGTGACCCGGAGGTCACATCGGTGGACAGATATGAAGTAAATAATACTATATACAGTTAAAGAGACTGTGTCCACTGACGATTGACACAGTTAAGGCCATCTTGTCATCGATGGGACTTCAAAGTGTTATGTTGTGATTCTCAGCCACAAGTATTACCACCATAGTAGTAATGCACTCAGTAATATCTTCTCGTTTGGAACGCTGAACCTGAATGAATTCATCTGGAGGCAAGAGAGGTAAATTGGTAGTTCTTTCTCTCTCGACTTTTCGAGATCTCTTCATTACAACACGTCGAAGAGGTCGCAGACTCCTTCACTGTCATCCAAGTTGAAGCAGTAGTCCTTGTCGGACGGCGGTGGGCTTAACCTCATCAGAGGACCGAACACTGAAAAGAGGACAACGTCAAGAGACTGGCTCCGAACTCTTGACCGCCACTTACTTTCGGTTGACATGAGATCTTCCAGTCCTGGGATGTCGGACGACAGCTCCGTGTTACCCAGGATGCCTTGTACTTCTTTATCGGCTTCAGTCACATCGAGTCTGGGCTTCTTGGTGATTTGCGGTATCAAGGGCGGCGACGTTGCCTTGGACTTCCCCCTGCCCGACCGCCTGGTCACGGCTGTGGCATCCTTCTCCTCCTTTTCCCGCGCTTCCTCTTCCATCATTGCCTCGGACACTTCTTTTGGCAGAGGGACCTGCACAGCCAGCGGCTTGGCATCAGTTGCGTCCTTGTTCACTAAGAGCACGTATATCTGTCCCTCAGTAGATTTGAGATGGATCTGATATTGCTTTTTTGCGGCTCCTCCGCCGCTTTCGGATATCGGAACTTCCAGCTGGGTTCCGTTGGGAGCTTGCACGGCCAGCAACGTGTCGCCCTCGAAGCAGCTACAGATGTCCTCATGTGTGACGTACGAGAGGTGCTGGTTCGAGACGTCCTCGGTCACATTGCGTATGCTCTGCTGCACCCACTACAAGAAGGAGAGAAAAACATGACTAAGCAGCCGTTATGGTAGGAATCTTGACGATGGTCGCCTTGCCTGTTTATGCTGCTCAATCTTCTTCTCGCACTCATCAAGCTCGGCAATCTCCTCTTTCAATGCCGTCAGCCTGTCCGTTGCTTCCTGCGTGTTGGATCCGGCCACCGCGCCTCTGAACAAGATTGTTGCGTGTCAATGGCGAACGAGCGCTAACCGCTGCAGCGTACTTATACACAACGTCTACCTATACTTACACCTATTCTAAAAGTAATGTAGTACTCACTTCCACTGTATACAGTTCTTGTTCTTCTTTTCAATGAGGCCGATGCCCTCTAGGACGTTGGTGATGTCATAGATCCGCCGCTTCTGTTTGACGTTGAGCGCGTCGGCCGCCACCTTGAGATCGAGGATGCCCTGGTCGGCCTCCTGCAGCAGAGTCACGAACTTGGTAGTGAGTAGACCCAGGGACTTCTCGAAGCGCGAATTCTCGCCGCCGCCGGATCCCAGACCGCCGCCGTCGTCCATCTTGGTGCCGAAGTTGACTTGGTTGATCTTCGCCGCCTCGTTCCCTCGGATGGATTTTAAACGCTCGCTCGCTCTCAGCTACTCCGGCCAGCGCAAGGGGAGAAAAGCGTCGTTAGGTCTGTTGATGGCGCTGCTGGCTTTACTGGAGCACTTGAACTTGAACGGACAGCAACTACTTCTTCTCTTCAAAGTCAGCTGTCGCCGGTGCCTCGCGTCTGGGCGCTGAACTGCACGCAGCGGAAGGAGAAGGACACGGGGGAGATTGGACAGCTGCCGTACGGACCCGACCAGAGGAATGAACAACAACGACTCCAAGTGCTTGTTCTGGCTGAGCCACAGCTCAGGCAGGCAGTTGAGGACAGACGAGCAGTATCTTGAGTGGATATCGGCTTTTAGGTCGACATAAGTCGTCGGCTATTCGTGAGAGTCACTTATGAACACCTTAGGTGCAGTCACATTATCTGTGTTAGTGAGTCACTGAGTGCATAAATACACTATTCGTAACTTGGTGCTCACCGATGTTAGCAACTCACACGGCATGAACACTCAGTTTACATTAGTTTAGGTTACCCTTTGGTGATCAATGAGCCATGAGTGCTGCCGGTCCAACACTAAAAAGGTGGCTATATGACTTACATTGGGTGGTTGGTATGTTAAAGTTCTACCCATTGCTGTCGAGATCAATTTTTTAAGCAATACAATCCTAATAGTCCAAAACATCCATAGTTGTTCCCTCTCCTGTTCCTCTTCCTCCCCCTGTCCTGTCCGAGACAGGACGTTGGTCGGCCCTACTCGGACACAACAAATCGGAGATCTTGATGTCCCCCAGGGACAGTCAGTTGCAAGTCAGGGTTCCTCTGCTCCACCTCTGGCCCGGGACACAAAGTTCCCTGGCAAACCCGTGATAGCGGTTGATGTTTTGATTTCCGTCTCGAACGTCAACACTTTGCTTGCGTGAGGAGTTGCAGAAAAGTCCTCTCCGAAATGGCCAAGCTGTTCATTCCGCTCCGTGAGCACATCCTGAACCTGGGTCTGCTTAGCAACGAGTGCTTCAATGAGCTCTTGGTCAAGTTCAATCTCTCTCACTCCGAGTGTGTCCGTGCGGCTGTTTCTAAAGGCCTCGGACTTGGTATTGTTGCTGGCTCATCTTTGGTGAAACTACCTCAGGTATCGTGCGTAATATTGAAGCTTGACTAGTATAAATACGTTCCTTTTTTTTTTTTTGGCCAGGTCTTCAAGATCTTGGGCTCTGGTTCAGCTGAGGGCCTCTCCCTACTGGGCAACTTGCTGGAGTTGACAGCTATTACTGCCACCGGCGCCTACTCCTTCTCACAGGTATCATAGGTACTTGGGTGGTAGATCTCCAGCTGTAGTGATTACTGGTGCCGCTGGTCCCGGAGACTGCAAATTTGATCTCTCACCAAATTCTCTCGTTTTGCCCAGGGTTTTCCCTTCTCAGCATACGGTGAAGCATTGTTCCTGGCCATCCAGACATCACTCATTGCCTTGCTCGTCCTGGTCTTTAACGGCCGGACTCTCTCAGCATTGGTCTTCGCCATCTTCTACGCTGCCGTCGTTTACGCCATCTTGCAGCCTGGTAAGAGCATGTACTTCTGTATAGACCTTATCAGTGTATTTCAGCGTTGTCAAAACCTTCTAGGGTTGATTCCTGCGGAATTTCTCTGGACGGGTCAGGCTGCGAACATTCCTATGGTGGTAGTGGGAAAGCTGATCCAGGTAAGATCTCCTGCCGACAGTCTTAACTTGCTTCCTGGCACATAAGAGTCCCTCATAGGTATGGGCCAACCTCAGGAATGGACACACCGGACAGCTGTCAGCAGTGACCATTTTCTTGTTGGCGGCCGGATCTGTGGCTAGGATCTTCACGTCCATTCAGGTCAGGTTGTTATTATTACACCACCACTGCTTTGCGAGGTCTTATTTGTATCATGCGCTCTTGTAGGAAACTGGAGACCAAGTCGTCATCATGACTTATGTCGCAACCTCCTCGGTCAACCTCATCCTAGCCTTGCAGGTATTTCGCACTCATCTAAGCAAATCAGGCGTTTGCATGACCACTTTTCACGCCCAACCGTAACCTCTTCATTCGGAGACACGTGTACAGGCGCATGTTCTGAGCCATCATCCGGGGAGAGTTTTACTTAGGCACGAGAAGCCTCCGTAAAACTCTCACCGGATGTTGTGGGTACGGATGCCGAAATTGGATCCCCCCCCGCTCTTTTGTGCTAAAATAGTCTCGGAGAGGCCTGACTGAGGCATGTTGCCTTTGGCGAAAGCGAATATTCTTTATCCTTTTATTTGGAACACACCTGTACTTCTGGTTTGAGCTGAACTATCTCGGGCACCAGGTTGTTCTATCAGCTAGTTGTACCATAAAAAACTCGCGTACACCATGTTACAGTATAAATCTTTTTTTAGGTCCTTTACTACTGGAAGGCCACCAAGGCTCTGGGTGAGAAGACCAAGGTAGCTGGTCACGTCCAGCAGGTTAAGGACCCCCAGAGAAAGAAAAACAAGCCGAAAAAGGCTTAGAAGGCCACGTGAGATATTGTAGTAGTACTTCAGGCAGACACCTTGGTGAATCCTCAGGACTGATACTGCTGACCCACACGTGGGTGAGATGTCGGAAAAGTTTGTTCATGATACACGTTGTTGCATCATTAAACCTTATCTCCAGGTCTTGTTCAAAATAAATCTACTGCGACCACTTACGACACAGATACAAAGTCATAGTCAAACAACTTGTCAACAGCGCACCATGATGCGACTGTGCTTCGTGTCGATGGCTCGGGTGGACTTGACGCACCATTTCCCTGGCGTTGCTATCAGCACGGTGATAAGGGCCTTCAAGGCAACCTAAGGGGTCTTCCTTCCCATGGAATGGTGATATCTCCTACCCTCAGTCAAAAGTTTCCTCTTGCCTAGAGCTATTAGCTCATACGAGCTCGAAACTGGTCGAATCAACATCCTGACGCTATGAGGAAGTTTATACTGATGAACCAACCCATGTCTGATTTGTCTGAGGAACCTCACTTGACGTCTCGGCTTGTCCAGCCTTTACTCCTCAAGTTGACCTGTTGGATTTCTGCAAGGACAAACGATGTTGTGTGGGCTTGAGGTGCAGCAAATGTCCCGTCACCCTTGTGGCGGAGAGGCTTTCGTTGGCGCCATCAGCGTGACGAACCAGTGGCGCGAAGGCGCGAGGAAGATGACTTCCTTGAGACTAGCGCATGACACATTTACAACAGGAGCACTTCATACATGCCGTGAAGTACACTCGTTAGTCAGCTGCCCAGAGGGACGAGTTGATGTTTTAAGCCGTCCCAAGTGACGACAGAGAAACTAGGAGCCGCTGTTCCTGTTGTCCTTGCCGTAGTGACGCCGCCGATCCGTCAACAACAGGATCCAGCCCTTGCTCTGTGCGGGCAGGGAAGAACTCCCCTCATTCTCTGATCCCATCTGTTTTGCTGCCGTCGGCGATGTGAGTGCTGCAAACAACGTTACCTACGCACAGATATCAAAGCATCGGTTTCTATCAGTGCGTCGTAGGCCTGGGAACTTGGACCGACTTGCCCTAGGACCAGACGACGGCCTGCAGGGAGACTTTGACGCGCACTACGCACTTCGACGTCGCTGCGGGCGCGCTCCTATGCAGTCCACAAGGAGAATGCGTGCACAGGAGTAACGTACGTCAGGGCCCAGGAAGAAGGAGCAAGTGGCGACCAAGGATTCCTTGAGGCTGCGTCGTTTTTGCTGGGTTTTTGCGCAGTTGTGGAGAATTGCGAGCTTGCCGAATCAGCCCTACAGGGGGGGAAACGTCAGGGTTGCCCAGAAGCTGCGATTGGAGACGTTCGCGCTAAGCAAACAAGCAGAGATTTCCCACCAGTCTTATCTCAAGGGCGAACTCGACCCAGAACTTCGTCGTCTGTGCGATTGACCGACTTTTTACCAGTGTTACTGGGCGCACTGAGGCTCGCCAGTGGTCGACGTCAGGGTGGCAAGCGTTGCTTGCGTAAATGTTTTGTGGCAATCCTGTCGCTCAGATGTTTTGGCAGCTCGGCCAGAAGTAGGAGAGAGCAAGACCAGCGCAGACAGAAGAAACAAAGAGCTCTTCGGACAGCCAGGTTGGTGCATAGCAACAAAAAGAAAGAACCGATTCGCGTTTCACCCATAGTCGACGCGATTTCCTCCGACAAGCAAGAGGTCCGGATTAGGTTCGTGGACTCCCAGGACGTGGAGTCTTCACAGTCGCAGTTTCATGTGCGTTTGAGAATCGCTAGAAGAAGAAGGGAAGAAATAGAAGAAGGTACCTTTGCTGGTCGTCGCTGTTCTCCGCGGACGTCATGAACTCGTCCGAATGAGTCAGGTACGTGAATATCGATCTGTTCGTCAGCGTGGCGGCCACGGTCGCCGCTTAACAACTGATCGATGTTGAGATATTCGTCGCTTGCGCCATTCGTTGTGAATTTACGCCGAGGATTTTGCTCTGTAGGTCGTCGGGAGTATGGGACACTTTTGACATGGCTGTGGACTTCAGCCACATGGATCGACTAGAGAGTATGTACCGGCCGCAGATGACGGCAGATGACGGCGAAAATCGCGGGGGTGACCACCTTCGCCCGGAATTCTCTCCGCCGCCGCCTCCTGCCATGCAGGACTTGTCCGCAGCTTGGCCAAGTCCTCCTCCTCCCCTGGAGAGACGGCAGTCCAAAACGGGGATGGCGGCGGAAGGAGATGGTCCCGGAGGGGACATTCTACTGGATGATGTTATAATCCACCATGCCCCAAAGAGCGGCAAGGCACGCTGGAGTCACATTGACGACCTGGACACCTTCTTCAAAAAAGTTTACCGATACCATCAAAAGCACGGCTTCAAAGTCATGATGGCGCAGGTAATACTATATCTATATATATATACACACACATACATACATATATATATATATATGCATTATAGCCGAACGTCTGACACATCTGTGCATATTCCCCCTGTCTTTCATAGGAGATCTTTATGGTACTACAGGTGGCCTTTATCGTGTTTCTGGTCACCTACTTGTACGAGTGCGTCAACTACGACGTCCTTTTTCGGAGAGCCCTGCCCCCCCACCATGACCCCGATGATCCATTGGAGAAAGTTTACCTGTCGGACTGTGTAGTCCCCATCGGAAAGTGCGCCACCGGCTTCTCCTTTACCACTTGGTTGGCGCTGCTACTGGCCCTCGGCATGTGGGCCACGCGCGCGCTCGCCACTTGCTACCACTTCTTCGAGTACTGGGACATCAAGTCTTTTTACAACACTGCATTGGGTATTACGGACGGCGAGCTGGACTCTGTGTCCTGGCGAGAAGTGCAGGCCAAGATTGTCAGCGCTCAGGAGGAGTACCGCATGTGCATCCACAAGTCTCGCCTGACGGAATTGGATATTTATCACCGGATCCTCCGCTTCAAGAACTATCTCGTGGCTATGGTCAACAAGGACATGCTGCCCGTCCGATTCAACGTTCCCGTCGTGGGCGAGAAAGTCTTTCTCAGCCACGGACTAAAGTTCAACTTGGAGCTCTTGTTCTTCAAAGGACCCTGGGCGCCGTTCAATCAGTGGCACCTGAAAGACGATTACAAGAAGGCCGGCAAGCGAGCTGAGCTGACAGCCCACCTGCAAACCAGAATCGCCCAAGTGGCCTTGGCCAACCTGCTCCTGATGCCCGTCATCTTTCTCTGGCAGCTTGTCTACAGTTTCTTCAACCACGCTGAAGTCATCAAGCGTGAACCCGGGAGTCTCGGCGTACGCAAGTGGAGTCACTACGCCCGCCTATATCTGCGCCACTTCAATGAGCTCGACCACGAACTAAAAGAGAGACTCAATCGCGCCTACAAGCCGGCCAATCGCTACATGGAGCTCTTTGTGTCGCCGTTGTCAGTAGTGCTGGCTCAAAACGCCGCATTCGTGGCCGGTGCGCCCCTAGCCATCCTCATCGTGCTCACCGTGTGGGACGAGGATGTTTTGGCCGTCGAGCACGTTCTCGCAGTCATGACGGTGCTAAGCTTTATTGTCATCGCCAGCCGTTCTCTCATCCCTGATGAGAACCTGGTGTTCACGCCCGAGTCGCGCTTGACAGTGGTGATGGCCCACATACATTACTTTCCTGATACGTGGCGCGGCCGTGCACATACCCATGGGGTTATGGGTGAAGTGGGGGAGCTTTTTCCTTACACTTTTGCCTACATGGTGCAGGAGCTCGTGTCGCCCATCGTCACGCCATTTATTCTGTTCTTCTGCCTGCGCCCCCGCGCCGCCCAGATTGTGGACTTCTTCAAGAACTTTACCGTCGAGGTGCAAGGAGTCGGCGATATCTGCAGCTTTGCTCAGATGGACGTACGACGCCATGGAAATGCCGACTGGCAACCGCCTCAGCATCCTGCTCAAACTACCCAAGCTGCCGCTTTGCCACCCACCCCCAAGACAAACCAGTACACTCGCGCCGAGGACGGTAAAACTGAACTGTCGTTGGTGCACTTCTCGCTGGCGAACCCTGGGTGGAAGCCACCACAAGACTCGGAGCAATTCATTGCTGCGCTAAAGGACCAGGTCGCCCGGGACACCGAAGCACTACCCACCGTCACGGAGGAGGCCACAGCCGAGAACGTTCTCTACGGCTCGCTCAGTTCTCTACAGGCTGCCGGAGGTGTCCACTCAGAAGTCGCCAACAGCATCATGCATAGTGTTGGTATTGGCTTAGAGTCCAGACCCACGGTAAGTCCAACCTACCACCAGCAGTCCTCAGCAAGCTTGATGCGGAGCATCACTCAGCAACTGCAAGATCAAAATGCCGCCGGTCGCAGCAGCTCCATTTTGGCGTCTCGAATGATGATGCCTAGCATGCCACCGCACCAGCATCCTTTCTCTTCCTCGATGGGCTCTTCGTCCTCGGCCATGCTGGCGCCGCCGCCTGCGCCGAACCTGGGCCAGGACTTGCGCCGCCTTGGCCTGGAGATGACTGCGGCCGACATGTCACTGTCGGCCCTCTATCTGCACGAGCTGCACCACCGTGTTGTACTGAGCAGCAGCAGAACCACCGTTAGAAATAGAAACGTGTCAGAAGCCAGCAGGTACGAGTTCGAGCAGCCCTCTAATTCCCGGGGCGCCGTCGCATTTTCCCTCAACGAACTGGACGAGGAGAACGTCCCACTGATCGAGACTGGCGCAAATGCTCTGGACTCTCAGCAGGCCAGGCTCTCTTCCTCGGGGCTCCACTGATTCTCGTCATGGTACATAGTCAAGAAACTGATAAAGGAGTTACGTGTAATGCCTCTTACGTATGTCTCTAGTGCAAAATTACTACAATGTTCATTGTAAGGTAACTAACAATCACACCCGAAGAATCCATGCATCCTCGTCAAGTTTGACCTTACAGTGCATCCAGCGTAAGTGCGAATCTTGTAGTCATAGTAGCGTTCAGTGTCTGCTTTCTCTCCGTCTTGTATAACACTGGTGCCCATAAATAAATTCTTTCAGAATATCACTTTTGATGATCGCATCCAGAGTAAGGTCATAACCTAAGAGCCCTTAGCAGCCTGCTGTGCGTATGACATGCGGACGGAGCTCAAGGGCAGCAACATTGTACATATCCTGCGAAAAACCGTGACCTCTACTGTTTCCTGTCTTCCGAACAGGGGTCGGGGAAGCTTGCCATGTTAGGGACATTGCAGACAATCTTGCACTGAAAGTACATGTTAGACATACCCATTCATGTGACTGAACCGTCGTCTCACGCGTGACTAGACACACTGCCTGAATGCAACGGAAGTCTCGGTATTTCTCCATGTCAAGTCAACAGTGATGGAAAGTAAGACAACAGTGTGCACTGTGCACTCCAATCTTCCACTCTTTCCGACATGACCTTTGATTCTTGGGAAGGCTTCATTCTGCCACTGGGACTTTCCACCTGGTCTTTTTGCTCCATCTGGAATGAGTTGTGCCGTGCTCGGGCCTGGGGTGAAAGCCCCAGACTCGACCCGAGATTTTACTGGCCAGAGGTGGCCCGTGGCCCGAAGTTCAAAGCTCGAAGGAAATGTAGTATAGAAATTCAGGCCCAAGAGACTAGTATGCAGGTTCCTCACGAGTGCTACTGGTGCCTGCCCATGATGTCCGACACCATTTTTTTTAAAAGTAACCAAATGTACTTGCATAAACTTGCTTTGAAGTATCTAAGTATCCCAGCAACTTTGATACCGTCAGAACGAGGGTTCTCTACAGCTGGGGAGGTTTTAATTCAAAAAAGAAGATCGCTTGATGACAAAAATGCAGAAATGCCTATTTTTTTTGCATGACAACTTGCAATAGTTTCTGACGTTCTAACATGAGTACATTCCAATGTCTGTTCAAAAGGAGGCTGCAGTTCCAGTGCTCAAGGTCGGCTCAGATGCCCATTTTAATTTATACCATTCATACAGCTAGTTACTGTGCATGGCTGTAAATGTAACAATCTCCCCCCCCCCTCTAGAGTGCTGCGAACTCCCTCCCACTGTTGTGTAGTACCAATGGTACGTACACAATTTTTGGCACGTATGATGGCTGACCTGAGGCCCGACCTACGGGCCTCAGGCCCACGGCCCGACTCAAGTCGAGCTGACTCGAAGCCCGATCCAGCCTGAGAGTTTGTGGCCCAACAAGTCCCTAGAGCTGAGTACAGAAGTCCTTTTTTATGCTCAAAATTACAGCTTGCAGGGTTTCTACCATCCCTAACCGATTCCAGTTCAACTGGTCTGGGTTTTGTCATCGTGTCGTGCTGACCGTAGGGCTGTATTGAGCTCATATTTTTCAGGCTCAGGGTGGACTCAGCAAATGGAACTTCCGACTTAAGGGACTACTTCTATTTGAGAAAGTAGACAAGAATTTTTCTTTGTTTTTATTTAGCAATAAATTGTATTTAGCAAAGGTATCCCCGAAGAAACGCATGACTTCGAACAGTTTGACACTCGCAGTTTCATCTAAACAGCTAGAAACAGCCCGAGACAGAGACTTCTAAATCCGACTTAGTACGGGCTCAGGCTTTAGGGCCTAGGACCAGACCGGGTAGGGGTGCAGCCCGACTCAGCTCTAGCCGGCTGTGGTCCCTGCGAAGTAGGGATGATACAAGTACCAGTTTTTTGTGGTACGAGTACTTGAGATTTCCAGTCCGTGCACTGCATGATTACTTTGGGCCTCGAGTTTAAGTACTGCATGAGTATCCAACCCTTCGGGCACTATGGAAAAACCGTGTCTGTGTCATTATTACGTTAATAACGATGCGATGGTGGTCACGTGATCACACCTAGCCTCTGGATTGGGCCGCCCAGCCAGTTGCTACCACTACTTTCTGCCCCGAGTGATACTCGGCGAGGACATTGAGTATCTTAGATTGAGTCCGAGGAAATTCGAGTATTTTTAGGCTAGTTTTCAATTAGCTTTCGAACCTCGAGTGTTCGATTACACGAGTTCTGGACCTCAACCATCTTTACGTACTTGCGCATCGTTGAAGTTGACGACTTTCTCCATGACAGCGACGAACTTGGACCACACGTGTCTGGAGAAGCTGCAGAACTTCATGAGCAAAGCCCGCCGTGATTGCCGTGAAACGGGAGCGTCCTTGAGCTTTCCTCAGGTAGCCTTACTCCTGCACCACGCGGCCGCCGAACAGGCCAGGAACGTGGACGTCGTCTGGGACTTGGTGGTCGACATCAAGACCACTTTAGGTGGCCGTTTCTCGTCCGAGGCCACCGCCGCGAAAAGAGCGAGGCCAGAGACAACTCGTGCCTCATCTCCTCAGCCGAAGAGTGGAATTCGCGTCCCGGAGAGTTCGACCTTTCAGAACGTGGACGCCGTCATGTGTGAGTTAAGAAAGATCGACTTAAGCCGTGACTGCGTCTCCAAGAGCGCCATTGCAGAGAGAGCTTTGTGCGCCCGTCTCTGCTACACCCGAGTGTTCATGGGCGACGGAGGCAAGGTCGTCGAACCCATATTGGAGCCATTGGAAGAGCATAAGCAGGTGTCTCTCAGGTTCGATGAGGATAACACCTCCATCGACGGCGCGGAGAGCATGGACGGCCGCGGCGACAATCAAGGCGACGGCGGCAGTGGCAGCGGCTCGTCAGACGACAATGCCATGAGACAAGCTCCGATTTCAGACACTGGTCTGAGTCTGTCTCCTTCAAATCTTACGACGTCCACTCCAGTGAAGCCCCCGCTCCCCCATGGCCCTGACGAAAGCGGGTTCTTCGAAGCGATGACGTCCGCGGTGGAATGCGCAAGTCCAGTTCCGCAGCAAGGCTCCGACCAAACGGAGTCGGTGCCCAAGGCGCTGAAGGGCCAGAAGAAGTCCTCTGGTGGTAAGAAGCGGAGAAAGCGTCCGGGGGTCAAAAAGAGAGTCGTCCCAAAGAAGAAACCCGCCAAGAAAAGAATCATCAGCCTACCCGACTGCTGGGTTGGACCAAGCTCCGGTCCTTCCAGGCGCTGTGAGCAGGACGTCCCCGTCAGCGACGTGATGAGCAGCCACCAGCAGGCCTTCACCCCCATTCCGGTGCCAGCATGCGCGTCCTCCTCCACAGGAGGCTTCGACGTGCGAAAGCGCTGCAAGTCCGTCCTCGAACGGTTCAAGTCCCACCGGCGGAGGGAGCTCAACTTCCACGACGTCGTGCGCGGCCGCAGCTCAAGCGAAGTGGCCAAATACTTCTTGGCAACGTTATTTTTACTCAATCGATCAGTCTTAGAATTGACTTCGACTGAGACTGAGAATTTTAAGATCAAACTTGTCTGACAGTGTACCTATTATTGTTTTTTTGCATCAACTGAATAATGATAGTCATATGTTATCAATACAATCCCTTCAAGAAACATGAACAAATCCGTTGCTCCCACTGTTTTCTTTATCATAAATATTAATTTTTCGTGTACCTGGCTTAGAAAGTCTTTGTCCATTTGTCGGTGCTCTTCAGGGGACCCAAAGATGCATCTTTAGGTTGTAATTTTGGGTCACACTTTATGTCAGCTGCGAGAGACCTTTTTACCATGACTAAACGGGCTAAGCTACATTGACTTTGAGCTTTGAAATGTCAGTTTGACTCGTCAGTTTCCTGCACCTGATTCAAGCCTGGTAAATCCCTTCAGGTATGTGTACCAAGGTTTGGTGGCAGCAAGATGGGGCCACTTGCCACACCCCCAAAACTGGCATTTTTGAGATCTAAATTTGGCAATTGCATCATTTTACACTTATCCTAAGTAAACTGACATTAATTCCATTGATCATTGGTTCGGGGGCCACATTGAATCACATGTTGATACGAATGAAACTCTGGTTTTTGAAGATGTAATGACACTTGATGAGACTTATGTAGAGTCAATCCCATGCAAAATAATTAAACCATCGGTATGCAACATTCGAAAGTGGGCAGAATTGTGTCTGAATGTAGATGGCGGCCCTTTCCAACAACTCTTAAAACATTGCAAAAAACCGTGGAGAATGAACTGTCAGAAATGCAATGTCTAATGTACACATGAGCCCCATTTATTATTCAACAACTTGAATTTTCAAAATCGGTCCAGTGGGAGCTGAGATACAGCCATTTTAAATTGGTCGGTATCCGTGAGACACCGTGAAGGTAAGTTTAAAAACGGATAAGCTTTCAGGGAGACAATGAAAGACTAAAATTTCGCAATAACTAGCTTCAGAATGCTGTTAGAGCTCTAGGACGCCCGCTAAAGCAAGGAAAAGCAACACCTATCATAGCCAAGGGCAAGTCTTCACTGATGTCTGATGACCACTTCTGATGACCTGACAAAGGGAAACTTCACATATGTGGCTCCAGCACCTATGGCTCGCCTGAGACCTCATGGAGAATGAAGTGAAGGCCATACTCGGATATTTTGAGCATGTTGAGAGTAACCTTTCCCTTCTACAGCCCAGGGGGCTACCAATATCTAAATGACTTCAAAGATGCCATCAGATCGGCAGGAGGTCACAAAGATCAACCGAGGTCATTGCGAAGACAGCCAAGACCTCCAGGGCTTGCCTGGACGTCTGCATTAAAGCCAAGGGAGCTTTTTTGAAAAAATTTGAAGGTCATTCTGAGAAAAAGTAAGACACATAGCCTAACATCTACAACTACCACCTAGAAGTTTATGCAGCGTTATGAATTTTCTGTACCGCAGATACGCATCTACACTGTAGGTTCTTCAAGGTTGAAGAATTCTTACTGAAGGACAAGCCTGTGTTAGTCAGCGTCGTACTCGATGACATGGAGATATGAAAATAGTTGGCTATGACAAGTCAGTTTTATGGGTATGTGTTGTTACCCACGAAACCCTACCCCAGAGTGGAGGAAGGCAAACCAGTTGCTTATACCTTAGTATTTCTGGCACTCTCTGCGCAAGAGCTCCTGATCTTGTTACAGTCCACGACAGTATTGAGGGTGAACAGGTAGGTTAATTCCAGGGAGATGAACCAGTCATGCCTTTACTATTGTCAAAGGATGGATGTTGTCAAGCGCCAGGCAACTAAACATTTTTCTATTCCTCCAAACCTTTCCATAGCTGTGAACTAGTCATTTTTCACCCAAGTTATGAAGACAAGAGCAGGACCAAGCAGGATTGGATCAAAAATCATTGATACAATTTTTTACGAGAGCATATTGAGGACATCAACAACATGCAGAAGGAGGATTGTGACATTGATGATGATCGTATATCCTCAGTGTCAGACATGAATAGCTCTGATGGTCTAGCGTCACTGGAGATGGGACGTGCTAACAAACCTTTGTTGAAGAAGCTTGGAGCTAGGCTGGATCCTTCCAATGTCAATCCTGTTTTGTCACATCGTGCCATTTTGTCTCTTAAAGTGGTAGTCTTTCTGGATGCATGCCACATGGACAGGCTTGTCAGGAAATGTCCGTCAACGTGCAAGACTCCAATTAATGCAAAAGGAGAATAGATGTCTTGGCATTGCATTGTAAGCGTGCAAGAATTAGAGTAGCGGGAGGGTTTGCTGGCAGGAACCCAAGCTAAATGAAGACAAATGGATTGGCACCGCAGAAAGATGCCTGGCTTGTGAAACCATGAGCTGCGGACATCATTGACTGGCTCAGAGAAGACCTGCAGCATCCAGTTGTGGCTGGCAGCCAGCCAAGTACAGAATTCATGTGGGTTGTGGATAAACTCTTTGATTAGTGTAACTCTAGAAGCAAGTCTGGATATTTCTCGAAAGCTCCTCTAGCTTGAATGAACTATTCTAAATGAAGACCTTTCTGTGAGTCAGTCCTCACATACTTGCTGAGCTTAAGAAATGAAAAAGGCATCCCTCTTGTCCGAAGACAGCACATGACTTGGTTTGTTGGACACTTATGCCTGTACTTAGTTGAGACTGAGGGACTGTTGGAAATGCCTCTTACGTGCATAGCGATTTAGTCAAGCTCATTTAGAACTGCTATTTTGTGCTGCATGATCCGCAACACGCACAACAAACAACGCACTCTCAGTTGGCCTACAAGAAACTTCTAGTCCACCACAAAACCAGAGCTGGGAGTACCACCAATGGCACGTAAAAGGTCGCACAACCTTTTTGACATCAGAGAATGGGAATGGAGCTGCTACGATTGGGGACTTGGATGTGAGTGCTGTCCAACTGATAAAGCCATCTGAGCTCCAAATATTTTACAGCCCTCCTGGCATGATCGTGATTACAGCCAGCTCCTAAGTCCAGTGTACAGAGAACAAGAAGGAATGTGTCACACTTATTGCTGGTTATGTTGCTAACATAGTGAGGAAAGTAACATTTTGTAAGGAGTGTCAAGCAGCAATACATATGGAGATATTGCCAGTCTGTCTTGTGCATCACTTCTTGGACAAAAAGATTGTGGCAGATTTACCATACCATCCATGGATGTTGTCAACATCTCCTAGGAAGCAGAGGTTATCTTCCATCATTTGGAGACCTACGTTGGATCAAAAGTAACTTTAGAGAAACATCTTTGATCACTATTGGGTGTTGCAGTTTTACTGCATACTACCAGCACAGGGAGGTGTCTGTTGTCGATTTTGGATGCGCACACATTGGACAAGCCTCCTTTAGCAGGTCGCATACACGCACTCATTAAAAGAATTCCAAAATGTTATGCCAGAGTAATATTCTGCCACACAGCAAAGACGTATCAATAACACCAATTCGCAGGAAGTAGGGATGGCACAGGCCTGAATAACGCAGGCTCTGGTCTGGCCGGGTGTTCCAAATGTATGCTCGGGCTAGCCCTCCAGCTCAAAATAAGCCCTCATCATACAATGGACGCTTTCATTCACAAACAATCATGATTTTGGAAGGTATGTCACCAAAGGAAATGAAGGGACATTCCACATTGGCACATGTTGAAATATTTCAGAGGGTAGGATCGTGAAACTTGAATCAATGGAACATCAATTGAAATGGGTGTGCACACGAACTAACATAAGAGCATATTCATCACAAATTTGGCTTCTCTTCTCGGATACCACTTCACAAGCAGAATATATTTATTCACTTGGAACAAAAGTAGCAATGATAAAGAGTGGGCTAGGTCAAAAAATGAAAATTTTGTAATTAGACTGAGGACATCTTAGGTATGTCACCTCATGCCTAATGGTGAAGATGTAGTCAAATGGTTTTCCAAAAAAATCCGTTTGTGAACTCCACTCCATGGCAAAAAGATTTTACTGCATAAGTTCAGTACATAACAAGGTGCTCAGATTTTGACAGCTGCGTGACAAGGCTGTACACACTTTATTTTTGTTTCATTCATCTGCAGTACTTCAGTTCAGCATCTAGAAAGTAACTGAGAAGGTGCTTATCAAATGTGTGATGTTGACCTAAAGTCCTCATGTACTGTGTCTTAACCTTTAAAGGCAGAGGGGGACCCAAAAGTCATTATTTTTTCATTCCATTTGAATAGGTCTTCAAGTGCATTCTTAACTAAATAATGAATTCTTCTAAAATAAATCTAGGATACCGCAAGTGATTAAAAAAATGACCTAGCCTTGTAAAGAGGTACTTGAAAGTAAGCTGTGGCATGAAAGAGAGCCTTTTTTGGTTTTCATTGACCATTCTACCACAGGCCAGTTTGAAAAGGTACTTTTACTGGAAAGTCACATTTTTATTTTTGGCATAGGGTCAAATTAAGAGGATTTTACGAAAACAGTTTTTCCTAAAAGGAAACACATTTACTCTGTGCACTTTTGATTTGACATCTTGCTACAGTGGCACAGCACATACAACTGTCTGAACTTTTTACCTTAAAAGTGCTGTCTGTCATAACTGCATCTTTGAGTTACCTGACGTTTTAGGAGCTGGTAGTGAGCAATATCTAGTATTTATCAAAAAACTTCAGCTCAATCAGAGACACTTTTATAGCATAGCATTTTTCCACAAACAAACTCTACATTCGTGTATGGAGAGTACATGGCAAACTCCACAAAAATCCTGTGTTATACAAGCATCTCTGATTGAGCTGAAATTTTTGTTGGCAATACTGGACATTACCCACCATCAGCTCCCAAAAGATCAACTCAATCAGAAACTCTTCCCTAACATTGCATTTAACCAAGGTATTGACTCGTTCTGCAAAATCAGGTACGTGATCTGTTCCTCAAGCCTCTAGTCATCATGTTCCTGTTCCTGTTTTATTTTCTTAGGGGGCACTGAATTGATTATTTTCCTTAAGAAAGGGAGGGCACGGATCCAACTGGTTGACGGGCAGTCAGCTGACGCGTCCTCCATCTCATCAGATGAGGGGCTGCAAGGAAAGTCTTCAGTTCGTGAGCTGGAGAGTACAGAACTGTTTTCAGCCTTTGTTTCGCCGTGCTTTCCTCCCCTTTAGTGCTGTCACAGCACTAAATCCTGTTTCTAAAGTAAAAAGCAAAACTTTGCGTTGAAAGCATGGAGTGGGCAGATGACAAGGAGTGCACAGTCTGGAATGAGAGGTCTCAGTCGGTTAATCTTCCGCGACAGCATTGGACGGAAGGAAAGACAAACAGACAGGCCTTGAACTAACCCAAGCAAAGCTGGACACCATGGTCAGTGTATAATTATTTGGCTAGGCTGAAAAGGGGTCAATTCCGGTACTTGCCTCCTAAGTATACTTGGGGTTTGTGAGCTAAGGTCAGATGACAAAGACTTTTTCAAAGACTTTTTCAAAGACTTTTTCAGAGACTTTTTCAAAGACTTTTTCAAAGACTTTTTCAGAGACTTTTTCAGAGACTTTTTCAGAGACTTTTTCAGAGA
>JAAUXU010056328.1_pt1 | contig 46535 bp, 18 predicted proteins | sample 7278151 | NCBI WGS metagenome assembly JAAUXU01 (sample SAMN14350113, study PRJNA611818) | marine sediment metagenome | isolation source: surface marine sediment (1.8m) | place: French Polynesia: Moorea | collected 2018-08
CAACAGCAGCAACAGCAGCGGCTGAGAATGTGGTGTTTCCAAGCGCTTTAATTAGACCGGCCCCCCCCCCCTGCTCTGCTCCGCTCTGCTTTGCTCTGCTCCGCTCTGCTCCGCTCTGCTCTGCTCTGCTCTGCTCTGCTCTGCTCTGCTCTGCTCTGCTCTGCTCTGCTCTGCTCTGCTCTACTCCTCCTGCTGGTTTTGTACGGCAAAGCAAAGCATTTTGCTCTCTCACTATACCTGTCTTCAATGCTGTTGTTTGGGAGTGAGCAAAGACGTGTATAAACTCTTCATCTGTTTTACGGAGTGGAGCAAAAAGTGAAGCTTATGTGTGCGAAAAAGCCATCGTGACGGGCGTCAGCAGCAGCGCGAAAATAAGCAATTTGCAAGGAAGACACAGTCCAAAATGATCTGGGTTTTTTTTCTCTTCTTTTCTGAAAATTGCACCTTGGCCAAAAGAGGTAATTGCAAAGCAGGAGCCATAAGGAGGCTGTCTCGTTCTCTGCCCTTGAGGGGCTTCATCGGCCACAACTTGACGACTCTGTTGACGAGGATCTCCACTCAGCTCATGGCTTGAAGGGAGGCCAAGAAGTGAGTCTTCCTAGCCTCCAGCCTGGCGAGTGGACGATGCTGTTACGGAGGATCTCTGGATGTGCAATTGATTGGAAGCCCTGTACAAGCGGAAACCCGTTGGTCGCGCCACTCGGGGGGAGCCCCAAATGGCGGCCATTTCTTTGCTTCTCCTCTTCGATAATGGAAGAAGAAGGTTTTGCTGCCTGCCTCAAGTGGCTTCCTTGACTACCAAGAGTCCCGACCGGACACAGGCGCAAAACTCGTCAAACGACGAGTGCAAAGTAGGCTGTGTACAGTAGGAGGAGGGGGAGTTCGTTCCACGCAACGAGTTCTTGCTGTACAAGTACCGGGTGGCCAAGATCAATCCGGACTGACTGACTGACTGACTGCCCAGCGCCATTGCAGTCGGATGCGCTCATATTTCTGTCAGAGACTCTTTTGCAACGCAGGATTCGGTTTGCAGACGGACTCGATGACAACCGTGACGAAGTTGCGGATGGAGGAGGTGACGAAGACTGACATCATTGGCGGCTTGTGCACCGATAAATAAGTCCTGGACTTTAGCTTTGCTTACGTGCTGTGACATCACTGCCCAGTCGGACTATTTAAGCATAAATACGGTTTACATAACCGATTTATGACAGTAGAAAAAGGATTGCATTTGTCTTCACGTAACGCTACATATTTCCAATGATGTCGACTCCTGAGCAGTCACAAATAAATATTGTATATAATTTCAAGGATGCAATTGTCCAGGCCTGGACGAGCTGTCAAGGTGCCCTCCAAGTCTATGACAACGATATTCACTAGTGAAACGCATGCGCCAAATACACTCATAACTCGGTGAAGTGAGCACTTCTGCAGCGATGCCAAGATTAGATGCAGCTGGCATCTCTCACCCCGGCCAGTCCGGCCGGTCCGGCGGCCCCGTGCGCTATGCAAGTGTCTTGTGCGACGTTAATTTGCGGTAGAACCTCTTTCCAGCGATGAAGACTTTGCATGTTGAACGACTCCTCTGCACGCCACCTTTGGCGCCCTTTTATAAAGGGTTGCGTGCTCGGCCGACATCGCACTTTTGGTCAGAAAAATCTCCAGGCAGGCGGTCCGGACCGCTACAATGCTTTAAAAGCCTTTACTAAGAGCCTGTGTGTGAAATGACATGCAATTTACGCAAAAATGTGTCGGCGAGCGCAGGTCTGAAAAGAGCAGGAAAGACAAAACCACCGCCTTTTTTTTTGCCTTTGTTTTTTTTTGGCCAAAAAATCAACAATCAACCAACTCTGTGGCAAAAATGCCGGAGAGACACCTTGCCAATACAGAGGGGAAGGCGCCAGGCAGAGCTTAAAGGCTGGTGAGGCTGCGTTTGCACTGGTACGTGCTGACTTTGCATCCATGCCTGTGCAGACGCACCTTCAGCCGGCTTCGTCATCGCCTCGAAGAACTTTCTCGTCAGCTCCAACGGCGTTTCGCGCCGCAGAACGCCGTTCGGACACGGCGTCCTCGTGCGCAGGAGCAGCAGCCGCAACAACAGCAGCCGGAGCGCTAAGGTTGCTAAGAGAGAGAGTGAAGATGAGAGAGAGAGAGAGAGAGAGAGAGAGAGATCACTATCGCTCTCCACGCACGCAGACACGCACGCACGCACGCAGAACGACTGCTGCTGCTGGTGTGGCCGCCGCCTCCTTGGCCGCGGCCGCCGCCGTCACCTCGAGCCCAGTCGCTCTCGCATGCTTGTGTTTGGCGCACGAACGTTTTCCGTGTCCGTCAAGTGTCGATCGAGGCCTCTGTTAATTGCACAGGAGCCGACAGAGAAAAGGAAAGAAAGCACATTTTTTTTCCAGTGCTCAACAACGTGAGTTCAATTATTCATATTAAAACACTCTTGTTTTTCATTAGCTTTCATTTCACTTCCGTCCACAACGCGGGTTTTTTTTACGTCAAATGATCGCTATCATAATGTATTTTTTTTTCACTTTACGTGCACCAAAAAGAGGCACTTTTGAACACAATTTTTCTGGGGAAATGTGACAAATGTATCTCTGAATGTGCTCCGAAACCGCCATCTGGACCCCCTCCACGGGTCAGTCACTAACAAGAGCCTCTGATAGAGTGGCTACGACTACAATTACTACTTCAGGGTGCTTGAGGACATGGGTCAGAGGAGCTTTTTTTTTTTCAACCCCTCTCTACTCTCAATAAGTGACAGCTGAACAAGTATTGGCTAAAGGGTGCAGAAACAGCCCAATGGAGCTGTGTTTATGTTGCCAGTCCCAAATATGCTGTACGTACTTACACCACCACCCCTTCAATTGAGACCCCAGCATTCGAGTAGTGGAATAAGGTCACGACTAAATAGCCGTCCCGCGACCTCCTCCACACCGTCTTAACATAATATTGGATAGAAATTAATAAAACAAGCATTTGTTGCTCTATTCACCCGTCTGCGTGTTTAGAGACACGATGAATTAACGCTCTAGCATTGAGGCAGAGACAAGTGTTTGTTATGGGCAACAGTTCGACAAAATTGTTGTTACTGTCTCTTTTTTTTTGGCACAACAAGAGCAAAAAGAAGGGCTCATGAGCGCAGTTTTGCAACACCTGCCAAGGTTAGAAACAATTGGTGGAAGCATCTGACTGCAGCAGCCTGCAAAATGACACTCTGACTTCACGTCTGTGTCAAATCTCTCACGTGTGCAAGTGTAAAGGGACACTGCAGATCTGCTACGGTGCATACGTGCACACGGGGGGAGGGGGGGGGGGAAACACAGTAGAGGGGCGTGAATAATCCGCCAATGAAATCTGAGAACTGACAGAATACACATACAACTTCTGTCGAGTCCCCTCAAGCACACCTTTGCTCGTGCTTATGTCAGAAACATTGTGCAAAGTGGTTCTCTGCGCAAAAAAAAAACTTTTTGCACACACGCACACTTGCGTGGATTTTTCCACCTCCCTTTTTTTCCCATTATCGCCACCTTTATCACAGCGATTATCTTCTCTTGTGAGCGAGAACGAGACCTCAATTATAATACTCCATGATTTATTTCTCAGATTGAGTTGTCAGAAAGCCGAAAGAAGAAAATTAGTAACCTTAAGATCTCTCCTCTTTTCTTCAGAGCAACGTGAGCATTAAAAATGCGGTTAAAAATCGACTCGAGCCTTATAAAAAAGAGGATCTGACTGCCCTCAACCCCCCCAAGTGCTGAGATAATGAGAGATCTTTTCCCCCCCAAGGCATCACCCCAAACCTCTCGCTCAATCCCTCAATTGGCCGCTAATGAGAGCACTTCTTTTTCTTCTGGAGAAGTTTACCTGTAAAATATGACCTCAGCAGGGTCGACTTGACAGCAACTTTCGGCTCGATGACGAACTTTCAGAGCGTGCAAGCGGCATTGACGGTGGAAGTCAGCTTGGCCACACAAAACAGACCCACTCAGGGCGTTGCCTCAAACAGGAATGCGCCGTTTTTCATTCACCAAGAATATAAGTTTCTCTTTGGCCTCGGCCGCATTCCCCGAATGCTTTTTTACGGAGGAGGAATATTTAATTCCTCTCCCCCCATTAACACTGCCCTCCAGGGCTAGACCATGTTTTTCACCAAATACAATTATACGTATATATATATATATATGCATTCCTTTCTTTTTTTAGGAAAACACAAAAAATGAGGGAAGATCTGTTCTCCTTCCTCATTTGTCAAAACAGAGTAGGTTTTTCTTTCTTTTCTAGTCTCTGCGTCACCAAAGCTGCTACAGCTAAATAAGTTTCTTTTTTGGAAGATCATTCATCAGAGGCAGAAACAAATTGACTCTTTGGAGAACTTTGAAAGGGGGCAGGAGAAAAGTTTGTCATCTATTGGCTTCCCCCCCCCCTCTTTGGCACCGCTGTTGTCGGCAAAAAACGAGCGTGCAACATTGCACTTTTTTTTCCGGCGTTGTCAACAAGAGAAATGTGTCAAATGGAGGGTAGAACAAGACCCCCCAATCAGCTCGAGCCATTGAAAGACCCCCCCGTCCACTCGCGTGTGTCTCTGTACGTGCTGCATGTCGAAATGCACACAGGACACGCGCGCTCTCGCTCCCAAGTCCGTAAAATACATATATATCCAGTACAAACTACAATTTTTCATCGCCAACAGTCCAACAAAAGCTGTGAGCGCAGTTTTCACAGCTTTTCTCCTCTTCCAGATCCATTTATCAGCCCAGCAAACGGCTTTTGGCGGCATCGAAGAAAAGAAAGAGCGAGCCAAAAAAAAAGTGAATGATCAGTGCTGCTTCAGTGAATTTTTCTGCACGTGCAACTCACTGGCTTTGGGCTTATTAGTGCAAAAAAAGGAGAGAGAAAGACAAACTAGCTCAGGTCTGAGCTTGCACAACAAAGAGCCGGAAGAAGAAAAATCACCTTACAGCTGTCACTCCTGTTTCCGGAGGCGGAATTTCCCTCCCTCCCCCTACTCCAAGGCGAATCCTGAGAATTCGGTCCCAAGGGGGGGCAGGGTCAGTTTTGCAGCTTGCCAATAAGTGGGCGGCAGATCCAGTCTGGAGCAGTGCGAAGTCGTCCGCTTTCCCCGGGACCAGAGGCAGAAATTGGTGCTTTTCCACCCGGGTGTTTGTGTTTGCCTGCTTGCATCTTCCAGGGTGACTCAGCAAAGTGCCAACAACCCTGTGAGTGTGATACCATCTCCCTCCGTCAAACAGACGCTAATCAAGCCTCTGCCAGGGCTTTGACAATTCTGTTTCCTGCAGACTCACTCATTTCCACCTTTGGTCTCCCTTAAAAAAAGGGAAGCAGCCGCACGCACTTTGGACGTGAATAAAGGCAAGCAGCATCGTGTGAACCCACGCAGACGACTGAAAAAATCAATTCTCGTCACTGTCTCCGCCAAATCCGTTGATGCGCACACCAAAGAAGAACAAAAAGTGGACGGACGCACTGGAAATCCTCACTCCTTCATCCAGCAGTTGGCGAAATCTCACGAGTCGAATTGAATTTCCTGTGCTCTTAGCGTAAACAAACACCGTTAAGGGCGGAACAAATAAGAACTGGGGTCGTTGGCAGGCTCATTAGCAAGCAAGCTTATGTGTGATTAAGTGTGCGTGAGTGTGTGCAGCTGACAAGTGGGATCAGAAGCGTTCACCCTGATCCTCGACAGCTTCTGTGACATCCAGGCAGTCGCTCATAGCACCGAGAATCAGGCTCTGACTGCCGGCCGCCATCGGTGTCTTCGCTCATCTCATCCTCACCTGCGAGCTCCTGTCACTTGGGCACTAATCTCCGGACAGAATCAGGGAGTTGCAGTCGCTCTTACGGTCGCTAACGAGGAGAAATCGCGGAGATCTCAACATCACTTGCTAACAAGACCAGCCAAAACAGATACTATTCCAGTTCCGTGAACTCAGCATAATTATTGCAGCTTTGACTCCTTGGGAGGGAAGAAAAACAGTGAAAAGAAGCCGAAAGATGTGGTCGCTCCAGAACTTGGTGCTGCTGCTGGCGCTGTCTGGCGCGTGCGGTGAGCGCTGTCTGGGAGGCTTCAATCAGGACGCAGCCTCTTACGCCAGCGCCAACTACAAGGTCCAGAACCGGCGCGGCAAGATCACGAGGGATGTCACTCAAGCCGAAGTCACCTGGCAGCCGCAGGATATGTTGGCGGACATCACCTGCCACAACCTAGAGGAAACGGTGCTGCTCATGCGCGAGGCCAAGGGCGGCGACTATCGCGTGGTGGACGCCACCATGAGATCCGGCGCGAAGTGGTACGTGAAGGTCAAGCCATGTCTCGTATACGAGTTCGCCATCAAGGTGATAGGCGAGGCCGAGGACGTAGTGGAGCTGGCGGACACTCTGGGTCCGGCTACCCCTGAGGAGATCAAAGAAAGCGGATTTACGCCGAACGCGCCCACGGGATTTGCGCCAGAAGTCCTGTCGGGGAACGCCACGTTGAAGTGGAAGCCATCTGACTGTGCCGAAGGATATGACATCTACTACAACGAGGTGGGATCAGACAAGCAGGCAACGTACGTCCCATGGACGGGCGGAGAGGCCACCTCGGTGGGCATCGACAGTCTCAAACCCTGCACAGACTACGAGGTGACCCTCGTCGCTTACTTGGGCAACCAGGAATCTGAGACCTTTGAGAACTTCGCCACCAAGCCAAGGTTTGATGCCGTCAGGGATATGGAGATCAAGGTAGAGCCCAGCATGGACCAGGTAGTCATTACACTCACCGTGTCCGGCGCCTCCTGCATCAACGAATACGAGATGACGGTCTGTCCCAAAGACAGGGACTGCGAGCAGCCCACCACCATCGCCAAAAAGCCCACTGGGCTCTATATCGTCACCGAAAGAGCCCAGGGGCTTTCGCCTTGCACAGACTATTCTGTGGAGGTCCAACCGCTCTACCCAGACTTCGAGCTGGAGAGCAAGACTGTCGATTTCAGGACACTTTCACCAGACGCTTCTACCGTGCAGATACCTCCTCCTCTCGTCTTTGACGAAGGGTCGGGATCGGTAAAGGTGGAGTGGCAGGGCGTGGAGTGCGCCTCCAGGTACAGAGTGTACCAAAAGGAGTCCAACGACTACAAGTCTACCTGGCGTAAGGTGAACGAAACGACTAAAGTCGACCATACCGTGAGTAACCTCACGCCCTGCATCAACTATGATTTCGCCGTGGCAGCGGTCCTGGACGGGCAGGAATCAGAAAAGTTCGCCGGGCCGCCAGTCGAGCCCAAACTGAACGAGGCCGACCCCTTCGACGCCCCTGGTCTTCAGGTCTGGAACGCCGATCGGCATGCTGACATTTCCTGGCTTCACGCCGAATGCATCTCGTCTTACTTGGTCAAGGCCTGCTCGGAAGGAGGACAAGACTGCATCGAGAAGATGGTGGAGCCGAATGATGGTGAGAGAAACGTCACGCACAGAATTGAAGAGTTGCAGCCTTGCACTCAGTACTCACTGGAGGTGATCCCAGTCAACCCTGGCAAGACCTTTACTGCGCGCGTCAATGACTTCACCACCACTAACGGAACGCCTGAAGCACCCGCCAACTTCGTGGTCGCCCTGGCCGCTGAGGACGGCAGCACCAGCGCCAAGTTAAAATGGAACCCCGTCCAGTGTTCTACAGGATACAGGGTGTTCTACGAAAGCGACGACGGTGGCAAAGAAGAAAATGTAACGACGAAGGGGCTGCTTAAAGAGTTCGAGGGGCTTTCACCATGCACTACTTACTACTACGCGGTCGCCACTTTGGTGGGCGGTGAGGAGAGCGACCCCACGGAGCGGCAATCACTGGAGACGCCGCCCGACGTCAGCTTGCCGCCAAAGCTCCAGATCCTCAGCAACGAGAACGACAAAGTCACTTTGCGCCTGGAACTGCCGAAAATTAACTCTCGATGCGCCATCAAGGAGTATTCCCTCAGCTACTCGGCCGATGGCGCAGAGCCTTACCAAAAAAAGGCCATCCTACCCGACGAGGCCAACGAAGACTTGTTCCTAGAATTCACGGGCGCCAGCAGCCCGAATGTCATCATACAGGCCCAGGCCAGGTACATCAACGGCGACGTCAAGTCTGAGATCGCCAGTACAAGGGAGCCCGGCTACCACAGTAAAGTCAGCTCTATCGAGCCGCCCGGCGACGCCGCCTCAACGCTCCTGCCGATTGTCATCGGCACGCTGGTCGGCGTCGTCCTTCTGGCACTGCTCGTCGTGTTCCTGGTGCGTCGACGACGCGGCAGGGACGCCGCCTACGACACCGAGAAGACGGCCAAGAACGAGAACGGCAAGAAGGAGGAGACGCAGAAGCTCAACGAGGCTGTGGATCACCCGGAGGTGTAAATTGCGGGCAAACTATCTTAGTGATTCAGAGACCCCCTTACAGTGTGGGCATTTCAGTTGCCATCTGACCTTTCATTGTCTCCATCCGAGAAGACTGTGCTTGAGACGAATGTGTGTAAATAAGATAAAACGTGAATGTGTTTTTGTCGTCGTGAAAGTATTTAGAAAGTGTCAATTTCTCATCTCTTACTACTGACTTTCTACAGCTGTGTTTGCGTTTTGTAGTATTACTGCAAGTAATATTTTGTTGTCAGTGCTTTCAAAGCATCCCCCTTTACCATTTTCTCAGTGCAGATTTTTCCAGACGCTTCGGGAGAGAAGGTCAAAGGGGACAAAGAAGCTAAGAGACTTTCTTAACAAGACACTGTCCTATTTAACGAAATCCTCTTTGAAAAGACGGGGAAAGTTGTGTGGATGCGCCGATAAATCACAATTCTCAAGGTAAAAAAAACAAACAAGTAGAAAACAAAAAAGTGGAAGAGAAGAAAGTCTTTGAGGCGTGCCATGACAAGACTTGTACGTTCCAAGTTGTGCACATCTGACATGTCTTCATGCGTGATTTATCCCGGTATTAGTCACTTGTATAATGAACCAATAAACAACCGTCACCCTCAATGCTGACTTGTCAAGTAAAAATACAAACTGTCGGAATCCAACACTGCACTATTATTACGTGGAGTTTCTCAGGTCGGTCACTACCTAGCGAGCTCTAGAACTGCTGGTGCTGTGCAAAAAAAAGGGGCTACATTTAGCTGCACGCTCGCTACTGACAACTAACAAGTTCTCTGTGCAAAAAACACCCTCAGTCATAAATTGACCAGTTTCGCTTCAAAAGAACAAGGCATGACTCATAATACATAAATGTCGACCAGCTTTGTGAGTTAGAGCCTGCTGTTTTTCCGCAGAAAAAGCGAGCTCGGAATATGAGAATAAAAAAAGAAACTCATCCAAGTATTGGAGGTTGAGTGAACCAGATGGCTCCTCATTCCCTGTCCCAGTCAGAATGATCATGGCAAAAAGGACAAGAGTTCCAGTATTCGAGGTTGAGTGATAAGGAGTGAGATGTTTCGCGTCCCAGGGTGAGCAGTTCTGTGGTACAATCGTTCGCAGCGAGAGTACCTAGCATAAGTACACGGTACGCGCACATGAGTGTAACTGGCACTGATACACGCTGTGGTAAAACAGGATTCTGGGGATTCGCAATTTCATCCGCGATATTTATGGGTTGCCAGAGCACAACGTGTGGCTCTAAAATGTGATGAGTTTCCTCGCTGTCGCATAAATCAGCTCTCAAATGAGCCATCTAACATTGGCCAGATTTGCGACTTAAACTCTGCAAACCCTCCGCAGATCAGTTCGTCACTGCGGTGACTTTGTGCATGACACAGCTGGTGCGCATCATCGTTCGAGCAGAGCACGTGCAATTCCTCTGTCACTAACTCAGGACTGTGTCATACTGCATGCCACATGCAGCACAAGGCGTAGAGTATTTACACACACATACAATTATAACGTGTGGTCAGAGTGCTAATATGTTCCGCTGGACCGCTTGGGAAATAAATAGTATTTCTGCTACTTTTTTCAGTATTCCAGCGGGAGTGGAGATGGTTTTCTCGAAACGTATTTCCAGTACTATTTCCACTACTTTTGGGATAAATCAATTGGTAGCCAAAATCGCCAAGAGCATCAACATCAGTGAGGAGAACTCTCAGGTCCAGAAGTTCTACTACAAGCTTCACACTGCCTCGGTCAGTTCAGCCCTAGTGGAGAGGCTTTTTTCTTCTACTGGAGCAGAACTGACAGGATGTCTATCATAATGATTCTGAGCGCTAGTTGCATTTCTAAGTGACCAAAGCATGCTGGTAAAGTAATTCCAAGCTAAGATGTAGCGGACAAGAATATCCATCAAAGAATCATTTGAAGAGTGAGCTTTCTGTTATGGTGTTTCATTTGCCGTAAGAAAGTAGTGGAAAAGCCGGCGGGAAATACTTACTCCCTCTGTTCCAAAATAGGTGTTCGCTACCTCCCTTTTTTTCGTGTTCCACAATTAGTGTCTGATATGTTAACTGCATAGAAATGACCTTTTATCAGTGTTTAAATCACTTTTAAAGTTTCATTTCTCTCTTGCGATTGTCACTGACTCTCCACTGCAGGTGAAACATTTGGGCAGTCGGCCTGGAACTTTTATGGCACACATGAGCTAACAAATCATGACCATTGTCAGTCAGACTTGGCTGCATGCTGTCAGATGGACATCCTGGACAATTTTCGGGATCAACAACTCAGTATTCCGATCACAGTGTGATTCCTTACAGCAGTCAGAAATGAGGAATTTAATTTGTGTGTACTTCCGGATTAGTTTGACATGAGTTTTCCACCAAAAAAAGAGAGAAAAAAGGTCAGCCACTAGATTACTTTCAGCCACGCAGATTTTAATAGTCTAAGTCTCGCCCAATAATCCAACAAAAAAACAACAAACTGGACACTTTTTTGGAACAGCGGGATGTAAACTGCGTTAGTACTTTTTGCTGGTGCCATTTAAAGCTACGACGAGGTGTAGCAGAAGCGGCGCGGGTTTTTAAACTATTGACTAATTCTCTGTGTATGGCACAATGATATATACTACAGCAGTGAGACTCACAGTTGTTGCTGGAACTGCTGGTTGTCCTGCGGAGTCCCGATCTGTGGAATCATGCGCTGCATCGACGACACTGAGGAGAAAGAAGGACAAGCCGGTGAAGTACAGGACTATGGTGCCGTTCAGTCGCGTCTGCGTGCGTACGAGTCACTTAAGGGCTGTGTCATGGCTCCAAGGCTCTTCGGCCTTGGACTGGAGCTGTTACTCGGCCAGACGAAGAAAAATTTTCAGTCACAGTCGCTACTTGGACCGGTCAGGCAGACTGAGCACTTTCGAATCTAGTCCTTACCGTTCTGCAGTATCTTCTCGATGTTGCTCCCGATGTTCTTGGCCAGGTGCAGGAACTCGGGCTCTGTCATCCCGCCAGCGGAGTTCCCAGAACCCGCACCAGACTGGTAGGTCGAGCCGTATTGATCCATTATTCAGAAAACACTTGCACTAAGTTCACTGATCTCTGCAAAGGAAGGAAAGAAAGACAATACATCTATTCTCAAAATTTCGCCTAAGAACATTCAAAGATCGCCGTTGACCAATTGCGCGCAATCTTCTGCGAAAAAAAGACACCAGGACGTGGACCAATGCAAGCGTAATGCAGCCCGTGTCCTTGAATCGGGCCCTGATTGCTGTGACAAAGGCCTATAGGCCTAGCACCAGAGACTTTTCTTCCTTACCTCTGACTTCGTCTCAAGCCGACTGATCGATAAGACGACGTTGTCCTCGTCGCTATCAAGCAATGAGTTGAACAAAGCTCAGGGTGGAAACTCCTCAGAAACCCTTTTTCTGCGTCCTTTCTTCCACAGACAGAAGGTTTTTTTCCCTGCTGGTTGCAGCTGCTGGGCTGCACTGCTGCTGCTGACGATTGACTCATTGTGCCCTGTGACCAGATGCTTTGTGACGGAATTCGCCAATCCTGGCCTTTGACGCCCACTCGCTCCATGGCTAACTTTTCGCAACATGCATCAAGACGTGTAGAGAAAAGAAAGGCTATTTGGATCTACTGGCATTGTTAGCCTTCATCCCGAGGACTTGCTTGCACGCTTTGTCAACATCTTGGCTGGTCTCAGGTCAGTCTGACGTTTCTCTGTCTGCTGCTCCGATCATAGGGAAAGGTTACCCAGAGTGGAAGAAGCGTCAGCTTGCTTAAGCCACCGCAAAAGGCCGGTCCATGCCGTCAAAGGGAGCAGAAGAATCAATGTGTATAGCCTATTCAGTAGGCGAAAACAGTGATAACTGGCAAAATCATGATTCACCTCTGTTTGTTTCATTCTTTTGACCCCTGTTTTGAGCTAAGCAGCTTCATGCAAAATCATCTACAATGCATTAAAAGAAGTTTAGACTGATGTCACCACTATTTCTTTTCTCGTTTCCCCCCCCCCCTTCTTTCAGCTGCTTCGAAGACTTCATTGCACCTATCACTGGCTGCCAAAGCATTTGCCTCGGGCTGTCAAACGTATCATGCCGCATCTGCCTCATTTTTCCGATCTAGGTATCCTTTCCCTATGGCTCCAATGTTCTGACAGTTTCCTAATGAAAGAAAGTAGTTATCGTACACGAAGGAAGGCCAAAGCTGGGGTGTTTGCACACTAATTTTCAATGCCAAAAAGTCTTTGAGGCTTGGCCACGTTGCCTCTTGGCTTGCATCGCATGCTACATACGATGCAAGCTTTAAGTTGACATGTTTGTGCACTAATTTTAAATGCCTCAAAGCCTATTAAAAGGTTTGGCCTCCAATCCTTCATGCCAGTATCGTATTATCTCTTGCATGTCAGACGAAACAACGATTAAGGCTCTAAGGCCAAGTCTTAAGAAAGGGTTTGTTGAGGCATAGAAATTAGTGCACAAACGTGCCCGCTCAAAGTCGTCGTTGTTGTTGTTGTTGCTGCTGCTGCTACTGACGCAGGAGAAGCAGCTTCTGTCTCTGTCCACATGATGAGTTTCCCAACTTTTAAGGCTTTTGCACAAAAGAACGGCCGACTCGACGTGACCGCGGCAAAATGGCAATACTGCTTGGCGAGAGTGCGTCATTTCTCCTGCTCGCCGCTAGATGGCACTGAAGGCGACGTTTCAGCCGTCATGCACCAGTGACATCTGTGTGGGACCTGCGTCAAGCGAAGACTTGCCTCTGCCAAGAAGAGGTGGACCGACTCCCACACTTCTGGTGTGCGGTCACGTCATGACACACCAGACTCTGGCTGCATCTACAACGCGCATTTGTTTGTGTGACTCCTTCTCCAGACTTGTCAGTTTAAGTACGTGTGCAAGACATTGGTGTAAACTTTCTCTCCAATCTCTTTGCTCCTTCGGTTGGTTATATTGACGCCGCACGAAACCAATTAATATTTGCAAACAGCGAGGAGAGTGAAACTTTCGCGAATTTTGTGCGCGCGAGTTCGTAATATCTGCGTAGCGAAGCAACGCCCTCCAAGGTCGGACGAAGGTGAAAGGGGGAAAGGAGAGAGACCGAGAGATCGCTCATTTCGCACTAGAATTGCTAGAATTGCTAGTCTGGGACACAGACTACAGCTGGACTCTGATTTTAGCAAGTCATCAGTCAGCTCAGGTAGAGAGAGAGGAGGGGAGGGGAGGGGAGAAACCCAGCTGTAGATTGAGCCCATGCTAAAAGAAGAAGTTGTTCAACCTGTGTTCAGTCAGCACGGTCACTTTGAGACTGATTGTGACTGCACGCAAAGGATGATGTTGACAGATCCAAATCTGTCGCGTTTCGTTGTCCCTGTGAGTGTCAGGAGCATCAATGCGGTGGAACAGATCAAGAAGTTATGCTTGAACTGCAGTAGCTTAGAGGGAAAGAGTTGCTCAACACACGAGTCTTGGTAGGAAAAAAAAATTGCTATATATTGGCTTGAAAGCCACTCTGAGTTTTATGATATGCTTATCTGTTTCATTTCTTTTGTTTCAACCATTACGTGACTTAGCTGTACTGAACACGATCTCATTTAGGAGCCGGCGCAGTTTGCGTACAGAAAAGCTCGCGCAGACAGTAGAAGCATGAAAGTACTGCACAGTCCACACAGAGGAAAAGTAGCGCATCTTTCTCTCTTTCTTTCGCTCCTTCTGCTTGGCAACACATTTCACGGATCGCCCGCCAACTTTCACTCGTATGCAGCAAGTGGAAAGTTCTTTGTTGAAGCAGCAGAGCGACAACTTAATCGTTCGAAAATTGGCCGGCCGAACCGACCGACCGGGCCGGTTGGATGGATGGATGGAAGGAATATATATTTTTAATAAGCTAGGCCGCAATTTCACGCCTTATGCTTGGAAAAAAAGAAAAAAAGTAGAGTTAAAGAGTTCGCCCTTTCTCAGACTTGCTTCGTCCACCAGACACCAAAATGTCATCATGTGCGTGCGTGGTTTCGTCTTCTCGATGTTGTTTTCTCAGGACGTTTGTTCTCACAATAGGTCCAGATCAAAATGTCTCCTTACAATTCGGTACATGTGGATGGTAAAGAGCAATGAAGGGGCCTTGTAACGGCTGGGCCTGGGCCTGGGCCTGAGGCTGGGCCTGGGCCTGGGCCCCTTCCCCGTTCGGAGGCGCTTCCCCACGCTGCTGGCTCGCGCACGCACACGGGTGCTTTTGTGCATATGCAGGTGGCTGCCAGCTGGCAGAGGGAGGCAGGCAAGCCAGCGAGCGAGCACAGCAAGCAGGCTGCTGAGAAGGAAACGCGTGAAAAACTTTCACCAAAAAATCTACCTCGTGATAAAGAGCTTCTCGTGAGAGACTCGCTCTTGAGGGAAAAAGACATGAAAATGAGAACTGCCTGTGTTCTCTGTCCTATCCCTCACCTCTTTTTAGGCCGGGTGGGTGTGGAGGCTGAGAGAGCTCCTCATCTCATATGAGGCTGCCGCGCAGTTGGCACGGTCAAGCCCAGCAGTCAGGGGGCCTCGAGGCTCTCTGCACGAGGCTCACGCATGTCCTCGTCAACGTAGTCACACAACAAGTGGGGGCAGGGGGGTATCTAACTTGTAATAAATTTTCTTTTCCTCCCATCATTCACCAGCATCTCCTCATTCTTCCCTCGACTTGCACCGGAGAGAAACGCCAACAGCTGGATAACTTTTCATTCCCCAGCTGCTGCCGCGTCCAAGGCCGCCGACTCCTGCGCGGCCGTCGTAGGCTGGAGCTGCAGGCAGGAATCTCTCAAACTTTCTCCAAAGCTGCCTCCAGCAGCTCCGCCGAGCAGAAGACGAAGAAGAAAACGAAGAAGAGGCCGCTGCTGCCGCTGCCCCTTTGTGCACTGAGAACTACACACTGAACTACACATGCGGTGCAGGCAGGACAGGTGGCAGGAGGAAGTCCGATTCACTGCTTTTTGGTGATTTCTACGCGAGGAGCAGAGGAGGAAGGAAGAGAAAGAAAGAAAGATGCTTTGACTTGTGACTTTTTTTTTCTCTCTCTCTCTCACTTGTCGATGAGGAAGCAGCGTAATTGCTGCTAATGACGCCCGCGGCCTCAATCAACTGGTAATTGGTGGGGCTCATATTGTACGGCTTCACTGCAGCCACGACGGAGGTGATGAAAGCGTAGGGAGAGAAAGAAATGAAAGTGATCAAGTTTCAATTTAGTCTCGTTTTTTTTTTTCAGAGGGTGAAAACGTCTGCTCGTTACCGGACTGCAAAATCTGGAATGAGTCAAAATTCGCGTGGAATTTTTCTAGACGTGATGATGAATGAAAGTGGGGGAAGAGGTGGGGAGGGGAGGATTGCATGCCAGATTATGCCTTTGTCGCTCGCTAGCATCTCCTACGCTCCCTCCACCTCCCTCCTGACTTGATTTTTTCTCTCCAGCGAAAGTTTGGGAAAACATTTTTGGCTGAAAGGAAGGAATTTGACGCATCTCCCAGAAATAATGGTAGAGTACCGCAGTCATTTAGCCCAGTATAGGTTGTGAGTGAGCGAATCTTTTTCCCTGCCTCATGAGTAGCTAAGAGCACTGATGAAATAGTTGGTCTGAGAACTTCGCACGAGGGTTATTAGCTGAAAGAAAGAGTGACTCCTACAGCTTCATCCTTCACCTAAGAAGAAAGTATCCTCACAGGATCCCTTTCTTTTTGTCATCTGCCTGCTTCTTGGCGCCAATTTAACCCATTTTTGGCCGGATGAGCACGTGTGTGGGGATGTGCACAAGTCGAATTTGAGGCCTCTCTTCCACCATAGTTTTCGCATACGAGACATTTCGGGAAAACTCCAAACTTCCATTTTTTTTACTTTCACTCGATCGCACGGGCCCCCCTTTGTAGGCCTGGCTGACTCTCAGGAATCCGCGGGGTGAAATTGTTTCCACCCGGGGTAGAGAGAGAGAAAGAAGAATTGTTCACGGAAGAATTCATTGTGCCAAGTCATTAATTAGAGGCTTCAGTACAATTTCACGCACATGCGTCACTACTGACGCAAGTCTGCTGATCATCACTGACGACGATACTTAATCCGTCTGTGTGCTGCCCGCCGGCCGGCCGGCCCGCCCGCCCGTCTCTGCCCTACACTAACTAGTCGCAATTTACGCAGAGCTGCCACTGTTATGCGCAACGGGAAAGCAAATAAATCTACTGTTATTTATCAGATGTTTTTCTTTTCCTTTTTTTTTGTACAGGAACGCGTCTGTGTACGCACTCCTCGGTTATCCTCGCTTCACATACCAAGCAGAAAAAAGGAACAGAAAAGCAAGGAAGAACAAGAGGTGAAGCAGCAGCCAGGAGGACAGTTGACACTTTCACTCACAACATCATGTCAAGCGTGAAGGGTGGGGTTTTCTACTCGTAATTTTTTTGCGCGAATTTCCCACAGTAAGAGGCAGGGGAGAAGAAAAAGGAGATCTGCAAAGAACTGTCACTGTAAAGTTACTACTACAAGAGCAAGGACGAACCAGAAATAAACATGCTGCTGGACATCAGTACTTGGGTACTAGCGTCATTTCACATATGAGTGAATTATCACTTTCTTATCAGGCCGGACTCAAGGATTTACTGTGCGTATTCTCCGGCTTGATCCAGCAAAGTTTTTTACTTCAACTGTATTGCACGGACAGCTTGTTATCGAGGAGCTTCTGTAAAAATGAAGCTGCAGTCGACGGTCCTGGTCCTTCTTCTGCCTGCCCTCGCATCATCGGATGTTTGCTTTGAGGAAGGCGACTGTAAGGAGGTCGCGTTGGACTTCACCGCCACGGCCACGCCCGAGGAGTGCTTGGCCTATTGCCAGAGTCGGGACAACTGCAACTGGTTCACCTGGTACGGAGACACCATATGCATCACCTTTGCCGACTGCCAGCTTCCTCTGAGCCCCGACTGCAACGGCGACGACTTCTGCATCAGCGGGGAGAAGAACTGCTCCACGGGGGCGGCGAGTCAGTGCGACCTCCCGGGCCAGTGTGCGTCCGTTCCCTTGAGCAGTGCTGTCACTGGCGACATCGCCGAATGCCAGGCATTTTGTCTCGACAATCAGCCAAATTGCCAGTGGTTCACCTACAACAACGCGTCCCTGGTGTGTCTCCTGTTCGAGGACTGCGGCAATCTCACCGCCTGCCAGAGCTGCGTCTCGGCCCAGGTGAACTGCAGCTTTTTCCAGTGCGGTCTGGTAGGCCAGTGTCAGGCAGTCGTCATTGCCACGGACGCTGTGGAGTCAGAGGACGAGTGCCTGCAAGACTGCAAGGACTTGGAGCCGTGCGAGTGGTACACCTTCAACGATGGGGGTGGAGACGTTGGCGCCTGCCTTCTATTTGCTGAGTGTGACGAGCTCAATGACTGCCAAACTTGTTCCAGTGGAGAGGATGACTGTGAGATCTCGACGTCATAACCTACGACGGTGGTGACCACCATGATGATGCCAGCGAAGATAGAGTCAATTTGATCGAGCTGTAGAAGAAAGAGTGTTGCAAGCAAAATCTCAGTCCCCATCCACCCCTAAGCACATCAGTGGACTCCCTTTATAGCTGCTCCGTCTATTACAGTACCAAATCCTGGCAGGAGCGAAAACAAAAAATGACGCTCGTCGGATGACGTCATTTCGTCACGTTTGTTACGAGAACAGTGGCTTACAAGAGCACCCAGGCTACTGTTATAAGCAGACTCCACTGTAGCCTGCAGCAGCAGTGAAATCAAGCCTATCATTTCTTACCCTAACACAACACAACATTGAGTAAAGACAGTAGAACGTACGTGCACTGTAAAGTAAGCGACAAAATTGATAAGGACGTCTCAAACACTCTTCAGCGCTCAAGGTGCTGAGTGCACACATTAAAAAAAGTTCATGTACATATATGAAATTCTTCTAAGCCCGCAAAACGTTATCTGAGGTAATAAAATGATATGATCTTGGTGGACACAAACAGACGGTCCACGGGCTGTGTACTGCCCTCTGCGGCATGTGTCTGGGAGGTCCGAAATTGTCTCAAGGATGCGTTTCTTGCTTTTGGCATTTCTTTCTTTGAACTTGGCACTTGCAAAGGGTCTGGTCTGCTTTGAACCCGGAGAATGCCAGAGTGCCAGCAACGACCTCACGGTCACGGAGACGCCTGAGGACTGCCTGCTGTTTTGCCAAGAGGGGAGCAACTGTAACTGGTTCACCTGGTACAGCAACAACGCTTGCTTCACGTTCCAAGATTGCCCCACGCCTCTCAGTCAAGACTGCAACGGCGAGGACTCGTGCGTCAGCGGCCAGAGAGAGTGCGAGGTCAATCCCGTGGCAACTCAGTGCGACCTGCAGGTACTGTGCAAGTCTGTCCCCTTGGACGTCGTGGCTGTGGACACGGTGGAAATTTGCGTCAACTCTGTCTGTCGATCGGATCCTGATTGCGAGTGGTTCACCTTTGACGCCGCCGGGATCTGCCTGACGTTCGCCACCTGCGACGATAAAAGTCCATGTGACCAGTGCAACACCGGAGAGTCCACTTGTGATGTCGGACCGGCCTGCGACCTCCAGGGCAGATGTATGGGCCTATTGGTTGGCCAGGCCCTCACGGACTCCGCAGACAGCTGCCTGCGTGAGTTGTGCCAGCCCAATCCCGAGTGCCAGTGGTACACCTACGACTCGCTCGAAGGTATCTGCGTTACCTTCTCCTCCTGTGACACGTTCGACAGCGAGTGCACTACCTGCATCAGCGGCGAGTCCGACTGCCAAGCAGAATTATGCCACGTCCCAGGAAGGTGCCTGGCAGTTTACTTCGACGTCACTCTCACCAACAGCGAAGATGAGTGTCTGGCCGAGTGCAAAGTCATCAACGACTGCCTCTTCTACACCTTCGACTCCTCCACCAAAGCCTGCTTCCTCTTCGACGAGTGTGACGACGTCGGCCAATGTGACACTTGCACAAGTGGCAGTGTCAACTGCTCTCCTTAGTCTGGAAATGACCTACGCGCATTAGTCAAGTCTTTTTTTCTTTCCCTATCCTTTCATTACTCACTTGCCTGCTTAGTTTGACCGTACTAGCAACGTCTGTTGTTCCCCTCCCCCCACCACACCCCACCAGAAAAAGCTAAAATCATACTGAAGAGAAGGTCGTTGTTTGTCTCCACCTCCTCAGATCCCCAAAATTACACTCCTCACTTTTTGTCCTCGCTAGCACAAGTTCAACTTTTGATACCTGCTATTCATTGTTGTCCCCTCTAATTGGAGGTCGACACAACATTTATGTAGTGGTGGAGAGAGCCTCCAGCTAATATTAGTTCGGTTTTGGCAGAGGAAAGCTTCCTTTACGTCTGGTCATATTAATGTGGCTCTTGACGGATTGCCTTGCCTCTTTACACGGCTTTTTGCTGCTCTTCCCAGAAAGGATAGCCCAACTTTCTTCTTTGGACCATCGTTGATGGCCACAGGGCGATTGGACCTTACATAATTTATCGCCAAGTTGAGCGATCGACGATTAAGTGTTGTTGAACGTCTGTAAGGTGTATTTTTTTCCTCCTCCCCAGGTGGATTAGAGGAAAAATATTGAAGAGTTTTTCCTAACAAACATGTTTAACCTTTGCTCTGCTGTGAGCAATGAGTTATGTACACTGCAGGCAGGCTTGTACGTGCACCTGGGGTGTTCCTTGCTACATGCTGCATGAGCAATGCGAACACGACCATTTGCATGGACTGTGCGTTCCGTAGGCAGTCCAAGCGTGGAATGCCTTAGGATACCGCCTTTCCTAAGCAAAAAAAGAAAAAAAAAAGCTTGAGACCTTTCCAATAACAAGGCAGGTGTACAGAAGTATGGATCTATACGGAGGAGTAAAAACTATTATTTCTCTGCCGTCGCGTAATTGCTGTCTCAAGTAGCGATTAATCACGGGCAATTTGGGTGACTTTTTTTTCTTCTTCTTCTTGGTGTCCTCGATATTTCTCATTTTTGCGCGTACTGAGAAAAGTTTGTTGTGCTGTCCCCAATGAAATATTTAAGGCTCATCTTCTGTGAGCGGGCTGGACTACTCGTATGTATGATATGGACTCATAAGGACACATAAGGGTTATTGCTCTGTATAGCAAACACAGTACGTACATGTACAAGCACGGACACGAACTACGTGTACAGCATGTGTTTGTCATTAGGGGAGCACCACGTCCCTGCCTAGATCGATGGTTAAGCTATGAATCTTCAAAGATATTAATTGTAACCTAAGATAATTGCTTCACTATAGGCTATGGAACTGGTGTACAAGTGCATGCGACTCCCTGTATTCGTCGACAATTGAGTGCCGCACAGTACGAACACTGTGCAGTCCACCGTCATGCATATGCTGCATAAGGAGGAAGAAGTTACAAACTGCGTTCAGTGCGCTCATGTACAATGAGCTTTGTGAGAGAATCCATCCCGTTACAGTGACACAAGTGTCACAGTAACCTGTCGCACTGCACGTGCTGCCTGTAATATACATGCTCGGACGTCTCCCTACTGCGCGTATGCATAAACATGTACTCTTATCGTTAGCGGCTAAATTTATTAGCCACAACTGACATTTTCCGCAATGCTTTTGAGGTCAGAACTGCCTAAGGAAAATCATTCGGTATCTCTGCTCCGGCCCCCCATAACGCGAGCAGAGACTTGGCAAATACGATTCGTAGCAGGCGGCTGTGCTTAAAGAAGTGCAAGGACCTTAATTATGCGGTGACAAATGTGGTTTTATATGTATTACATATATATATATATACGCAGTGTAGAGTAGACTTAGATACTGTGTTCTTGCGAGCTCTTGTGCGTGCGTACGTGCGTGTGTGAGGACATGCGCAAAAAGTTAACCCTACTTTGGACTTAGCACACAAAGGAATTGTCGGACATCGGTGATGATTGATTTGCAGTATTAAAGTTCAGCTGCACAGGCATTGAGTATTTTTCAAGAAGAAATCGTCTTGTGCTGTAAAAGCTTTATTAAAAAAACGTGCGTTCATCCATGCGTGATGCACGATATTGGGGTGCGCGCTCCTTGACAACCGTGACCACAATGAATCAGGGGGCTCAAAATATTTGTTTGGGCAGCAGAGGTCATGCAGCGGGGCCGTTCCCCCCTCTTCCTCCCCTGTGAGTGAGTGGAATTTTTCTGCGGTGGATGCACGTACTGTACGGCACTTAGTATTAGTACCTAACGCAGTACATACACAATATGCATTCACTTTTCATCCCGGAAGTACTGATTAGGTTCAAAGATCCCCAGCACAAGCACAGTCGAAATCCTTTAGGGGGGGAGACATTTTTCCTGTTGCTTCGAGAAATGAATGACTGCTGCCAAAATGTTTCGCGAAAATTGGATTGACGAACGCAGCGAGCATTTGCATGTTTATTACCTGCGAGGTCACACTGATCTCGAATTGCGTTTCATACAAGATTTTTACTTTCTGCCTCCCTCCTGTTTCCAACCTGTCTCTCTGTTCCTGAAGCCTGTCAGGTGATCTTAATACAAGCTAAGTAACAACAGCAACTACAGAATTGCAAATCCCAGATTTGCGGGTGTTTTGGGGGTATTTTTGCACTTTCGCGAAAGCCCCACAACTTCTCACGGCCACGGAGGGATCAGGCCTTCGCAGGAGTGAAGAATGTGCCGCATGTAGCCGGTCTTAGTCTTGCACCTCGCGTGGTTGGGTGGTTTTCTTTACCTTTTTCTGCTAATTTGGAGTTCCAACGACCACGGACAAAACATGTGTGAGTAAGTACAGTTAAGACGCTTAACAAACACATGCAGTAATGTTCGCCAACTACCCGTCAAATAAAAAAACCGCACAAACGTGTGCAAGAGTGACGTTAATAGATCCAGTCGAAGCATAACGACGCTACCCAGAAACAGCTTTTAATTGGAGAAAACACAGATGTGCAGTTAAGAAAAGAGATGCAATATGGACTGAGAGAGATTTAAGAAGGTCCATTAGGTGCATGGTCCAGAACAGAAATATATGTGCGACACACGTGAAAGTGCACACACCCATACACAAAGAGAAGAGTAAGAAAAGGTGGCTTAAGATACGATTTGCTGCATACGTACTACATGCTGTATCTACATGCTGTATCTGTGCAGCGCAGCCAGACCCAGACCTGTGTGACACAGGGGCCACCCATACAAGGACGGGCGCAACTCCATGGGCACAAAGCTATGCAGAAGCCCCAGCCGATGCTCGTAGGTACATGTACAGTACGTGGCAGGTGCAGGGGCCTGCCCGCCTGGCGACGTCCGGCGCATTCTTTGTCAATCTCCGGGTGTCACTGATTCGAGATCACTGCTTCCGTAGCGGAGTGGCGCACACAGAGACAACGCGTGGTCATTTCACTGTTCAACATGTTTATTTTCATCTGGTTTCTCATAAAACGTATAATTCTATAGTACACGTACGGTGCTGATATAACATTCGTCATTCATAGACAAAGTTCTCGTCAAGAAAAGAAGAGAGTGATTTCTTTCGGCTCATTTTTTAAGCTGCTACAGCGGGTTTGGACTAGTACACACGAGAGTAAAAATCTGGTAGTTCGTGTAGTGTGAAGAGCCGAAGTCAGTTCAGTTTAGATGGTATTGGGTATTAAGGCAATAACTACATCATACGCAATAATGATCGTGATGGTGGTTTTGGGGACGAAGGGGTGGGTGTGGTCGGGGTCGGGGTTGGGGATAGAGAGTACGGCAGCAGCTTTGACAAATCACTCCTATCGGTAGATGTACGGTACGTAGTGTACGCACTGGAACTGCTACTTCGTGAAAAGGTGCAAAAATAGCTCAGATTCACACAAAACACAGGCACATTCACTCATATGAGAAGGATCATACCTCTCTCAGGCGGGGGGATTTTTTTGCTATCACATTTAGCAGGCTTCTCACCGAATTAGATAAACCTGAGGCGCTCTTGTGGCTCTCGAATGACAACTTCCTTCCTGCCCTTGTAATGTATATACGCAAATAGACACTCGATGGAGTATCTTTTCTCCTACACCCAGTGTGTACCACACCCAGGACAAATAGAAAAGAAAGAGAAAACTGCTAGGAACATATGTAGAAATGGTGCTTGCGCCTGTGATACTTTCTATGTAGAAGAATTCCTTTGGTGTCCTCATGGCATAAAGAGGACAAAGATATTTGGAAGCTCTTTCTTTTTATTAGAGTTTAATCACACGTATACCGAGTCTTGTGAGTGTCAAAGAACTTGCCTTTCCTGTCATGTCTGCGGGATTGTGAGGACATTTCTACGGGGTGTACAGCAAACAAACCATTCTGCATCAGAGGTGGATGCGAGTCAAAGCAACAATAACGCACTCCTTTTTTAACGGGACTAGCATACACTGGTTGGAAATCCATCAGTCGAACGTCACTCAAACGTTGAGAAAAAGAAGAAGAACAGAAAGGGTTAAGTGAAACAGAACTGTATAACACTCAGTCGACCTAGAACAGCAGCAACAGTAGCAGAACAAGCCTAATAACAATTATTACATTAATACGGTGACGAATCGACGTCCTCTTTCACAGATTCGCTATTAGCACAGATCAGGTGTGCCTACGTAGTCGTCGTGTCGGTTATATCGTCCTTTGGTGATTCAAGAGGGTGGGGGAAATTCTCACTCTTTTTCTTTACTCTCCCTTGCCCGTCGGAGTATTTCTTTTTTCTTCACATGCACGCAGCCATGGCGTTGTGCTGAGCCTGGAAGTTGTCCATGTGCTTGCTGAGCTCCCTGTGGATGTGCTCAGGCAAGACACCCACATTGGAGAAGAGCGACCTCAGCACAGACAGCTCCTCCTGAAGCAGCTCCACTTTCTTCTGGAGGCGCTCGTTCTCCCGCGCCAAGATCTTGACGCGTTCCTCCGTCTCGCGGGTGCGCGCCTTCGCCTTCTCGCGGGACTTGCGCACGGCAACGTTGTTGCGTTCGCGCCGTCGGCGATACTCGTCAGTGTTGCGGTCGACTTTCTTCTTGCTGCCGCCGCCGCCACCAGCGGCTCCGCCGCTGCCCATGTGGTTGGTGGACTGCTGCAGGTAGGATGGGGTCTTGGCGAAACTTTTCAACGAGGGTAGGACAGTGGCGCCCATGGGAGGGGGAGGGTAGTGCTGTTGTGGATGTTGTGGGTGCTGCTGTTGTGATGGTAGCGGCATGACGGGCGGCGTGGTGCTGCTAACGGTGCCGTTGGAGAAGGAGCCATTTGCGTAGGCAGCAGCACGGTCGGCGGCCGCGGCTGCTGCGGCCGCAGCCGCTGCAGCAGCCGCGGCACGGCTGCTGGCACTAGACACCTCCTGCGGCTCCTGTTTCACCTGCACCGAGGATGACGACGAAGAGGTCATTGGCTGCTGCATGGGGTTGTAAGTGGCGCCGTGGTGCACCGAGCCTGGGAGATAGGCCAGGGCTGCGGCGGCGGCGGGGCCACCGCCGGGGCGGTGGTACGACTGAAAACTTGGTGGCGAGTCGTGTCCGTTGCCCCCGACTCCGCTATTGCCGCTGCCTCCACCACCGGGACTCGAGTGCCCAGAGGAACCGAGCGATCCTGAGGGCGACGCACGGTTTGCGGGCGCCAGGCCGTAACCATTGTTCAGCTCGTGTTTCTTTGCCTCGACGAGATTGTCAAAGAGGTTGTCGTCGCCAAAGTGCGTGTCGTCAATGAGACCTTGCAGATCCAGCGAGATTTCCGTGGATGTCAGTTCCGCCAGTTCTCCGCTACCTTCTCCGTTGCCGCTGCCTGTTGCGTCGCTATTGACGGTGGGGAAGTTGCGAACCTTAAGTGCGGTGGGTCCCGTGGGACCGCCGCCACCGCCACCTACAACGGCGGCAGCGGCGGCGGCTGCTGCGGCTGCCTTGTCCGTCGTCGTGTTTGCGGCTGCCAACGACGACGTAGCCGCCGCCGTAGAACTCTTATTGCAAGTTTCACCACTTCTCTGGTCATACATCTGGGGAGAGACGTCCGTCAGACCCCTGCATCCTACTAGTAGCTGCAGTGTTCACAATCAGTCGACGTTCCTAGATGGTGTCGAAGTCACCAATACCGAGTGCGACAAGTTCTTATTGAATCACAGTCTTCTCCTTACGCCGAACAGTCACTGTATCGTACGTAGAACGAGTCCGATGGAACTTTCTTTCTCTTCTGTTCACCTTTCGTCGGTTGAAAGTAGACTGGGAAAATTCTTTCCCGAAAATCCCTTTTCCTCTTTGCCGCTATCTCTGCTGCCGCTGCTCCTGCACTTGCTGCCGGCCCTGCTGCTCGTGCTCCTGCTGCTCGTGCTCCTGCTGCTCGTGCTCCTGCTGCTCGTGCTCCTGCTGCTTGGGGACGTTCCCGTGCAGATACCGCAAAGAGCCTCTCCGCCTCTGTGTTTACGCGCACGCTCGTGCTTCGCTCCAGTGACGTCACGTTTTCACGCAGGATACCGTTTCCTTTCCGAACGGCGAGCGGCGCCGCCAAGGCCCGTTCGGAAGACTGAGCGAAGAGAAACGTTCGAGCTCAGGCTGAATATGTCCGCAAGTCCTCTATGTGTGGACAAGTTCAGTGAAGTACTGAGCTTTGTACGTAAGTTTGTTTTCGCAGACCCACGCGAAGAGATGCAGAGGTAAAGAATCTTCATATTAATGTATGCTCTGCCCACATACACAGACAAAGAACAGGTAGCATGACAAGAGGCATCTTGCGAAGTCAGTGTAGTGCAAGTTGACTTTTCTCCGCTCTCTCGCTCTCTCTTGGAGTGGCAGCAGCACAAGGTGGTGGTGGAGGTGGTGGTCGTGGTCGTGGTGGGCGCAGGACATTCAGGAAGCAGGGCAGGAGGAACGAGGAGAGAAGCGAGGGCGAGGCTTCAACTAGCACGTCCCGCGCGCCCACAACTTCACCTGCGCGCACACGCACGCACGCACGCACCCGTAGGATTCAGGCCTCGCTGCTTCTTCGTATTTTCCGTTTTCCTCCTCCCCTACGAGTTCATGGCTGGGCAAGTGAAAATCTGAGTTAGAGGAGCCAGGGTTCCTCCTTCAAGAAACTGACTGCCGGTGAACGCACACACGTCCTCCGTGAACCCACTAGGCTGCCCCGCCAGGATGAGCTAGCGGCTAAAACTCAGGGTGGCAACCTCTGAGCTGGCAGTAGGCCTCGACCATGATGCACGCACCCAAAAGCGATGCCTCAGCCAAGAGGAGGCTGATGCTCACCCGACGTTGCCGAGTTGATGCAGTCGATGCCGCTCGAGAACCCGCGGTCGTACAACGCGCTGCCTGACACAACGTTGAAGCACGTCGGTGACATGATTCGTCTTCCAGCGTGAGGTGCACTTTCTGTCCTGACGTCGTCGCCGCCGTCATCGCCGTTGTCGCCGTCGCCGTCTCTTTCCTCAGTCGCAATTTGGATGCAGTTTGGCTTCCTGTGGTAGAACCAACATAGAACAAGAAAACAAAGTCATCGCCATTCATGCAGTGCGACAGAGTTAACACTGTAAGAGACACCATGAGTGTCGAACATAGCACAGGGTGAGCATCGGCCTCCTCGTGAGTGAAATCAGAGGAAGGCCTCGTTTTCGCCGCTAACCAATGGGTCACCTGCCTGGCATTCAGCCTGACTTGACTTGCGTGCCTAGGGGCAAATTACGTGAAATGTCGCCCAAACAGAACGAGTACACAGCAGGTATACCTACAGAGGGAAGGACTGAGCAAAAAAAAAGACTGTCAGAGTAGAGGGCGGAGTTGAAGGGCCCCAAGCGGGCCACCTCGATGATGAATGACCCCGCGCTCCTCAGCAAGCAGAGGATATCGATTGTTGAGGGGGTCCCGATTTTTTCGGCCGTTCGATAATCGGACAGGTCGTAATTTTGAGTCACGCTGTTGGGCTTGATGGGGGCGCTGCTGTGCAGACCGACAGGCAGACAGGCGGGCGAGCAGGCGGCCACGTCCGTGCACGTCCTGTAGTACAGAGTGTTAAAGGTAGGCAAGAAGGAGAGATTCCATGGAACCGGCCAAAGACGCAGCATCTAAGAAGACTCAAGCTTTGCTTCGAACCAGCTACTCTCCCGCCAACCTTAATTAGTGCGAGACATGTCAGGGCGCGTGTTCATTTACATATAAATCCCTCAATTTGCATTCACACAATGATGATTCCTCCTCGAAAACGTCGTCATTGTCACTGTCTTCGCCTCAAGAAAAGCGAAAAACGTTGCGAGTCATGGCGTCTGTGCTCTGACATAGATTACGGGAGGTCACGGACTACGTCGGTCGCTTACCTAACTTTGTATCTAGGAAAGCTCTGTGCATCATCATGCACAGAGAACTTTCGCTCACTTTTGACGTCAGATTTTTTTTTTCTTTTCGTACCATGAGTGAATACAGACATTTTGTCGCGCGTCGCTTTAGGGATGATCTGGCGGTTATAACTCGAGCTCGACTCGAGGATATTCGACTCTTCTCATCTTCTTCAAGTTCCGAGTCGAGCATTCAGTGGGAGAAGTGCAGTATGATTTGTCTGTGACTGCTTACGCTAGGCACTAGCAACAAGTCCTCTCTCGCGTGTCAAAACCAATTTTCATAGTTAGAATCAGAACTTGTACAATTGTTTGTGCAGAAAGTTGACCCTTGAATTAGTAGAAAATTCTCTTTATGCCGTGTAGAAAAGGGGTCTTTCGTACTCGAATACCCGTTCAAGTGCCCGTGAATTTCCCCCTACCCGAGACGACTACTCGAGTTTTACAATACTTGACCATCTCGCCGCGGCATTCCTATGTGTCCACATGAGGAGAGCTCGCTGATATCTTCTCGCGGTCAGATACGTCCACAGTGATGAAAGCACTTTTTTGCCATGTTTTGCTATGTAGGCACCTCCTTGGGTAGTTGACATCACTTTGCGACTTGCACAAAGGGGGCGCAATCTCCCCCTTGATATGTGCGAAGAAAGATTCAATAGGTATCAGAAAGTAAAACGTTGATAGTTCTGCGGCTTTGATAAGTATTCGAATAATGAGCGCTGTGTTGTTGGCCACTTAGCGGGTCGCACCGGATGCATACATCATTTCAGTCATGTAGGAGGAGAAAGCTACGGGAGGGTCTCATCTTCCTCCCTCCTCCACTGCTCCGTAACCTGTTGCGTAAGCAGAAGCGTCACACTGTTATGCTGAAAACATGTTCCGTTTACCAGATTTTTGCCCCTCCTCGCCTACTTGTACGCACAAATCAGTGTGTGTGAAGAACGTGGAACACGCGCGTGGCGTCACAGGCAGCAAGCACGTTACACTGCCTGCTGAACGAGACGTCCGCAGACATGGCGAGTGATGGGGCAGTAGCGGCGCTCTTCAAGTTCGACGTGGACTTGCTTGCCATGATCCGGTAGGAGGTGCTTGAACTTCACTCTGCGGGTTAAAAAAGATCGGGGAAATCCTGTGCCGCCAGACATGCCACTTATTCATGGCACCAAGCACCCTGCCATGGTGCTATTGTCTGCCAAGATGGTGGAAGGTGGTGCAGAAGGTGTACCAGGACGTTCATTAGAGTGCTGTGAAGCCATACATGGACGAGGACTGTGGTAACGTGGACCTTGTCTGGCAGCAGGACTTCTGCCCCAGGGCACAAGGCCAAAGCTATCCGGGAGTGGAACGCTGCCAACTTCAAAGGCATTGTGGCCACCCTCTTCTCGAGAGTGGCCTATGCCACTTGGGGACAACCTCCCAAGTTGTATCGATGAGCTGAAGGCCTTTGTTTAAAAGAAGTCGGGAGACTTGGTCCTGTGCCAAATTCCTCCCCTGGATCGAGGACGCGGTGGCTGCTAAGGAGTTGTCACCGTGAGCGTTAACACGTATTGAATGTGCGTGCAGACAGTGCACAGAATCAAAAAGTCCGCCTTGAACTCCTTGTTCATCTCGCTGGAGCTGCTTGCGGCGTGTTTAAGCCGCACACGGTACCGAGCGTGACTGTACCACGGACATCTGCATATTGTGCATGGGGATGTTGAAAAGGCAGTCAAATCTTCTCAAACTACGGCGTATTTGAGAGATCTCCTTCCGTCATTGCCCAATCGCAGTCGAAGTGCCTGTTTTCCGTCAGTTTCTGTCACAAAATCCTCTTCCCCCCCTACGAAAACCTGTAAAGGTGTCTTCTCCAAGTCACTTTTTCCCCCTAATCGAAGTCTTTCCCTCTTTTCCCCGGAATTTTCCCTCCCCCGCGCGCGAGGTCTCGACAGGACTTGGACTCTCACGTCAAGTGGAGTCTCTTTCTTTACTAAACAGTTTTTCCGAAAAGTCAGAGCTTCTTTCATTTTTCAAAAAAAATGTAAGAGCGGAACAGAGATCAGCAGTGATTTCTGTCGTGTCACTCCTCCAGTGGCATCTCGGTCGTCCCGCAGAGAACATTTCGCACCATGCGTGAGATGTGGGACAGGGAAAAAAAGAGGAGTATTTTTTTCCCTATGCGTCGACGCTTCTCCTAGGAACTGACTGAGCTCCTGCGTACGTCGAGATCTCTGAAGCTGCCGGCACCAGCTCCGCCAGAGACGCAACAGCTGGGACGGGAAGGAAAACTTTCACCGGCAGCAGCACCAGCACCACCACAAAGCTTCTCTCCGCCGGTCTTTGCTGCCCCGACCGACGAGTCCGCGGGCCGCCGCCGAAGCCGCCGCGGCCATCGCGGCCGCCTCAGCAGCCGTAGCCGCCGCGTAAGAAGAAGCTGTCGTCTTGGTGCAAGCAGATTTTTTTCCTCCTCTTCTCACGAGCTCCAAGCACGAAGGAAGAGGGATAAATCTTAAGAAATTGGTGTAGCGACAGAAACTGGGATGGTTCTTTTATATTTCGTACATGCAACCTACGCAGCGTCAGAATAGCACCTTGGCCTTTGCATTAAGTCATATTGTTTCCACTTTCTTTTATTCGAATGGGTACGTACATTTGCCCTTTGTGACCGGCAGGCCCCAAAAGGCCTTTTTATAGGCCTGTTTCACTGTATCGATCTGTTTTTCTTCTGCTCTCCTGAGCGAACATGCATTTTCCCCACCCTAAGCGTTGAAGTAAACCACAAGCTCTGGGTAAATGATGTCAGCTGTCATCTCATGCTGTGTGCTCTATATCCTACGGGGGCTCTACAGTGTCACATTATTGACCAAGACTACGTAGTTACGACTGTTGTCTAACATTAGTAAAGTATGTAGGATCGAACCAATGAGCCCTGCTAATGTAGTTCGTACATCATGGAGCGGAACCTAACAGCACAAAGATACACACAGAAACGTACCGGCGGGAGTGAGATCCACGCATGCAACCACACCAGGAGCAACCTGCTCTGCCTGTGGCATGTGCGCCTGCTTCCATTCAGGCCTCCGGCTAACGCCACCTAGCGTCCCAAGTTCAAACCGCCCGGCTAGGCCGGGCAGCCGGTAGATGGCGCTACTGGAGGGAGAGACGGACGACTGCGTGGACTCCTCCTGGCCTGACGGCGACTGCAGCGCCCGATTTCGCCATTCTCCTCCTCGCCTTGGCCCCGTTCTGCCATTGGCTGGGCTCCGTCGCTCAGGGAAAAGAGATGTTGCCACTTCTCCTGCTGTTATGAACAGCGGAAGTGCTGCCACCTGGCGGAGTTGATCTGATGGCTTAATAAAAAAGGGCAGAGGACAGGAACATAGCTTCGCGAATGAATTTCTGAGTACAAGTACAACAATGACCAGAGAGGTGTAACAAACACATGGGAGCATGAGAGAAAAACAACATCGTCTGCACGGGAAAACAGTCTCTTCAGCAGACGCCACCCTAGTTCGTAATTCTATTTCGTAAGCGTTCTGAAGAGGCCTCCCTCTTCAAAGCAACAGATGACCTCAAAGCGTATGTCAAGTGCGTGGTCCAAATCAGCATCGACATCGTCGAGGACCTCTATGACCATCAGGGTATTTTCCAGCTCATCACTGACTCAGTCCAACGAGACATTTCAATCCTTCTTAGGGTCTGCAATGAAAAGTATTGGAGCCAGACGACCCTGTGTTTTGCAAGGTGCTTCATCTCCCATAAAGCTAAAGGGTCAAATGACAGGCTCTATGTTGAGAAGAAGTCCAAGACCAAAGGAAAGAAGGCCAAAGTCAAAGGAAGCGAATCTCGGACTCAGAAGAAGCTTCAATAGTTGCAGCGAACGTGACTTTTTAGCGATGACCAACATCAAAAAGCTTTTGGTTATTCTCATTCAGACTTTGGTGTCTTGGGCTTTTGTTGTTGTCACCACCCCTTGTGCGCGAGAAGACCAGGCGGAAAGACAGTGAGACTCAGGACAGGGTCCCGAAGCTCAAGCAGGAGAACGAAAGACTTGAGGAGGGGATCAAGCTTCTCAGCAAGGAGGGCACCTTCCTCAATGGCATCTTCCAGGCTGGCGCAGGTAAAATGATGCGGTCTTTATGTTTCCACTTCATCACGTGAAACACCAGGTGTCTGGTCTTAAATTTAATGTGTCATTTCGAGCACGGGAGGCCATGAAATGGTTTTATAGCTCTTCCACACTAGTGTATGTCTGCGCCACTCATACAGAGTCGTCCCACGGCCTTTGCCTCAACGACCTCGACGTAAAGGCTTATAGAGGACAGCGAGGACCAGCAATCTCCTACTGGCACAGGAGAGAAGGTTCATGTGCAACTCAACTAAAAAGTTTAGATAAATTCAAGTAGCTTCATGCTAACATATTCCTCCTCCATTGTGTTCCAGATTCCCCTGATGTGAGTAACGTCATGGGCACATCCATGCCTTGCCAGTCAACGTCCTGAGCGCACTTAGCCTCCTTTTCCCCTCGATGACCTCTCAGACCATAAAGGACCTGTGCTGTCAGGCCAATACCTCATCATCATTCACTATAGGAGCAAATTGAGAATGAGTAAGCTGTGGATGGAAAGTCATGCCAGGGGAGGGAAACTATATACTTCCTCTGTTCTGCCATAAGTGATCGCATTTGAAGTTTTATCTCAGTTACAGCCAGTTTCTCCTCAAAAAGCTGATTGATCAACTAAGATGTTTCTGTACAAACTATTTGTCTGGTCCATCACAAACTTCTGCCATTCGCAAACACTGAGACAGAACTGTGGGCTATTGAAAATTGCACTTTTTGGTTGAGGCTCCATCTCAACCCGCTGCTCACACACTTGGGATTTATATTAAGCAAGAAGCTCTTTAATGGAACTGAGGGCAAACGACCCAGAACCGTCATGGTGGAGGCCGGGAACTTTGTCCTTTCTCATCTTTGATAGAGCAGCTGCAGGTGCTCGAGTTGCTGTCAAATAACAGCCGCTGTTTTCAAGACCTTCTTACAGTCTTAATACAGTAATGTTGGTGCCTACACTACGGTTGTTTACCGAACCTGAGAATGCCAGTGCAGGAGTCTGATTTCTGTCCCAGAATTAAACGCCATTACGTTGTTGTGGAATGACAGTAAAAATTACTGTATTGAGTAAAGTTTGTTTTTACGGTGGCGAACATTTTTCTAGGCTACGCGCTTTTTGCATTTCCGCTCGAATATGCAACTGCAAGCAGTTGTAACGCTCGGCATCACAGGTTCAGCTTGGGCAGGTAGGAAGCACCGATTCAGGTACAAAGCACTGTGAAACGGAGAAGAGCGGACAAGTGAGAGCACGAGCAGCTCACAGACGTCAGGGACGGACTGCAAGGAGAAGGTGGTGCAGTGACACTCCCAAACATACACGTTCCTGTCAAGCCGCTGCGGGAGAACATCACGGAGATTTGCCATAAGAAAATCGCATTCCTTCATGCTGTCAACCTGAAGTACCTTGGTTGAGATCAAGGTGAAGTTGTCAATGTGAGAGTTCGTCAGTGCAGTTGAGCGCCCACTTCCTCCTCGCCTGCTACTCCCGTGCAATGCTGCAGAGGTGCTCGAGTTATTCAGCCTCGCTCTGGATTTCCACGCCAGTGACTAAATCCAGAAACTTTTGAGCATTTACGTAAGGCTTCAATATGTTGTAGATAGTCCACTGTCATCTACTAAATCTTGACGGAAGCATACGCGGATTGATGTTGTGTCTTATGATTACAGCATTAGCCATGAGTCAACAATTTGTAGGTGCACTTTTACTGCCAACCCAAAGTGCCAGTACCACGTCAAGGCTTTGAACTTGTCTCATGATGACACTACAAGAAATGAAGAAAAAGTTCATGAGTCTGGACAAGAATGCCTTGCCCTCGTTCATGCGCACATGTACATGCAGCAACGTTAGTGCATGGACATCAAGCGCTCTGTTCATGGCTCTCTTAACAAACTATGGAACACTTGTGTGTTGAAGTCAGGTGTAAAAGTACTAGAGAGGACGACCGAATGCTGCAAAAGAACATGTCCAACCAGTGGAAGATGAAATTGCTTCCTATGCCTGATTGCCTCTTTTACCTGATCCTGCGTTTTTCCATAGTAGAGGGCTTGGAGTAGCAACACTTTACTGAACCAATGTCATCAACTCATTATCACTTTATCATGAGACTTTATCATACAGGGTCAACCAGTGAAAGAGGTCTCAAGCACACGCTGCACTGGCCGTTCGTACAAGACTTACGTACGTGAAATGGCTGCATCAGACACAAGTTGCGGTCTATTGGGCTGGCGGCCAGCATTTCTCCAGCGTCTGGCGCTCCCTTGGTCCTACTTGGCGATTTACTTCACCGTTGGCGCGGTTCAGAGCGCCATTTACTCATACCTCACTGTGATCCTGTCCACGCTGGAGCGGCTCTTCGGCCTCAGGTCGGCCGAAACCGCCTGGCTGCTCTCGGGGAACGAAGTGAGCCAGGTGGTGGTGGCGACGGCGTTCCTTCCTCTTGTCGGCAGAGTGAAGAAGCGGCCGCTCTGGCTTGCAGTCTCGACGGCCGTGTGCGCCGTCGGTCTCTTCATCATGGCCATGCCGCACCTAAAGAACACGAACGACCCCGTCGTTGCCAAGTCTACCGGAGCCATCGACGAGAAGCTATGCTCGAACAAGACCAGGATTGAGGCTGCATTCCCCATTAATGATGATGAGAATATCAACGATTACGGAAGCTTCGCTGCCCTATTCTTTGGCGTCTTTCTCTACGGCATCGGCGTGAGCTTCTTCTACGCCTTTGGCGTTCCTTATGCCGACGACAACGCTAGCGTCAAGCCCATGGAGAACCGCAGTCCTCTCGCTCTGGCCATCATACTCTCTTCACGTACTGCAGGACCCTCTCTTGGTTATCTGTTGGCCAGTCTCTGTCTCTCCACATACGTGAACCCGAGCGCTTCCACAGGAATCGACGGAGGTCCACTTCCTCTGGGTGAAGATGATCCCCGCTGGTTGGGCGCTTGGTGGATCGGCTTTGTTCTCGTGGGGTTGGTGTTGTTGGCATTGACGCCGGTAATTGCGCTATTTCCTGAGCGGTTGCCTGGTTCAACACAAGGAGGAGCTTTAGGAGATTGCAATGACAACAAAATCTATGAAGCAAAGGACGAGAGGTCAAACGATCACAAAGTGACAAATGGCGTTGCCGGTGAAGCCAAAAGGCCGGATCGCCGGGGCTTTGCTGTTGTCAAGGAATATCTTCATGAGGGGTGGACGGTGTCAGTGCGACTCTTCACCAACGGCGTCTGGGTGTGCAACTTGGCGTCGACCGTGGCCGCGCTGTTCGGCTTCGTCGGCTTTGGCACCTTCGCGCCAAAATACTTCGAGTACCACTTCAGAAAGCGCGCTTCCACAGCCGGCAGTGCGCCCGGGCTCACCAAGGCCGTGGCAGCAGTTGTCGGCATGTTGTTCTCGGGATGGATCGTGGGCAAGTGAGTTTTAATTCCTTCATCAACTATCTTAATGAAAAGTTTCATAAGGACAGGACATTTCTTCATTTGTAGATACAAGTTTCGAGCTAAGACGTTGGCGGCTGGATGCGTCTTTGGTTCCATAGTCGCCGTTATCGCCTTTGTTGCCCTTTCGCTGCTCCGATGTCCTCCTCTCGACATCCACGGGGTGACAGGAACACATCAAGGGGAAGGCGCATCATGCACAGACAACTGCAACTGCCTCGGAGTTTCCTACCACCCTGTATGCAGCGCTGATGGCGGCACCAACTTTTTCTCTCCTTGTCATGCGGGCTGCAGAACCTCGACAAAGTCCACGAGTTTAAAGGCCAGTGTCTTCGAAGGCTGTCAGTGCTCTGAGCAAAGAATTCAAGTCCTTGGACATGAAGCAACTGAGCCTTGGTGGAAGAAAGATATGGAAGGCAGACCTCTGTTGGACAAGGAGAATGCCGCAGATTGGGCAGTTGATGGCTACTGCCCATCTCCAGCCTGCAACAGGATGTTCTTCACCTTGCTGGCCGTGTTGTTTGCCACTGCCCTTACCTCTGCCACCACCCGCGTCCCCAATATGTTGATCAGTCTGAGGTCGATAGATTTGAAAGATAAGCCAGCCTCGCTCGCTCTCAGCGTGGCTGTGCTAAGCCTCTTGGCATTCTTGCCTGCCCCCGTTGCCTTCGGCTGGCTTATGGACTCGGCCTGCATTGTTTGGAACAGCAAGGGCAATTGCTCGGTCTACGACTCCGACGCCTTGAGGACAAGATTTGGCGGCTTCGCTGCTGCTGCAATGTGCCTGTCCGTGATCTTCGACGTCGGCGTTTGGCTCCTCGTCGATCCAGACCTCAAACTTTATGCCGACGACAAGAAGAAGGCACTCGGCGATGCTGATGGGATGGTTGAGATTGACCTGAATGACGCAAGTGACTTAAACAGGGGTGTGTAGCGTGTTGAAGTCTGAAGGATGTAATGCTTTTGTGCATGCGTAGACGTTATAAATGAATGAAATGGTTATGCACTTATGCAGAACTGTCCGCTGACTTAAAATAAGTTAATGCAAGTAATAACCAATTATAATCACTTATGTCGAAGATTACATAATGAAATTTTATGGCTTCAAAGACATTTGCGTTTTTCTGTATCCTAAAACCCTATGGGTCACCCCGTAAAAACCTCATACTGGCAAGACCGAAAATGATTCCTTGGCACCCTATGATCAACGAAACCTTTCTATCGGTCCTCTCTACAGAGGACGAAGTCTCGAGCTTCAACATTCATGTTTCATAAAAACATAAGTATTTTTATTAAACATGCTCAATTCCTGGCTCGCTCAATATAACTTATGGGCACCGACTTCTGTGGCCTTCTAAATCGATAAGATAGCCTAAAAAGATAGCCTAAAAAGCTACTTTTTAGAGAAAACAAATAATTCAGTAGCTCTCTTGATACTAGTGACGTGTTTCGTTGCTTGCTAGCCTAATGAGGTGCTGCACTGCCTGAGCGGGGTCCGCTTACATGGTGAATTTGCAGCCATGTCCAATACTTTCTAGGCTATTTCCCCCGCGGAAAAGCAAAATTTCAAATGCGCATTTTTTGGATAAACAATCTCATCTCTCCTGCACCCGTAGAAGAATATTCATTCTTTCATGGCTTTGCCATGAATCTCATTGTTGCCAACCTGCTCTGCTGCTGCAGATCTCGTCACAGCCTTGCTGGGAATCGCAATAAGGCAGGATTGTACATCTCATCGCTGCCGTATCATGGATGTTGTTGCTGCCACATTGCGTGCTCCAGATCGTGTCAGTCTCTGCTGCCATTCGCTACTAAAAACTCAAAATACTCACTGGTGTTACTGCCGTACAAGCTCATATTGATGTACCTCTGCAGCTCTCTAGTTGATGCACAAATAATCACTGTTCCAAGGTCACCTACCTCACATCTTCATCATGAGGAAGGTGATATAGTCATTAGGACCTCTCATTTCGCTGGTACAGATGACCATTTATTTGGGCCCCTTTCTTTAGGGCCCCTCCTACTTGGGCCCCATTACTTCGGCCACTTTTCACTTGAAATGAGATGCCCTCCCTGCACTAGATCATTCAGTCCCGGTCCTGCAAGGTATGGAGTTGGGAGTTGGATGATAATGTCAGCATCACTGACATTATCATTCCTTTTTTTGTTTTTCTTTTCCTGCGTAAGATACAGTACATATCTTTCTCTGTTTTATTGTTGTTTTTGTTGCAGCTCACATCTTTTTGGTTTCATGAATTCGTTCAAGTTTCTTCATATTGCGGTCCAGGCGATGAGGGCTACGCGCGAAGAGGCCCAGGTGAAAGGGGTCCAAGTAAAAAGTGGCCTAAGTGATGGGGCCCAAGTGAAAGGACCCAAACAAAAGGGAACCTCCAAAAAAATGGACTGTTCAGGCTAAGACCATTTAGGCAGATTTTAAAAGGGCGTCAACACAATTCCTTGAGGCTTCTCCCGTCAGACTACGGATTCCATCTGCTCAGACAGCAAATTGCTTTTTCTCTACTGCACTCATGTGGTTTCCTCTGTTTGCCTTGTATAGATGTCCCCCAACTGTCCTGCCAGCGACCCGACTGAACGAGGGCTAATCAATCCAACATTGTAAGTTGAGATCTTCACTCGTCAAATCATCATAAGCATTCGTGCAAAAAACTTCTTTAGAAGTGCATTAGGTTCTGTGCCATTTCCCCAAAGAGGCCTAATGCCGTGGAAGCCACATCTCGAAAGTTTTCTGAAAAGTCTCTCCACAATTTCTCTTTAGCCCAAATTGGCAGCTTTCTTCTCCTTTCGGACGACTTTCTTCTCCGTGTAAGCCAAGTATTTATTACGTAAATTGATATCACTACTAACAGAACCACTTCTAATTGCGTGTCGTCAAAGTTTGGGCGGGAAATGTCGAAGATGACAGCCACTGGCTCTCTACCAGGACCCTGTACGCAAGCACACTGGAACTTCGACATGGTCAAAAATTTTGCTTCAGTCAATGTTTCTCTACTCAATCAAATGATAAGTAAACTCCCTACATACCGTAAATACTCCATCAACCAGGCAGGCTCCAATTATTCGGCACGTTCTAATAATCCCGGATTGCATAAGTATTGAAAAATAATCCCACAGGCTCTAACAACCCAGTAGATTCAGATAATCCAGCTGGCCCTAATAATCCAGCAGGTCTGAGGATGACGTCCCCTCGGAATTCATGGTGGTTGTAGAAGTGCTAGTTGCTGTGGCACCTTGATGGCCCACTCAGAGCCACTGTTGTGTCGGTGATTACTCACACTTGTTTTGCTGACACGTGAAGTGCTGTTGATAGGTTCTACAGCTACATTTCAGTTGATAAATGAGGCTCCAATAATTGAGCAGGCTCCAATAATTGAGCAGGCTCCAATAATTGAGCAGGCTCCAATAATTGAGCAGGCTCCAATAATTGAGTAGGCTCCAATAATTGAGGAGGCTCCAATTGTACAGCACCCTTGAGTAGGAGTTGAAAAATAATCAGGCATGTCCAATCATTGGAGGGCATTTGCAACAGTCACATTTGCCAGTTGGCAACGTTGCCATATCGTCCAGTCCTTGTGTCAAGTTTGGACACCAAAGTGTGGCGAACTCCGCTTGACACAATGTTTTTAAATAACTATTGGGAGGAGGAAATTTGTTTTTCATTGTGTAAAAATCACGGCGTCACGGCAGCTTCACAGAGAAGGGGCCCGCATGGCATTTCCCCCCCCCCCCCCGAAGAACAAGGTCAGAATCATCGAGGCCTCTACGGTTCGCGGGTTCACGCTTGCTGAGACGGTCGAAGAAGTTGGAGTGAGCATTTTCAGATTTAGCAAAATCATCAAGAACTTGGTTCCGACATTAGAGGGACAAAAGCAGTTCAGAACGACTGATTTCTTTAATGAAACCTTTAAACGACCTTTCCATCGCCCAGGAGACTCTCGATATAGTCAAACTTTGAGCGAGTTAAGTTTTACAAGCTAACGGAGAAGTTGATAATATCAAAGTTTGACTGGACCCATGACGTACTTATAGATGGAGACCAAGCAAGGAATTTGTTGTGTGTCAGACGCAGCTGCTTGGTGGAGAACTTTTCTCGACCAATCGCAAATACTGTTGTAGTCTCTGCAAATTTCGGGCATGTGGGTTCACCAGTTCAGCTCAAATCCAACTGCTGAAATTCTTTGCACTGAAAACTCGAGTGCGCCTACTAAAATGGCTTTGGAGTGATGGGTACTCGTTGGGTACTTGTCTGCAGAAAGGATGATGCATGGGATGCACGAGGAGAATTGCGAAAAAAATATCTGATTGCCAAAGTTTTGGAATGCATTCGACTGTTTCAGTGCAACCGGGAAATATTTTGGGACCAATGTTATGTGATTGGCCCAGCTACTGCGCTGTATTGTGAGGGTGAATATAAGAGCGAGAGCAGCAGCACGTATCTTGTGAGATGATTTTAGCGTTAAATAACAAATTGCATGTCCGTGATGTGCACGATATTTTCCTTGGTCTGATTGAGGTTGTGTCCCGTCTTCATCCTTGCTTGCGTTGAGGCTTCCGCCCTCGGACAATATGTAAAAGGCCTGGGACAGGTCAAATCACTTCAGTCACAACGCGAGGAAAACATCATGCTACAAGAAGGTCTGGCAGTGATGCGTATTTACCACGGCCACATGAAAGAAGTCCATGACAAAGCAGTCTCAGCAAAACTTGTCCGTTATTCTCCTGGGTCCATTTGCTCAAAGTGTCCGCCCTTGACCTCCGGCATGGCCTCCACAAGTAATCTGAACACTGTGCATGTCTTTTTGATGAACCACCCTTGTTTCAAAATCTCCTCACGTGCTCTGAACAGTAAGGATTTGTCTCTTAATTCCTCACTTTTGGCTGCCTGGCAGGTCCGCTGTCAACACCAATTTATGCTAAACTGCGAAATCATCCTTCCCCAAATTTCCAGCAACACCCTCAAGGAATGCTAGGCAATGCACGCTTGTAATGTGCAAAGTACATGGTACATGATGCATTCATGACTGAAGGCTGTCATTGTATGAACTGTGCCTATTTCATCCTCACACAACAGCAGCTATTGCTACAAATGGCATGTGTGGGTGAGCAACATCTATGAAATAGCCTCTCCTTTATTGTCAGTACTCCCTGTATGCGTACAATAGTAGCTCACAGCACGCACGTTGACGTAGTACCGATGATTCATTAAGATTACGTAGTGTGGTTGTTGAGCAAGCGAGAGAAACGGTGTAAGACACGCTTGTAACAGACAGCAAGATAGAGCTAAGAGTGCTGCTCCACTCTACAGATTACGTCACAGTGCTGGCGGTGGGTCCGTTGAGAGTGGTACCTGACGCCTCGAATACGTACCTCATGACCAAGAGTAGCAATAACATCAGCGGGAACAGCAACAGGCATGATGACATGGGTAGTTTGGACTTACCAACTCTGAAGATGTAGACAAAACTCAGTGTAACTTCGTCTAAAGAGGAGTCACCTGTATATAAATTCATTGGAGTTTACCTTGTATAGGACTTTTTTTAAAAAAAGAAGTTGTACTCCCGAGATGACGATATTGTGATGCACACTGTAAGCCATCCATGCATTGCATCGTGTGCTGCGTGAAGATATGGATGACGTCCATGCCCTGTACACGAAGCCCCACCTGCCCTGTTCACGTGGCTACTGTGTAAGGATCAGTGCACATCCTACAGTCGCAGTGGAGTAAGGAGATGGTTACTCAGCAGAAGGCGACACCGGCGAGCTCTGGGCAGCAGACTCTGCCGCTGATGCACGTAGTGTACTTAGGGAAGGAGAAAAGTAAGCTCTTTGACGATATACAACGTCTTCGTGCTTTCGGTCTGGCAGAGTTTGGCCTCGAAAACATTTGCATACTTGCACAAGACGCAAAAGCAGATGGCTCTGGCGCCCCCAATGCTGCTACAGCAATGATTCCGTGTGCAATGATCAGTCATCACCGACGAAAATGAAGGCAGACACGTCAAGAGAGATTCTGATCTCCTGTCTCTTCTCGACGTGCGTCGTCGGCCTCTTCTCGCAGTTCGTGTTCATTGACAAGCAACTGTCTCTCTCAGGTAGGACTAGTTTCACTGCTGCTGGAGTAAGTACAGCTCAGTGCGGTTCTTGTCACTTTCAGAGTCATTCAGCTCCGATTCTTATTTGTCAGATCACCTCAAGCAAGGAGCTGAGCTTCGATATCCGTACGAAGATGAAGACGTCAAAGACAGGTCAGCTGTTCTTTCAAGTGTGGAAGAGTACGCACGTACTCAATGTATGTACGTGGTCAGCAGTTCTTATTGTAGTTCTGTGTGTACCACGCTTGTAATGGAGATACCTTCATTCACGCTCAATTTCGGGACCTCTCACCTCCTTTACGTGTAGCAAAGAGGAGTACGACGATGACGACGACGACGACGACGACGACGACGAACACGGCTCGTTCGGTCCTTACGCTCAGAGGTGGCTCTCGTTGGCCCCGGAGGAGCAGCCTTTGCACGTCGGCCTCATCGCCAAGAATCTGGCAAGACCTGGCAGCCGCCCAGCGACGTTTCGCATGCAGTTCTTCAAGCTGATCTACAGCATCTTCTCCAACACCAAGACCCCCAGGGGCATACACTTCACCATCCTTACGGACGATTCCTCGCCGGCACTCCTGGTGCCCATTCTGAGAAAATATGTCAAAACGCACGCACGCACCAACGTCACGTTCGACTTCTTCGACGCTTCAATCATCGCTGACCGATTCAGGGAAGACATTTTGAAATTGAGCCCGTTCTTCACGTCGACGTCGAAGCAGGCCAAGAAGTACAGGGACGAGTTGTTCATGCTAGCGCCGTTCTACCACCGGGTGTTTCCCTTCGACAAGTTCATCATGTTGGATCTGGACCTCAAGTTCAAAGTCGGGTTGGAGGAGCTCTATCAGAGGTTTGATGACTTCGACGAGCGGGAGGTCATGGGCGTGGCAAGGGACTTGTCGCCGCATTACCGGTTTGTGATGTCATAGTTTACACCACCATGTGTGTACTGCGTATAGCGTTAATGCATGCATCATCATCATGTGCAGGCACGTCCTCCGACACTACCGCGAGAGTCATCCAAACACTGACTCAGGAGCCGTGGGCAAGAAGCAGGGCTTCAACACCGGCGTCGTGCTCTTCTACTTGGGTCGCATGCGCTCAAGCGTGCTCTACAACAACCTCATCGGCAATGTCAATAATTCCGTGATCTCTCTGGCACAGAAGTATTCCTTCCGCAGCCACCTGGGCGACCAGTGCCTCTTCACCTTGCTGGGACAGGAGCATCCGGAGCTCTTTCATCAGCTGGGGTGCCAGTATAACTTTCAGCTGGACGTGTCTCTTGGCACTCAGAAAGAGTTCGCAAATATCTTCCCCGAGTACCACAAGTGTACAAAAAAGCCCAAGATTTTCCATGGCAACGGAGGCGCCCCCATCCCTCTGAACGAAGAGGACGAGATCTTGTACTTCGGCAAGGAGTACTGGGAGAGTTTGCAAGAGTCGTAATCGTTGAGGGATTTGTTACGAGTCATGATGCCTAACATTTTAACATGATTACTAAATATAGTGTGACAGATGGATGTGCACTTCGCAGTAGATCCTGGATTGTTACACACTCGGAAAAACCCTCATCTTATAGTCTATTAGAAGAGAAAACGTTCGCCTCAAGTTTGGCCAACTTTGTCTCCACGAGTCTAACCACAATGTGATTCTGGCACCTGCTTTTCTCCGGGAGATGAAATTTGCAATTTCACTCTTCTTCCGTAGGTCATACCCTCCTTTGTTAGAGTTGCCACAAGCTCGGAGCATCTCGGCGGTTTGCCAGGCTTGCAAACGGAACTTCGATATTTCAGTCCATGTCGAGTCCCATCAACGCTATGACTTGGGTTAGGTCATTTTTTTAAGCTTTCAAACTGTAAAACACATCAAATAAGGAAGGCACTCAGCTGCAAAACTACGCGAAAGCTCGCTTCTTTCTTGTCATAGCCAAAGCAATGATGGAGCCTTCTTCAGGTGTGAAAAGCGGAGAATACAGGAAAAATGCTCTCTCGTTGGTTGTCTGTAGACGTCTGGAAAGTTTGCCAAGCTCCTCCGACCTCATCTGGGTAGCCTCGCACATTTGCATTTCCCTTCCGATGACTGGAGAACAGACACGTAAATGCATATATATTTAGCGCATACTGTAAAATCGGGAATACAAACTGCCATGTAGCAGCTTTGCCATTTCCTGTACATTTTTCCTTTGGCTTCTTAGCAACATTGTTAAGAAGTCGCAGGAAATGTGTCTGGAGTAAGAACAGAAGCCACATTCGTAGGCAGGCTGGACTGTGCAATAAAGTGCAGAACATAGTTCGTAAACTCAGTGTGTCCACATAATACGTAGTCAGCGATCAATAGATCCCGCGCCCAAAGCTGGATCGTGCAGAAGCCACACTCAACAATGTCGAACATTAACAGAAGCCTGACTTGTATTGGGAATTTTACGGTACATTAGGCTGGGTCAAATATGAAAGGCTTGGAGTTTGACCGAGTACATCTCAGATTTGCTACGTAATGCCAAATAGTGAAGACGTGGTCAAACGGTTTTTGTGTTAAGAAAAAAGTTTTGATTGATAGGGTCCGTGTCCTCTAGTCCTGTCATGCCAAAGAACAGCTCCCGCAGTCTCCACAGCCAGACATGTGGAGACCCACATAATAATCGTTCCTTCATCCCATTTGACCAGGATGGACTCAAATGCCCGTTTACTTGATCCAGTGGCCGAAGCTGGGTGCAAACATTAGGTTTGAACCCTGACTCTCTGATTCCACCAACACGAAGGTTGAAAACAGGGGTTCATGCATGTGATGTCCACTGCATCCAATTGTCTGTATTCCTCTTATTCACTCGCAGGCGACTTTTTGATAACGTTGGACAGGTCTTTGTTAAAACAGGAAGAATGAGTGTGGGACTCAATCGCCCATGGAAAACTCAAGTCAATCGCATCTCCGATCGGTGGTTAAAATTCACGAGATGACCATTTTGATCAATGCGCTACTTTTCGCAAACTGCTCTCTCGTACGAACTTTCGACAAACTTTCGAAGGAAAGAAGCAAGAAGAAGTCTCCTTTCGCAGGTCCGTCAGATCCCTACTGTGCGTTGGTGCACCTGGGCCCATTTGGGCAGAGAGAACAACATTTATCCGGATTTGAAAAATGTAGATAACTCGGCCAAACGTCGGAATTTCGCACAGTCTTTGACACAATGTTCGGAGTCATCTATCTATCACAGAATTGAGTCCACATTTGACGTTACTAGAAACTGCGTAACCAGAGATCACCAACAGATCCCAGGTCGCCAGTGTTTTTTAGGTGAAAACAAGCAAAAGTAAGCAAATTTCCATTTGAGGTTCTCAACCCCTCCCTCCGGGTGGGATCTGCCCAATTCGAGCAGCATTCTGAGATTTCGAGACGTTGCCATTGTCGTTTCGGGTTTTAAATCCTGGACCTTTTTGAGAAGGGTGGGGGGGGGGGGACGTCAAAGCTCACGCCTGCACCACTCAGACTGTGCGATACTCGAGTATCGGATTGTGCATCGACACTTGTATCGAGTATGGGATGATATTTTGGGTAAAAAAATGTTGAGCATCGGCAATACCACACTTTTTCAATATCGCTCCACCATGTCCAGGTCACGCCAGGGCCTCCAAAAGTTGCATCCAGGGTTGCGAGAGAAACGTCCTGACTGAGGACACGGTCAAGAGAACTTGCACTCAAGTAGGCCAAAGACTGGCCAGAGTCATTGATATTACATTTCCTGAGGGGACACCAGATTAGGCAAGAAAACTTCATCTAGGGGTTGTAGGCCTATCGTGCCTGTAATTTCAGATTCATTATGTTTGAAGCACCACGAGTTGCATGAACGAGTCTGGATAAGTTAAGTTTATCCTGTAGACATAAATCCGTGTAGAGTTGAAAGTGGAGGAGAGGCCACCTGTACCATTTCGTTCAGTACAGATCGGTCCTAAGCTGCACTGGTGCAGGATCCAACTCCTTCTGCATCATTCACCTGCCTCATAAGCAATGAATGTCAAGTGTCGAATGTTATGGGGGCAGCAGCGACGACCGTGTCTGGCCATCAAAAGTTGCCACCAAGCATCAGGAAAGTTTCTGGCTGCGTCCAATATGACGGTGGATCCTCAGACTAAGAGAGAGAGTAAACAAACAGCTCTCATCATCTTATATAATTTGCTCAGTCTCTGCCAGGAAAACGTAGTTGGACGCTTACAACTCCTTGTTTTGCTAAAACATTTCTTCATTATGGCGGTCAAGGTGAGCAAGTTGCTTCCTCGCTGTGCACTGACTGACACGTGCGTGCTGGTGTTGTCGAGAAGCCCACTTTGGTACCGCGACACGATTTGCACACACATTTGGGCATTCCGGTGCAGTTTTTTCATAAATTGTACATGCGGCAATTACGTGTGTAGGCCTTTCACATGGGCACGTAGGCCTCTCCGACCATGCGAGCTAGTCGTTTCTGGAGAAGAAAGAAAGTGCATTTTCCCAGCCTGGTGCTCTCTATCTCACTTTACTGAACCAGGTGCTCCTATCCTGCATTCTCTGGCCGGCCCAATATTAGCGAATGCACAGGGTGAGTTGCAAAAAAAAAAGAGAAAACAAGGGCTCCTTTTTTTACTCCTTTTCCTTTGATCCCCACACCACTATGAGCCTCCTCTTGCTCTTCCACACCTCCTCCAGGTTCGTCCTCCTCCATACGCGACTTTTGTTACGACTCACACTGCAGAACCTTTAGCAGCTGCATCTGGCCACCCCAACCATAGACAATCTTCAAAGGTAAGAGCTAAGATACGTCGTTTACGTATGTGACGCAGTACATAAGGCATCGGCAGCCGAAAGATAGTTTGTACGGATTTTCCCAGATTCTGACCGCATTTCGGACTTCAGCTACGCAGCCACGTCGTCGTGGTCGTCGCTCTCGGTCTCAGCGGACTTGACGCGCAAGATGTTAAGTGAAGTCATGTGCAAGAGAGAAATTGCAACAGACCAAGGGAGAGCTGACTTTTTTGCTCTCTTTTTCCGCCCAGAAAGTTTGTCTCTTGCTTTTCTCCTTCTGCCGGTGCCAGGATTTATGATTTTGCTGCAAGACCGTTTGCTTGGGCGGTCATTTGTGGCTTGGGCGGGACCACAGAAAAAGAGCGGCCTTCCCTCCCTCCCTCCCTCCCCTCCCTCCCTCCCTCCCTTCCCTCACTCACTCCCCCCTCCCCTCCCCTCCCCCCAC
>JAAUXU010098249.1_pt1 | contig 46532 bp, 34 predicted proteins | sample 7278151 | NCBI WGS metagenome assembly JAAUXU01 (sample SAMN14350113, study PRJNA611818) | marine sediment metagenome | isolation source: surface marine sediment (1.8m) | place: French Polynesia: Moorea | collected 2018-08
CCTGCTGCTGCTGCTGCTGCTGCTGCTGCTGCTGCTGCTGCTGCTGCGGTACAGACTACGCAAAGTGCATCGACTTTGCGTACCAGTTTGGTATCACGCGTACGCAGCTGCGCAGAAATGACGCACCCGATGCACAGGAGATGCACGAGGTGGCAACGAGACTGTTTGTTGTTGCATTTTTGTCTAGCAGCGCCGTGATCCTCGAAGGAAATGCAAAGCGACTTACTCCAAACTCCTCTGACCGAGAAAGAATGAAAGAAAGATGACGCAGGAGACGTGAACAGCGCCATGAGCATGGTCACGTGCAAGGAGAACTGACCGCGGCTGCTGCTCCTACTACAGTTTGTGAAATATGACAGTGTACAGCGAGGTAGAAGCATTCTGCGGGGGGAAGTGATAAATCTGCAGTGAGTGGCGCCGAAGCAAAACTTTTGCTAAGGGCCGCGCAAATTTGGCCCCCGATTCTGTCCAGGAAGAATGAGTTGGCGTTGGTACTTGGAAGTTGCCTCAAAATGTTCACATCTCACGTCAGTTGCCTGGGCTGTTCCCTCGTCATCGTGCGTGTACGTGTGTCAGAGCCAGAGAGACTTTTGCAGCGTTGTGACAACTCTTCGACATGAATCTGCACACACTGAAAACATTTTTCGCAAGTAGAAGAAGCGCAATTGGAGCTGTGTGCGGTGAAAACGAAGAAATAGGGGAGACGACGTTTAGGAGGTATAAAAGTCTCTCGCCCTCGGTTATTTGCAGTAGGAGATGGATGGACCCTCAACCGAAAAGAAGGGGGGGGGGAGGGAGGGAGCGGTGGCCGAATTTTCGCTCTGCATCTTGGTGAGGCAGAAGAAGAGCTTGGGTGTGTGTGTGTGTGTGTGTGTGTGTGTACGTGTACGTGTGTGTGTCATTCGCGCGCTCTGCCTATTTTTCCCTGCAGCCAGAAAAAAAAGCCGGAGTGAAAAAGATGCCGGATTTTCCGAACTGCCAGTCCGGTTCCCAGAGGTGCTGCGGCCACAAGCAGCACCCGAGGTCCGCCAAAGCCGCCTTGGCGAGTGAGTAAACACCATATTGGTCGTCGACGCCGTCGAAGAAAACGATGATGAAGAAGAAATAAAAGTCCGCTCCTGCACAGGTACCGAGGTGCTTCCACAGGCAGAAGTGGGCGTAGACCAATTTATATCAATGCGGCTCAGGTAATGGATATTGATGCCACCCTTCTTCTCCATGCCTCTGGCACTGCTTAAATCGCCCGTGGGATTGGAAAAAAAAGCCAAGCCAGAGAAGAAAGAACACGTTAAATTGGCCGAGAAAAGACAGCCGCTCTTTCTCGTTTTCCCTAACTACAATTACGGTGTCTTAGTACGTAAAATTTGCCCAGATGCTTCGAGGTTAATCGCTGGAAAGGCAAAGAAACCTCAGAGAGCGATTTCACTACATCACTACTGTCTGCAGAGGTTAATGGAAGTGCAGTGTCCTACTTGGTAGTCCACAGCAGTGTCGCACGAGCTCCCACAGTGCGTACACGGGGGTTGAGTCGTTGCCACCAAACGATATTGTTATTGCGGAGACAAACAACGCCCATTAGCAACGGGCAACTGCGCTAGACATTGGGCGCGCTATTGCCTGGCGCCACCTAAATGTCCGCTGTATTTAAGCAGTGCTGTCAAGGTGCTTGGCGAGGCAGACAAAGATGTCACTGGCCCGAGGACCCCGAGCTCGGCCCAGTCGGGCCTTAAATCAGGCCCGATAATGCAGACGCAAACCAACTCAATTAGGCTTGATGGTGTCATTCCGAGTGCTGGCGGGCAGCAAGACTAATGGTATCTTTTTACCTCTCGCTATTCGAGCAACAAAAATGGCCTCTTGTCGTCCTCGTCTTTTAGTTTCTGAGATGCTGCTGCCGCTGCTTTTCGTTAGGAGCAAAAACCGCTTTCGTGATGCGTCCTATCCAACCAGACAGATACCAAAAACTTTTTTGCAGTCATGCGATTTCGTGTCGTCGTCGTCGTTCCACAGAAACGTCCGTGGAGACCCAACGAGTTGCTGCACCGTAGTAGACGCCTGGTCTGGGCTCACAACTAATACTATGTGTGTACATTGGATCCTCCTCCACGTCTGCCCCCAACACGTACCTGTCCACGCACAGGTTTGATTTGTCCACTGTGGCCAGGACCAACATATATGCACACCAATGGTGCTGACACAATCCTCTTCTTCAATGATGCGTGCGCAGGCTGGAGCTTAGGCCCCCACATTAGGCCTCCCTCGAGTCCCCCACCACCGCCACCCCTACCTCTCATGCCCACCCTTCCACCTGTTGACCTCTCTCGTCTGCTGCCTCCACAAAGAAGACGTGTTCTTCTCTCCAGACGTCTTCTTCTTCTTTATGACTCACGCTGTACTTACCCCTTGTACATATCGTGTGCACTTAGACAGACTAGGGAGGAAAGAGTGCATTAAATTAGGGACGTTTTTCTTGCCCGCCCCTCTGATGAAGTTTTTGCACTTCAACCAAAGGTGGAAGCGCGCGCATAAAAAAAAATGAGGCGAGACGTATAATTGCGCCTTGGATTATTCACGTGACACAAACTTGGAGCAAACAGGAGCGAATTTAGACGGCCAAAATGAGACGCATTCATTCGTCTTTGTTCTGCCACTGCAGAAAGGCTTGCGAAGAAACAAATCTGCCAAAATAAACGCGAATATCACTTACAATGGAAATTTCTCCACAGCATAAAGCAGCTTTCTGTTAAATCTCCAGGAGACAGCTTCTCCCGACTGCGTACGTCTAATGCTATCTTTTTTTTCTCTCTCTACGCAAGAGCAATGTGATACTTATCATCTGTAATCTAGAGCACACGGAGTATTTCAATCCTCTGATCTGTGCCAAAATCGGACCACAGAGTTGCTAAATTTGGGGGCTCTGTCTTTAGAAAGCCGTCAGATCGGGGAGTCTCACCCAGAGTCAGCAGTATGACCTTATGAACTATTGTGCGCTTTGCACATTGAAGTTATAACAAGTTTTAAGAGAAGTAGAGTTATTCTCCCAAAAAAAAGTCACCCATGCTTAGGGAGAAGCTCTTTTTTTTTTTTCAGTCCCACGGAGACAAAGGCGTCTCTTGTTCTTGATTCGTTTCGCTCCCTTGGATATATAAAATCGCGATCTCTTTCGCATGCAAAGACTTCGTCTCTCTTTCTCACTCTCTCTCTCTCTCTCTCTTGCGTGCGCATGGCATTACTACATACGAATGTGATACTCCGTACTAAAGGCAGTGCAGTTCGGCGTGGCAGGCGGCAGCTGCAGACTAGTCTGCAACTAGACGTGCATCCTTCCACAATATGTAATGCAATCCCCCAATGCATGCTTATGTCACACACAAATCATATTTCCACAAAGGCTTTGGTTGGATGCTCGACCAATGCCTCGGTTTGGGCAGTGCAAGAGAAAATCAGCCCAGTAATGAAGTTGTTCACGTGTGTCTCAAGCATCTGGCAGCCTTTTGACCCGATGCTCAACTCGGTTATCTCGGCGGGGAAGAAGAAGTCGGTCCCCTTCCACTGCGTGGACACCCGGTCCATACGAGCGTGCATTGTAGCCCCCATCTCCATTTCTCTCTGACCGCCGTCTAGTCGCGTTCATTGGCTTCTGTTGCGAATTTTTTTTTCTCTCTTTTTTTTTATTTTGGCAACACTCTTCCAGATCGCTCAACTGTCTGAAAGAGCAGCAGCAGCAGCGGTAGGGATACGCCCATACGTCAGCGGCAGCAACAGCAGCAGGAACGAGCAGACGGAGGTATTGGTGTTGGCAAAAAGGAGCAATGAACTCTGTCAGACAGACGGAGGATGTTTTCGGCCAGCGGCAGTAGAGGGGCCGACGACGACGACGACGCCGACGACGCCGACGTCGCCAAGCGGTAACAAAGTTATTCGGTTTCATTCCTCCTCTACTTCTTCCTCCCCCTTTTCTACTTCTCTCCTTTCCTCTTGGCGAATTAAGCTCCGCCAAAAGTAGGGATGTGTAAGGGCCTTGAAAGTAAAAGGTTCTTCTCCGCCAAAATAATACATTGTCGATACTAGAAAACGCAGTTTGTCAAGAGCTTCATCTTCTGATCGGAGTCCACCTTCATGTGAAAAGAGATACGTACTTATGATAAACTTGTCTTTCTCTCTTGTGATATGAGGACGTTGTACTTCAATGGGAGGAGGTTGCGGTCGTGGGGTTTTGGCTTCTTTCTGTCGTGCGTGGATGGCGTCACGTCCCTCCTCGATTCCTTAACGGGAGAGGCAGAGGAGAACCGCAGGAGAAACGCGCGCGCGCGCGGTCTTTTGGCAAAAAAAAAAAAAATTCGCGAGTGCGCGCACGCGGCGCATTCGCAAATTGGCTGCGCCAAAGCGGACGGACGACGCAGATAGCTGCTTCTGGCCGCCGGACCCGCCGCGCATCCCGCCGTCTACATTGTCTTGCACACACCATCCAGACAAACGGGGCTCTGCGGAGCGATCGCCCGTCGAAACCTCGTCCTCCTCCCCCCCCCCCCCCTTGGTAGCAGCCGCTGAGTGCATTCAGGTTCTCTGCGGAGCGGAACGTCCCGACGGCCGCGATCGCGTGACAGGAGAGAAAGGGTTGGACTGTCGAGCTCCGTGGAACCACAACTTAAAAAGCGGGAGGGGGAGGGGGAGGGGGGAGGGGAGGGGGGGGAGGGAGACGACGCCGCCGACGCCGTCGTCGTCGTCGACGGACGGACGGGAACTCGCAAAGAAAAGACTCGCCAATTAGCTACAAACAAGGTTCTTTGTGCCGCTTTGTGTGCGCCAATGCAGCACTGAAAATGGCCAAGAGCTGGATGAAATCATTTCCCAGACAAGCGTCACTCTCTCTTGCGGCTGAGTGGCTCCCATCGGGTATTAATTGTGGAGAAAACTAGACAGAGAAGTGAAATCCACCTCTGTTTTCGTCGGAATGATAATGCTGGTGGATGCATAAACCCCGAGATCCTGGACCGGGTCCAGTGCAGCATAAACCCGAGATCCTGGACCGGGTCCGGTGCAGCATAAACCCGAGATCCTGGACCGGGTCCAGTGCAGTCCGGGTGGACTCTGAAGAGGCTCAATAGCATGCGCGGACAAAAAAGTCTGAGGCGCGCACATCTGTTGCTCGGAGACGACGTTGTAAAACTTGTCTGAGTAGGCAGAGAAGTCGATGGTCTGGTTTGGGGCGCTGCTGCATTTTCGCATTTGTCAGGGGCAGCTATTTTAATTGCCACTTGAGGCATGGTGTCATTACTCCAGCTTGCCTGACACTCCGTCCATGTCTCGCCACTCCATGTACTCATTCATGTGCGTGGCAGCCGGGCCAGCCGGGGGTCTCAGGTGTGCCCGGAGCAGCACGGCCGCCCCAGTGTCAGCCCTTAGCAGAGGCTGTAAAATCATTCAAAAAGCATCCCGCCACCGCCACCGCCACCGCCGCCGCCGCCGCCGCCGCCGCTTTTATTGGCGCGAAAATGCAGCCTCATGCAAGACTCATGCAGACTCAGTGGGTGAAGGAGACAAAAATGCAGCAGCCGCAGTTGCAGGTCGGACGGACAACGATGGATTCCTTAAACTGGATTTCTTCTTTGCGCGACTTGAGTTGACCAAAATTGCATTTTATGGCCCTGGCGGTCTGCGGGGCGCCTGCAATTCAGCAGCAGCACCACCACCGGCACCCACAGCGCCGGCGCCACCAGCAGCGCCAGCAGCAGCAAACAGGCCATTTGCAGGTATGTCTGGGGTCTCTGGCACGCAGCAGATGTCAACTCTTTTAATTCTGCGATAGCTCAAATTGTAGCCGGACAATTTCTGTGCGAAATGAAGACTCAAAATCGCTGGAAACAAATCGCTGTTGCTGAAAATAGAAAAGAGAAACAATATTTGGAGAAGCTCAGGTGGCCTCTCCTCTCCTGGTCGAGATCAATTGCTCTTTGATATAACATAAGGCAGACTTGCAATTGTGTTTTAGCTCCGCTGGGACGTTGTGTTGACTGAGCTCCACGTCCCGAAATTAGCCTCAGGACCCACAAATGCTTCAAGAACCACAACCGGCGTAAGGATATTGGAAAATTCAATGAATATGCATATCAAGCGCTTTGCACAGAGCCACAAACATCGTTTCATGATGTGCAGACTGATGGAACTTTCAAATACCCATGCAATAGTTGTTGTTCTTCAAGTTCTAGACATTTCTGGGTACTCAAGCTAATTTCGGGACATGCTGTACTTTATCATGACGTCTGCTAGAATGACCCTAGCTCAACATTCAGTAAAGATTTGTCTGACACATTTTCTGACTGGAGCAAGTGGAGAAAATAGTTCGCCACTCATGCCATGGGGAAGGCTAAAGAGCTCGGCATGGCACTGAGAGAGTAGGGACTCTGAGGACTCTGGCCAAGGCTGCTGTCCAAGGATGAGTCCTCCATGGCTGGAGTGAGACTGGTGTCATGCTCCAACTTGGCCTTCCAGACTTTCTTCACCAAGTGTATTTCTCCACTCGCCAAATGATAGTTGCTTCAAGTTCATGACTTTAGAGTTATGTGCCCTAATATAGGTGTCAATATAGAATTTCGGACGCAGCTGTGTAGGTATGTACGAAAATGTGCGCAACACGTCTGTGTTGGCTGTCCTAGTGTGTCTGAGAGTGAGGGCTCCAAAGCTCCAAGTCAGTCATCTGTTGTGTGAGCTGCCCACGTTCAGGTTCCGCTTGGGCTCTTATCTAGTGGCCAGCTGCGGTCTGGAGGAGACCGACAGAGAACGCCGCAGTAGAGGTCATCAGGAGAGGTTCCGAAGTTGCATGGTTGCAGGTATGCAACAACGCCGTCTGGGAGAAGTGCTGCTGCCACCACACCCCGGCCAACAGCTGCCCCCCCCCCCTCCCCAAGGGTGGGCGTGACAACACTATAACCTCCACCGTGGCGGCGTGGTACGACGGGATCGGGATGGGGTCCAGGTGCCCGTTACCAAAGCGGAGTAAGGGTGTAAGGCTGTACTACGAAACAACCAGACTTTTTCTACCATCACAGTCCCAGGGAGAATATATTAGTTTGGCCCTCAGTACTGGTGAATCCTGCTGTGATGTATTAGTCGCTATATTTATTATAATTTACTCCATGCTGAAGTGAGATGACTCCATCGTTGGTAAGACTCCTGCCGAATGCATCCACCTTGACAACTCTGCTGGGATCTCCGCTGGGAATTGCAATTCCTTCGTACACAGTTATATTACCTAGTTTCCTTATATTGTGTAGTTCCAGCGCCGTAGCGAAACTTGTCATATTGATTGCTCCTATATGCATTTGTGCACGAAGCTGAAACTTAGTCAGATTATCGAAGTGGCGTTGTAGTTGGCTTTTAGATCATTGATTTTGAGAATAAGTGCGACGAACTCAAGTTAACAGTTCAGTCGCTCCACAGCATCCACGACTGCATGGTCATTGATTCCACGGTCTGCACCTTCTCCTCGGTCGCCTCGGTCCTCCTGGTCGTCGTCTCCTCCCTCGATCCCAGCCTTTCCCCACTTGACCAATCCGACTTTGCCAACGGTACCGTTCTTGCCAGTCTGATAGAGACACTTAGCGTTGGCACTAAGTGGACAGGGCTAATTTCCAGCATTTTTACAAAATTTGGACAATTTTTTCCGCCACATTAGCCCAGAGGACTCATTTGAATCCAGAGAGATCTGACACTTGCCCGAGCCAGGCATGTGCAAGTCAGTTGAGGCGTTGCAGCAGTTGGAGTCATGCAGTTCAGCTAAGGTGAGAGACACAGCTTGATTTTGAAAGTCACATTGGTCTGCTGATACCATTTCACAAGGCGGGAAATTGAAATAGCCCTTCTGAAACAACTGCAATTTCTGGCCGACCTCCCCTGAAACTAATCCTGAAATACTTTTGCACACCTTTGTCTGTCGACCCCTGCATTTTCTAGAAGCCAACTTCCCCCAAGCAACTGTCTTCATCCTTCTGGAGAGAAGTGCCGAACAAGGAGAATAAATCATCACTACTCCTGACATCTACCTCAACCCCAAAAGGGTGTTGGGGATGTGTAACGTGGTACTTCAGAGGTCATTTAAGTGCAGGAGGCACCTATGATGTCTTTGTCACGGAGGAATTCACTCAATGCTGTTGAGAAGATTGGCAACAAATGTCTTATTCAGAAAGTGCTTTGACCTAGAGGTCATGTTATACTCTCGTGTGGCATCGCCTGAACGGTTCTCAGGATATTAGATAACTGCACTTGCTCGAATTGAGGGACTCCAACCACCTCTGAGTGCTTATTGTTTGTGATGCTCTTTGTCTGCCACTCAACACGTGCGAATACTATGAACAGTACTGAACTGAATACCCTCCACATCCGAATCGCACTGACTGGGATGTAAATTTCATTCCGGAAAGAAGATGGCAGGTCTAAAATCAAGGTTTTGGGGGCTAAAGATGTCAAGAAAAAAAATTGTTGTTGCTGCTGGCCCTGGACACTTCAGTTACCACAATCCACATTTGACTGTAAGAATTTGGTTGGCTTCGTTCATGCTGCTTTCGAGATGATGACTCGAGCTCACATCCGTTGACATGGAAGCTGACTCGGGTTCCCAAGCTACATTCTGTCCAACTCGAATTCGCACTGCTGGAAAATTTGAACGATTGAAAACATTACAGCAATTTATTCATCACTAATGAAACTGCCAGGTACATTGACTGAACTTGGCACTCATCACACAGATCCTTGATCTGATCCGGATCTGCTCGGGTTTCCTAGATCCGACTCGAGTCCCTGCCCGGGTCTTGAGTCATGTTCAGTTTTTTTCACTGCTGCCTGCACTGAGCGAGCTTCACTACGAGTGTAGGAATTTAGCGGTTGGTGAGAAGAAGCTCGAAATAGGATTGGAGGCTGTGATCATAGCTAAATCTCGGTTAAGCTGCTTATCGGCCACGGCCTCGGTCCTCCCTCCACTCCTGGCCCGAGCTGCACCCCCAACCCCCGCCTTCGGATGTGGTTTCATCCCCGTCATCTATGCCAAGACTCGCCAATTGCGTCATCAGAGCAAACACTTGAATGCAGGATTCAATCTCACATCTTTGTCCTCTGCTGATGATCCTCTGTCTCCACTCGGGAAACCGGGCACTACGTACTCTATTCTGGCACCACCGACTTTGGCAACTCTGGTAAATTCATCAGCCTCCTCACGCCAAACGTATCAACATGCATGCATAAGCATAGGGGTCAATTTTCATTCAGCACCCGCCCCATACATACCTGCAGCAGCCGTGATTTATGGACATGTGTTACATGTCCGCGGCTTTGGCCATGCTCGTCCTGCTCTCGTTGTCCTTGTGCTATAGAGAGTCGGTCATTGCTGAGCTGCCCACATCTGGCCTGCAGTTCTACTTGGCGTTTCACCTGTCACGTGAACATGAGAGCCTTAGACGATGCAAATTAATAGCTCTGACTTCATCAGTCGTATCTCTCACTAAAATGTGTATTTCTCATCTTCTGAGCTATGTTTAGCACAGAAGTCGATGTTTATGCTATACTTTGCATAGTGATGCCATGGAATCTGTGTAAGTTCAGACGTCATGTGCAGCTTGGTTCTCATTTACATCGAGTAGATCATCTTAGGAATGAATTATTGTCTTTCCTTCCATGTCACTCGCACGCTTCACTCATTTCATGCCTTAGTTTCCTCTGGCACCACATATCATGTGTGCTTTTTCCCCTATTGCATGCAATATACCAATATGCATTAGGCTAGACCAATTAACGAAAATTTAGAAATTTTCCTCAGTGCATCTCAGGTTTGTTCCTTAATGCCAAAGATAATGTCAAATGGTGTTGGAAAGAGTTTTACTCTATAAGCTCAGTTTTATGACAATGTGTTCAGATTTGGAAGGCGAAGCTGAACACACTTTTTTTTCTTCAGTTTCATTTGAATGCAGTTTAGCACCTGGAAAGTAACAAAGCAGGTTTCATTTGAAATGTCGACCTAACATCCTTATACAACTGTGAAGGCAGCCCCCAAAACTGACAACTCTTCATCTCATTGGACTATACTGGACTCAGATGAAAGTCTTGCAACAAACATCGAGATTAAAAAAAAAATGGTCTAACGCAATTTATATCATACACGTACCGAGTGCGACGGAATATTTGCTTACCATTTTGATGCCACGCACAGCAACGCCAGATGTTCAACTTCATCAAGAACCATATTGCAACATGAAGAGGATCCACAGTGAGCTCGTATGTAGATTTACTTAACAACTACTACTGATTTAAGCATTATTTTCATCAAAGCCAGCATGCCTGTGACTGATCTGGGACCTAAAAGCACTCTAATTCTCAAAGCAGAGACTCCAAACTTTGTCAGTATGAACTTTCCAGTGTGATTTCCTCAAAAAATGTTGTCTAAAAAAAAAAAAAAAGAAAATGTCACTGCAAATGTGTCATTTGAGAGCTGCATAAACCTGGACGGTGATCAGAAGACAGCCCTTGTGCAGAGCAACTGCGTCAGTTCTCTAAAGTACCTTGATGCACAACTTGGCTGCTCAAAATAAACTGACAAATTTGTTACCAAAACCTGGTCGACAACTGCATCCAGCAATCAATTTCTGATCAATTCATGCTGAGGCCTCAAAAAAGCCCTGTGTGGACATGTGGGCACTTTGAATTGAGCAGCTAATTTGATCGCACCCTCCATTGAATACATATATATATATATATATCAGGGCGTTTCAATATTTTTTCACTCTTAAGAAATGGCAACAGGTCAACATCATTTCTGTTTCTTCAATTCTTATTTAAATGACACCCCCTAAACAGACTTGAAGACAACTGCCCAAATCCACACTTCCAAAAAAATACTGTTATAAAAGTGTCTCGGATTGAGCTGAAATTTCACTTGCCAATGCTAGACACTGCCTACTGTTAGCACCTAAAATTTCAGCTCAACAGCTGGTTAACAGTACTTTTTTTTAAGTGTGGATTTGAGCAGTTGGAGTCAAGTTTTATTCCATAACTCAAAAGGTGTTCAGATATCGAAGGCAAAGCTAAACAAACTTTGTTATGCCAATGACCCCACTTTAGCATCTGGAGAGTAACTAAGCAGGTTTAATTTGAAACGTCAAAGTAACATCCTTACTTAACTTTGAAGACAGACCCAAGAACTGATTAGTTCTACATTCCATTTGTCTTCCAATGAAGTGTTGCAACCCACCGAAGTACATACGAGACAGACAGACAGACATGCACGGTGCACATGCATGAGTCAGTCGTTGCCTACCAGGAAAGCGCATGAGACAAACAGGCCTAATTACAGGCCTACTCGACGCTGCATTTCCCAAAGCCAACTTTGCGTGTGCATCCTCCTCCTCCTCCGTGCTGCTAACGACGATCACGCAAAGTGACAGCTCACAACATCAGATCTAAGCAAGTGGGGGAGGTCAATTAAGACATAACGTTAGAGCAAAGCCTCCTTTTGTATCTAGCTAAGGCTAACTTTTAAGTGAGAAAGATAACATCGAGAAACACGTGGTCCGCACGATGTCTTCTGCAAAACGTTGCAGTTGTTCTTCGCTGAAATGAGAATTTGTTTACTTAACCGCAATTGCTGCGTTGGAGGGAGGGGGGGGGGGAGTTTTCCCCCCATTAATAAGGCGCGATTTTCCTTATCAAGATCTGGCGTCGACCCCGCAATGCGGCCATCAGACAGGTCAAGCGCGCCCGCCAACAGTTGCAGCAGGTTGTTGCACACCTTGTGCTGGTTTCGCAGCTTTTACACTTACAATATCATGTTGGAATAACGCTCAAACGATGATAAATCGAGGCTCCAACGCTTTATGAATCCGTAATTCGGTCCCAATCCTGGAGGATGCCAATGCTGGAATAGAAGACATCAGTCTGCTTCTTACGATGCACGGACGAGATCATTTCAGGACAATGGAGACCTTACATAAAAGTTTTATGCTGCAGTTACACAGTGAAGCCGCTCGTATAAGAGCCTCAAACCTGCCATCAAAAGTTCAAACGATCGACTGCCAGGAAAGAGGCAACGATTATGAAAATGGAAAGAATACCAATTGTGAATTGATTGACACTTTCCGAAAACGCCCTTTAATACAAAAAAAAGGCACTAACATGCAGGAGGCGGAAGGAAAATGAAAACCTTCGTACTCTGCTCCAGAGAGATGCTTTTTTGCTGTAAAGTACATTCACCGTATTTACGAGCCAATGGGGGGTAAATAAGCGTTAAGATGTATGGGGTGTTGTGGTCGCTGCTCCCGGTCAAATTGCACCCGACGTCTCTGCCCATTGATGCATTGACCTTCGCTGTTTTCTGATATAAGAAAGAAGAAAAAAAAAAAGTCCCCGACAAGAAAAGATCGCATGCATCTTTTAGTGTTTTCCGGTGGCTCCAGCAGATTATCGTGTGTACGGACTCGCACGTGTCCTCCTGGAGCCAGCGGTTGGTGCACGCAGGATGTTATTTGTCTGCACGCAAGTTGACACGGACTATATAAGGCTGGTCTTGAGCGAGGACAGCATCTCGACGCAGTTGATCAATTGTTGGTTGCATGTGCACGTGTGCAGAATTTTCACATGCAGCAAAATTCAGCAGCCCACGTGCGCTACACAGTTAAGACCATATGTTAGGTCATTCAATCTTTCATAACTTGGTGCTGCTCTGACCTGCAGGAGCGATCCAACACCGCCATCAGACTCTTCTTGACGTTGTTGATGCTGGAGAATCAGGGAGACAAGGCCCAAAATGGACACTAATATTTTGAGCTGATTTTTCTCCAACCTGCAAAAAGTTCTTTGATGTACTTTTGCTCCTGAATTTTCATCTCCAAAAGCGCCACTAGAATCTGACCACTAGGATTTTCTCATCCAGCTTTTCTGTACAGGAAGTTGGACCATTTATTTACCTGTGCAATTGGTCTCACAGCCAACAGACCAATTTTTTTTCTCCCAATGTGGTCAACTTTGTAAGTCCATAACTTTTGACTGGATGGGGCTGGAACAGTGGTTTGTCTCTCTATGGAATGGTAAGAGTCTCTTTGGAAACCTGACTGATACAGACTTTTGCTGCATTTCTTCTATGAGTGGATATGCATGGATATCAGCTCACTTTGTCAGTCCATAACTTTTGATTGGATTGGACTGGAACAATCTCTTCTCTATGGGATGGTAAGAGTCTTGGAAGCCTCACTGATCCAGACTTTTACTCCTGATCCAGACTGTTGCTCCAGGAAGACTCATGTCTACGGCTGCTGAAGTTGGACAGTGTTGGACGCCCCCTTCAGCAACCTTTGTCTGGATGGAGCTACCGAAGTGATTGACCCCTCCTTGGAAAGCTGAGAACGCCCAGATATGCACTTCTAATCTCGGACCACTCCACTTTTCACAACATTGACATTTTTCACAGCGTTAGGGCGCAGCGTGGACTATATTATATAACATATACAGCGTCATTAGCCGTGCGCAGGTGCGCTTAATCAGCTCCAAAGTGAGGCTAATAGGGCAGTTGAGTGGTCGCGACATCACCCGTAGCCTAAACAAAAAGTGCGCAGAACCGTTGTTGAGTCTGGCTCGTCTGCTGCTCCCATTGGCTTCAGCTCCTTCTTTATGACATGTCTAAGGCATAGGAAAGAGAAAGGCATGTGAAATGGACCTCCTGCATGCCGGGCAGTTCGCGAATTTTCGTGCCGCTAAAAATACAATGGCGATTAGAGCCGTTCGGGAGGAGGAGGAGGGGGGGGGGAGCTCAAAGGGTTAAGGCCAAATCAGCAGCTAGCATTAAAGAAAAGGGTTAATTTGGCCTCTTGACTGGTGCTCCTTCTCCTCCGCATGCAACGAGCAAAAGATCCAAGTGTTTGCTTTGTCTGCTTCACGTATGACGGAGACGACCTTGTTTTCGCCGTACTATACAGTACAGCGATCTCGTCAAAGAGCTGGAAAAATATTGCATGCAGACATGCCGGAATCTGCCATTTGCCGCTGCAGCGTGGCCAGTGCAGCCCCGGCGGCGGCGGCGGCGGCGGCGGCGGCCGCCGCCGCCGGATGGAAGTAGAAATAACTATTACTTTTGGAAAAAGACACGGATTACACGAAAGGAAACGAGCTGAGGGGATGTAATTAACCCGCCCGGACGCTGGCGGGAACATGGCAAAAAAATTGGCCAGGCTCTTTTTTTTCTGCCACTTTTTTTCTCTTTTTCTTGCGATTATCAATAACGCAAATAGATTTTCCACTGCACGACGAAGTTGCAGCGGCAGGTGAAGGTCTTGACATGCAGCAGCCGGCGGGCAACCCTTTTTTTTTAGATTGCCTCATTGCCATGGATGAGCGAAATGGAGTCCTCTTTTTTTGTCTCGCCGGACTTGTTCTTACAGCGCGTCTCAGCGGGGCCGAGGGTGGTGATGGTGGCGCTGATGACCACGAGTGTCCTTCGAGGGAGTCCCCATTTGCAAACGCTGCTGTTGCGACACTGACGACCCCCTCATTATGCCAATTAAGGAAAGTCTGCAAGGAGCACCTCCAACTCTGGCCTGTCTCTTATTTTTCAGCCAGAGGACGACTGCCAACAAAGTTGTAGGGACTCTTTTCATCTGTCTTCTACGAGGATTGTCCTTGGGAGCAGCGATGCCACTGCTGCAAGTGCATGGCCTTCAAGTACTCGGCCAGGAGCCACGGAGCTGTGCTGCAAGTCCATGGACTTCCTACGGAGCTCCTTGATGTAGGACGGAGAGAAACTCTCCCCACCAGCAAATAATTTTGCCATCATTCGCATATATGTGCGTAGGTAGTGAAGAAGAAAAAAACGATTACTGCGGCGTGCAACCACAAAATTTTGACTTTGCTAATTTGGACTGTACGTCTACTCTCTCCAATCTATTTGCTTATAGTAGGGCAGGTTATGGTTCTCGCTTGTTTCGCGGTACCGTATTTTCTCTGTAGTCTTTTTCTGGGCTATTAAAGCAAATTTGCTAATCATCAGCTTGGATCAGGCTGGGCGGGAGCGATAAAGATTTGCACGCTGTCGGCGAATTCTTTTTCTTCTTTTGCAGAAAAGGTTGAACAATTCGCGAGCTCACAATAACACTATACTGCAGAGGGAACGAGGAGGAGATGGAGCTGGTTGGGACTACAGACCCGGCAATCAGGGAGTCGTATAATTCGCCAAACGTCCCAAATTCGCAATGTTGGGCACACACGAGAGGATTTAGCGAAAAAGTTTGCCAACAGCTGCTCTCTCTCTCTCTCTCTCTCTCTTTCGAATGACAAAGGATTGCGCGTCCCCCTCTTCCACTCAAACCCAACCAGGATTTTCGAAATCTGAACGAGAGGAGGGGATATTAGGAAAAGGAAAGATCAACAAAGAGGGGTGATTCTACTACAGTATGAAGAGAGAGAGAAAAAAAAGGAGAGCTTAAAAAGATCACGCTTTGGTCGTTGTCCAAAGCTCCAACACACATGTGTACAGATCCAACCAAATGTGCTGAGCGGGCGTGGTTGTCACTGCTTGGAAAGTTTGGCTCCGAGTGCCCAGATGCATGTAAGCACCAGCTAACGACACAGACGTCATCGGTATGGACTGCGCGTACGTATTTAGCACTTTGCCCCAAGAATCTGATAAGAATTCCACTCCATTAGCGTGGAAGACATTTTATGAATCACCTTTACATCAGGGTTGCCACCTGCTTGGGGTGAGGAGAAGGCCCAAAAGGACAGTAGCAGGTTGGCATCTCAGCAGTATCTGCTACGCGCTCTTCTGGCAATTCAAGTAGACGTGTGTTTCCACGGTAGATGACGCTAACTTGCATCTGGAACAGGGATGTCTGCAGAGTCACAAGTGTTCAGATCTCAGTAGTATCTGCAATTGACAAGTGACTATGGTACTTGTGTTTACATGCGAGTCCAACAGATAATCAGCTAACCAGAAGCGTTAAGCATTTGGGCATCAGCTGCAGTTACCGAAGAACGCGTGAGTTATACTAAAGTATAAGTTTTTCTGCCAATGAAAAAAAAAAAAAAAAACAAGTGACCTTTCGTCACTAAATGTCTTGTCGAGAAAGCCAGTAGTTGTGCCATCACAATGGGAAATGTGATGTCTACAGATCTTGGTTCGACGGTGCAAGCCAAATTTGCAGCTTGTGACGTAAAAGTCGAGCGTTAAATCGTGCCTTTCATAGCTAATCATATCAAATCACACAAAATTAGCTAAGATAGAGCCAAAAAAAAAAACCCCTGTCAACCCTGCTTGACATCCGTTAGCACAGCCTTGGTGCTGGCTGCACACATACATAAGCTCCAGAAATGTGACGTGCTCGAGTCCGTCCACGTTGTTCAGCTCTGTCGGACATGGGGTTGAGCTTTTGCTTGCCAAACTCCGAATTTATTTATCTCTCGACGGAGCAGAGGAAGAGGAGACACTGGGGCAACCATGCAGCACACATCTGCCAATATTTTTGTCAAAACTTTTACTGCCTTCCTTCTCTTTTTGCCTGCATAACGAGCAGACTTGTTAGGGAGATAAGTGGGGCGGCAGGGGTAGAAGAAAGGGACGACGAAGGGGTTGTACTGCTTCGTACGCGTGCTTTGAGTGAAGCCGCAGAATGGGGCAAAAAAAAATTGCAAAAATATTTGGCCTAGTCGAGTATGCACGAGCTGCGAACAGTCGAAGTTTGATTTAATGCTTCTCTTTGGAGAGTCGGACTAACGAACTATTCATGTGTGCACACCTTTTTGCTCTCTGGCTGGCGCCACCAGAAGACAACTGGACGTTGCTGGGACTCGGAAGCACCCGACAACTGTTGCTGTGACACGCAGAGAAATCTAATTTTGACTGCGTCGCCCAAGTACTTGAGAATTCTTTTGTCTTGTTCGGGAGTCAAGAAATTTGGTCCAACTTGGACTCTCCTCGTGACTATTTTGGCGGGCTCAGCTCCAAATTGCTCTTCCTGTGTTGGCAGAAAAAAATATATAGTCCTACTTACACACTAATTCAAGTATCGTAAAAAAGAAGAGGGATTTTCTGGCCGGGCATCTTGACAGATTTCTCCCACTACCTTTTTTCTTATCTGTACGTGTCAGAATCCATAAAGTTTAAGAAAGGTTCTGACTGTCTCCACCCATAATACGAGCTCGGGCAGCCGCCGCCACCCACGCCAGAGCTCTTAGAAATCAAAGGGGAGTGGGGGAAAAAAAGGTCGGGGGGGGGGGGGGGGGAAACCCGCGCTGTCCATCGCCCCGGGTTTTTGCTGTACTTTGTTGTGTGCCAACCGCGCCCACATTCGCAAAAAAAGATGTGCACTTAATGCGTTTCTGGGTGGGGAGAGGAGAAATTATTATTATTACTCGCGAATCTTTTCAAACTCTCTCCTTTTCGGGTTTCTCTCCCTTAACTTTGTTGAAGAAGCAAAGAAAAAAGTGGAGCCAAATTGTTTAATAGAAGTCAGCATTTGGCCAAGTTTTTCAAGTCGGAGGGGACTTGATCCAGGCACAGGATGAACAGCACGCTGAAGCTTCCCCACCTGGTGGACACGCCAGGCAATGACGTCACCTCTGAGAGTAGGCACGACTCCGGATCGTATGGGTCAGTTCTGCAGTGTGCGCAGTACGTACGAGTGCTGGAAAGCCTTTCCCTGGCCTCGACCTCTACTGCCACTGCCACCACCGAGGCCCAGTGGCCTTGACTGCCTAGCGGGCTTGACCGGCCGCTTCTCTCCATATCTATATGTATCTGACGTTAGGTATGCACAACCTCATACACACATGGCCGACCAAACTGCCAACAGCGACCGCCGAAGCTCACGAGGCCATCGAACATGCAAGATATGCAAAAAGCAGCCTCAGGTCCGCAGACACAGGCAGGTAATACAACTATTTGATCTGCATGGACGAATATTACGCGCAAATGTAGCGGAGCCACCAGCACATTATGTAAAGCAGTCGAGTCTCCTCAGTGATTGCACACGTCGTGGGTGGGACTGAGATGGGTGCAGACGCATAGGGGGGGGGGGGTGAAAGAAGGGCGGATAATCTGTCTCTGGGGAGGGGGAGAGCAAGGCTTTACGGCGGCAAAAAATTTTCGCAAAAAAAATCGCAACATCTGTGGAGGAGGAGGAGCCGGAAAACGAGGCAAAAAAAGTATCTCCTGTGAGGTTATGTCTATATGTTTGCTGCTCCTACGCATTCTGGACTATGACAGTCGTTAGCGCAGATTTCGCGATTCTGTCGGCTATTGCGAATTGTGTCTGTTCCCGTAACCTTTAGACATGCGGACGTCCAAGAGCACGATCCTGAAGCTTGTCCTCCTCCCCCCCTCCTCCTCCACCTGCCAAATCATTAAATCAATTTGGGACGCTGGCAAAAAAAGTTTGCGAATTCACCAGTCCGCAAAAATTTTGCATCACCATGCACGCGAATTAACCTGCTCCCCCCCCCCTTCTCGTTTCTAGTTTGTGTTTCCCTATTTATCCATCTGTCAAGGCTGTCAGCGAAAATCGGTTTTTCCCTTCCTTTTCCCCTTTTCATGTGTCAGTCAGTTAGCATGTGTGCGTCGTCGTGGTCGTGGTCGTCGTCGTTGTGGCAGCAGCAGTCGCACTTGTGGTAGCTGTACCTGTGCACTTGGTGTACGACTCGGCCAGGCCATTTTTGTCTTTCCAGGTATCTTCACACAATCATTTTCTCCTGCATAGGTGATATTAATTACACTTTTGTCTGTCATGAGTGAGCAAAAATTTCTTCTTTCTTATGGATCATCAGAGAGATTTTTCTTCTTCTCTCTCTCTATAGGCAAACGTCGGTTACGACCCATAAACGTCGCTTGCGTTTTGCGACGATCAGACATTTTTGCAAGGCATTAGCATATGCTATACACGTTTACTGAATTGCCTGGCTGATGTGGGAATTGATAATTCATCGCCACAATGTTCCCCTCGTTACGAATTGCTTTCTCGTAAAGTCTGGCAAAAATTCGCACATCAGAGTGTCAACAGCTCGGCGGAAAATCATTCCTGCATCGAGGCATGAGAAAAAAAAACCGTACATTTTGCATTGTAGCAAATTAGGGGCGTACCCAAAGGATTCATTCCCTCGTTATGCTTGACATTATTATTGGCTTAGAGGTGGTTCCTCTTCTGTGATTGCAGAGAGCAGCCAGACTTCAGCTGGCAAAGTCCATCTGCAAACACAATGCAGGAGTTGCCCAAGTCCCAGCATTGGCCGGAAAACGCTCCTCACTGAATGAAATACCCATGTGACGACACTTCCAGGCCGAGTCCCAGTGTTTGGGGACACCGAGCAACTGCTTTGCATTTTATTTAGTCTGCACTGCTCCTACGTGCCAGAAACGACCGAGATAAGGGTACAAAAGGTGGTAACTTTGTGCTTTTAAAACAATATTCCGAAGTGGTGAATACATAGAAGAACAGTGGAAAAAGTCTGGCAACTCCCCTGAAAGTACGAATTGTTCCATAGTTTTAGATTCATCCCATTGGATGGAAATCTGCAGATGACTCTTTTCCCATTGTGATGGCACAACTACTGGCTTTCTCGACAAGACATTTAGTGACAAAAGGTCACTTGTTTTTTTTTTTTATTTCATTGGCAGAAAAACTTACACTTTAGTATAACTCACGCGTTCTTCGGTAACTGCAGCTGATGCCCGAATGCTTAACGCTTCTGGTTAACTGATCATCTGTTGGACTCGCATGTAAACACAAGTACCATAGTCACTTGTCAATTGCAGATGCTACTGAGATCTGAACTTGTGACTCTGCAGACATCACTGTTGCAGATGCAAATTAGCGTCATCTACCGTGGAAACACACGTCTACTGTGGTCGCACTCAAGCATGTGTAAAAAGACTCATGGAGCCAACGTGGTTCATCATGCGTACGTGATTAGTGCGCATACCGGTGTGAAGCTCCAAATTTCACATAGCCATGCGTGCTTACTTCACTGCCTTCCAGTGTGCACATGTGCTGGGTACACAGTGTGAGTGATTGAACAATGTCGGTGCACCGTAAGTGCGTACTAATTGTATACAAGCTCGTGTTACTGAAGAAGCGCTTTACACTCGATTTGGGGGTCTCTTTTTTTTTTTCGAGCTCGAGGGGCATTGACGGCTCCGGGGCGGGGTGGGGCCCGAGCGACATCACGCCCCGAGAGCTTTTAAATCAAAAATCTTGCGTATGCATTGGGCGTCTTCATAAAAATGTTGTTTTAAGATTGCACTTTTTTTGTTGCTACCAAGCCCGTTTCATCGTTGCCATAGCTGTCGTAGTTGGACCTGTCATCGTCGCTGCGCCTGTCTCCTCAGCTTCTTTTTTTGTCTCCAACACACATTCACTTTCCACATTTTTTGGCGGCTCCATCCACATAAATCCGAGTCCATGTGTAAAGTGACTTTACACACACTTTACCACCACTGTCTTTGACCACACTCCGGGAATAAAGAGGCGAGTAAATGAAAGCTCCTGTAAACTTCTATATACACACTAAAGTTTACGAACATGAAATATAGAGCGAGAGGTCAGGGAGTTGTCCAAATGCATGAGGCGGAGGGGGAGGTGGCGAGGAAGGAGGGCAAACTTGAACCAAGGGAAGGGTTAGGGAAGTTACCCCCTTTTGTACATTTTGACCGCATTGCATACACAAATGTGCAGATCTCCACCGAGTGGATTGGAAAGAAGAAAGAAAGAAAAGGAGGGGAGGCCATGAAGCAGGCAGTTAATGGCTCCAAATGCCAAATTGTGTAATGTCTGGCCTCTCTCAGAGAGAAAAAGATTCTCTTGCCTGTTGCAGTCTTTACGATCCCTTCGTGTCTGGAATAACGCGTCGCCCTCCGCCCCCTTCCCTCCAAAACTCTTTTCTTTCTTTATTCCGCGCTAAAAGAACTGACTTCTCCACCAGACAAGTCCGGGTGGGACGACCAGTCCCTCCGGGTGGGGGACACACTTGAGAGAGGCGTCCGGTTTGGGGGCGCTGGCGCTATCGATATCGATACTCACTCGGACGCGAAGCGGCGCGTCCGGCGCGTCCCCGCCCCTCCCTCCCTCCCCCTCCGTGTCTGGTGGAGTTTCCATCGTCGAAGGGAGGGAGGGGGAATTTGCAACAACACACAGACCCTCTCATCTGAGTCCCGCCCGACACAGAGAAACCCATTTGCCGATTTTTTATGACCGTCTGGGCAGCAAGAGCAGGGATTGCAAATCCGTTGGCTGAAGCTCTTGGCGGGGGCCAGGGGGGAAGAGGAGAGGGAGTGGAGCTCCTCTGTGGCCTCGCACGACTACAGCAGCGAGACGAAACGTCAAAAAGACGAGTTACACGCGCGCCCAGACACATATCTGCCAGAGCAAACAAGAGCTGCCAAAGCGTTGTCGTCTTGTAATAATCCCATCGACTTCTTCTCCGGGTCCACTGGCAAGAAAAAAAAAGCTGTCGAAAGATCTATCTGCTTTTGCTCGGCGTCACTCGCTGTCTTGACAGAACTCTAGCCAGAGGGCCTGGCTTTTTTTTTTTTTTTACTAATTTTTTGTTCCTTAACCACACTCACACACGAGTTAAATGACAGGAAAGTCAGTAGACATAATGATATCGCAGGGGCACGATTTCGCAATTGCATCACTGCCACTTATCGTGGAGGAGAAGGAAAAAAATTCGCAATTGCAGATGAGGGATGGGCACTTATTCTCTTCTCGTCTGTCTCTGGCTTGCAAATTATATTCGCATCCATTCCTTGACCATTTTCATCGAGGGGCAGAAGAATCCAGATGCTCCGCACGAAGCACAAGAAGAGGAAGAAGAAGAAGAAGAAGAAGAAGCTGAGTCCCTCCAACAAAGCTTGATCTTTTCTCCATAAATCAGACAAGGGAGAAGGAATGAGATTGGGAAAAGGGAGAGGCATAGCACACACACACACACACACACGCACACACACACACAGTCAAGAGGCCATTGCCCCTGCAAGTGGCCTGTCCCGTGGGATGACGGCACAGGCCAACGACGACGACGACGACGACGACGACGACCCCACACATGTTCTGTCCAGACGATATCGATGATGCAAAAGAAAAGAAGCCTGAAAAATGAAATCGCAAATATGTATTTTTATCAGCCCGAGGTATCGAATCAGCAAAGGTGCTGCCGTGTTTGTGGACAATAAATCTTCTTTTTTGCCTTGATTGATAGCAGTCGGCGTAGGTCCATTGAAGCGGCACATTTTGATAAATTAATCCGCGATCTCACTTTCCAAAGAATGCGTTGCCCCAGGCTTTGTAACGTATGCACTGGATTTTGCAAGTGTGTTCAGGCAAAAGTTGCGATTTCGCCGCACTCCAGAAGTAGAAACCATAGACGCACATGTTAACGCACCAGGAAGAGTAATGTAACACAAGGCTCCGATTGATTTGTCGACTAATGTAGCAGTTTTGCCCGTTCCACTTTATGCTGTGATGCGCTGGCGCTTGTTATATATGTCAGGGTTATTTTTTAGAAGCCATCAAAACAATACTCAGTCTTATAAGTATAGACTTGGGCCATCGATACAGTGCTGGACTCAAACATCTTCTCTATTTGCAAAGAGACTGCAGCTGCAGAGAATGACCCAAAAGACAATTGGGAACGCGTAAAAAAAGGGGGGGGGGTCGGAAAATTTTTGGGGCACATTGCGCTCTGCTTTTTTTCCATCTCTCTTCGCCCTATCTCATTCGGTCCACCTGGTGGCCATTACAAGGGCCAGCCCGGTGTTGGCGCGGGCGGGCGGGCGGCCGGTCGACACCGGGAGGCTTATGCGCAAAAAGAATGAGTCGGTTCGCCGAATACACTCTTATATATATATATATATATATATATTCGCACTAGTGCGAATTCGACGGGTGTAAGTCGTATTTTAGATATTAGGGGCTCGACTTCTCTCTGCCTTTCACTTGGTGGCGAGGATGTGCTGGGGGTTCTTTATCACCTCATCTCTCTATAACTGTCTAAACTCTCGAGGATTTCTGATTTACATATTACCCTTTCCCTCCCCCCCAAAAAAAAACCCCAAAGTATTTTTTTTTTTGCTCACACGACTTCCCCCTCCTACGTTTTCTTTGAGTCCTTTGTGCTGCTCGTACGTAGACGTTTTCGTGTTTTAATGGAATTCTCGCCAAAATAGACCTATCTCCTCTCTCCCCTCCTCCCCCAAGCAAATCCATTTAAAGTCAAAAACCGGTCAAGTGTTGGGGCTGCTGCTAAAGGCAGGCTGTTGGCAAAAAAAAAGTGTCTGGCTTCTTCCTCCCTTTTCTGCAAAAATTCCATTGCATTATCCCTCGCCCACTCTTTAGGTCCATACATAACAACATGCAGTGATGGAACATTGGAAAAGAGAGGAGGGAGAGGTTTTGCTCTCTGATTGTCAAAACCCTCTCAATTTTTTGCCAATCCACTTACAGCCGCGATACTTTTTATTGTCGCACGCGGTCATGGCTCTCAAGTACAAGGGGGACATCAGAGCTTGGTAACCACGATATTCGCTGATCAGACCTACTTGAGGTATGTGGCAAGGCTGACTTAATTAGCCGGGCCCGTCCAGAGCTGCCACCTCGTCAGTGACGTCTTGACAGATAGCAACAGGGGTGCAAGAACAACAACAACAACAACAGCAACAGCAGCAGCAGCGAAAAAAACTTTTCTTCTTCTTCTTTGTTTACCCCCGAACGTGCGTACGCATAAACTGCAGCCAAAGTTGCACCTGTTTTAGAGCGGCCAATACAACGTACACACTTATAAAGTTTGCTCGACACTTCCCCAGTAACGTTAAGTGTTGCAGTTTTTTTGTTCCGCGAACTTTTCGCTCTCAAACTGATGAAGAGCTTTTTTCTCCATTCTTCACCTCTGCGGGTGGTGGAGAGGGAGTTTAGATTTATGAAGATGAAATAGTCGAAACCACTCCAGTTCCCTCAACCCTTTTTTTGTGGGGCATCCGCCAGGATTTTACGACTTTTTCGAAATTAGCACTGACATTTGATGTCCACGTCCAGAAAGAGGCCATTGATAGAGAAGCCGTGGATGAAAATTGGACTCGGGCACGTCTCTACTTTGGGATCGCGGTTCAAGCTCATTGATTTTGGCGGGCTGGCACGACCTTGATCGGCCTTCGCCACTCAATCACAGCCACGTCATTTGCGTGGACGTCCTGCACTAATGAAGGCAAGTTGACGTTCATCAGCACGGCCGAGTGCATCGGGCACCACCTCAAAAGCATGTGGGCAGGCACGCCTTGATGTCTTTTTACCCCCATTTTTCTTCTTCTTCAATTTGACCGTGGCTGTGAAGGGCCTTCATCATCACGACACTTGAGAGTGGACTAAGAAATGCAATCCATTAGAAATTAGACGCCTGGAATTTCTTTTCTCAGGCCTGCGGAAGAAAATATAATCGTCACGGTCATTGGCTGGAGGGGTCAGTCTTGTATATGATAGGGGCCATTCAGAGCTCTGCCTTCCACCCAACCACTGCTGCCACCTACACCGTCCGTGCCTCCTCTGCTGGCCAACAACGTGCGTGTGCACTAGCCAAATTTCCCCCTCAGCATCTCCTGCGTGCAGAACAATGGCGCGGACTTGACCCGCACGCTCCACAAGTTGTCCCACCCCAGCGTGCGTGACGAATACACAAGTGAATCGGCCTCGTGGAAGTCGGAGTCAAGACTGTGGAAACGTCCCTATTAGGGACGTACGTACGAAGGTAACTGCGACCTACTGTACTACTGCTCTGCGGAGAGGAGATAACTGTCTCTCGCCTTCAAAGTGATGCGGCCTACACGCCTGCACTCGCTAGGGGGCCTGTCTAGCACGACTGTACGCACTACTTCTGCCCCTCCGAGTGCATGTGCATTGTCTAGGAAGAAGAGGAGAGGAGAAACTGTTTTGAAATTGCTCCCGCCAGGGGCACTTAAGAGTGAGAGGTACGCAAACACAGTGTGAGTCGAACAAGTGCACAGTTTAATTTTGCAGAGAGGATTGTTTTTTTTATCCCTCTCCAAGGACCAGCTGGGGGGGAGGGCGTTGACAAACTCACTGGGCTAATGTGATTCATCAGCTGTGCGCGTATGTGTGGTGCACACTGCATTGAGGCATTTGTCTGTGTGTTTTCTCCGCCAGGTAGATCAGCAGCAAGATACCTGTTTTTTTTTGGTCTGGCTCATTTTTTTTTTTCTTCGCCAAGACCAGTTTAAAAGTCTCCCTTAGCCTCCGCTTGACAGCGCCGAAGAGATTTGATAATATAAGCGCAACTGCTGTATAATGTATAGTATGTGGCACAGGCAACAACCTATGCTGTATAATGTATAGTATGTGGCACAGGCAACAACCTATGCTGTATAATGTATAGTATGAGGCACGGGCAACAACCTATGCTGTACAACACATAGTATGTGGCACAGGCAACAACCTATGCTGTATAATGTACAGTATGAGGCACAGGCAACAACCTATGCTGTACAACACATAGTATGAGGCACGGGCAACAACCTATGCTGTATAATGTATAGTATGAGGCACGGGCAACAACCTATGCTGTATAATGTATAGTATGAGGCACAGGCAACAACCTATGCTGTACAACACATAGTATGTGGCACGGGCAACAACCTATGCTGTACACATACTCAAGCATCGACGTACTCAGGGCGTCGACAACGCGCAAAAATGACACCACGCATGCTTTGTGCAGAGTAGCAATCACGACATTTGCCAATGATGCACTGAACGTTGGACGACGTACGTCATAGAAAAAGACAAGAGGTGCAGGGGCCACTTTTCCGTACCTTATCATCATTTCCGCATTATAGAGGCTAAAGCTCAAAGGCTAAAAGAACCCGGGGTGCATAAAAGGAGGGGGTTGACGGTGGTAATGGCCTTGGGCTCCAGGATGAGATAGATGCTGTAGAGGTGCACGATGCATGTGATCGGCTTCGGCCATCTCTGATACTCGGGCAGACAGACTCCATTCCGGCGCATGGTGGAGACCACGGGGAACAAACAAGGCTTGTCGAACCCGACCCCTTCGTACCGCAGGAGGGGGCTGAAGACGCGATATTCCTGATACCGAGCCATAAATATCGACTTTTCTGCTGAAGGAGAGATAAAACTTTAAGAATTGTGACTGGCTTCCACCAGTGTTGGAGCCCGCGTACCTCGTGTCAACGGTGACTACGGCCTTGATGACGATGTAGACGTTGTCGTCGTCGCCAGTCTGCGGCGTCCCGATTCGGGTGCAAAGCTGAAAAGCTCAGCGCCAAAGATGAATTACGACCGGCGCAGCCGCGCGCATGCGTCAACGTTCAAGCGCCAATATTTAAGGTTGCGCGATTGACGCACGCGCAACTTCAGTGCTGGCGAGCGTCGTTGTACTTGAAGGTAGAGCTGCTGTAGAACATATTGACCGTGTCCCCGTTAATGAGCCTGGTGTCCATCTTCTCGGCGCAAACCTACTGGAGGTTGAACCGCCCTCCAACTAGGTAGAGTATAATTATTTCTTCCACAAAAAAGCCAGGAAGAGACCTCTTTTACGCTTTCCTGGGCAGGTTTCTTTAGTTAATCCATCCGATAAAGAAGCCTCAGAGGCACCAGAAAATGAGAGATATAAAAAAGTCACTCACTTTTTTGTTAATGGCGATATTTTCCTTAAGGTTCTCTCTACCTTACAGCAGCATAAAAAAGTGGACAAAAAGGCTTGTACTTTGCGGACACAGACACTGTTGACTACCCGAGAAAAGAAAGTGAAGCCCAAAAAAGTCTTTGGACCTGGAAGAAAATACAGCTTGAAACTCAACCTGCACGAATCCCCATCACAGCATTTGTCTTAACTCTTTCATAGATGTATTTTACAAAGCTTCCATCAAAGTTTCCATCGTCCACCAGCCAGCATAGATTTAAAAGATAATATAACAGGCTTTATGAGAAGACATTTTAATCTCAACAAAGTGAAGAATCTGTCGATTTTCTTCAGTGCATACATACTTGCACGGCATCAGGAGAAAGTCACTGACTTTGGGTGTGTGATCAAGTCCACCCAACTCCTCGATGCCATGGACCTGGAAGCCGAGATCACTGTCGTCACTCTGACCCACGTGGTGCTGGCTATAGCGGAGATGGTGGCTGTTGTCGTCGAGGGTCGTGTCTTGGGCGGTGATCACGTCACCGTCATCGCAGCTTCACGAGTGGTCACCATGACTAGCGTCGCTGCTGTGATTGCGGCCGCTACCGTCGCGACCAAGGTCGTGGCTGTTGTGGTTAAGAAATTTCCAAACATGCGGTCACCACCGAAGTTTGCCTCTGGCCATGATTGCTGCTGTTTGCAATCATTGTTATAGGAGTCAACGTCAACTACCAAAGCGATGTCTGGCTGCTGCCAGAACAGCTGCATTCATCACTCTCGTAGTCATCATCTTCACGACGGACTCCACCGGCCTTGGGGTGGCCCCCAGGTGCTTTCCCCCGGCTGGGGCGGTCTCTTCTGACCGCTACCACCTCCCCAAGGACATGTCTTTCTTCCTTGGCTTGCTCATCTCTTTCTCCTTCATTCTTCCTATCAGTGGACATGTGAGAGATCCACTTATCATGCAGCTCATCCAAGTTTTTAATGTCGAACTTCTCGTCGCGTCGTCTCAAGTGGGAAAGTCCTGCGTGGGATCCACCACGAACGACGGATTCCTGATCAGCGCAGCTGGGGCCGCCGATGCCACCCGGTTCGGCCACGGCTCCGAGACCGGGCTCTCCGTGGACGAGATGGAAGTGACGATGGAGGAAAACGCGGCCGCGAGGATGGAGACGGAGGACAACCTCATACCCCAGCTTGAAAACTTACTCACTTGGAAATTATGTTTATGAGTGTGGGTACATCAATGATAAGCCCAGGCTCTGTACGCATGAATATCAGCGCAGTACCTTCTTCTGGGATTACCTCGTCAGTGACAAGAAGATTTATACTAACTACGACGTCTAGAGATTGTACGCACATTTATGGAGCAGTGGGGGAACCCAGCCTTGCCCGGGTGGTTCAGGATGAGAGGAACACTGTTCTAAGTGAGTCGACCAACAGTTAGGGTCAAAAGTAGCAGCAAAGGCTGTGCAGTAAGAGCATAACTGACTGGCCCTGGGAAGACATATATCTTTTTATAACTGTCCTTTTTCTTGTAACAGAAATGAGCTCGTGAGAATGCAACCACTGCTCTTCTCCACATGAATCTACTTTACTGATGAACATATGAGCTCCAGCTCTGTAGGCGCTCTTGTGACCCCCTCACTTCTGCATTAACATATTTTATCTTTTGTTAGGTGAAATATCTGCTGCTAGCAGTCAGCCAGGCCTTAATATGCGCCTTCAAGGTTCGCCCCTGCTACAACGCAATGGGAGAAACAACGCATTTCTCTTCTGGCTGGATGCAAACTTTTGACTTTAAGTGTATTTAAGCACCATAAGTTTGAGACTAGGTTGAAAATTGGTATTCTACGTGGACGTGCAAAACTTGTCACTGGATGTCATTTAAGGACTTTGTATTCACTAAGAGAAACAATGTGTCTCAGCTTCGCCCCACGGAATGTTAAGTTTTGTAATCGTAGCGCATCAGAATGTTAGGTTCAATATTTGAGATGGTCATGGTGAGTTAAATTCTAAATTTCCTATTAAAGTGTAATGAAATGGGAAAAATAGTGGTACAATCCTAGCCCAGAAGCCTTGTGAGTTTTCAAAGTTTATGTACTGGCCTTATGTAGTTCAACCCTTGACCTAACGAAAGAAATTGACCTAACGAACGCCAAGTGCACTCATTCCTCTTCCCTAATCTATAATAAACTTTGACCAAGCCCAACACACCTCGATACTGAGCGCTTGCAGATTTGCTCTGCGCTGCCGCATGCACGAGCCCGTGCGTCCGCAAGTTGTGCAAATTCCCCGTGCAAATCCGCAGCATTGGCAGCGTCGTGCTCTGTGCACTCTCGCCGAAGCCGCACAGGGAAATCAACAGAACACAGCAGCCAAGCAGCAGCCGCAAAAGAGAGAATCTGCAGGGGAAAGCAGACGACGCCGCTGCAGCCCTCCAGGATATCAGCACGAGCAGCTACGAGCTAGCAGCAACAACAGCCTACGAAGCTGAGGTGTGAGTAGTTGCAAAAGACGATGTATCAAAGAAAAGCCACTTAAGAAAGCGAAATTTGACCTCCTGCACGAGCTGTATAAGACACTATAAACAGGTCAGAATGTTCTCCACTCTGCGGGAGGCCCTTGCGGCTGCCAAGGGGCGGCTGGTGGAAGACGCCAGTGAGGACGAAGAGGAGGAAGAAGAAGATCAAGTCATGTTTGAGGAGGAAGAACCAATTGTGTGGGTGACGGAAGAGCAGGAGGAGTTGGAAGAGCATAAACTGGAACTTCAGGTAGGGAATTATGTGCACTTTTATCACCCATCAGCTAAGACGCTGTTGCAAAATGTTGCTACTGCTATGGTGATGACGTGATTCTGTCAGGCGTCTCTCCCGGGGCTGTACTCAGAGGACGGTGATCCCATTAAGGACCCTCTGGAGCAGATCGCCACGCAGCAGAGCGCCGCTGGGAACGAGGACGACGTCAAGAACTCCAATGGCGACGTCATCAAGTCCGGAGGGTCGACAGCTCAATCCAGCAACACCAATAACTACTGGGTACACAAACCGGCCATCATACCGCACTTCAAGCGAAGGAAGAAATCGCCACCTGCCAAGAAGCTCTCCACAAAGGCCATCAACCTGGACAGCTTGCTCGCCAGGATGGGCGACAAGTTCCAAGCAGAGACGAACAAGGGGCCTCAGCATTGGAGTAAATTTCGCCCCATCAGGCAACCAAGTTCCGACTGTTCGCCTCATACAGTGTGAGTGAAAAAAAAAGCGCTATCGCAATACAGAACGTTGGTATGCATGATAAACTTTGTACATCTTGTAACGTTGATGACGCACTTGACACAGCTAGAAACTGCCTCTTCTCATTGAACTGTATTGAACGTGTCCACTCTCATTTTTGACTCATATTGCTTGATCAGGCCCTGTGAGGACAGTGGAGGCCTCCAGAAGGACACAATTGAGATCTCGATCATCGAGGAGACGTCGCCGACGAGAAAACGCCCAGTCAGAAAATGTGTTGAAAAACAAAAGAGTAAGAGATAGCAATTGGCAGTCGTGCATCTCCCTCAACTATGCAAATAAAGACACGTGTATTTCTGCTAGCGTGTTTTGGGTGCGCACGTCCCACATTGCTGGTCACAGATTTTGGCAAAGTCATGACAATTTGCACTGGCAGCTTATGGAATGCTGCACATGCTCTGCCAAGGACCCTTACAGAACACATGCACCAACCATAGTACATGAGGCTGTCACCAGATGTCAGCACTGTAGCTTCGTCTGCTATCCATGTTTACTCTGCTCCATTACCCACCGGAAAGACGCCACAACGAATGTGATATGAGCCATGCATGTGCATTCTTATGAATTTGTGACCACAGAGTAAATAAGAGAACTAACACTGTCACAAGTTGGCCGCTTAGAACAAAAATTCAAGTTCACCTTCACTGAGATCCCTGAAGGTACAGATGGAAAGCTGCTCATGCCTTTCTGTTGTGTGTCTGAGGAAAGGAGAGATCGTTAGCACTCCCCTTGGCAAGGAAGGACGCACACAAGTCCGGCAGACATAGAGCACAGTCGTCGGCACATTTTTTTTTTACTTTTGCAATGTGAGTCATATCCTCGTGGAACTTTCAACTGTTTGAAGGACTTTCGAAGCTTAATCCCATTCAATATGACTTCTATTCCTGCCCTCAGATGACCGCAACAGCATTGTTCTTACTGATGGTTTCCGGTGAGACGTAAATAACCTCCTAACACCTAACTTTTAACCGAGTTCCAAACTGAGTTGATCGTATTCCGACCCTTCCAGCTGCTTACGTGAATGACCCGTGAAAACTTCATGACGACATTGGTCTCTTTCGTGGGATGAAGAAATTTTGAAAGTCAAACTTTTCAGAAATCAAAACACTAAAACGCCACCTATTGAGCTCAATAACAGGTCATATTTTTGGAGAAAGAAAAGCTATAGCTAAGTCGCAGAGTACATACCTCGCCCTGAAGGAGTTCTCTTGCTTTGAGTAGCGTGCAAGTTCTGAAGACCGCAATAAATACGTTGTAACGAAGAAAGCACAGTGCAGAAGGCAGCAGCATCATGTGTATGTATCTATAGTCGAAAAAAACACACCAGGAGAATGAACGAAAGAACCCAAGATATATAACAAACTTAGGCCTTCAGCTAGTTTTTCTCGTTGGGCTTTCTCATAGGCCTCTTCCCCGGACCACCAGGCTTGTGTCCGGCCTTGATGCACACGGGATGAACCTCTGTAAGACAAAAGAGAGAACCCATGAATTGAACGTCGTAAATGATCACTTTTGCACGTGATGCAACCACCGCATTTTATTAGTACACTTTATTCATCCGCATGAAACAGTTTGACTCACCATCTTTGGGAGCCTCCAGCGCTAATGCTTTTATGGTCTTGGTCCGCTCTTTGGGGGCTGGACTCATGTTCCCTTTGAAGTTACATTCACGGAGTCCTCGTCACCTGTGGAACAGAGAGTTGGAGTCATTTTTGATGCCAGAAATAGCCCGACTTCGTCTTCAAGATCAGCATGGACTGATACATAAGGAGTCAATGGGCAAAACCTTTCAGTTTTATAATGCAAAATTTCACGTAACTGGTCTCGGGGTTGTCAAACTTGTCCCTAACCTCATCAAAACTAGTTTCTGGCTAGGCAAAAGCCCTCTAGATGAACGACCTTGTTCTGGATAAAGTTGGACTTTAAATCTTCTAAGGATGCTACAGTGACCATCGTCTGAGCTCGCCTCAACTTCATTTTTTTTTCTCGCGCAGTTGGCGTCCAATCAAGTCTTGAATCTACAACTTCTATAAAGCGCCGCCATAGTTCAGACTGCTGTTGAACATCTTGGACAGGTTTTGCTTGTTTCTTGCTTTGATTACTTTGTTGTTTGCCTTCTACAGACACTTCCCGGGCACATGTTTGCCAGATTGTGGTCGTTCATCAGGATTGCTGGCCCGCAGTCTCAGTCAACTCAACGGTTCAAGTACGTGGTTGTCTACTGAGGAGTGGAAGGTCCAATGTTATTAACGTTGCTCACCACTACGTCCTCCGTCACCAGGTTCTGCAGCTTTGGACCAGGCTCAGGATCTTGGGAAGAAGAAGTGGTCTCGTGTCATGTAGTTCAAGCGAGCACGTACCAACCATACTTGTCCCCGTGCTTGATTTACAACATGTTTGTGGTCTTGTAACTCATGATCCTCCTGTCTGCCGTGTTGATGAGGAAACTCTTGCTCCGCCCGCCAAACTCGATACTTTTGATGGCGTTGGAATTGCTGCTTTCAAGTAGGCTGGAGCAGATCTTGATTTTGTCTTAGCGCACAAGTTTCTGTCGGTCAGACACTTCAGACGATCATCGGATGCCCATTTGGAGTGTCAGTCTGCACAAGAAGCAAGATTTCTTGTATGAGGAAGTGCGCATTCTGTTGAAGCAGCTGACTTACCTCGTCCTCCAAGGGCAAGGTCGTGTGCGCTCCATCGTTGAGGTGCGCGCTTCATGGGGAGATGAGCACTTACAACTCTCTTTGAAGGTGGATCTGGACCTTGAGCATGGCCGGAGAGAAGCAAAACCGTTGGTCACACACGCCGGACAACACGTCCTGGATGCTCAGGTTGTTGTTGGTGGACGTGCTCACCAACTTTCGGCCGGAGCGCGACCAGCTGAAGAAGTTGATGCTTGTGGAGTTGAAACCTGTGCTAACCACGTCCAACCTGAAGGGACAGATGAGGCGCCTGCACGAATTTGGCGATGCCCCTGGGGAGGAAGTCCCAGATGACAATCCTTCCGTCGTCGCAGCCATGCCGTCCCCAAGCGATTGAAGTTGCCGTCGTGGTGCAGTCCAGACTGCCGTCATTTTCCTTACCGCAGTTTTGACTCTGTAGAAGTGAGTTGTGAGCACCGGGGAACACCGACGTGTCTCACGCCCACATCCCTAGCCCCGCGTACTTACCGAGAAGCTCGATGTTCACGTTGCCTTCGAAGTGAGAGTTCAGACACCTGACGTCGTTTGGCCGTCGCCGTCTCCTCAGCCATGGTGCTGTCGACGGCTTCTTTGTACTAGTCCATGACAAGCGGCAGCGAACTCAATCAAGGGTGACAAAGGCGGGAAATTTGAATTCCACTTTTTGCCATTGTCGATACCAAGTTGATACACTTATTGGCATAATCACTATGGAGTTGTGCAATGTATAATTTACCACATATCAAAACATACAGTGCAGTATGATAAGCACACAGAACAGACATTTAAGAAATTACAGGCTCATGTGCGATTGATCTTTTATGTACGACGACGTTGACACAATAACAGAATATGGCGCTAATATGTGTTTATATTGAATGCGTACAAGTAGACAGACAAAATCCACGACTTCTCTTATCCGAGTGACTGATAACATCGGCTTTGCCTTGGTGGATACCCGGACAAGAGCTGCAGGAGGCTTTTTTTACTATTAATAGAGCCTTAGACAAATTACTTTTTGACTCTTACAAAGTAAACGCACTGGATAAGAATGAACATGGGGACTTTTTCTCAGTCAGATGGCAACTAATGAAAAATCTAAAAAACTCAGTGATGATTCCATAACTGAACAAAGTTCAGTTTACTTCGAATAGTACATAGGGTGGGTGTCAAATACAAGGTCCCATGGGAAAGTTAACTTGGAACTGTGACTTCTGGACACAAGGAGGTCAGCTGAGCTGACTAAACGAGGTTGCTACAGTATTGCGAGGGTGAGCCAGTGCCAAGAGTGTTTCTGCACCTTGGGCAAGGTCGCGTACAACTAGTTTTGGGATCTGAATGATTCTCAAATCCCACTGGACTTTTCCCAGATTATATTTGGTCCAAATTACAGTAAATAGTTCGATATTTGCCTATGACAGTCACATCGCATTGACCATTTGGAGGAAGTGTTACTTTGGAAATCAGTATGACCCTTTTGCCCTTCCTGCCAGACACTGATGTGACCCAAACAGGGATCCTCCCAAGGCCAAATCATGATACGCGACTTACTGTCAAAAGTGCCAAGTTGCACACTTTTGTAAGCCCAAAACGTTGATCCAACTGATCAAAAAAAGAAAAAGATTTCAGGGAAAAGGCGTGGGATAAACTTATCCGTATTTTTATCCTGATAATCGTACCCGGATCCCACCTCTACTGACTGCGCTCTAGTCTACATCAGAGAAAGGGCAAAAAACTCGGGGTTGAGACGAGCCGGGGTTCTGGGGGTTCGAGCCGAGCCGGGATTTTGTCCCCTCCTCAAGCCCATTTTCTATGTTCGGTAGTTTCGTTGTATAGTCAGGTCTGTTGGCCCGACTCGTCTCGACTCTTACACACGACAGCGCCAATGGCATTCTAGGACGAACTTTTCTATAATATTTGAAAAGTTGTCCAGGGACTCAAAAGAAACCCCACCCTCACTTGACGATACCAGCTAAATAAATGAGTTACTTTTCGTCGAACCACAAACGTTCGTTTTTGGATGAAAGGCAAAAAAAGTTGGCGATTTTTCCACATTTTTGAGGTCACTCATATCGTCAGTCGCAGGTCACGACCCCGCTCATTTTCCCATGACTTTTCTCCATAGCAGGTACCTCCGGACCTGGTGTTGAGGCTGCATGAGGTCGAGAGACCTCCTGGACTTGTTCCTCCGCTCGGCGTCCTTGTCTGGCCAACGACTTGCGAATGGTGAGCGCGCGAACCAGCTGCCGTCAGTCTTGTAGAAGGATCGTTGCGCTCTCTGGCCTTGCTTGACACTCTTGTGAAAGAGTAGGTACAATATCTGCGGGATGTGAGCGGGACCATGGTTGTATTTGTCCGGGGCTTCGCCAATGGCTCCACGGGACCTGCGGAGTGCAACCAATCATTTGGACTGTGGCGTTACCGGGTACGGCTGAATTCGGTGTGCAATTTTCCCATGTCCGACTTCGGCCAGATCTATTAGGAGTACAATGACCGTTTTTTAATGACAGGTAGGGTCAACTCTTAGCTTTAATTTGCCACCTTTGCCACCTTCCTCTGTACACAAACAAGCGAGAAACATGGCCTCAAACAAGTTGAGGGAAATCATCATCGCGCGGATTTTGGCTGGCGAGTCAAAAGCACCTACACCAACTTGGCCAACGTCAACAAGAACAATTGTTATTCAATGTTATTCATTTTGTTTTTTTAACTGGCGCGAATTATTCTACCAACATTCCTCCACATGGTTTATTATTGTCAACAAGCCATTCATGGACACCGTTCATAGATAGAATAGCATTGCATCTGTGAGCATGGTCTACATGTTGCCTGTCATAGACCTGGCCATGTTTGACCTGGGGAAGTGAAAATTGGCATCTATGCTCTCCATAAGCGTAGGAACATGCTCAGAAAATTTGAAAAGCCTAGGTCAACAGGTACGACTTCGGCACGTCCATCAAGGTGGGGGACAAAAAGTGCACACCGAATTCAGCCGCACTCGGTAACACGAAGGACGTGTGCAAGATTTGCACACTTGCAGTCAACAATGGTGAACGACCGAAAGTGACTTTCGCCAAAGTTGGTCGATGCCAAATATTCGGTCAGCGAATAGTCGGTTTCGACCGATTATCCACGTCCTATTGTCGAAGTGGCACAATTGCATTGGTCTCCCCGAATTGTGACACCTTTCATTGTGATCACTGTAATTAACCTTGACTGGGGAGACCAGTAGCATCGAGTACTGTCCTGTTGCAGACGATATCAGACGCATATCGTGGCGCTATACAGTGCTTGCCGTAAATAATGTCGCTTGGCACATATTGACATCATACGCTGACTGGGGATGTTTCTGAGATGAATTTCAACATGTCACTGATTATTCAGACACTACGACATAACTCTGAGTGGTTTAAATGTTGATTAAGACACTAGAACACTCAAAGTAACATGAGTTGACAAGAGCACCGTGCCGGTCTCGGCCGAATTTTGATGTTTTCACACTTAAAGTGCTCTAGTGTAACAATAAACATTCAGAACTTGACGAAACCGAAGGATCTCATGTCCGACACGGTTTATCACACATTCCACGACAAAATTCAATCTTTCAATAGTCTCACTAAGCGTATAACATCGATATGTTTGATTACTTACGGCAAGCACTGTATGTACCCGACTTACACATCTCACCTATAAAATAGCCCTTGTCCAAGAAGGATTCTTATAACTACGCATGATGCGTCGTCATTTGGTAATTTAACACACGATTTCCGAAATGTTTCTCCGTTTCAGGACACATTTTGTGGAATGGAAATTTGAGGAATGCCCTGCAAAAGTGAATTAGCAAAGTCACAATCTCATGCACGATGGAGAAATGGGACATACAGTGCTAAAATATGTCCCGCCAGAGAGAAAAAAAGATGGGGAAATATTGGGCAAATCGTGCGCCAACCGTGTTACGAGTCAACTCGGAGCAAAACTCATCATGCATCCATGAAAGTTTGCTCGTGACACCGGAAAATCTTGTAATTTTGGTCCCAGATTGCTTTTGCTCCATATAATCCCCAGGGGTCTTTCCAGTACGGTGGCACAAGCAGTCCACGGCCAACTTTCCTATGTCACGACTTATTTCATGCTGACTTTCAGTGCAATCCTCTGCATCAACGCACGCCAAATCAGCAAGAAACAGCTTCTCCCAACGAAAGTTCGGGCCGAAACCGAATATTCGGTCACAGCTCTGTCGTTGACTGGTCAAAAACAACAAAAGTATTGGTTCAGCTCCGACTTTTCCCAGTACAAATCAACGAATCAGGAGTCAAGTACAAGTTTTGACGCCACGATTTTCTTTTGCTTGGGAAATACGATTTCCCCCACTTTTTGGCGGGGGAATTCGAGATGAACTTGACTGCGCCAGGACCGGCTCGAGTCCCATCACGCGTAGTCGAGGGAAATCAAGTGCTCCCCAGGGCAATCGAGCTCATCGAGGACCAAAAAGTCTGCTTCTGCAGAGGAAATTTATAATTTGTCACGTCGATTCTTCTACTTTTAACAGTTATGCCCCAATCAATATTCTGTCTGCCAAGATCTGCAGGAGCGGGCAAAAAAGTGTCCGGGGCTATAAAGTGGTGCCCTTTTTTTGCCCCTGGCACTTTTTGGAAGAGAACAATCGGCTCGACAATGACACTTTTATTTCATGCCTTTCAGCTTTTTTTTCGACTCAACGAGTGTTACAGAGCACTCGAGGCCAACTTTTTTTCCCTTACTGTCACTTGTTATGATTATGTGGTTTGGGACATATGGAAACTCTATATTGGCGACTAGGTCACTTTATTGCCTGCTTGGCCACTTTATTGGCTGTTAAGCCACTTTATTGGCTCCTAGATCACTTTATTGGCCGCTGTAGTGCGTGCCAAAAGTTCATACTCGCTCAGTTTCAAAATAAGTGAGCCATTTGGAACCAAAGCTTCGATCATAGGCAGATTACGATAATACTGCCAGCTGTTTGGCTGATATGATCTCTTGTGTCTGCTATATGATCAAGAGGTTGCGCCGGATCAGAAGTGCTCGTGGCTGTAGAGTCAGGAGCTAATAAAGCTGTTGATTTATAGGCGAGATGAAAATCACACCTGCTGTGACGAGGATGCTTCGGTTATCATATGATGAAGACAAACCTGGTGTATGAAAATCATGTTGAGATCTCGCATGTCCTACTGCAGGGAGACCAAGATGGTCGATTAATACAGTACTGTGAAGTACGTCGTCTTAGCCTATCAAGCTATGATCAAACTTCAAGCAGTCAATTTTCGATGAAGTGAAATATGGTGATGCTTCACTTATTTATTATAACAGAAGGAGCATAAAGTCCTCATCAGCAAGAGGTTGGGTAGGGGCTTCGGGGAAATTCCGTGAGGGACCATTTACAGATTTCTACGTCCAATAATCTTTTAACGGGCTCTGGAAAGTTGGTCCATAAGTCGACTTGGCCAGATTTTGTCCGTACAGAATTACTCAAACGCTCAAAAAGGTTATTGCAGACGAATCAAGTGACCCAAGAAATGAAGTAAAGCAACTTTTACAAACAGCCGCATACATATTTTCTGGCCTTCGCGCCTCAATAAGCACATTAAAACTGTGTAAGATGCTTTCACCTCACCCTGTGTATGTTGTGAAATGAATACCCTGTGATCACAGGGTGAGGTGATGCTCTGCATTTCATTGTAGGTATTCCTAAGAGTTGTGCATCACATTATGATTTCTTACTTGTAGTGAAGGGCTATTTTTAAGATTCTACGCACATAACATGCTCTGGAATAACAACAACATTTCACTATCCATAGTAATTGTTGGCAAACACTCACACGTCTCCAAGTGAATCTTGAGGAAAAGTCCCAGCCTAAAATGAACAAAAAAGATGAACTGTAGCGTACAGAGGGTTTTACCGAGTTTTCCCCATTTTCCCCTGCTTCTTCTGAGTTTGCATAATTGGATTCTGGTGTTTTAATGTAATGTAAGTCGGATTAACTAAATTATGGATGACTAAATTGTCAGGTTAAAAAAATATAAATGCTGAGCAGGATCAACATGGATTCTGTGTCTGCAATGATTCATACCATGAAATAAGTTAAAGGAATAATTACGGGCCTAATCACGTCGACAATTATGACAAACTGGGCCTAGAGTGGAAAATCTTCCTTGATTACACCAAGGATCATGAGGAGCTCGAGAATCGTTCAGTAAAACGTGCTTTCTCCTCCAGTTTGAGATGCATTTTGCGTTTCATCTTCACCCGCTTTTTTTGAGTAATCAATATTTAGAGAACAAACCCTCAAAATCCTTGGAAATTCCCGTTTTTTAAATATAAGCCTAAAATGTCCATCCCCAAGTGAACGAAGCTGTCGTAAGTGAGTCTCCATTGAACTTTCCACAAATGTTCATGGGAAGGAATTGAACTTGAACTTCCCAAGTTTTCTTACCACTCCTGACAAAGTTGTGTGTGTGTGTCCAAGTGACGTGATGCTCAGTGATGTCAGCACTGCTTCAGTCTGTGTCACAGGTCCAACTTACCGTGAGATCCAGGAATATCAGTGGACTGAGAAGAAAAGCTGCTGACTGCAGAAGGACCAAAATTTTCACCATTCTGTTCGTTTTAGCCACGAGATGGAAAAATGGTAGCAGACATTGCAACAAAAAGTTGAAGCCGTCGATTGACGCCTGGAAGTTGGCCAACGACCCTCCAGATCACACACTCCACTGGTGCTCTGGAAATTGCACTCTTGGCAGTCATAGATATAGATGAGATGCACGCACAAGGGACACTCAGAGAGAAAGATAAATAGCAACTCTCTGGAGAGCACTAGTCAAACCTGGCATTAGCCTTTTGCAGAACGCGCGTGGGTTGGAGCTACAGGGTGACCAGGAAGGAGCTGGAGAACCTTCCCCACCGTCAGTCATCCTTCACTTGGACTCACCCAAAGGTAGCTGAGGCAAAATCATTGTTGCCAGGTGATTTTGCCACAAACCCTGTCAATGCTTTCCAAGGCAAGGTTTGCTAATCTCCTCACATCCAGTGCAGCTGTTCATCCATGAACGTGGTGTCATTTTTCGTAACTAGAAAGCTCTAGAATCAATGAACATCGTTGAAGACTTTTTGCCCACTGAGATTCAATGAATTCATTTCTGCAAAATGTGACTCATCAGCTATTATAAAAGTCGTCACATAGTAACAGTTGAGCATACGCGGGGGGTTCCACATCAAATTGTACACAGCAGAGATATTTTAGGTACCCACTGTACGGTTACGAGGCGGCTGGCTTGATTTTTGACTATTGTGATCTATGGTTAAAACATGTAAATAACAATTTTGGCATTCACTTGATCTCGTTTCTGTCTCGATTCCGGGAACAATTTGATGTGGAATCCCTTGTAGTACTGTATAAGTGAAGGACAATCCAAGAACAGTTGAGATCCGGTCAAAAACATCCTGCATTTACTTTTGAATCACGCTGTAACTATGGTCTGCCGTATGTGACATTTGAACCCAATGTAACGTAGGATAAACGTATCTTCTTAACCACTTTCGACTTTTCCTGGTAGAAAACAACAACTGAATTGGTCACACAGAAATCGCCTGTGATGACCTCAAGACAGCTCAGCCTATTCATATTTGATTATTTTAAAGTAAGCGTAGGCATATTTTTTAAGGATCAGCGCCCCATCTTTGTCACCAGTTGCAACGCATCCTTTGATTCAAGCGATCAGCGCAGTCAACATGGTGCTGATGACGACAAAACATCCACATCAGCCTGGAAAGTACACTTGGAAAGGTGCTTCACCATACGATATTCGCCAGTGCGCCTCATCTAGTGTGCCAGCCAACTGTAGCGAATAAACTCTATTTACTCTTGCTTAAAATGACGTAAATGAATCAATGGAACACTGGTATTTTTTATTTAATCATCTTAAAAAAGACGATTTTTTTGACTGGATGGCTTTTCCCATAGCTTTCATGACCAGGATGCGGACTGCTAAACTTAGGGTCCGGGCCGGAAATTTCTGTCTTTGTTCCATTGACTTCTCTCCACTTGTGACGCCAGAAAGTCCCCCGAGTCGAACCTGACGTGAAAGTGGTTGAACATTTTCAGGGCTTTCAGCACCGATATTCGAGTTCGGAGAAAAACGGTTTCTCACACACCCCTTGGGCTACCCCTCGTCATGCTGGATACCTATGATCTCTGATACCAAGCAACACATACCTGACACTATTTGTCTAAAAGATTAGTGATATGATCGATTAGACCCAGCGAGCCAAACTGGGGCTCGACTCGTAGACTCATGGCCCGCTGCTATCACTAACCTGGGGAGGGAGTGAAGAGTGTTCGAATCAGCCAGTTTCAAGAGTAAAAACAAAATGGATCCGATCCTGGTGCAAAGTGAGTGTGAAGTGCAAGATCAGCTTCGAGGGCGAGATCAGCTTCGAGTCGAGGCGAGACCAGCTTTGTGCTGAGCGCCAAGCACGTCTTGAGCTGTAATCGAGTCTGCTGGTGGGTGGGATTGCAGCGAGACTTACAATAAACCGAACAATGCCGGGTACCTCTGCTAGTAAATATTATAAAGTTGTACCATACTTTCACTAGTATGGTCCACCAAGATTCGCTATGAATCGATTCAAAGTATGAATTGGTTCAACTCAATTCTGCAAAGGCAAGAAAATTGCCGATTTGCGATTTGCAAAATGTCTGAATCGTAATTTGGTTGGTCTCACTTTGAGCATTCTAGCACCAAAATGGGCAGCCCTGACATTGAACCTCTGTACTGAACATTGGGCCTAAGTATCATATCTATGTGTTCCACATCGAAATTCCTCCACAAAATGTCCCGAGTGTATTGCATGAGGTCTGCATGCCTATATTGCTAAATTCTCTACCTCATGGTATTGCCCAACTAGCATTTGTGAATTCTGTCACTGAGCTGCTTGCACTTCTTGGTCATGATGTCTCCAGTGATGCTCGGTAGGAATGGGCAAATTTTTGAACATGTCTCAAGTGTCAAAAAAGCCGTGAACTCAAGCTGTTTGCAAACATTTTTGAAGATCAAGACCACCACTGTTCTACTGTACTGTTCCAATGTGAAATGTGATCATTCTTGCAATTGATCAGGAGTGCCGAACTGATTCTGTTTGCGGTGACCTGACAGCAAACATGAAGTGATCTGTGGCATGGACTCAGACAACTTTGATGTGGGCTGTGTCGGGCTTGGCTGGGAGGATGAGGGTTCTCTGGTGGTCAAGATCCCAAGGCCAATATGTGGAGTCGGCCTATGTGGCGGCCAAGTGGGCATTCCACCAAGTGGAGGTGTGCCAAAGCAAAGCCAAAATCAGGCTGGTGGTTGCCCAGTATGCGACTGGTACTGTGTGTCTCCTGCAGAAGGGCCCAGGAGAAGTCATCTACAGTGAAAAATGGATATCGTATTTCCAGGCTTGTACGCGATTGTGCAGAAAAATGCAATCAGATTGCTTCAGCCAATGTTGATCGACGATCCTCGAATCCGTACAAGTCTTTCTGTTTTATGTTTTATGCGTGTTCTATGTGTGATCTCGTTTAGACCAATACCAATGGGAGGAGGAGTGTTGCATCTTGACCAAAGTGGGCATGCCTGATTCTGGCGGCAGAAAATGTCAGGCCAGCTGCAGACTTCACCGTCATCGCTGTGGTTGCTGACAACTTGGGTGTGCAGGGCCTGCACAATGTTGACTGCGGTCCGGCCTAGACATGTCTGGAGGCCTTCCTTAAAAAGGCCTTCAATGAAGATGCATTTTTGTAGCACTGAACCCAAGGTGATTCAATAACCATCAATTGTAGGTCAATGAAAAACAATCATAGAATTTGCTTTTCAGTCAGTGGTTGCACTTGTCCAAAGGTCCTCCTCCGACAGTCAAGGCGGCTTTCCTCTCCCACTCATCCCAACGACCACGACCAAGTCCCTTTGTCCACCCCTGGACCTTGACACCTCGATGTCTGGGTTGATGAATGCAGTGCCCTGTGATGCCCTCGGGCTCCAGCAGCTGCGACATAGCTGAACTCTTTGTCGTCGTTCTTGATGACTTTCACGTCCCACACAGTCTTCGGGTATGGCCTCGGACTCCAGCACATTGGCAGCTGCATCGTAGTTGAGCTCTTTGTCGTCATGTGTGATGACTTCAACATCCTCCCGTGCACAGTCTTTAGGTATGGCCTCAGGCTCCAGCACATTGACAGCTGCACCAAAGTTGAGCTCTTCATTGCCTGTCATGACTTCACTGAGGTTGTTGACAACCTGAGTGTGCAGTGCCTGCGCAACATAAATTGGCACTTCTTGTGCTATGCCTTCTTGTGTGGCACCTCCTTCTCGTGCTACACCTCCTCGCGTCGCTGCTTCATGTGCTGTACCTTCCAGTACAGCACCCTCTCGTCCTGTAAAGCGATCAATCTACTGGGTTGGTTCTCTTCGGGCCCAGTAGTGTCAGGATCCCTTGACGATCAGGACCCCGGCATCCTTGACGTCAAGCTGTGGGAGGAGGATCACATTGACCTGGAGGCAGACGTTCAGGTTACTGAACTTCCCTCTAAGCATCGCAAGAGAAGGTCCCCACCCACAGTTGCTACCAAGTGGAAGCTGACACTGGCCAAGGAAAATGGCGCTGAACAAGATTGGGGTGGCTGCGCATTGTCTACGTAAGGTGCCGCTCAAGTCAAGAAGACACCTGGTGGCACAGCTAAAGTTTGCTCCGACACACATTTGTCGACTCTTGTGCCCAGTGGGACAGAGTACTTTGGTCTGACAAGACAAAGATAGAACTTTTTGGGCACAACACGACAAAGACAATCTGGCACAAAAAAAGGGAGGCATTCAAGCCCTGAAACACCATTCCCACTGTCAAGCATGGTGGTGGCAGCATGATGCTGTGGGGCTGTTTCGTGAGCTCTGGGACAGGCCGCCTCTTACACATCAAGGGCAAGATGAATGCCATCATGTACAAGGACATATTGGCCAACAACATCCATGTCTCAGCACGTCAGCTGCATTTGGGGCAAAGCTGGGTGTTTCAACATGACAACAACCCCAAGCACACAGTGAAGAGGGTCATCAAGATGTGGCTTGATATGAAGTGTATTCATGTCCTGGAGTAGCCCAGCCAATCTCCGGACCTGAACCCCATCAAGAACCTTTCTGAAAAGCCAGGTTCATGCACGTAGGCCTCAAAACATGACAGAACTGGAGGCCTATTGCAAGGAGGAAGGGGCCGGCATTCCGGGGGAAGTGTATGAGCGGCATGTGGTCAACTACCAGAGGAGACTCATGGAGGTGATAGAAAATAAGGGCCATACTATAGACTATTAGTTTTATGTTATAACAAAATTTTTTTTAGCCATTTTAAATACAAATTCATGCCTTTTGCAGCATCTGTGTCTTTTAAGTCAATTATGTCACACTTGCTGTTGCTGTATGCTGACTTTTGAACCAGCAGAACTGTGGGGGAAAAATTTGGGAGATTCATCCCTCAGGCATCCTTCAGGACTCGCGGGTGCTCAAACACCCTGAGCAGGGCCCATTTGAGGGCCTGGACCTTTGAGAAGTCATGATCGGCTTCCAAGCCGACATGATTTGCGTCGTTGGCCAAGTCATGGCGAAGCAGGAGACCAGGGCTTATGGCACTGCCATGGCCCTGTTCTCCCTGGTCAAGATGTGCCATTTCTTTTACAAGATCAGAGGGGCCTCTGATTGCGTAGAGGTGGGAAGTATCGTGGTCCTCTGCGGAGGATCTGACGGAGTCGTCGTGCATGGTAAGACACTGGTAGTTAGCTTGGTAGTTAGTAGTAGTCTGGTAGTTGAAAGCTCAACCAAAAAATTGAGCCGATTAGTCTTAATTGTTGCAGCCTATAAAAATGACCCCCCTATCCCCCAGGCATTTCAGAAATTGGCCGAGTTTGTCGGCCAGTTCCTGGACTCTGACTTGCTGGCATGAAATTTACTGGAATTTACTGTGAAACCTACTTGGTGAATTTGGTTTGGCCCACGATTCTTGTGAAGAGAAAAATCTCAGTCAGAATCTGTGTGCCATGTGAATAAAAAGTGATTTTCCTCAAGAGTTCCCCCTGGTGAAAGACCTAACTTAACCTAACCTGACAAACTTCTACCTGGTAACCCATGGAATGAATGTTGTGCAGCTGCTCAATTTACCCGTATTCCTCCCCTAAGCCATATTGCTGTCTTGGGGTCGCCTATCGCTATTTGCTCCTTCCTGTCGATCCACTGGATCATCGCTTGTTCCACTAACGTGATCCACTTGGCCCCCTCGCCATCTAACATTTCTCTTGGGATCTGGTCTTCGTCAATCTTGCTGATTCCTGTGATCTTACTATGTTCCACTCTTCATACTGGGGTTGGGATTGGGTCCCTGTAGTCTGCTTCGGCCGGATCGTAGTCCTCGAAGGTTACTTCCACTTCCTTGCTGTAGGCTTCGCCCTCGTTCTGGCATGTTGGCTCTTCGGTGGCCTGGGTTGTCTTCTCCGTTCTTCTTCAAGCCGCTCTGCCATCGCCCTCATTAGTAACCGTCGTAACATCTCCGTGAGGACCGCGGCTCCTACTTCTCTTAACAGTCTCTTCTGGTCGATGTTGGCTTTGGCCTGTCCATGGTCAGGTATCATTTCGGCCAAAGCCCCGATGGCGTCCCTTACGGCCATTACTGGTTTGCTTTCCGCAGGTCTCTTCTTCACGCCCAAAGCCCATCCTTCTACTGAAAAGAGGTTAGTCCCTGCCACCCAGTGGTTTTGCGTATGTATTGGGAATCCCAATCCCAATTTGGTGTATCCCTGGGATGCACCTATAATTGGTTTTGGCATTTTACAAAGGGTTAACGTAGCCAATATCACAATGTGTAGCTCAGGTGGTCACTGAATAAGTGTGTTCCACTGTATGACTGCATTTGACAGTTTTACCTAGATGAGGCAGTGCATGGGTTTTGAATATTGGTTCCTCTTTGCCTGAACACATCAATGTACCTGTCTTGCCCCCTCTGCTCGCATGGCCACTTAAACCACACACTGAGCAGAACAGCACCTTTCTGTTGCTTCTGACTAAAAGATAGAACCTTATGTTTAGCTTATTGTAGATATCTGCAATGTCGTCCTTTAGGTTTGTTTTTCTTGTCACAGATCCATCTGGACAGTCCATCTGCCCAGAGAAGTCGCTAGTGTGGATAGTCTGCCTGGACAATCTTGACAGTGATCTGGACTGACTCTGCCGATATGTATATTGTAAGCAACATATACAGTGGGGGCCAGAAGTAAGCGCACAGCAGCAGAAAAGACGGAAAAGTTGACTTTTTAGGGCATTTTTTAGGACTAAAATGGAACCATTTTAGATTAAGGGGGGGCTTCGCCCCCTTTCAATCCCCCGTCAGGGGTGCTGTCCCCTGGACCCCCGCTTGGGGGCAAGCCCCCCAACCCCCAGTTTTTCCCCCACAGTTTTGCTGGTTCAAAAGTCAGCGTACACCTCACATTTTGGCCCTGATCTGGTACCTGCCCGCAATGTACATTAGGGTGGCCAAAATTTTGTTATGATCTTGCTCAGTCATCAGTGTGTAGTCATGGACCCACAATTGTGTTGCATGTTTTTGGTTTTTCTGCATTCCCAAAGATGAACATGCTAGAGATTGCCAAAGTTTTGCAAAAATGGCTATGTAGTGGAGCACCCTGTAAAAGTCATTTTCGGATGGTGCTTTTGAACTGAAGGTCACCCTAAAATTGACTGAAAAGTATTTTTGCATTTCATAATCAAGTCACTAAAGTTGACCGTTTTCAACATATTGGAGGGTTTTGGTCACTACATAGCATTCCAGGGGCCAAAAGGGGTC
>JAAUXU010016278.1_pt1:0-12500 | contig 46499 bp, 47 predicted proteins | sample 7278151 | NCBI WGS metagenome assembly JAAUXU01 (sample SAMN14350113, study PRJNA611818) | marine sediment metagenome | isolation source: surface marine sediment (1.8m) | place: French Polynesia: Moorea | collected 2018-08
GCTGGAAGAATCGCGTATTCCTTTTGTGCCCCGATCAGCAACCGTCAGCTGAAACTGTTTTGCGCCGAGGTCAGAGTGTAACCGTGACCGAGGCTGCGAGGCCAAAGCGGAGAGGCGATTGAAGCAGAGAATCCATCGAAAGCTCTCACAACTCCACTCCAACTGCGACCAAAAGTTGTCGAGTCTAAAAGCTGTCTATGCTGTCCTCCGACAGCACTGAAAGAGCACCCCATAATTTACCGTAAATGCACTGATAGCCAGGCAGGCTCCATTAATTCGGCAGGTTCTAATAATCCGGCACCCTTGGATAAGGGTTGAAAATTGTCCAGCAGACCCGAGGATGAAATTCATGGTGGCTGCGGAAGTGGTGATCGCTGTGGCACCTTCATGGCCGCTTAGACCTGCTGCTGTGACTCGTTCAGCTTGCACGTGAAGTATTGTTCACAGCTTCTGCAGCTACTTTTCAGTTGAGAAATAACTGGCAGGCTGCAACAATCGAGCTGGCCCCAATGATCCTTGAGCAGGAGTTGAAGAGTAGTCAGGCTTGTCTATTCATTGGGGCATTCAAGGCACACCCACTGGAATCATTTTCTCCAGGAGCTTCTGCAGTGTAAAACCTTCAGCTATGAAGGTGTCTCCAAAAGTTTGGGACAATTGGTACAAGGAAGAACAATCCAGACTTGCTCTTATAGAGAGCTGATTTCCCGCCCATTTTGCAAATTGTTTGCAGCAGAAAAAGTTTCGCAAAACCAGGCATACTCACGTCCGGGAAGTCTTCGGGACTGGGGAGTATGAGTTCCATGCAGTTTGGCACGAGTCTGGGCGAGTTGCACAGGATGAACACGACGACCATGAAGACGGATGCGCGCGTGTACTTCGCGTCGCGCTTCTTCAGCTCCTTCTCGTTGGCCACCACGCGACGGATACCGGAAGTCTGCGGCTGCTCTTGGCCGCCGCCGGGTGCTGAAGCGGCGGCGGCCGCGGCGGCCGCCGCGGGCGGCCGGTTGTTTTGCGGCGGCCGAAATTGCTTCATGGCTCGGTAGATGCACACGTTGAGCCAGGTCATGACGGCCACCGGGACCAGCAAGTTGAATAGGATATTCATCCAGTTGGCGTAGATCTTCGGAAAAGAACTCGTGTTGAACGTGCGTGTCAAAAAAAGAGACACGTAACAGAATGTCAACAATGAGCCAATGATCCAATGTCAACACGAATTTTCTCTCAAAATGAAGGAGCTAAAAATGTCAAAATCTGCAAACCTTTGCGTTCCGGTGCTCATAGCACCGGTAGAGGCTACCTTAATCACTTCAGGTTGAAGAGGTTTGAAGGTCTATTTTCTGATATCCATATTGGGCAATTCCTGAGTAGCAATTTGTCCTTACTTTCACCTTGAAGTATCTTTCCGAGTACCCTTTCAAGTATCTGGCATTTCTGACAGGACAAATCCCATTGGTTCAGTTGCCTAAATCAAAAGAGTTGTTCAGGAAACAATGGGTGTTCGAACTTTATTAGAACCAGTCTGTCCGGGCTCGGGTCGGGCTGTGAAGCTGCAGGCTCGGGCCAGGACTACAAACTAAAATTGTCTTTTCTCCTCAGGCTGAAAAAGATACATGCACTTCACAAATTTCTATAGATTTCTATTGCAAGGTATCAAAAAGTTAGTTTCCTAAAAAAAATCCTGTATCCTTTACAGAAAGTCAGAAATTCTTGCAGTTTTCTTGAAGTATTCTCAGATACTTAAGGTGGTGAAACTACGGAGTCTCTCAAGAAGGGTTTGGTTGGCTTTTCTTTTTCATCAGATTCAACATTTTTGCCCGCAGGTGAGTGTGCAATGGCTCAAATGAGAACTGAGCATCGGACCAATTGTTCCGCACTCACAGATTCATGATCACCATGGCCCAAACTGTCACGATTCCATCAGCAAAAAACGAAAAAAAATTCACTACCTAAGCAGTACAGTGGCAAAGCTGATCATTCCGCCACCCTGGATGTCTCTGGCGCGCTCAGTGACGTCAGCAACGTGATCAAAGAGAGACCTTCATGCTCACCATCAGCATGCAGCTTGTCACACTGGAGGAAGAAGTCGTCCATTCTGCTGTGAGTAATGCTTTGCAGAGGCTTCCACGTTGTGGCTGGTGGAGCTCTTTGAGCACAACATTTAAACAAAAGCCAATATCCTATCATCTCTCTCGCTCTTGTGATGAAAGGCACACTGCTGCTCCTATGCAAAAAGCCAAAGCCAAAGCCTGGACCATAGCCAGGACTCATGAGCCAGTTGGCATAGATGCTGATCGCGGAAACTTACCACACCCTGTCCATTATTAGACTACAAGCACCCTTACTTAGGTTTGCTATTGCCTCTAGCTTTGAAAATGGCTGAGTTGGCTGAAAATGTACCAATTGTGTTTTTGTGACCAGACAAAATGTAACTGAAATCACTCAACTTTTGGAAAAGGGGGGCTGTAGCTGATGTTTCTTCATCTCACACCACTGACTGGGCACTGCTGGCCACCACTCACATCTTAAGTAAGATGCCGTGGAACTTCGGGCTGGCGGACTCGAGCCAGGCTCGGATCAACCCCTCATGGGGTGGGCAAGATCCCGAAAAATAAGAAGAAAAAGAAAGAAAGTCTGCGTTCGTTCTTACCGAGATGTAGTAGGGGTTATTCCTTATTTCGTTGAACGCCATGCTGGGGTACGACTCCTCCCAGCAGTTCTCTTTGGAGTTGTCCGGGCACTTCAACCTGACGGCGGTCTCCACGCGCATTTCGAAGAACCTCGGCATCCCGTAGACGGTGACGAAGACGAGGACGGGCGTGATGAACATCCACGCCTTGAGGTTGTGGCGCTGCTTGAAGAACGGGACGCACACGGAGAAGTAGCGCTCGAGCGTCAGCGCCACTGTCGAGTAGCAAGACCCGGCGAGTGCGATCTGGGTCATCGGCACCGCGTAAGGGAAGGCGTACACGACGACGTCAGCTGCAACGAACAAATCCTCAAAGGTCTGCTACTTTGGTTTGTCATGACACTCAGCCTTCAGGAGGGGGACGAGGTTCAATTTATGCTCTGAGATGAGCCTTGGCTGGACCGTCAAGGTCATAACTGACTGGTTCTATCTATATATTAAATGTTTTAACTTCACACAAATGTTGTTTTCCTCCGCTTTCGACCACAACTTCGGTCATAGGAGTCATTCATAGCTCGTGAGTAGAACCAGGCGGAGAAGAGGGAAGCAGTGATGTGTTAAATTTAGGCACTTCTTTAGATGATTTGTGAAAGTGACAAACAAATTGTACTTTTGGAATAAACATTGGCAAGAAAACTGGCTCTGAACTTGTCTCGTTGCCACAAGTTGCACTGACAAGAGACGCCTGTTTTGGGCCGTCTCTGGTCAAACTGGGTCGAGAAATCTGATCGATTGAAGAGTGACTTGGGTCAAATATTCGGTTTCTGCAGTTTCGCCAAAAGTTGATTCGAGTCAGGTCGTTTCTTGATGAGGATCGAACTAACATTGAACACGCGAGAAGTGAACATTGGAAAGTTCTTTAGTTCTAGACAGCTTAAGCAAAGCTACTAAAGGGTGGAACAGCAAAAATGTCCCTGAGTCTCTCAGTCTCTGGCCACACCTTGGTGATGGAGTCTCCTCAACTCGGCCCGAGAGTCAAATTGTTCGAGTCATTTTCTTCCTTCAACGCTTTGACTCTCGCTTTCAGAGACTCCATCACCCAAGATGTGGCCAGAGATTGAGAGACTCAGGGACATTTTTGCTGTCACACCCTTTAAAAACTGTGGGTCTTTTGAAATGCAAGGCCCAATCATGAACAGACTTGAAGTTCTGCTTTAAGTCGACTAAACTGCTGCATAAGGCTCAGTTGCAACTGGTCTCCCCAGCTGAGGTCAATACAGTGGTGCCCGCTTACAACTCGCAGTGTCCCTCTGCAGTGATGTCAATGTTGACCACATTGGCAAAAGTTGCCGAATATTCGGCTGACACCGAGTGTTCGGTGTCTGCCAAAGACTGGATATTTAGTCACCCCTGATTGTCCACCACTTTTAGTCTGAACTGATGTCCCCCCTGTCAAGTCTCAACCGGTGAATAGCTTGCTACACCAGTTAATTCTAAAAACGGTCAAGTCTATTCAGTTTGGAAACTGGTTGACCAATGTAGGGATCTTTGGAGCGGAGTCACTGCATAACTGATGGAAGACAGTCAATTTCATGCTTAACTACGTTTCCGATCGACCATTTAACTATTTAATGTGTCCTTGATCATAGAGAGACAGTCAGAACCCCCACTCTGTATGGACAGTGTGTCCTGAAGCTCCAGATGACCCCCTCTTCGTTGTCACAGCTCTCTGGCAGACGTTTTCTGTCATTGCGAGGAGCGATTTCGAGAGTCTGTATGGAAATGTTTGGCTACAGTAATGCTCAGTTCGCATGACCTTGATGGCAAATAACTTTCCTTAAGCTTCCTTCGATTGCTCCACTGCTTTCTCCTTTATTGCATCACCCAATTGGTGCGAACCAAATCGGTTTTTCTTAATACGTTTGTTTCCCACCTCTTTTTTCGCCCCAGAGAAGGAATTGAACTGCCCAGTGAGTATCATTGGGCTTTACTGCTTCTTCAGCAATACTTCACTCGTCTTCTGTGCAACTATTGGGGGCTCATCTTTTTCTGCGAAGCCGTCAAGAAGACATGACTGCAAACTCTAGGTTTTCAGGATTTACAAGAGGTGTTTTTCCGCACTACTCATGGAGACCAAGCAATCGACAATGGAAATTGGGTCATCTGTTCCAGGACGCACTGTATAGCGTGTCTGGCAGAGTCTCAAAGTTTCTAGACCATTTTGAAAAAAAAAAGGAAAAAAAGTCTTTAAGGAACCACCAGAACACAGAGAGAGAGAGGGAGGAAAAGAAGATGTCTGTTTTTTTTTTGCCACAAAGTTACAATGTTTTTTTGCTGACTTCAAGACAATATTTTGGTAGCTGAGATTAATGCGATATAGAGAGCCCCTCATAACAGTGGAACTGTCAGTATGTGCGTTGGTGCAATGAAACAATCGCTTCCTCCACCTCCGCTGCCCTCTGCAAAGCCAGATACCGTGTGAGTCACAAAAAAGGCATTCCATTCCCCGTCTTGCAGTCTGAGCCGATGCTGTCGAGATGGAACAAGAGGATCCCCTCTAATCTACTGAAACGAACCTTTTTCCCAGAGAGGAGATGAAGAGAACAAGGAGAAGTGGATGTGTTACACCCTGATTGAGCCCAAGTTGGACGAGGGCAGCGAAAAATAAAGCACAGGGTGACGGCGCGCAAATGACAGGGTTTTATTTCCCCCTCCACTGGTGTCAGTCGGCCACTTTTCGAGATGGGCGGTTGAAGAGTAGACATTATGGAGGAAGTGTAAAATGAAGATTAATTTTTCATCCATTTCGGCCTTTCCTACTCTTCTCTTCAATCTCTTGTCGGGTTGAACTTCAAAAATTCCAGGAAATGTCACCCCTGTGACTTTCCATGCTGGCACCACTGGCTGGGTCAGCACCAGATACTGTGCAAAGGTGCAGGGTGCCAGCCAGGTGCAGCGCTGATTGCTGCACTGCCAGTGACGCGACTCATGACACTGCTCGGACCTGACATTAGGGATTCGAATGTCAAATGCCAAAGAAGACTAACACATGAAGGGCAAACAATTTTCATGTACGCCAATTGCTCAAGAATGAAAACAATTTTTGAAAACTTAAGTTCATCTGACAATTCATCGAACTTTTTCGACTCCAGTCACTGTTTGAAGGCCTATTCCTAACAATGTGTGTATTCAAGCACTTTAATAAGATCTCAGGTGTAGAGAGGTTTTATCAGCAGACAAAGTGTGAGTTGTCAGCCAAAGGTGGAATAATCGCTCTATGCCTTCAACATTATCGACTGCTCAATGATCCTAAACTCGCACAAATGACCCAGGCATTAAAGGAAAAAAGGCTTTTGCGCACGCACCAACGGGTCAAGGGAGAAAGGGCTGCACTCGTTGGGGTCCCTGCACTAAAAAAGAAGGTAGAGGCGGGAGATGACGCTAGAGGTGGACTTGCTGCACCGCACGTGGATGACGATGAGAGCGATCGGCAACGCCACCAGACCCCACTTAGGTCAGACTTCAGTCAGGTTTGCTGGTGCGCTCGCTTCTAGTGCGTGATCCCAGCTCAGATGAAACTGATATCGTCACCCATCCGACCCCACCTCTAGCATCATCTCCCCCTTTTTAGTGCAGGGACCTTAATAGCGATCGAGTGCAGAAAGAACAAGGACTTGAAGGCCTTTTTCCCCCCTCTGCCCTCAAGAAGTAAACTAATATAACAAGTCAAGATCTGACCGCGTCCGACAGACGGAGATCGCTCGGTACTGACTTATGACCGAAGTTGAAATTAGCCCGAGATCTCCATAATTTGCGTCCTCACCCGGCACTGGAAAAGGTGAAGGCACTCGAACCCGCCTCCCCTTCCACACTGGAAAGTGTCTACGACTGCGCGATCGTCGAGTATCGGATCGAATATCGACGCCTCTGCGAAGGACAGAGTGGCGTGTCGAGTATCGACACTTTCTAAGGAGCGTCAACACGAGTACCGAGTGCCTTCCTTTCGAGTATCGTGACGAGTATCGATGATTCTTCTTCTCAGCGGTACTCGCTAAACGACACTTCTCTACCTTGTGAAACCTTCCAAAATTGAAGTGCAACTGCATACACCGAGTATCAGCCATACCATACTTTTTTCAATATCGCACACTCTTGTCACACACACCGAACGAGAAAGTTTCTATATAAATGGTCAATGCTGCTGCATCGAAAGCTGAGAGCTCAGGTTTTGATGAAAAGGAGAAGAAGGAAAAAACTGCTGGCCTCAAAAATTGTCTCTTTTGTCGAAAGTTCGTCCTCTCGAGGACATTTCAAGTACACTTGGGGCCTGAGCAAAGGCCCAAGAGCTGACCTCTCAATAAGGAGATTGTCCTAGACCGAAATGATGCTATTTAAGTTGAGAAGTTGTCCGAGAAATTTGACCTGGTCTTGACAGATCCCCCCTGGAGGGGGGAAAACATGGCGTTTTTTTCCTGCCTTTCACTTGTGACGTGCAAGCAAAAGAAAGTTGTGGACTTTCCCTTAGACACAAGTGACAGTCCTTAATGTCTGGCGCAATCTGTCACGAGCAGCGAATAATTTGCGCATGTATAACGTGGATAACGTAATTCAATCTGTTTAGCTTGAGGCCTACGCACCGCAGCGCATGCCTGATGTATTGCTGCTACCATATCTGAAGTCACGCGCGGCTGTGAAGCACCTCTCAGTGGTGATGATATCAAGTCTCAGGGCATTTTTCCATGATTTTGGCCTGCAGGCAGATAGATAGGAAGGGCTCGAGGGCCCTTTGAGGCCCCTCAACAGGCCTTATTGCAAAAGCGGAATTTGGATATTGAGATTGTGGCTGCATCCAGATTGTGCTCCCAATGATGCATGACAAGCTTAACAGGCATCTCGTCCTTTTGCACGCAAGACCCTTGTCACATGTGACATGACGACAAAGTCTAATCGTGTAATGAAAATGTTGGCATCACTAGGCAAGGGACAGCTTTCTCTGGCATTGTTGTCACCAAATACTTTCGAGCAATTGATGGAAATTGCTTAAATCGGGATTCCACTGTCAAGGCCTATGACAACAAATTTTTGGAGGGAAAATTTGGCAAGGAGAATAGGCTTTTGTGTATAAATAGACAGCACAAAGACGTCGCCTTCCTCCTTCAGTCATTGATTCCCACAGTCATTTTCCCCGAGATGATGGTATTTTACGCCACTTTGGTCCTAAGGCCCACTCAGGCCCCGTCGGCACTTGGCCCGAGATTGGCAAGTCCGAAAACTTGGGGCTTGTCTCATCACTACCTCTCACTTCACCTAAAAAAGCCTCCAAGCAAATATTTGCGTCAATTCCTGCACCCTCCTCATAACATTGGTTCGTACAAAAAGGGGATACTTTTGGTTAAGTCCAGTACGTCCCAAAGCTGCAAAGAACCGTTGAGAAGAACAAGTTCTGGAGAGCCAACGCTATCACACAGACCCTGACCATGCCTGCCAGAATTCATTGACGAGTATGCATGAACTCCCTAATCCAGGGACTGGCCTGGAGCTCCTTGTGTAGGTAAGCTGAGGGCCATTTTTGTCGTGTTCCCGGCGACGCTGGCCAAGTTGGCACAGGCGAGGGGTGTCCTTGTCCTCCTCTTCTTCCTTGTTCTCTTTCAATCGGATTTGCTGGTGCAGGGTGGAGTGGGAAATCGAGCGAGGTGTACAAAGCCCCCGACGTCGCCGTTGTTGTCGGCGCACATTCAGAGGGACATGTGCTGCTGGCCTGAGGTGTTGCTCACTCAGCCATTGGGGGAGGTGGGGGAGAGAAAAGCTTCTTTCTCTCTCTCTGGACCACTTTCCTTTGGAAACGTCACGTCCATTTAGTGCAGCAGAATGCAAACAAAAGCGTGAGTGCGTTGGACTCTCTTTATCCAGCGAGCAGCTACAGGGAGTAATTTTAAAGAAAAGGCCTCTATCAGGCCCTGGCAAATAGACATAGGATGCTTTGTGACTGACCTGAAAAGCCTAACTTGCCTCTTTTCATTGCGTGTTCGACGATCTGGCGCCTACAGGGTGCTGAGACATGGTGCTCGCGTCAACAGTGGGGCTGTGGCATGAGTGCACTACAGACAGGGTGGCTCCTGCTGGACAGACCAGCGCTGCCCTGGGGTCCACAGTGGCGAAGAAGAGGCCCAAGGAGACAGAGCCAACTCAGCCTGACTGCAGCATCACCGTCACCAAGGGGCACCTGAACATCTCCGACAGCTTCGGCCAAAAGTGTTGGTCCTTGCTCAACTTGTCGGACATGGTGACTGACAAGCACATGTGCCTGTGCCTCAAGTGCCTCAATGAGCAGGACAACCTCTGCTTACCTCTGACTCCTGAGATAAGACGACAGCTCCATGTTCTGGCCCATAATGAGAAGGTCATGAGCAGGGACAGGCATTTTTGTTGTGAATGCCTCATGCTATCGCTTCCGTGACTAGATTAACTCTGCAGAAATGTGCGAAATACGCCGCAAGTATGCAAAAAGACTTTAACTATGCATTAAGTGCGTTAGCTGTGGGGGTTTTAGGTCCCAATTCTCACACGTGTGCCCGTGCCCATCCCCCAGTGATGAGGGGTTCACTAGCACATGGCCGAGAGCCAGGAGTAGAAGCCAAGTTGACTTTAACCCCACGTTCGTCGGCGCGACCAGACGATTTGGCCTCCAAGGTGACGAACGAGACGTGCAGATCGTCCTGGGCTGACAGAGAGTCGAGGATCTCCAGAGGGCTCAGGCCCAGAGAGTTCCAACAGGGGCAAGAAGACGAATGACCTTGAAGGTCATCAGGACGAGCTCGAGCTGCACCGACTTCAAAGTCAGCCCCGTGTACGAGGCTGGCGCTGGAGAAGACCAAGACTGACTGGCAGCTCTCGGACCAAGAGCCAACTTTTCCATTTCTGACACTTGGCTCTGATTCTAAGTCATTAGTACCCGTTCACCAGGGAGAAAGCAGATGTAAACGACTTAAAATTGGCAATTTAGGCTCAAGGTTACCAATGTTTACTTCAGTTTGGCTGCAATATAGAAAGCTTTGAAATGTCAAAGCAGAAAACAAGTGTGATATTTATTGCTTTCTCTCTTGTTTGCACAGTTATTTATAGGTTGGCCCCTTTTTAGCTTCTCCGGGAATGCGTTCCTTCACCAGCACGTGAACATCAACAATGCGATATCGACATCAATGGAGAGCAGATTTCATTCATGCTGTGCGGTTGGTTGGACTATTCTTGGGTAAAAATACCTCTGCTCTCCATAGGAAACGAAAAAAAGAGAAAGAAAATAAGTCAACTGTCAGAGTGACAGAGGTGAATCAGTCTGTTTCCACCCATGAAGCAGTTGCCACTACTGACAGTCTGAAAAGTCTGGAAGTGAAGTTGTCAACCTCTGCTTTCTATGCGTTAAAAGTGCAAGCACTGAAAGTGTCCAGACTCGAACATATGAATACTTTCCTAGTGAAAAGAGGCAGACTTGCAAAGTCACTCTGCTAAGACTGCGCGATGTCCCGAATGAATCGATATCGCCCTATTCGACAGAGTATCACGGATGCGATTTGTTGGAACACAATGTTTGATGTTCGCTCAACATGATACTCATGTTCCAGTGTTTGATGTTGGGCCTCAAGGCCCTGTCCGTGGGCTATTGGTAGCTTCTGAAAAAACATCGCCCCAAATATCGCCACAGATTTTCAGCCATGGTGATATTCGATATGTTGTGCGTTCACCATGACGCAGTCGTTCTTTCTGCTGTGCGTGTACATGTCATCGCTCAACGTGGCCATGGGGAGCTAATTGAAGGCCACCCTGTAGTTGGTGTCTGGCCCGGAGTCCCTCACCCCACCCCGGCATAAGAGGATGCCGGCATAATTGACAGCCACCAACCTTCTGGGTCTTCTACCTCCCCATCCCAGTGCACACGTCTCTGGTGAAGCTGACGCTGCAAGAGTTCCCCTGGGAAGCACCGGTTTCCAGAGGTGCACACGTCTACAGCTGAGTTGAGGTTGCACCCCTGATGGCAGACGTGTCCTCCTCGTGTTATTTTACTACTCAAGTAAACTTCTCATTGCACGCGTAAGAAGATCCAGCAACATATTTGCTGGTGTTCGCATAAAAGTGCAGAGTAAGAGAGAAACAAAAAGCAGATGTAAGCACAAACACCACGGTGTGACAGGGTGGTCAAAAACATCAGTCTGGTGTTATTTTGCTACGTCGTGGGCTATTTTTTTTTGAACACACTGTCTGTTCAGGCGACTGTACCGCTTTCACCTTGGTAGTACGGCCACAGCTTGGGCAAGGAATAGCAGAGCATGGTGAGGAGGACGTAGACGAGGTCGTAGACGACGAGCGCCAACATGAGTTTGTGGAACATGGCGCTGAGGCGCTGCCTCAACAGGGTGGCAATGGCGTAGGCGTTGATGAACAGCCCGATGGTGCACAAGCACAGGCAGGTCGGGCCCTCTAAGTAGAACAACGCCATCTCCAAGAGGGCCATCTCCGGTCAGACCACCCAAGCAACCCCTCACTTCTCCAAGAATTGGTCAGAATCGGTCAAGATCGCCGCTTGTGGACGAGGATGGCAATTTTCCACATCACTTTGTGTCACGCCGGTTTGTCGAACCAGACTTGCGAGAGCCGTTTCGTCCTCTCTGAGCAGGACTCTCCTCCTCTGTCTCACTCTCTGTGTCCGCGTCTCTCTCTTTGCGGTCTCCAGCGTCCCAACGGCGAACGCGGCCCGAATTGCCGTTTCCTGGCCAGAGCCGCTCTCGAGCAGCGTGGGGTGCGAGTCCGGGATGGAGGAGGACGAGTCCTGGCCGACGACGGAGCAGCTGAAGCACGTACGGGTACCTTGTCATCGTGTGAGTACAAAAAGTGGACGGTTGAGTCGTTCTGGGCCAGTCTCAATTTACTTGTGGCACGTATTGCACTCCTCATCTCGCCGGGTCCTTTCATGTTGCGACCCCATCGGACGATTTTTCACTCACACTACTGTACGTGCAGCAGACGGAGTCTTATAAATCTTACTGTATCTTTCTCTTAGGATCTTCCTCACAAATCTCATATGATTTCTCTGAGATATTTGACGTGAGGACGGGTCTGAGATGTGTACACGCACCACGTAATCTTTTTGGGACAGATCTTTTTCAGCCAGCGCCCTCACGGGGAAAGACGGGGAGGCTTTGGCGGAGGCTTTCTCCGTCTCCTCCTCCTCGTCCGTCCACTCCTGCTTGGCCGCCGAGCAGAGACGCAAGTTGGACGAGACGAAACTTTGGCGCCAGATTCACTGTGTGGGCGACATTTTTTGTTTCCAAATCTGTGGTGGAAGAAGAGCTAAAAAAGCGAAGAAAATTTATACAAAACTTTCTGGGCCCCAAAGAGACACACAGGGGTAATAAAGGTACTTAGCGTAACGTTGACGGATGGAGAAATAAACTTTCGTAAGCCCCAAGAAAAATGCGACTTGGATGCGCACTTTTATTGTTCACAGCAGTCTCCATGGCCAAACTAAGTTGACAGCCCAGAGGAATTAAGATCCCACCGAAGAAGCGGACATAAAAAGTGGTCAGGAGACAAGGAGTTGGCAGCTGGGATCACGCGGGCGTCCGAGGACATCGTGCTCTGCTGCATCTGCTCCTGGGACGCGGGTGGCTGCACCCTGGTGTCTAACGCGAAGACCATCTTGTTTCTTCGACTAGATAAGAGTATATTTTCGTTAAAATTTATAGCTTTAAAAAGGGGAGTATCGCAGTCACTCATTCCTCCACTCTGACGGTAGTATCAATACACTTTGATAGTACGTAGTGGCCTCGACGAGACGATTATTCTACAAATGCAATGTATAAGGTTGCTGAGGCTAATAATA
>JAAUXU010016278.1_pt1:17500-46499 | contig 46499 bp, 47 predicted proteins | sample 7278151 | NCBI WGS metagenome assembly JAAUXU01 (sample SAMN14350113, study PRJNA611818) | marine sediment metagenome | isolation source: surface marine sediment (1.8m) | place: French Polynesia: Moorea | collected 2018-08
ACTGTCGGACCCATCGGCTGCAAAACCGGCAGTAGCTGCGGCCATGGAAGTGGGCGGCGGAGGAGGGAGCGGTTGCTGTTGCGCCCCCTTGGCGATCTCGCTCACCATGTTGGCGGGAACTTTTAACTTGGCGACGACCTTCTTCTCTAAGGCCGCACCCAACCCCGTTTGAGTGTCGATCGTCTTCTGACTGACCTTGGAAATGGTGAGCTTTGGACGACCCTCAATCTTGAGCGAGGCGTCCTTCTCGTCTTTGATGAGCTTGACCATTGCCTGCGGCTGTTTTTCGGGCATCTGCGTCGGCGGCGAGGATGAAGAGGCAGCTGCCGGCTCCTTGGTCTTTGCCTGGTTAAACACGGGCGAGTTCGACCTGGAACTCCCGCGCGAGAGCGACGAGACCGGGGAGGAGGATCTGGACTGGTCGCTCTGTTCGCGCGAGTTGCCCTGACTCGCTCTCACGTTGGCATCAGTCAGATAGCGCTGGTCCAGCTTCGAGTGGCACGTATGCAATCGCAGAGCCTCTTTCGTGGAGAAACTCTGCTTGCATTCCTTGAGGCAGCGCAGTGAGTCCTTGTGCGCCTTTAACTTTTTGCTACTGCCACTACTGTGCTGCTTCTTATGCACCTCCACAGAGTAAGAATTTGGGCTCTTCTTGACTGGTCGCTTAGATTCACTAACACTGCTACTATTGTTCATAATGAGTGAGGGACTGAGGCGTAGCCCATTGGTCGATTCCTTGGCAGAACCTAGCAGAGTCTTCAAGTCCTTAGACTCCACCCGCTGGGAGGTGCCCGTGGACAGCTTGGTGATGGTGACGGAGCCCACAGAATTCGAACGCTCTACGTTGGACGCTTTGTCCTTAGGTCTCACTGGCGAGATGGTCACCTTGCTGTCCTTTTGCGGCGAGAGCAGCTTCACCGCATTCTCCAGGCTTAGACCAGACGGAGAGGAGTTACTCGGAACACTCGTCTTCTCGCCATCCTCTTTACTGCGTTCAGGAGTGGCACTGACGGATCCGTCGTCTCCCTTGGCCTTCTTCACGCTGGGCTCCTCTGCGCAACCGTCTGCGCCGGCAGAAAGTGGCGTTGCCTCACGTTTAACACCTCCCGTCGCCACCTCGCAATCTTCCTTCTTCTTAATGTCAAAAAGCTTAACGCTGCACGCTTTGACGCCACTGTTGTCAACCTCATCGGCAACGGCCGTCACCTTGCTTTCACGGATATCGCTGCTGGCGTCTTTTTTAGCTGCTGCAGCCTCTTCGCCCCCTTTGAGAAAGTTCTCGTACACATTACTGAATCCGTTGGCGCTAGCGTTAGGACGAGCTTCTGCTGTAACTTTCTGATGAGGCTGCTTGGTACTATCGTCGTTCGACGAGGAAAAGACTCCTTTTGCCTCGCGTTCAGCTGAAAAGGAACGCAAATGACGTATACTACATGTATGTACCTACGGTTAGGTACGCATGCACGATCACTCTATGAAGGTGTTGTTAAGTACGCCTCTTTAGTGCATGCGCAAGCCACGTGTACTATGGTGACGGTACGTACTATACGACTCCTAACGGGCTGCAGGTAATGCACTCGCTCGCTCGCTCGCTCCGTATTACTGCGACATCATCGACCGTAAGCAATGAAATTGACCAACGTGCGTCCTACCTTTGGTGTCCGGCTTTTCCACCGGCAGCACGAAGTCCTTCTTCTGCTCTTCCGAGCGCTCTTCCATAGGTTTCTTGATAGACGCACTCGACTCCTTTGTTCCTTCTCCAACCTTATCTCTCGTCCGATCACCTTCGGGCGATTCTCCGTCGGCGCGGACTCCGTGGGCCGCCGGTAGCGCTTCTGACCCGGACTCTTCGGCCGGAGGAGGCCGGGGCAACTTGTCGACGGAAGACTCCATCAAGACTGCGGAGAAGCACTATGAGGCCGTGGGGGCGGCGACCAAGCTCTGCTCCTGGGCATGCCAAACCACCTGCAGGAATCAATCGTCAAAACCATCGCACTTCACTTCCATATCCCATCCCCTGGCCTTGGTGTTTTCTCTCTCGCTCGCCCGACCCTTACGACTCTCGACCTCTCTCTCCCCCCTCCCTCCTCCTTCTCTGGGCCGGGCAGATCAGGCAGAGACGTCGGCCGCCGGGGGGGCGTCCGATATAAAAACACTCGATTCCAACCCTCCGGGAGCCTCCCAGACCCTAAGTGAGGCTCCGGCGTCCCGGACGATATCCCGGGGTTCGCCCCCGGGGGCCCTTGATAACTCGTATCTGCCAGGTCCGCCCGCGGCTGCGTCGCCGAACCGTCCCAGAAGCCCGACCCGGCCCGCCAGCCTCTCACTCGGCGGTCGCCGCCGAAAACAAGAGTGGACCAGGACGATCTCTTGTCCCGGTGCCGGACGAACCCGGGTAGGGGTCCGGGTCGGACCCCACCCGGAGGGTACCTGGGACCCTTACGCGTCCTCCGACTGCAGCACCACTCACCTGGGGCTCCTGGATCGCCGTCAATCGAATTTCTTCCTCACGTCGTCGGGCTGACCCCATTCTCTGCCATTACGGAAATAGCAGTAGACTGCTCCGACTCCTCCTTGTTGATCGCCTCCTCTCTCTTCTTCTCTGCGCTGGATCAATAGGCCGACCCCGTCCTGGCCGCCACGGCCGACCTGGGCGGGAGCGGGAAGAGAATTAAGCGTCGGAGCGTCCTACTCCCGTCAGCCCGTGAGTCTCGTCTGCTTGGCAGTTGGCAGGCAGGGTGCAGGCGGAGGCGCGGGCGCGGGTGCAGGCGCAGGCGCGGGAGCAGGGGAAGGCGCAGGCGAAGGCGAGGGCGAAGGCGAGGGCGAGGGCGGTGGAGGCCATTTGGCAGGCGGTGGAGAAAGAGAAGTAGTAGTAGCAGCAGCAGTAGCAGCAGCAGGGAAGGAGTGTCCATGACTTTGGCGGCGGCGGCGGCGGCGATGGCGGCGGCGGCGATGGCGTCGGAGGTGATGGCGATGGCAAAGGCGGCGGGACGCGGACCGTGCACGCGCTCGCGCAGGCCAGCGGGCACGGGCCAGTGCACCCGAACACGCAGAGCGGCTACATCGGACACAGAGAGGAGAGAGAAGAGAAGAGATATCGAGCACGCGCACGCCGCAGCCGCCGTCACTGCCGCCGTCGCCGACGACGACACCGACGCCGCCACAAAAGATGACAGCCAGAAACTGGCGGCGAATGATCAAACCGCCCATCCCGACCCGGGGGCCTTCCTCCCCCGCCCCCGGCGTCGACCCGTCCGTCTCCCCGTCCATCGTGCGAAAGCTCTGCTTTCTCAGACGTCGCCGGGGTTCGGCCTTGAGATGACTCTGGCTTTCAGTCTCGAGCGACGTCGGCCATGTCACAGTTTGCAAGTCGTCCTTTTCGCGAACCGTGACGGAGTCCGGGCGAATGGAGCCGGATGGACCCGCACGGTGTCGATGTAAGTCTGTCGCTCCCCCCAACCACCCCCTGCACGTGCTGCACACGCGCATAGCATTTCGTGTTGCACGTGTACAGACCCGTGGTCGACGACGTGCAAGTGGAGGACTCTTGCACGATGACGTCCGCCTGGTCGTACATGTGGTGCAGTTCGCAGGGACGTATGATTCGTTCGCCCGCACGTTCGCGTAGGTAGCCGCAAGCAGCATCTACTCTACGCTTCTACTCTTCGCCGCCCCTCAGGTTGGCAGGTGGCGAGGAAGGGTCTGGATGAGTAGGAGCAGAAGAAGCGGTCCCTTTCCTTTCTCCTGGCCCGCGCCTTCGGACCAGCCGGCGACAGGGAACGCGCGGTCCGCATCACTTTCGGCAGGGGCTTGCTCGAGTCTCACTCGGCTTTGCTGTGCCCGTCTCAGCTGAGGGAGACGATTGACGACGGGGGAACGACCGTCGTCTTTCCACAGTCGGCCACGGCGGCGGCGGCGCCGTTGGAGGCGCCGTTGGCGGCGGTGAGAGCGGAAAGAGCGGTGAAGGCAAAGGCGGCGGAAGGCGAAAAAGGGGGAAGAAGAGATAGATGTCTCATTCTCAAAGAAAGGCAGACAAGTCGATGATGATGTCGTTGCCGAAGGTGGCGGCGAGAGCGGAGCAACAGATAGAAGTCTGTTCGTTCCACATGCAAGACCTCGAAGGGGGAGGGGAGCTTTGTCGAGCTCCATGGCGTGATGCACAGTTTCTCCTCTGGGTCGTTCGTGTGCAACCGGCATCCATAGTACATAAGGTCTCTCTTCCCTCCGACGTACGTGCTGTACGTATCCAGTTAGTCGGCGGTAGTCAAAAGACCTTGGATACGGGGGAGGGGAAAAGAGGAGGAGTAGGACGACGACGACGACGGCGACGACGGCGACGACGGCGACGACGACGACGACGACGACGGCGACGACGACGAAGAGGGCGACGACGGCGACGACGAGGTGGAGGCCCGGCAATCGACCGGCCTGACTGAGCGAGGTGAAAAAGAGCTGTCGCTTCGCTTCGCTCGCGCACAAGCGGTTACAAGAGAGGAGAAGGGACAGGAAGAGGAGGCGGAGGAAGCAGGAGGAGGAGGGTGTGTGCAGCTTGCGTGCGAAGATGATGTGCTCGCAGATGCCTTCATAAGCCTTGTGCGTACTACTGCAAAGCAGAGCTCAATGAAAGCTTCATGTTCTTGTCGCATGGAGGGAGGGAGGGCATCTTGCGGTCGTCGCCGAAGGTTTTTAGACTCCAGGGAGGTGGAGGAGGCGTCATGGCTGCTGGTCAACTCGGGCGGAAAGAACCTGGAGGCGGCCGAGAGGGGGCGCCATTGAACGGAGTCGTCACTCTTACTGCGTCGTTGTTTTTGGCAGTCAGCTGTTAAGAGACAGAAAGGAATCGGCCATTTGCGAGGACGTCGGCGGCAAAGTCCGCCGCTAAAGTCCATCCAAGCTGGTTCGCTTCCGCCCGTGGAGGCCGGGAAGGCCCCTTCTCGGCCGCACGGCGCTCTTCGCCACCCGCGCGGCCGCGGGCTACCCGGTGGAGGTCGTGGTTCAGGACGCCGTCGTTGCCTTAGGCAGGCTGTGCTTGCGTTCGCTCAGGAGATTCTACAAGGTCCCCACGCACCAGCAGCAGAGAGTCACAAAGTTGGACCTGCCCCTGCAACATCGCGTGAGAGTTCTTGGCCGCGAACAATGGCCACGAGAGGATGTTAATGTCCCCTTTTTCCAGTTTTCTTCCTCTGTCGCCTCTTCTCTCGGCCCACGCAGCGCCTCGCTCTCCTCGCTTCCCACCTCGGCGTCCTCCTCGTCGAAGTTCTTTTCCCTAGCGTCCGCGCATAGTTTTTTGGTCGATGGCCTCCTTCGCCGAGTCACCAACAGCCATGCTGCGATCTTGCGCAGGATGGCTGCCAAGAAACTCTACTCGGGACAGTCGTCGGCGCCATTCCTCGCTCTCGTCGGAGTCAGTCTGGCCTCTGGAACGGGCATGTGGCTTTAAGGCTGTCACGTTGTAGGGCATAACGTAATGTCCTTATCGTCTGTAGGTCTAATAACCAAGGAGGACGAGGTGGAGTGCGTGTGTAGCGAGATAAGGCAGGCGGCCGCCAAGATCCAGGCTTCGTCCAAGACAACTGAGCCCGAGATCTCTAGTTCTCCTTCGCTCTCCGACTTTGAACTTGGCACCTTCCTGGCCAAGGGTTGCAACGCTGTAGTCTGCGCGGCAAGATATGCCAAGGATCGCTGGTCTGAAGTCTCAAAGGCCTTCGAGCACATCGAAGGTCGCTGCCAGGAGCCAGACAAGAAAAATGACGAATATCCTCTTGCTATCAAGATGATGTTTAACTACGAGGCAGAGTCTAACGCCTCTGCGATCATGACAGCCATGCACAAGTAAGTACCTGTTCCTGAGAGGTACTGCGCTCCATCAAGGTTACTACGGTACCTTTTTGGCTTGCAGAGAAATCTTGCCCCTGAAAGATCCTCTGGCATTCAAGGAGCTGCAAGATTTGTCTGTTCCTGTGAAGACGTTGCCAGCTCATCCTAACGTCGTAAAGATGCACACGGCCTTTGCGGATTCTGTGCCCAGCATCCCCGACGCCATCACTTTGTTCCCGGACGCCTTGCCGAGAAGGTGAGAAAAATAGGTACGAACTTTCCCGCAGCACGAGAAAGTGACATTTCTGCTGCAGACTCAACCCGGAGGGTTCTGGTCGCAACATGAGCCTCTTCTTGGTGATGAAGAGGTACGACTGCAGCCTGAAACAATTTCTCGCTGAACGCTCATCAGGCCAACTGTCCTGGCGCACGTCGCTGGTCATCTTGACGCAGATCCTGGAGGCTGTTACACACCTAGTGGACTGTGAAGTGTCCCACAGAGATCTAAAGACGGACAACATACTGCTCGATTTGTCGGGTAGAGGAGACGCAGCCACCTTCCCCTGGGTGACCATCACAGATTTTGGCTGTTCTTTCACTGGTCCGCGACTGAGGCTCCACTTTACGTCACCTCACGTCGACAGGGGGGGAAATGTGGCCCTAATGGCGCCGGAGGTACTGAGAGCTGCGCCCGGCACCTTTACCTTCATCGATTATGGCAAGGCAGATGTATGGGCTGTTGGCGCCATCGCATACGAGGTGTTCGGCGGAGAAAACCCTTTCTATCGGCGACGACGGAGACATGACAACAGTCTACCTTCGTTGCCGGATCATGTTCCGCCGATTTTGACAGCCCTGGTTGCCGGAATGTTGCAGGAGTCTCCTCGCTCGAGGCTGAGCGCCGAAATGGCCGCCAACGTGTGCCAGCTACTCCTTTGGGCCCCCAGCGCCTGGTTAGTGCCTCAGAAGAACGGCGACAACTCGATCAGCACACAGGACCTCCTTCAGTGGCTGCTCACCATGACAACGAAGGTGATGTGTGAATCTACATTTAGAAACAGCGGCAAGGCGCTTCACGAGTACCAGATGGTGACCACTTTCCTCAGAAGGTTGTCGCTACCGAGGGTAAAGGAAGCCATCATATGGATCAGAAATAATCAGGTTTAAAAGATTGTTAAGTATAATTGCTTTCTTCTTCGAGAAATTCTTTGAGTGTAGCGTTACTTAGCGGGATTGTGAGATATTCCACTCCGTCTGGTCCCTTTTTTAAATTCACGAGTTTGTGGTCCTTGAACTCGGTGAGCTGAGCCCTCAGGGTTAGATCGGAGTTGACCAGGAAGGCCTCACGACAGCGCTGGTACAACTCGGAGAAGGCCAAGCCGTTGTTGGCACCGCCGCCGCTGTCGCCGCCTTCACGCTTTTCTTCGTTCAGCTGGTGGGAGACTAACTTGAGGAAGATACCCTTAGCGTTATGATTGAGCGAAGCAAAGACGTGAAGGAGCGAGTTCAACTCGAGCTGGCCCGTCTGGGTCACCAGGAAGGAGTTCTCGTAGCGCGTTTCTTCCGCGTAAGGCAGGTACGTTGTCGCGTCGAACCACACAAAGTTGAATTTGGTCAGCTTGCGCTGATCCCAGATGAGCGGTGCGTTGATGTGGTCTACAGAACACAACAGATGGACTTTAGGCTGGCTGGCGAGCTGAGCCAGGGCCGACTGAGTCTTGTCTCCACGCAGCATAGGCCCATCGATGTTGTGAATCAGTAAAAAGACGTCGCACACGTTCGGGTTGCGCAACGCGTCGCAGATGGCGTTCAGGTGCTCGGCGGGATTAGCAAACGAGGAAGAGATGCCGAGGATATCGTCCGTGAAGGCAGTAAGAACGTGCTTCAGCGTGAGCGACGGGAAAAATCCGTTGATGATGATGCAGTCGCTCTCACTCAATTTTGTCTCGTGAAATTCTTGCAGCAATTTCTTCTTCGATCCAAACCCGAACGTGACGATGCTGAAATCCTGTAGCAGAAGATTGTGCCACTTGTCAAACTTGGCCCGGTAGTCTAGGAAGAGTTGGTCTATTTCAGATTCGTAGGGGTTCGGCAAGTCCGTCAGAAGGTCGTCGATCTCCTCCTTTGAAAGTTTTGGAGTCTTGAGCTGACTCAACGTCTTGTCGGACGTCTTCAAGCTGTAGCCGCGGGCCTCAAAGTATGCACTAGCGTTCTCTGTATTATGAAGTTATGTCAACCATATATGCATTCAATGTACCATTGGCAACGCAACGTGATACCTTTTTCGTCAACGCGGACCCTGCTTGAACGTCCTGTCCTGTTGGGATTTGGAGTCTTAAATCCGAAGACCTGGCTTCCCTTGAGCTCGCCACGATGGCGCTCTATCTTGATCATGGCACCTTCGTACTTGCCTCGAAACACCTGGAAAATAGATATCGTTCGTAGGGAACTGGGGCAAACTTCAATGAGTGGACGAACCAAGGCCTCGTCCTGTTCTTCTGTGTCGTGTGGGCGCCTGTCTTTCTTAGGGCGGGCCTCTCGGATGACATCAGACTCGTCGTCATCAGCGAAGAACACGCGAAGACCCGACGTCTTCTTCCCCGCGTCTTTTTTCGGGGACGCCTTGACTGGGGTCTCCCTCTGGAGGGCCCTACTTTTAGTGGGGGTGGAAGATGGAGTCGATCTGGCTGAAGTCTTCCGCGTGGGGGTGGCAGGAGAAGATCTGGGCATCCTTGCTGCTATTCTTGACAATCAACCTGACGAGGGAAGTGAGTGGATGAAATCGTGTTCGAAGCTGCCTGCTTTTCCCTCTTCTCTTTTGAGTTGTTTATTTTTTCCTCCTGACGCTTCCCGGTTTTTAATATTTAGGGTTGCGACCTTACTTTTTCGTGCTTCTCTGTGCTGTCCCTAAGAGCAGAATGAGTTGATGAAAAGCTTATACTATAACAGCTCTTCAACGATGTTACAGCATTGAGCAACGTCAGCTTAGTGCGGATCCTCGGCGACGTCATGTAGGGCGGGATCATCAGAATTCCTGGCGAATGCAATCAGAGCTACTGTTAAGGATTTAGACAGACAGCATCCGCATCCATCGTTTAAACAAAGTCTCCTCGGCATCCTAAGAGCAACTTATGAGCACAATGAATTCAAATGCGTTTAAAAATGACATCAAACACTTGTACATGGTTCATGATGCGTTCGGGCCAAAACTTCTCCAATCGGCCCGGAAGTTACCTTATTCCAGCACAGCATGACGGAGCGGCAGCCTGTTAACATCACTACCACGCGTCAGCTGCATTTTGTTTATAATTTCAGCTGTTTCCTCGCCTCTTCCGTTTCCTCCTTTTCTGGCCAGCTCTGGTTGTCGGACTGAGGTGCAGGTGAGTGAGAGCTGACTAAAAAGCCTTTTTTCGAGGCTCCGAGGTCATCCTGGCCTCGTTCTTGCACACGAAAAAGGCCCTGAGAGCCTGGCGCTCATTCTGTGCGGATCGCCGAACGCCTACTCGATTCGCCCCAGTGCCCGGCTAAAGTGAACGATTCTCTTTCTCTATCCTTCCCGCTCGCCTTCATCTCGTTCGAGTCGGGACCGGAAACAGTCTGAGACAGTCCTTTTTCATTAATTTCCTACCTCTCCCCCAGATCTCGCAGTCGCCATGTCTGAAAACTGGGATGACGAGGTCGAGAGCGCCGCCGTGGCCAACGCGCCCGCCACCATTATCCCGGAGCTGCCGGAGATTAAGTTGTTCGGCAAGTGGAGCTGCGAGGAGGTGAACATCTCCGACATGTCCCTCCAGGTGAGATTCCCGCGACCATTGAGTGCGTCGCTTTTAACAGTTATGATGAACTCATTGAATGAATGGAGCGCTGTGTGCGCCATGAAGACAAAACTCATCACCCACATGCCTGAACATGTTCAGATCCTTCGGCTCAGCTGAAGCTCTTCGTCACTTTGTGGCCTAATGTCCCTCGTCTTGCAGGATTACATCGCTGTGAAGGAGAAGTACGCCAAGTACCTTCCCCACAGCGCCGGACGCTACGCCGCCAAGCGCTTCCGCAAGGCTCAGTGCCCCATCGTCGAGCGCCTGGTCAACTCGCTCATGATGCACGGAAGGAACAACGGAAAGAAGCTCATGACCGTCAGAATCGTCAAACACAGCTTCGAGATCATCCACTTGCTGTCCGGAGAGGTAAGAGCTCGGAAATGCAGGACGTGCAGTTGTTGACGGTGATGACTCATTTACCACCAAGATCTCTGACAAACTTTGAAGAGCAACTTTAAGCTACTTTCTGACTACCTTCTTAGAATGACTGTTGCTTTCGTTAAATGACAATGTACGCCACGACCTCCTTTTTCAACCCCGACAGAATCCCCTGCAAGTGCTGGTGAATGCCATCATCAACTCTGGCCCGCGGGAGGACTCTACCCGCATCGGTCGCGCCGGCACTGTGCGTCGCCAGGCGGTGGATGTTTCTCCCCTGCGTAGGGTCAATCAGGCCATCTGGCTGCTCTGCACCGGCGCCCGGGAGGCAAGCTTCAGGAACATCAAGTCCATCGCTGAGTGCCTGGCCGACGAGCTCATCAACGCCGCTAAGGGTAGCTCCAACAGCTATGCCATCAAAAAGAAGGACGAGCTGGAGCGTGTCGCCAAGTCCAACCGTTAAAAGTGTCTACCAGAGCGCTGGAGGATGGATAATAATGAAATCTTATGACCTCCATCGATCGCTTTGTGCTTTATTAATAGTTTTAGAGGCACATCCTGTCGAAAGAATCCTCGAAGTCGTCCAAAATTTCTCCACAGCCTCCATTCAAGCTATGTTTAAAGACTCTTTCCGGCTTGTCTCGACTGCTACGTCTTGACACGCCTCGGCCAACTGGAGTGGAAGTGGCAAAGGTGGAGGAGGGGGGCAACGGGGGCGTCTCCACAGCTCTGACCGGTTTTTTGTCACTGACAATGTCCATGATGATATCAGATAGGTCTGAGCAGTCTTCATCCGAGTCCTCCGGGGTCGGAGGTGATCGCAAAGGCAAGTTCTCCGCTTGACTCATGACGCACGTAGGATTGCGAACAGCCTTCTTTTGTGTGAAGAAGTCGGTGATTGGTTGCTGTTGCGATGGACAGATCGGGGCCTTATTCTCTTTGCTGACGACTTTCTTCTTCGTCTTGCGACTCCTGGACTCCTCAAAGGTCCGGTAGAGAGCTGGGTAGGCAGCTTGGAATGCGGCGAGTGGAACGATACTTTCAAAGTCTTCGTCATGATCCTTGTCCGACCACTTCCACCTGACAGAGAGACTCTGTTCTCCAGCCAGAATCCTCGTCTTGAGAATTTCTACGGGATTCACGAGAGCTGTGAAGCCCCCCGCCGCCGCATGCTTCACTTGCCACCTGGTGATGAGCGGTAGGAGCTTCGCCTCGGCGTACTCTTCGGTCCAACACAACTTTTTTACCAGGACGGACATGCAGGTCTTGAACTGAGGGCAGCCTTGCACTTGGAAGTCTGCGGACTCTGGGTTAATCTTCTGGACGGCGTAGAACTCTCGGATGATCCTAGGGTAAAAGTTTACCCACCAATCCATCCCCACCGCAAGGCACCTCTTCCTCACAGAATTCTCAATCTTTGTCATCTTCTTGTCATTGCCGAGAATCATGCAAATGCAGTCCTCGGAACAGACAGTTCGTCTGAAAGAGGCGCAGCTTTTGCAATGCAAATTGTCACTACACTGCCTGCAGTTGCCGACGATGCATTCGAACTTTATGTCCACGAGGTGGCGCATCATGGCCAGCGCATCCCACCATGGCTTCCAGCCGGAAAGAAGCTGCAGTACCGTCTCCTTGCCAACACCATTCACGCCGGAGGGGAAAAAGTCACACCCCAGCAGCACCGCGGCCAAGACCAGTCGATCTCTGGTGAGCGAGAGGGCCGAGGATAGTTTGTGGGTAGTGACTCGCTCCACGGAGATTGAGTTGGCAGAGACGGTGAAGTTTCGCCAGACAACTTTGGCGCCGTAGCAGAAGGCGTCCGAATCGTCAGTGACGACAGCGTCAACGAGGCCGGCGGCATCTAGAGCGGCACAGAGGGCCTCTCCTTCGCCGGACGCTGAGATGCACTTCAGCCCAAGTGCTTGAAGGAGGAAGCGGCACTCATTCATCAAGGCCTTGAGACGCGCCCGAGAAAGAGACTTTGCTTCCCCGGTTTCGCTGCGCTGCGCAAGGGTTTCCCGCTTGAGCTCCGGAGCTTCGCCATCCAGCACAAAAATCGGTGCCGCCCCCAGCGCCAACAGGGCCGCCGTGCGGAAGAAGACGTTCCGGAGGTGGGGTTTCGCCACCTTCCCCTGACTCATGGCCTTACACTGACTATTTTGCACCACCCACCCCGCCAGGTCGACGGCGAGACGACGTCCGCGTAGTTCGCCGGAGTCGGACAAGCGCTCCCCGCAACACTCGAGCACGTTCCAGAGCGTTTTGACGCCCATGTCGGTGTCCTCAAATTGCACCGCCCCGCCGTCAGTTTTATTTTGAAGTGTCGTCATCTGACGACGTGACCAAAGTGGTGACCAGGGTGACCTTGGAGATCCCGTACCTTATACCTAACCTCGGCATCCCCCACCTCAGGGACAGATTAAAGTGGATGGCGAGGGCGCTGTTAGAACATGGACAAATTACATGAGCCCATAAAACGAACTTCTTAAGTATGACGACTCTTTTCACGTTCTCGGAGCAACAATAAAAACACTGTAGGTTCTTTCTCTTTCCCATATTTAGTGGCCACGGTTATAATTCTCGAGGTCTCAGCTGCTTCGTAGGTTAAGTCAACAATAAACATTAGCGTAAACTTGCTGCCGCGAGCGAGGACGAGCACGACCGCGGGCCGAATCACGTCGGCATGGCGAAATCAGCGTCTCTGGAAGGTCAGCGCATTCTCGTCGTTAAGTTCGACGCGACGTGCGAGGCCGCCCACTACCTGTTCCTGCAGCCGCACAACGTGCGCGATCCCTGCCCGGAGAAACCCAATCTCCGGACGCTCCTCGTGTCCAACGTTCCGCAGTGGGCGGCGGTTGAAGGAGAAATTAGGAGGATCTTCCAATCAAGCGGGGCCATTGAGAGAGTCTTCCTCCAGTCCGAGCCGTCGCCAGGACCTCCTCACCAGAAGGGCCAGAATGGGGCTGGCTTCAAGTACGCTTACGTCGTTTTCGAGAGACCTTCGAGCTTGAGAAAGGCCTTGAGTCAAGCAGGATCTCCAAGCAGTGGCACCATAACACCTAAGATACTGTCAAAAACTGCGCCGGTCGGGCTTGAGAGGTGGCGAGCTCAGTACAATGAGTCCGTGACCTTAGACCTCGAGGCCTTGTCCAAGGAGCTGCAGCGTGGGGTAGCAGAATTAGACCGCAAGAGGGAAGAAGATCGAGAGAAGGCCCTGAGACAAAAAGATGAAGAGCAACTCGGAGAGGAGGACGACGAAGGCTGGGTGACTGTTTCCCGCCACACGACGAGGAAGCCGGTGGGCGGTGCGTCGCAGAAGGCGCAGGCCAAGATCAAGGCAAAGGAGGCGCGAAAAAGAAAGAGGAAAGAGCTAGAGAACTTCTACAAGCATCAGATGAAAGAAAAGAAGATACAGAGACTCAACGATCTCAAAGAGAAGTTCGAGAAGGACAAGCAGAGGCAGCTCCAAATGAAGATAGAGAGGAAGTTTAAGCCCGCTTGACTCGGGAAATGAAGTAGTTGACTACTTGGTAACAGCTTCTGTCTCATGCATTAGAACTTGTAATTACAAGTATACAACAGCCTTACAGAGAGTGACGAACAAGCTGATTGAAGTATTTTTAAGAAGCACCAATCACAGGATACTGAGTCTCAATGGCAATTCCCGCTGGCACTAACGATCTTCTCAGCGCCTCCAATCCTTAAGCCTGATCCAAGGTGGAGGAGCGCTCAAGAAATTGCGGAAGAAGTCGGGGATCTTGAACGACCCTTCCGTGAATCCGAATTCGTATGGTCCTCTTGTGGAAGGAACTTGCTCATAGTCTTCATCATTGCTCTCCAGTTGCTCCTTGGGCGCTGCTTTTTGTTCATAAGTCTCTTGGTGCACAGTCTGAGCCAACAGTTTATAGCCAATGGCCTGGACAGGAGCTTTTTTTGCTTCGTCCTTGTCTTCCGAAGGAGGTTTTTCGGTCGTCTCCGGTTCGTAAGGCTTGTAATACACTCTACCAGGGTTTCTGTCCGCTTGCTGCACCTCATCTTCGGACGCCTGAAAAGAGTTCAGTGTTAGAGTGGACGCACAGGATAATCTTGTGCCCTCCTCACCTCTTGTTCTGTCTCCTCAGGGGGTTGCTGAAGCAACGTCCAGTGATATGGATCCTGACCCCTTGGACTGGCGTCGACGTTGTCATCTTCTTCTACTAGTGAGAATTGGTGCGTGGGCTGGGGTCCTCTGTAGGACGCCGATTCAAGAGGTTGCTCGGGAGCCCCAGGCTCGTCGGCATTCAACTCTTCGTCCCCCTGATCGCTGTCAGGTTCCGCCGGTCGGGAATACGACGGTGTGCCGTACCCGAGTGTGCCTTGATCTTGTGGGGCAGTTGAAACTGGATCCTGGCCAAACGTTGGAGACACTGGTTTGTAGTAATACACTGGTTGCGGCGTCTTCTCAGTCGGTGATGGAGCTTCACGTTCTTGAGAAGGATAGGTGAAGTAGGTGGGATCTAGGACGAGCAACACTTGACATTGTGAATAACTTCTATATTTCGTTACGTGAACTATACGAACCGCCTTTCTGGGCATCCTCGACTACATTGTCATAGACGTCGGGCGTTGAAGGGGGGGCCGTCGTCGTCGTCGTCGTCGTTGTCGTCGTTGTTGTTGTCGTCGTCGTCGTCGTCGTCGTCGTCGTCTTGTCCTTCTTCGTCGTCCTAATACTGGCAGTGGTAGCTGTAGGAGTACCACTAGTTATCTCGTAGTTCTGTGTCGTGGCCTTATAGTAAAACAACGTCGCCGGCGGCCGTTTAGGTGCTTCAAATCGGTACAACTGAGGCTTCGACGGAGCTTGGGTTGTCGTCGTTGTGGTTGTGGTAGGTGGCGAGTATGGCGGCGGCAACGGTTGGGGAGTACCTCTAACAAATCGAAGCCTCTGTTGTTGTTGTTGCTCTTGTTGTTGTTGTTGCTGCGGTCTGTGACGGTGGGGAGGCGGGCGGTGATGGCGGGCATTCTGAAACAGAGTGGGCCTCCGTTTCCTATGTGGCGCACGCCCAACAAGCTTGATTCCTGGACCTCCCTGTCCAATGCGCTTTTTCCCAAAGTAAGGAGATCTTTGTTTGAACAAGAGCGACTGCAGCAACTTGTTAACCGCGATCTTCCTTCTTGGGACACCAGGACTGCTCTCCGGGTCGCTGGTGCACAAGGCAAAGGTGATCACCAGTAAGAAGCCGAGGATCTGAAAGAAAGATTATGCACTCCTGAATGGCCATGTGCATTGAGTACAAGTTGAACATTTTTGACGCACCATCCAGTTCCTGGAGGTCATCGTCACTGTCTGGTGTTTCTTGTCCAAGCCACTGGCACAAACTGACGACTGCGACGAGTGCGCATCAAAGTCCCTCACGTCCGCGCGCACCTCTGACGCATTCTGGCGCGCTCGCCTGGACCTTTTCAGGTGGAGAAAATGGCGATCTCGAAGGAGAACTTGATGGCATCCGCCCGCCTGCGGAGTAAAAACGTGCATTTCACGCATATTTACAAAAGACATCTCAAATTTTGATGTCATTGCGCTCCGTACAGACGCTGAGTGCAAAGCTGTACGTACGTAGTGCGTCAGACCATGTTTTTTTTAAATCTCTTTCTGCGTGCTATATTTGTTGCAAGACTCTCTTTGACGACATTCTAGTCAAATGGAATGAAGAAATCACCAGTTGTTGGGTCCCTTATCTGTCTGCAAAGTTTTAGAGACACAGAACATAAGGATGTTAGGTCAACATTACACATTAGACCTGCTTAGTGACTTTCCCGATGCTAAAATGCAGGATTGTAGTGAAATGAAATTGGAAAGAAAGTGTTTAGGTTTGTCTTCCAAACCTGAGCAAACAGTTGGAGGTCACTATCGACCTCACATGCATATTTGCTCCATTAAAGTGCATCTCCTGTCAATTTCCCACCAAATTCTCCTCACGTCACTGCATCCAGTGGGATTATTACCCAATAGGCCCATCGGGATAAAAAAGGGTAATAAAACATGACGACGACGACGACACGTGCAATGTCAATGCGTCCGACGACGTCAACACGGACAACGTCGACGTCACTTGTATCCAGTGTAGGATCTTGGGAGGCGGCGTAGATTTTGACTGGTGAATCCGCACGGGACAATGGAAACTATCCAGTTGAGATTACAGCCCTGATTTTTGGCGCGCCCATTCAGCAGGGTTGCCAGATGGGCATAACTTGAGACAGCGTATCTTGTAAAGTAAGCAAGTCATTTTCAAAGTGCAATGACTATTTAAAAAAAGTGGCCGGTTCTTCTAAAAATTCTTCGGCAATGTATTTATTACGGCTACTTTGAATACGGCTACATGTTCATTGGCAGCTCTACAGTGAGGAGGGAGTTGGACGCCATTTTGAGAGGAATTCAATACAGTCTTTGCAAAAGATCGGTCACGTGGACGGAGATCCCCTGGTAGAAGACATTATCCTTCAGGGGTTCAGAACCAGTGGGATCAGCAACGGCGAGCATTGAAGATGGACGACATCCTAGTTCATGAGTCAAGGTAAAATTTTATATTTATCCTTTCCACAGATGATGTTAAAAGGCTCCCGCGCCGTAGTAACCGGCCACAAGACTTAATTTTCCCAAGCCCTTGCAACTCTTTGGCAATGTCCAATGCTTCAAGTGGTGTCCGCGGATGCCGTCCGCAGTCTCCTCCTCCTGACGGCGAGGATGCGCAGGCACCCCGCGTACCCCGATCGGGCTGCTTCCACGTCCAGGAGGTCCGTCAACACTCCAAGTTTTCAATCATGCATCCAATTCTTCACACGTGACTTTGAGCTCACGAGAAGGACCTTTCTATGTCTCGACGAACACTTGAAGTCACTTTTTTATTCCTTTACACGCTTATGACACAGCTTCAACATACACTTTGTACATACTTTCAGTGTCTTCAACAGAAAGAAACGTATCTTTCTTGAATACTTTATTAAGATTTTGTCTGGCGTCTTCTTCACTTTCATTGTTTTAGTGTTTCTTACCGAGATTGTCGGTGGCAAAATCCTGCCCCCCACTGAGGTCCCCGCCTCTATCATCCCATGGGATTCCCACTCGTCCATGGAGTGCTTGAACGCGCGTCTCTCTAACGTTTCGGCCTTGTACCAATTGATGGCGGCTTTCCTGTTGGGCAGGCTCTCCCTCCCGCCTTCCTCACGTAAAGAGGTCAGCGATCCAAGACTTTTTTATAAAAAAAATGTGCGATTAATTCGGTGAAGTCGATCGTTCCCGGCGCCATCACGGACGCAGCCTCCGCCAGTCCGTGGCATCTTCATGGGGCTGGTTGTGTTCCTCAGCCACGATCCCGCCCCGTCACGAGGGGGACTCGTTGAAGCTGATAGTGATCGCGGATGTCCTCGCCATGCGATCAGTTGATGATAGGCCTGTCGGCCCTCGTCCTGAGGGATACCTCCTCATTGGTCTCGTGTCAATCTAAAAGAGGTCAGAAAGCCGAAGCAGCCCATTGAAGACTTCATTAAGAGGGCTTACGACGCTTTCTTCCACCAAGAGGAACCCAAGATGTTCGTCGATTTGTAAAATAGTTCCTAAACTTCTAAATGTGTTCAGACTTTGACAGTTTCACTACCTTACTTTCAAAATTTGACTTTGTGTGAGTGCATTTCTTGAAGCAAATGAATACCCTCTCCTTCTCGGACCCGTCGCCCTCCTCCATCACGCATCACAAAGCGCCGTGTTTGGAGATGCGTGCGCGCATACAGTTGGAGTCAGATCTGAAGCACCTGGTCAGCGGTTGGGACGTGAACGTCCCAACCGACCGAAAGATGCAGCCTTGAACGTCTCCACGGACTTGCTGGTCTTAGCACGAGCCTTTGAGGGAAAACTCACCAGATGCTGAAGAATAACAATCTAGTGACGATTGTCAATCCAGAAAACTTAACTAGTGCCAAATGCTGCACTTCTGGACATCCTTGCAGTTCATTCCACGTGGACAGCTTCCCCGAAGTCAATGTCATCAAAAGGTAGATATTATTGAGGACACTACCTAGTCATAAGGACTCGACTCCTCACGATCTTTTTCACGTTCATTTCTAGTGTCACTTATTCCACTGGGGATATTATGACATTGGATAACCTGCTGTCGTAAGGCAAATTTGCATGAGATCAGGCCGAGGAGGAGCAGTTCTTGAGCACGAACGAGGAAGCGAGGGTGTTACCCAATCCAACTCCACGCAAGGGATCTCAAGATGATGTCGACCGGACTCTGGCGGATGGTGACAAACGGCGGATTTCCGCGTCTTTCGCCAGATGGAATCGAAGTGCGGGCCATTGAGTGTGCAGCCGAAGGCACCGCTCTGAACCACAAACGTCACAAGGTGGTTGTCAGTGATACATAGCAGTGGTTAAGACAGCGAGGGAGGTCCTTGATTCTCTGGAAGAGATGCTGCTGCCTGCAGTGGAGCACAGATTGAAGCGTCACTGGATTGAGATGCATGTGTACATCAAAACTCCCCTGTCATTAACCAAATGGGCCTCCCATGTACAGCGGTGAATATGACTGATGGAAGGATCACGGACGTCAAATGCGTAGCAGCAACGGAATTTAGCCAGCTTTTTTTGCATTTTCTGGGTCTTTTCGCATGGTCTCTGCACAGGAAGGGTGTGATACCATGACCACATGCGATGAGTGAGCTTTACTTTCGGACAACCACATCATCCAGCTGCACTGTGTATTCAAGCAGCAAGATCTTCTGACCAAATTTGCAGCTGCGGTGAACTGCATCCTTGGTCAAAACCTGACCCCAGCTCGCTTTGACGTTGCTTCAGGTACCACAGGTAACTAATTTATATAATAGAAGGTGGATTCCTGCTCAGGTATGCAATTCTGAAGATGATATTAGTAACGAAAGATATAAGAATCCAAATCCTCTCTCCTAATGTGATGCTGATACGCGACGTGCACTGTTCTACTACTACTGTACATTCGTGGATGACCAGAAGGAGGATCTAAAGGGGCAAACAATGCCGAGCTCCAGCGCGTCGTGTTGCACCCTGAGCGGCTCCCCCCTGGTTCGCCCCCCCTCCCTTTCCTTTTAGTCACTCATCACGAAGCTTTGAGCAGCTGAGGAGGGGGCGCTGGAGATGGTGTCGTCCACGTACTCGCCATGCGTGCTGCCCTTATGCATGCTCAAGCAGCTCCTTGACTGAGCGAACAAATTTTCTGATCGAGTCACGCTCTTGCTCTGTCGACGTGGGAAAATGTAACTCGTCACCTTCTGGCCAGAGAACGACCTTGGAGGCAGCAAAGGGTGTGACACTTTCCTCGAGCTTTAGTCCGTGCGGAAGCTTGAATCACGCTCTCTGCGTTTTTCACCCTCAGGTTCCTGGTCAGAGTGATGCTGGATCAAAAGGAGCGCGCGGATGAAGATCCCCGAATCATAGCAATTTGTCACCGCGCCAGGGTCATAATTAAGACCTTCCTTTTTTGTCGTTTCCTGGTTCCAACGCGATCGGTCGTGCACGTTGCGCAGGGTGAACAGCGTCAGCACCGACAGACAGTCCAATGCCGCCTCCAACGTTGAGTGCCTCCACTAATATACGACTGACATTATCAGACACATTAGCTGTGATGCATCAGCCAAAAAAAGAGAAGGGTTTATGCTCTCCGCGCAGATCATTGCTCCATTCTTGCATCCAGCCTGCTGGAGTGAGGAAACCACTGTAAGACCCTAAGAAAATTGCCGCCTTTTGCGCCAACTTCTGCCCGATTGCTTTCTGCTGCATCATTCTTCTCTTTTCGACACTCTTCTGGTATACGCAGTAGCTAACCTGTACGTACGTACTGAGTTTGCTCTTAGCGGTGGGATTTGCTCAACTACCCTTCGTATTTTCGCTCCATTGTATCGAAGTCAGTTGGCCAGGAAAAAGATTATAGATGCGTCACCGCAGCAAAGTGACATTGAGAGTCTCCGGCTGGTAAAACGGGCATTGTTATCAGTGCAATTGAAGAAATTGCCAGCATAAGCTCTAATCTCGCACCCGATCTTGTTTCCACATCTGCCGAGACCAGATCCATTGGAGCCGCGTAGCGTGACAGACCTTTTAAATATCACGCAATCCGTAAAATAGAATCCTTGGCGGTACGCCAGTATTATGATTCTGCATAGTCCTTGTTATCTTTTGCACCGTTGGAAGTGAAATCCATCAATGATCACAATAATGACTTTGACATGTAAGGTCCGTCTAGTTCATATCCCAGCTTCTTGTAGTAGTTCCGCGTTCCAACGCCTGAAAATGTACACGGACATCAACACTGATATGTGCTAAGGTCGTCGTGTCTAGAGATACCTGATATGACCGAGAGCTTCTTGGCGCCGTGCTCGTCTCTGGCGATCCTCTCCGCCTCCTCCATGAGTAGAGTGCCGAATCCCTGGTGCTGGAATTTTGTGGGGTCTCTGGCAGCAACGGGCACGACGCTGCCATAAACGTGAAGCTCGCGGACAATGGACACACCATCCTTAAGCTCTGGCCTGAAGCATCAAGGATTACACACTGGTTCTTCGAGCCAAAAAAGAACCTGCAGAGCTAACCTGAAGACTTCACCAGATGGCTTCCTCAGTCTGAGCAATCCCACCAGAATGTCCTGTTGGGGATCCTCGTATGAGAGAAAGGTCTCCCATCCCTCGTTAGCAAAGTAGTCGCGGCGAACGAGTTCAACCTAAAAGATGGTGAAGGTTTGCATACGGCCAAGAAGCCCTTTTTGGGGCCTTACCTCGTGGGGTCTGACTTTATTGTGGATTTCTTGTATTCCCACTTCTCTGGTGCGAACGTCTCGACAGACGGTGCCCAAATCTTTCATGCGAGCCAGTGCAAGCTCGCGGAGATTCCCATGCTCAACGCCAGAACTGTGGAAGGAAACAATCCACATGATCGTTTCTTCACTACATTTCATTGCAGGGTACCGACCTTACTAGAGGCATCGGGATGTCTCTCTGAACACGATAGACCCGTGTCCAAGGTGGTACTAAGGCCAAGATTCTAGCCACCAAATCGATAAGGACATCTGGAGGATATGACTTGTATCTGCCAGTCTTCCACAGCTCGTACAATCCGGTGCCTCTGATGACAAGGGTGGGGTAGATCTTTAATCCGTCAGCTCGGAAGGACGGGTTCTCAAAAAATTCCTTGAGAAACAAAAAGAAGATGAGTTATGAGTGCTTCTTGAACATTTGCAGGAACTACGGCAGGATGAAGTTACCACGAACTGTTCCACGTCTCTTTCGAAGTCTACGTTTGGCAGATCCGGCATCATGTGTGACACCACCTTAAAGCCAGCGTCTTTGGCCTGCTGAAAGCTCTCGCACACGGCGCGGACAGTGTGACCTCTGTTAGTGTCTCTGGCAACGTCCTCGTACACCGACTGCACGCCGATCTCTAGACGAGTGCAGCCGTAGTTTAACATGTCACCGAGATGACGGCGTAGGCAATAGTCAGGTCTTGTCTCGATCGTGATGCCAATGCATTTGGTGCGACTTTTCTCAGAGTACCTATGCACAAGGTGCGTCAGACATTGGTCATCAGGGTGAACCCGGTACTACATGTAGTACGTAGAAATGTGTCCTAACATACCTGACAGCCTCTACCACACTGTGGGATGAATGTCCGGAGAGTGCATCGTGTAGGTTCCGAATGAAGTAGTCTCTGTAATCCTCAGGGAGTGCCATGAAGGTCCCTCCCATCACAATAAACTCGACCTTATCCACGCTGTGGCCAAGTTGCTTCAGCTAGAAAAACAGACACCTCCTGAATGGCGCGGTCGTTCAGAGACTTGAGTATCGTCTCACCTGATCCACCCTGTGTTTGGTTTGCAGGTAAGGGTTGTACCTGGCCCTGATGGCTCGCATGGACGTGGGTTCATAGCCCGTGTACGACTGGGTCGAGTACTCAAAGTCTGAATCCGGCCCTCCAGGGCAGTACACGCAGACGTTCCCTGTCATGTTGATGTGAGGACAGCGGTGGGGTTTGCACATCACCGCCACTACGGCGATCTGCAAGCAACGACACCATTGGTTCTTTCCTCTGTGGATGGTGTAAAAAGTAATGATCGACTCGCTCACCCCGCTGGCCGTGCGCACCGGTTTTGCCCTTAACCTGGGCAGGAGAGCCTTCTTCAAATCTGTGGGGACGGCGGCGATAATGTCCACGAGTCTGGGTGACGTATCCAGTCCATACTTGGAAGAGATGCGCGTCTTGAGGCGGTTGAGGTTGACGTCGCGCCCCTGTTGATGTGCCAGCGCCAACTCTCGCACCACTTCGGCCACGCATTGTGCCAAGCGCTCCTCGCGACCGGCGGACGAAGACGCTGCAAACGGAGTCCATGCTGTAGTACGACAAATGGACGGAGGGGCAACTGAATTATTTACTTTTGTTTTTCTTCGCCATGACCGAGTCGAACGAAACCTCCCTCCACTGGTTGGTTGTCGCCGGTTACACTTGCAGCACGGTCTGCTGATGCTCCACAACAACCTCATGCTTGCGCTTTAGAGCTGCCACTTTGTCGCAAATGTCCTCATCGTGGCGAACGCGTCAGTCACGTTCTTCTTTTTGATTCACGTCGTTGTCTTAGTAGCTCTTGCTGAGGTTTTAGGCGAGAACGTAGTGAGATACTTTGGTGTCTTCCTGTACCAGGCCGTCGATACATCTCATAGAACTTAAGTGCACAAAAGTCACGCTTCCTCTTGGCTTCTGCTTAAAAGTAAGAGCTAATTAACCCATATGAGTCTCGCCAAGAAAAATCTGCAGAAAGTTGAACTCCGCAATCAAGTCCACCATCCACGTGTCCTTCGAGACACCAGGGCCGTCGCCGTCCGTGGTAACCCTGCAGCGAAAGACCTTGAGGACGTCGGCCAAAATGGCTGATTTGACAGTGCAGCCCTGAACGCGCGATTGCAACCCAGAGGTGCTGTGCAGTGTCGAGGAATCTCTGCCCTTGTTCAGCCAGAGCAAGTCCAGCGGCACCAGCAGAGCAAACCCAGAGACGTGCAGGAGCCAGGAGGAGCTCGCACGTCGCACGCGGCGGTCAAGTGGAGGCGAAAGAAAGCCGACATCGATCGCCGCCTCTCCTCCTTCCTCGTGGCGCGGCTTTGTTGCGACTCGACGCGATGCCGGCCTCGGCCGCAGACCCGATCTCCTCGGCGCTCAGGCACAACGGGTCCTCGACCTCCGCCGCCCACACCCTGGAGAATGGTCTCGTCTCCTCGGCCAAAAAGACGTTGCTGTCGGCTAGCGTCGCCTTCGATCCACCCATCAGGCACCTCGGAGGCGCCCTTAAGAAGAGCGGGATCCTCCTCCTTAACCCGGCTAGGAACAAGTGTAACCAGCCAAAGGAGAAACCCGAAGGTGTTGATGGGACTGAAAATGGTACGGAGGGCAACGATAAGGCGCCGGCTCCACCCACGCCAAAGGTAAGATAGTCTTCGGCTTACCACAGCATGCATGTAAAGCCCCCCCCCCCTCATGGTTCGCCAGTCGTACCGGCGATGACGCCGACCTTGAAATACGTCGGGACCATGTTCACTTGCTTCATGGTTGCATTCTATTTCGTTGTTTCTTCTTCCTAGGTCGTGTTCTTTCCCGCTCACGCCGTAGAAGTCGGCTATCGGAGCGCGCGCTCGGCCGGCGCGGGGATGTTCAACATGGGCAACACTTGCTACCTCAACTCGACGCTGCAGGCCCTCTTTCATACGCCAGCGCTCTTCAACTACCTGGCGAGTGGCGAGCACCAGCGCCAGTGCAACAAAAACGGTTCCTCCGCCGGCCTCTTTCACAGCTGCATCATCTGCGCACTCGCCGCCACCCTCAAGGACACGCTGCAGTCGAACATCACCCGACCAAGCAGAGTCTACGACAAACTGAAGCTCATCTGCAAACACTTCGTGCACGGGAGACAAGAAGACGCGCACGAGTTCCTAAGGTAGGCGCAGAAAGATTTTTGCCACTAATCCAAGTTACCATCAATCAATGCCAGTAAGCGTGTGCTACGCAGTGCTACTTGATCGTGTAGTTGACGTCATCACAACTGTCCGCAGGTATCTTATCGAATCCCTCCAGCGGTCCTTCCTGCATTCTTGCCAGGCTCCCAAGAACCTAGACAACGCGAGCAAGGAGACGACACCTTTCAATCAGATCTTTGGAGGCTACCTGCGCCAAGATGTGACTTGTCTCAACTGCAAACACGTCTCTATCACCTTCCAGCACTTCATGGACCTGTTGTTAGACATCCGACAGGCGTCCACGCTCGAGCAAGCATTGGCCGTTCACTTCCGCGCCGAACGAATTGGCAACGACGACAACGGCAGCAACATGTACAAGTGCGAACGCTGCAAGACTAAAGTACCCGCCAAGAAGAAGTCCTTCATCTGCCGTCCTCCCGTCGTACTCTGCATCCAGCTGAAACGATTTAGTCTCGGAGGCTGCAAGATCAGCAAACCGGTGCAGTTGTCACGCCGCATCAACGTCACCCAGTTCGTCAAGCGCGAGAACAGCACTCACGATCGCGACAATGAGGACGAGCTGACTTATAGACTGGTCTCCATGATCACTCACGTGGGTCCGTCGCCCAACTGCGGCCACTACACCGCCATCGGAGAGGCGGGTAATGGAAAATTCTTCCAGTTCGACGACTCCTCCGTGAGGCCCATCTCCGTGGCGCAGGCGCTCAACACGGCTTCGTACGTCGTCATTTACGAGATGACGCAGGAAACAAAAAGTGCCTGGGTGAAGACGCCGTGTCAACGAGCCAAAAATATGCCTTGCACAGCCACCTCCACCACCATAGCCAACAGCCCGCCTCCAGCCTCTTCATCTACGTCGTCTATTTCGGCTCCTCCTCCGGTATCCGCGGCTTCTCCCTCCGCATCCTCCTTGCAACAAGGCACCCGGATCGAGTGGTCTAAGACGCCCAAATGCCCAGAAACAGTCAAAGCAAGATTAGTTCCGTACCACAGCGACTCCTCGAGTGATTCTGACGAAGAAACAGAACACAACGGCAAAGCGAAACCCATCGCAAAGCAGGAGGCGAATGGAGTACCAGTGAAGAAGTCTTTGCCATTCATACCCCGAGCTCTGACTATGAACTCTTTGAAAAGAAATACGGAAGCGCAGCCCAACAACGCTGATTCCGCTGATCGCCCCTCGTCCGTCGCTAGTAGCGCTAGCAACGGTATCACAAAGACGAGTCGCTCTGGCGTGTGGCGCGTGACCGACGCCGACCAGCACACGCCGTCTGTGGCCAGCGACAACTCCAACGGATCCACCAGTAACAACTGGAAGATATCGGAAGTTGGTCAGTCCAAGTCTACAGAACAGCAGCAAAGGATGGTAGTGGAAAGAGAGCCATTTCGCCCACAGTCTCAAAGCGGCTCCCTATCCACAGCATCTTCATCGCTTGCCAGTACCCCGGAGCGCCGAATTAAGCGCAACAGCAGCATGGAGGAGTACGAGGCCGAGCTGGATCGCGGAAGGTCCAAGAAGGTCAAGCAGAGGCACTCGGGTGACCAGCAGAAACCCACCTTCAACGCGAACAGTTACAATCCATTCCAGACTCGCCAAAATAGGGGGTACCAGGACTCTCACTATCGGCATCATCGAGACCACCATCGCGGTCATTATCACCACCATCACCATCGAGATCACAGTTACCACGAGTTCGGATCGGATCAGAGATCAAGCGGCTTCTATGGCCGTCGTAGCTACTCTTCGTCGTCTCTACATGAGAATAGAGATTATGGCAACAGGCAACGGAGCAACAAGGATAGATTCTACAACCACGGTAATCGGGATTACAGAGACTACAGACGATACAGGTGATTGTGATAAGAATGTTTCCGCCTAAGGGATAGTGAGTGTGTGAGACTTATAGGGACTACCCTATGATGTGAACATGAGTATGTGTGATACAAGAGGCAGCGAGCTAATACACTTCATCAGGGTATTTGGGGCTGACTTGGGTAGATTGGTTGTTGATCAAGTTAAACATTTGCTGGAACGCGGAAATTATACGACTCCGAGATTCTCTGTTTATTTATTGACCTGCTCATTCCCTAATTCACGAGTTCGTTGAGGCTACATCACAGTGCAGTGACAGCAACGCCCTTTGGATCCAGCTTTCGGACAATCTCTTGGTTCTCCTTGTTGTCCTTGAGGAGGTTGCGCAGCGCAAACACTACCCACTGCATGATGAATGGATTTTTCTCATCGATGGATGAACAATCAAGCAGGAGTTGTAAGCCTTCAATTTCTCGGACCTATAAGAAGGGCAAAAGTGTTACTAAGTTCAATACTAAGGTCGTCGCACACTCCCACTAACCTGGTCCTGGTTTTGCCTGTGATTCCAGCAAAGATTGCCGATGAGTCTAATGAGGTCTCGCTTGAATCCAAATATAGGATTTTGGGCAAGATCTTCGGCATCTTGTCCAGACAACTTGCTAATTGGGGTGAACTGATTGGGGATGTCACTCTTGCCAGTCTCATGCAGCATCCTCAAGAGGTAGATGGCGTCAATCACAAGGCTATTGTCAGCCATAGTGACATGAGAAATGCAATTCTCCACAGAAGAGAGGTGGCAGAGCAAAGACAGGAGCTTGAGAAACTCCACTGGATCTGTTAGTTGCTTGTCCGCTTTCATAACAGCCATGATGTCTGATGATTTTCTCTTAAATTGCTGAACCAGGAACTTCTCCAGTGATTCAGGGCAAGCATTCTTCTCAGTGACAAAATGCGAGGCTAGGTCGAGCCAAGCCAGTTTTTCGACATCTTTGAGGCAGGCATACTGATTACAAAAGTAATCACTGTGGTTCTGGATGACCTTGAACACGGAGAGCATTGCAAATTCTCCAAAATTGGCGGCGTCATCCAGAAGTCGAGCAAATATTTCATCCTTTAGGATATCCAATACGGCGAGGCACTTATCTGAAGGCTGCGAGGCCATGAGGAGCAATACAATGCTGGCAGCTAAATTGCGCAAGGAGGAATCTCGACGCTCCAAAATGGCTCTAACTGTGGCTCTGAGCTTTTGCAGGTGCGCCTGCTGCAGCTCAGGATGGCCCACAAAGGCATTGTGAGTTAACTGGATGCAGGTTGAGGCCACTCGAGGTTCACTCACTTCTGCGATCTTCAACACTTTGGACACAAATGAGTCTTCCCCACTGATCAAGATCACTTGCACATTTTTGTTACTCGCGCACGCATTGCGCAGAATCCGCAAGCATGCCAATTGAGTCTCCACGTCACTCTCACTCTGAAAGATGTCGACGATTCTTCTAGCTGATTGTGTGTCCAATGTGGCCTCCCGACCCTTCAACTGGGCCAAGAAGTCTGGAACGTCCGAACTCATTTTTTCTTCTTATTGTAATTAGTCTTTAAGAGTTCTGTTGGAGAAATGTCTCCCACCTCGGAACTACTTGTATGGGGGTCGATGTACCTGGCATCTTCGTCAACAACGTTTCGGACGTCGTCGGTCTCGGGAGTGACCAAAAGCCCGAGGCTCGGGTAGATGACGAAGATAAAGACAAAAAAGACAACGCCCAAGTAGATAGGAACTGCCACAGCCCAGTACTTCTGAGGAAAAATCGAAGACAGCCCTGATGTTTGTAGCCACTGATCCGGTACCAGTGCCCAGAAGAAGTACAAAAAGAGCGTGAAGACGCCCAACAGGTAGAAGACGAAGCCGTAGACAGCTCTGCTTGGCGTGGGCGAAGGGTTGTGCTCCGGCAAGTAATTGCTGCTGCTCATGACTTGAATTATCCGGTGAGGAATTTTCGTCCGTATAGCTGGGCCTTGCGTTCAAACGCCTGAGACTTGATTGGAGAGTTTACTTCATAAAATGGGTTCATCAGCCACTTGATGTACGTCTGCGCAGAGAGAGAGAGAGACGTGGGACTTGAAGCATTTAAAAGGCTTTAACTCTTACCTCGTACATATCCGAGAAGAAGTTTTTGATGCCATCCTCATTCCTCACGTCATGGAGAATCATGAATCGCTGGCGGCTGGCAGTGACAAATGCAGAAACGTACCTGAGGGAAAAAGAACAAGAAAAGAGCTGTGTCTTTGTCCTTGTTCTTACTGATCCCACCCCTAAGGGCTTCTCACCACTCATTAAATTTGTCCACCGTCTTGAGGTACATGTTTGGGGTCCTTAGCATGTGCTCATCTACGAGATCGAGGGCTGCATGCGCAATGAACTGATTGAGATGTCTGTGATCATCCTTGCGTGGATCCTTCCCAGGCGGAGTAAACTCCATCTCAAAGATGGGGTTGTCCGAATGGCCCACGATGACAAAGTAGTAATTGCCGGACATCCTGCTCTTGCCGGCCCCCAAATGCGAGAGATTACGGAAGAGAGAGCATTTTCCACGTCACCTCACAAGACGAACGCTCTGGAAGACAAAGTTCTGGAGAACAGAGCGAGAGCAGAGGTCGAGAGGATGAGAAGACGAGGAGTTTGGTTCTTTGCCTATCAGCGGCGACAGCTGTGGACAGCTGCCGCGTCAGAGTTGCCATTCTGTACATGATCCTCTGACCCTATTGACTAGAAGAGTCTATCCAATACTTCTAGATTCTAGATAGACGGTGGAGGAAGAGAGAGAAACTTAAGAAAGACTAACAAAATAGTTTTGTCACCACATGAGTTAGTTTCCCGTATGATTTTTCAATGTCGTGCATTTGGCGATGAGGAGAAAAGAGTTCCAGATGATGTACATGAAGTCCTTGCTCCATGTGACTCACACGCGCAACATTCGAGAATAACAGAAAAGACTTGCTCATTTGCTGAAAAGTGTTTTTTGCAGTCTCCACTCTCTAAGTTTCTCTTACTCTTTCCGCCAAAAGTAACAGTTAGTAAGTTGTTAGAGAGGTGGTATAAGATAATCTTCTTTGGATAGGGTGGACATTCCAGCGTGTTGTACAGCTGCTATTGAGGTCC
>JAAUXU010048438.1_pt1 | contig 46499 bp, 44 predicted proteins | sample 7278151 | NCBI WGS metagenome assembly JAAUXU01 (sample SAMN14350113, study PRJNA611818) | marine sediment metagenome | isolation source: surface marine sediment (1.8m) | place: French Polynesia: Moorea | collected 2018-08
CGCCAAGTCGCATGACTTCACTGCCGGACAAGAACAACCGTGGGCGTTTGCAGTCCCTCGTTTGGTCGGCCCAGACTCCCTCCCCCCCCCCCCCCCCTACCCAAAAAAAGGCTCTCCTCTCATGAGCTGATGTTACACGAGCTTCTTTGCTTCCTGAAGTCTGGTGGAGTAGTGCAAATAACGGCCATGCAAAAAACTTCGCGTGCAAAAAAAGTCGCTGTCGTTTCAAAAGATGGACGAGGCTGAGTGCTAAAACACTTTGGGGCTAAGAAATCACTCAGATGTTTTATGGAGTCAACCTTGGCCATTTGCGCAATCTCCTCATCGCTGCGAACCTTTGCAGATAACGCGCACAACAGAAGGCGGACACGATGATGATCTTGGTCAGCGCGGTCTTTGCCACGCTGTTGACTGCAATTAGCTGTGGCCGCACAGGTGGTCCAGAGACTCATTCAAGGCCAGGAAATGAAGAGGAACGGTCCAAAAGGCCTTTTGTGGACTTCGTCGGGGTCGGACCCGTCGCAGTTGCGCGTGTTTCTGCTCCACTCTGTTGTTTTCTTCGATGTCAATTTCGCGGACGAGGCAAAAAGTGCAAAAAAAAGCGCAAAACCTTCCGCTAGAGTTAAAACAGAGGTTGAAATGTGCAAACTGCTACTGCAAACACGAGAGACAGAGAAAGCCTCAATTCACAACTCGGCTGGACAAATAGTGAGAGCAAATAAGCGCGGTACTGAATTCATGGCCAGGACTAAGCAACAACAGGGATTGTTTTGCCTGGCTGTTTAGGAACTGAGTCACTTGTGTTCTCCTCCTTTATAATATTGACTCTCACTTGTTTATTCTGAAGGCCTCGAAGTGTTTGAGGATGTTCGTGTTGTCGGAGGAGACGGGTTTTTATTGAGGTCGCATCTGGCCTTGGAGGTCGTCCAAGGCCGGGAAAAGGGGCCTCAGCCAAAGAAATTGAGTCTTTTTCGACAAATAACAACTGTTGAAACGGCCTTTTTTTTCTTCTGCTTCAAGTCACAACAGGTCCCTTCAAGTCTGGTTCTGCCTTGCAGGCTTGCAGGTGGTCATGAGCTCGATCGGGAAGGCCATCGGTCCGTTGGCCAACATCGCGCTGCTGCTGCTCTTCGCCGTCATCATCTTCGCCATCATCGGGCTGGAGTTCTACGCCGGGGCCCTGAACAAGACCTGCTACAGGCTCGACAACCTGGGTGAGTGAGTCAGTGTAGTAACAAATTGAGGAAGGGCTGCTCAGCACTGTTGCCCCTTTGGACCATTTCGTGCGTGCGCATGCGTGTGAGTGCGCAGAGCCCGGCGGCCACAGGGTGTGTCAGCAGCCAGAGCCGTCTGGACAGGGTGTGTCAGCAGCCGGAGCCCTCTGGACAGGGTGTGTCAGCAGCCTCAGGCCCCAGGCTGGTGCCTACGAGACTACAAGCCTGCCAAATGACGAATCGGTCAGTGCTGAGCTGCGGAAAGGTCTGGCTTTCTTCGTCTCACTCTTGACTCACCCTGTACAAGTAGAGCAAGAAGACTTTTTGCGCCACTACGTGGAAACAGCAGCGGCAACTGTCGTAAAACGCGACATTTCACAGCTTGTAGCAGTGGAAAGTTTTATTTCAATACAGCGAGCTTGACTTTTTTCTTTCGGGGTTGCATCCCAGAAAATTCATTCTTTGCTTTCTCTGCATGGGAAAAGATATCCTCTTTCTTCTTCCCGGTCTTGAGAGAAAAGGGAGGGGGAAAAGAAGCGAGAGAGGGGCTTTTCTTTCCCTCCTTTCGATACAAGTGGTGGGGAAAACATTCACATAAAAGCCGCGTCTGCACTATTAAACTTGCCGCAGTTTCCCATATCTCTTTTTCGCCTATCGAATTCTTACCGGCCAGGACCTTGGTCCATTTTTCTCCCTAATTTTTTTTTCCGCCAAGTCAAGTAAAGTGCAAAAAAACAGAGCTGTCGTATCAAATTACGTCCGATCGTGCGAAGAGAAGACTTTGCAAACACGAGCAGCTGGAGACCTTTTTCGCACTTTGCCAACTTCATCCCCCTGAAGATTTGGCAATGGCTGCTGCCGAAAGTCTCCTCTTCCCCAGGCTCATGAGCGAGCCCCTACACGACCCGACCCCTCTTTTCCTCGTCTTGAAAAGCCACGACGATTATTTATCAAACTCGACCAGACCAAAAAAGCACCTTCGGCCAACGTCGTTGTCGTCACACGCACGAACAAGGACGACGAAAGCTCATATTTCAATCTCCCTCTCTCTACCTGTGCCCTTTTCATTGTAGGAGAGATTCTATTTCTACCCTTTCCCGAACAAAATATGTACAGTCTGAGGGATGAAGAATGCGCAGCCGTCGTTGGACGCGCCAAAAAGATGCTCGGCCACTCGTCGAGCTCGAAAGGACTCACAAATGTTCAGGCAGAAGCCAAAAATTCCGTCTTAAAGTGAAAATTTTAAAAGAGGAACGAAAAAAAAGGGAGGGCAAAATTTCCCAAATCTTCCTGCTAAAGGACGCACGAGAAACTGGGACCCTTTTCTTTCTGCCTCATATTGTGCTCCGACTGTCTAGTATGAAAAGGCCCCTGAAAAATGGGGGGAGGGGAAGAAGTGAGCATAGGATTGCACTCTTTGTTGCAGACGAGATGGTGATCGAGGGCGAGTTCGGCAGTCCCTGCCACCCCGGCCCGGCCCGCCTGGCGCCCGTCGGCTCGTACACGTGCAACCCCAACATCTCCATCTGCCTGGAGAAGTGGGAGGGGCCGCACTACGGCATCACCTCCTTCGACAACATCGGACTGGCCATGCTCACCGTCTTCCAGTGCGTCACCATGGAGGGATGGACATCAATACTGTACTCGGTGAGGACGATGCAGCACCACTGACACTGAAATAGTGTGTTTCATTATTATTGTGGGACAAATTGTTCCTACTCTTTTAAGGTGTGTGTCTTGACTCCAATAACTTGCACGGATTCATACTCGAGTCACGATAATTTTGGCACACGCTGCTCGTGTATGCCAATATCGAGGGTGTGCAACATTTGCCAATACGTCTTAAGTGTCTCATGCGTGGCAACCATGACAGTGAAAGCTCTGCTGTTCCTGCTGCACCAAAGAACTTTCTGCATGTTGATTCCTCCTCGCCTGAAGGAGAAAAACAGCGTAAAGAGCTGCAATAAAAGCTGATATTATCAATGCCCAACAACAACAACAATAACAACAACGACAACAACAACCTGCTGGCAACATTTCTTCCCCTACTTTCACATATTTTAATCTTTATGTTGCTCAGGGAAAAGAACAATTTACCGCCCCCCTTTTCCGCCGAATCGAGTTTGGCTTTCGCACAACGATTTACAACCGAGATTCGGGGAAAGGCGAAATAAATCGGACCGGTTTTCCCCCCATTTTGCCTTGTACAAGGGTTAAGTCGGTTTGTCCCTCAATCTCGGATCCCGGGGGGTGAGGACGCTGGATTTAGCTGACTGCAGCTGTTGAAGGGCCCGGCACGTCATACAATAGTGGCGGAATAAAAAAAAATGGGAAAGTTTAGCATGTCCATTTGAGAATCTACGCGCACGCACCTTGGGGAGGGTTTTTCTTTTCGTTTTCACATACATTTGCCACATTCGCCTGGGGTAAAGTTGATCCCGCACGAACAAGGAGGATCGTATGAGCCAATAGTTGGACTCATTGCTCACCCCCTCCACTTCTTTTCACCTCAGACGAATGACGCCACCGGCAGCAGCTACAACTGGATCTTCTTCATCCCTCTGATCGTCGTTGGAAGCTTCTTCATGCTCAATTTGGTGCTCGGAGTCCTCAGCGGGTGAGTCACATTTCTAGGGAGGAAAAAAAAATCTTCTATGTGAAAGCCATATAATATGGCCTCCCCCTTTTACCCACACACACACACGCACACACACACACACATACTAAGACCTCTTCTAAAAACACGACTTAAGGACCCGTTTGCACTGGCGGAATCTTTTCTGTTGTCAGGACTTTCCTGCAAAGCAAAATTGCCATCTGACACACCCATATGCGTGACAGATTCGCATCATCCGCCCCCTGCGGAATTCGGCCAGTGAAAGCGCGCCCTAAGCTCAGTAGTAGTATTGAACTGTGTGTTGTCGGCTGGCGCATAAATGATGAATCTTCTTCCTTGCAAAAAAAAAAAAACCGTGGCAAATTCTCTTTCTCCGAAGCTTGATGAGTCTTCTTTGCGGTACAGACTGTATTGAATGACTCTATTCACTCAAAAAACTCTTGCCTGTGCAAGTTCTTCTTTTTGTACCAAAGAAAGGTCCTTTTTTTTTTCCTTTTCGTGTACTCTCAAGGAAGGATTTTGAGTACTAAGTGGGCGCCGTCAGATTACGTTCCAGTGCGTGTGCGCGCGTGCGTACGTAGAGAGAGAGCGAGAGAAAAAAAAAGAGTTTTGTAGAATTGTGAAGTAGAACTGCGTCTTCAGCTACCTCGAGAAACGCGTGTTTCCTTGTAGGAAAAGTAAACCTTAGGTTGGGCTTACACGGACGCTTTTTGCTTTGAGGCGTGACCAAAGAGAATTCGCCCGTGTAAGCACGACCGTTGGTGTTCTGCTGTAGGCCTATCAGTCTGTAGAGTATGAGCAAGACTTACGTACACGTTGTAGTTTGCATAGGATCTCTCATTGTTCATGCTTTCTCTGTGTTCATAGGGAGTGTTTTGTGTGCCCCTGCCCCCCTCCCGCGGTACAGGGTGTCTGAGCGCGTCAAAGTGGTTCCTCTGAGTCACCCTGTACCGCGTACACCTTAGTAGTTCTTTTCTCTCCCCCTGTCCCCCCTTTCCTGTATGTTTGTGTGTGTCCTCCTTTAGAGAATTTGCTAAAGAAAAAGATCGAGTGGAATCGAGGGTTGGATTCCTTCGAAAGAAGGAGAAGCTCAAGCTTCAGATGGCGATCGACGGATACAAAGATTGGATCTGCAGGGCAGGTAAGAAAAAAAAGGTGCTTTTTTTTAACGTAGTCACAGGAAAAAAAGGGTGAAAATTCGCCACGCTGAGGGTTTTTTTTTTATTTGTAGAGGATTTAATCCTGGCCGAGGATCGCACGAGCGAAAAGGACAAGAGGAAGATCATGGAAGGTGAGTTATGGTTACGGTGTTTTAGGCTTGGGCCCCAAAGATTCATGTACGTGCCATTTTTTGGTATGTGTGGGCGCCCAAAGAATTGTACAGATTTGGTGGGGACCCAAAGAATCATAGCAGACAATTTCGCTGGGCTTCAGACAGATCAAAGAGAGACGTTCCCAGAAGCCGTCCTAAAACACGGTTGGGGGCGCATTTTGGCCGGCCGGTCCACGCTTTGACCACGTCCCACATGTGGCTCATAACGCAAAACGTCGGCCAGGCCCGCGGAACGTCATCCTGGTGGCTCACCAGGGGCTGCTACATTTGCTTACCGGGTGGTTTCTATGGTCACTGGGGCTACTCTTACTGGGTGGCCTCTATAGTCACTCATATAGATGTTGACTGAGGTTACACCCACCGGGGGGTTCGACACTAACTGAGGCTACACTTCCCGGATGGGTTCTATATTAAGTGGGGCTACACTTACTGGGTGGCCTCTACCGTCACTGGGGCTGCACTTACTGGGTGGCCTCTATAGTCACTCATATAGATGTTAACTGAGGTTACATTTACCGGGTGGTTCGATGTTAACTGAGGTTACACTTACCAGGTGGTTCGATACTAACTTACCGGGTGGTTACTTACCTCCTCTCCAGAAGGAGGACATTCCAAATTTGCAAGCTGTACTTTGAAAGTTGTGGCCAACACTGATTGCAGTTGGGCCCTATGTTTGAATTTGCGTGGAGAATGAATGAATGAGAATACACTGAAGAGGCCCCTTCAGACCTTCAAGTCTGCATTCAGCATTTCATGAGTGTCGTAACTTGCGTGGTTTCGGTCTAACCGGCAAAAAGAAATGACTTTCAACTTTAGGAGGACATAACTCCCTTGATTGGGTTCCTTTTTTTAATTTTATCGTGCCTTTTGCACATCCCACGCAGGCTGAGTAATTATGCCTTATTACATCAGGTAACTTTTTTGGTGCATTCAAAAATGTAAGAAAAATGACTTTCAACTTTGGGAGGCCGTAACTCACTTGATTTTCAATTTTCTTCCCCTTCAGATTTTGAATCTCCTTATTCCAAAGGAATGTGTTGAACCCTCCACAGCCTGAGTAATACACTTTTTTGTCTGCCCAAAGTATATTTGGGCTCTTGATACTGAAGTGACAACGATATCGCTCTCTTCTCCAGCTCGCCGTCGAGCAGCAGAGGGAAAGAAGAAGACCAAGACTGAGGAGGAAGAACTCGCAGGTTCGTCGTGCAAAGCGCCTGCTGAGCGCAAAGTCGCCCAAAAAACCGCTCTCTCTCTCTCTCTCTCTCTTTTCTTGATTTGCAGGCGCCTCCAGCGAGTTTTGGGCGTCAATTCGCGGCGCCAGGATCACGATCCGCAAGATGTGCAAGCAGCAGTGGTGGTTCTGGCTCGTCATCATCCTCGTCTTCTTCAACACCTGCACGGTGGCCATAGAGCACTACAATCAGCCAAAGTGGCTAGAGGAATTTCTATGTGAGCGCAGCAATTGAAAAGTGGGAGAACGCTTCAACTGTCAAAGTAGTTGTTCTTCTTCCCTAGTTGTTTTTTGCAACAAAGTTGTGAACAGCTCTCACTACATAGGAGATTCCAGGATTAATGAGACCTACAACTTGGTATAAATAAGTTTTTCGTCCCAGTGTTATCAGGCAGTGACCTCGAGGCCAAAACTTTGGGTCAAAAGGAGGCCGCATTTAGCATGGACAAAATCCTCCAAAGTTTTTATGTAGGCCTTTCAACACCTGCTGCATGACAGCAAATTGCGTAGGCCAAATTTTGAACATGAATGCCTGCTCATCATGAGTAGAGGAGCCCGGACTGAGTTTGTCCCTTGTTCAAGTTCACTCTGGCAGAGGCTCTCATTCAACCCTGCTGTGTAAACAGACTTGTCAAGAACAACGGGCATGTGGGTGGGCAGAGCAGCTTTGACTCTGCCTGAATAAATCATCGTCTACTTTTGGCCTCACATGATGGACGTGGCCAAGGTGCAAGTGGAGTCAGACCGGGTCCAATGTCCCTTTACATCCGTTAAAAGTCAGCCATGCAAAAAAGTCGCTGTGCAGTCGACAAGTCTCTACTATGTATGCAAAGCTGCAAGCCTGCCAAGAATGTTTCTTCTTGTTCCACAGTGAGCAAAGTCTTTATCTACTCCTCATGCTGAAGGTAGAGTGAAAGCATCATCTCCTGTGGAAGGTTTTTTTTCTCTGCTGACCATTCAGCATGGACTTTAAAATAATGTTTTTGCTCCCCAACAATGGACTTGGCTACTTTGCCGTTATCCCCGGATATGTTGAACAAAAATTAGAACGGCCTTTTTCGAGGGGGGGATGGGAGAAAGCATCTAAAAGAGAGCAAAACAAAACTCGTTCCCCATTTATTTTTTGTGGAGAACACTCAAATTGCTGTGGGCGGGAGTAGCCAAAGGGCCTCTCTTTTATCCTCTTGAGACACAGTCTATGAACTATTCAAGTTGTTTTTTCCTGACTTTATTCTGAGGGGGGGGGAGATAAAGTAAAAAAAAGTTGTAGAGAAATCAATTCACTAGCGTGGGCTGACATTCAGCATGTTGATTTGAACCTTTTAAAGGCCACATCAGACCTTTTAAAGGCCATTATCTCTCTAAAGCCTTTTGGACTGAGTATCCAAACAGTAACTGATTGGCCATTTGACGTTGCTTTAGAGTCAGGTAAATCTCTACCGTGCGCGTCCAAAAAAACGCACCCACCACCCCTGACCATACGTGAGTCACCCAACGTGTACAACAGCTGCATGATCAAGTGACTTTTTGCGGGGACGCCTGCGAAGTGAGGGTGTCAACGCCCATCTGAGGCTCAAGTTTTTAAGGGATTTCAATAGTGTCGGCGTCTTTTTTTGTTTCAAGTCACACAGTGCAAAACTCCAGATATTTGCAGGGTCTGCGAACGTTTCTCTAATGGAGTCGCCGGCCTTGAAGACCTCTTTTCTTCCTTCCATTCCTAGATTACGCTGAATTATTCTTCCTTGGTGCCTTCGTGTTCGAGATGATGATTCGAGTGTACGCGCTCGGCTTCACTGCCTACTTCTCGTCCGCCTTCAACCGCTTCGACTGCGCTGTGATCACCGGGTCGCTCTTCGAGGTCCTCTGGTTCTACGCGATGCCAAAAGCAGGATCTTTCGGACTCTCAGGACTCAGGGCGCTCAGGCTACTCAGAGTACTCAAAGTCACCAAGTAAGTTGAACTAGTTTTAAGGACTCGTCAGCAACTGGCGGAGATTTTCGGTCGCACTGACACGCACTCTTCAGTGGCCAACTCTGCCAGCGCAAACGCACCCTTAGCGTGCACACACGGGGGGGAGGGAGTCTAAGAACTTTAGGTAAGGCAAACGTGTCGGGTTCAATGGCAACGGGGGGGGGGGAGGCAGGAAGAAAGGGGGTTAACCAGCATTAGTAACACCAAGGGGGGCCTTTAGTTTTTTTTCTTGGTGGCGTTGAATAACTTAGAGGCAGGACTTTTTCTCTTTTCTCCACTATTGAACATTTTACAGTCTTGAGCAGAGTTGCCAGATGGATGGAAACCAATTCTAAATAAATAAAATCCCCAGACTTATACCAATCGCTAAATGTCAGTCCAAAAAATACCAACCGTCCAAGGAGGTTACAAAAAAACCCAGGGTTTTTTTCGGTCAAGACGCCCTTTTTGAGACCGGCCATCTGGCAACCCTGATCGTGCACGTCACGTTCGTCTGGGAGGTGCGTGTGTGTGTGTGTGTGACAACGCGGAGGAAGGCTGCAAGGTCGCCCTGCACACCTGGAATTCTTTGCTTTTCGGCCCAAAGGCCGTCCATGGCTTGAGAGAAGTTGCACTCGTCATGCTTCACCCTGTATCACGTGGGTGTACGCAGTGCTCCTCCCCACGCCCAACATTGGTCTTCCCGCTCCAATCCACCCGTGACGTCTCTTTCTTTCTTGCTCAAATCACTCTTCTCGTCCTTCGTCATACTTGTGACCACTTCCACTGTTGACCTTCTCGGTCCCCTCCCACCTCCTCCTCTCTGTGCTATTGTTCCCATCGGACAGTTCTTATCACATACGTACAGAATGTGTGAGTGACACTCATTTGGCAGCGCAAACGCTGAAGCTCAGACTGCACAGTTCTGGTACTTTGTGTGTGAAGTCACCTGTTTCTGACATCTCTGGTGGTTTTATGATAGCAGTTTGAACATTGATCGCGCTAATTTAACATTCTGTATCCACTGCATTAATGATCAAAGCAAATTCTTGGCCATTATGCAAACCACGTCGCACTTGATGAATGTTCATAGATTGGCCAAAATGGGTCCACAACACTTATTGTGGACATTTCAGAAGAAGATCAAGGGTAGATTCAGTGGGTCAGTTAAAAGACCTCAATTTCTTGCTCAAATGTCATTTATCCTGTGCTTCAGCCATGGTCTTCTGAATGTTGCCCTGCGTTTTATAGTTCCATGGGGAAATGTTTTTTTTACAAAATATATTTCTTATATATTTCACAAGGGACGCACATGACACTATATCGCTCGCTCTTTAGGGGAGGTCACGACTCAACGGGGTCTTATTCAACTGAGTACTGTTGGGTACCCAACAGTACAGTGGAAGTGCAGTAAAAGAAAACGTACTAGTCCCAAAACCACGACTTTAACCTTTAAATTACCTGTGCCTATGCGAACAATGTGCCTTACAAAAGCACTATTTACATAATTAGTACAAATACCCTGCTTGTATGGCTCATATAAGTGAGTGACAAACATCCACACCCTCACTCAATTACTCCTAACGCTCTGCTTATGAAGTCGGATCTTTATTTTTGAGACACACACACACACACACACACACACACACACACACACAATATGGCACACACAAGTGGCGTCTGACACGCGTGACGCGTATCCGTTATCCAACTTGGCCCAGTGCAAACACTTCCCCAGTGTCGTATAACACGGTATTACTTGCAACCTGTCGACACTTGGCATGCATAAGAATGTATTACTATATTTATTTGTCCATAGGTCTGAGAGCCACGTACGTATAGTGAGTAGACATGCATGTACAGGGTGTCTCGCCGAGACACCTCAAAGCTGGCGCTGGGTATCGCATGTACGTGAGGGAAGGTTCGTGTTAACCCTTTGTGAGTGAGTGAGCGAACGTGATCACACGACGCAGTAGTAGAAAACGTCAGTGGCTGCGAAAGCACGATGACTGCTACTATATGACGATCTCAGAAGCAGTCAAGCAGGGTAAAACTGTCAGTCTCCCTTCATTAAGTCATCATAACTGTGCCTAATGACCCATGAGCACCCTGGAGCGGTCGTTCACTACTCTTGGCCACGTTTCAGGTATTGGTCCCCTCTTCGCAACCTTGTGATAGCTCTGATGAATGCCTTATCTTCCATCATGTCCCTCCTCTTCTTGCTCTTTCTCTTCATCTTCATCTTCGCCCTCCTCGGGATGCAACTCTTCGGAGGCAGCTTCAACTTTGCCGGAGAAGAAGCACCAACTTCAAACTTTGACACCGCCATCAACGCCCTGCTCACAGTATTTCAGGTAATGAATAATGATGCACGTGACAAGAATAGACTTTCAAAAGTGCGAAAGCGTTTTTAGCAGCCAGCATATATTGTTGGCCATTTGAGTACAATATTCGCCTTGTGCAAGATCAAAGCTCTACAATGATGAGATCAGTGGTCGGCCGAAATCGAATATTCAGCCGATGATTTGCAACATATAGTGAGCTCCACAGAAAGGAGCCTTAGGAGTTCTTCACCTCCCATCAGGCTAAGAAAGATATCATACAAATTAAGGCTGCTGATCATATTTGCATTCTATGAGAAATTCGATTTATTAGTCATAAACTGGAGTTTATTTAGCAGTAGGTTTTTATGAAAAAAAAAGGGTAGGGACATAAACTCATTTCATGTCCTCAGCAATGCCTGAAAGTTTGGTCAAGTTAAGTTGATCTGAGTGGTGACGGACAATAGAGCAGACAGACAGACAGACAGACAAACAGACCGAAGAGCCATATTATTTGATGGATTGCAGAGTTGCCAGACACTTTGAGAACTGCACACAGCATCGCTTTCTTGCGCAGGCCAACTTTCATCCTCTTTGTTCCATAAATTTTGCCTGCGTCCTCATTGCTCTGACCCCCATGTCAAGTAATGAGACGAAGCAAGAGACATTTTTGCCCAAGAAATATGGCTTCCTGGCATCCCTGTCGTCCATGGCTTCCTCCAAAGAGCTCTCTTTATTCCCACGACTCCTCCATCCTCTTTGGTCACTCCGGACAATGGTGGTCACAATGGGAATTACCCTGCTGGCAGATGCATCTTTGTGTGACAGCATCTGTGTTGCCCACTCAAATGTCTGGAGAATTTCAATGACTTTTTCTATCAGTCTCCACTCCTGTCCTGAGAATTCAATTTCAGCATCTTGCAGGCTGGGAAGAGCTGTCACTAGAGCAGGGTTGACGCGATCAGTGCGCTTGAGCAGGTAGAAATGTCGAGTTCCACCTGGTCCTTTCATCTTGCTGCCATCGAAACGGTGCAGAAGCTGCTGGATTGTGAATTGTGAGCTCAAAAATCTCAGCATTCGCTTGATGCTCGGCAGAGCGAAGAGTTTGTTTTCAACTCCACTGATTCAGGCACCCTGCAGACTGCAACGTGCGTCCACGCATGTCGACCCTGACCTTCTCGTCCATTTCCCAGTCCATGAGAACTGCTTCTCATAAATGTTTAAGGCAGTGTGTTGCTGGGAGACATTCCAGGCAAAAAAAGTCACAAAGGGAGTGATGCCCAAGTAGCCAGGATGATGCGCTGACCAGCTATTCGTGGAGAGTCAAGCTGCTGATGGCGCTCGGCTGTCAATCTGGCCAGGAAGTGCTACCTTAGTCTTTTTGTAAGTTGGGTCAAGTAGTCAAGTAGTAATGCTTGTCTGAGGCAGCCTCGAAGCTCGACATGAAAAGCTCATTGTGGCCGAGAAAGCCTGGCTTGTTGACCTCCAACAAGGTCAAATCAGAAATCACCATTTCAAAGATTGACCTGTGAATCCTCTGTGCTTTTTCACTGATAAAGTCAAGGGTCATTTGGGCCTCCACCCAATCTGGAATTCTCATCTGCAGCACTTCCACCGGCTTCTTTTTGTTGAACACCCAGGTTGGCAGTCCAGGGGCAGATGGGGCATCAGTAGTGACTTAAATGATATATCATGGATAGAAGAACCAAAGGGGACATACGATGCCCGAAATGCATTCATGCCATGCACTTCCATCTACCCGTCTACGCTTATGCAGGCAGCACTAAAGCTCAGGAAAGAAAAGTTATTTTTGACCATGACAAGGTCAGCTAAGAGTGTGCATATTTACCCAATACCCTGAATTATGGGGTCAGGTCAAGTCGTGGGAAATTATGGGGGGCAGGGGTTCAAGAAGGAGGCAGCCAACGCTGCTAAATGCCTGAGGTCACCGAGAAAATGTTACTCAACTGCAGCGTGAGAGAGGCCTCCTTCGTCACAAGCAGCTCAACCCTTTGCCAACCGCTGTCTGTTGATTTTGCCAGCACAAAAGCTTGAGCCACGTTTTGCCAATAATCCGAACCTGAGAAGAGGAACAATAGGAGTTGAGCTTGCAGCTGAGGTTTGTAGTACTTGTGGCTCACAGGGGGTGAGGGGAGGGAACCCCCCAAAAGAGAAGGTGAAGACAAAGGCCAGGGCGGTGGTGGCCGCGAAGACGGCGGCGGCGGCATTAGCAAATTTCTTATTTCTGTCATCAGACATTTTCGATGTTGTGCTTACTGACTGGTTAATCTCAGACCTTTTTGAATGCTTCCCGTGGAAGCAGTGCAGCTGTTTTGGCGGGAAATTTAAATTTAAAGACAACGCTTAAAAGCGTTTTGCTGGCCAACCTTGCAGTTTCAGCCTATACATTATTCGGTCGACCACTAGATGAGATAATACATATTTTTTCCACGCCGGCGCCATTTAAGGCCACTCACGTAGCGCCCCCGACGACTTTGCTATTGATTCACTCTGAACCGGCAGGTGTTGACTGAGGAGGACTGGAACCAGGTGATGTACACGGCGATCCGGTCCCAGGGCGGGAAAGAGGGCGGCATCGCCTACAGCCTTTACTTCGTGATGCTCACTCTGTGCGGAAACTACTGCCTCCTCAACGTCTTCTTGGCCATCGCCTGCGACTCCCTCGACCAAGCCGCCGAGCTCACGGCCAACGAGGAGGGTGAGAAGGAGAAGGCGCTGATGGAAGCTCAGGGAGAAGCAGGAGGAGAGCAACAAAAGATCCAAAAGTAAAGAGAAAAAAAACACCGAAATGTGACGACAACCGAGCGTTTTATGGAAGGGATAATAAAATAAAGTTTGTTCCCCGAGTCAAAACAACCGGGGTCGCTGTAGTCAGACTTTCCATTTAAAGCTTTCGGTGTCGAGATATCAGGAGCTGAAAGTCTCTCATGGGAGTGACACTTGGAAAGCTTGTTTGATAAAAAGCAGCGGAAGAAAGAAGAGCAGTCCCAATTTAGCGCTAGCGACCCCTTAGTCTGTAGATACGGGGTGGTCCAATCCTGCAATTATCTTGCATTACCCAGTACTATATGAATGTGGTCCCTAGTATGAAGGTGCCCAAGACACAGAATGTTATGTGAGACTTGTCAAAGTGCTTGGCTGCTTCAATGTCTAATAGAGAATCGCCTCTTTTCCTAGTGGTGGCGGCGGTGGCGAAGCAAACGTCGAGGCTGTGGAAGCCGCTGCTGAGGAAGTCGTCGGCGATGACGACGAAGCAGGCGGCGTCCGACCAATTCTGCCTTATTCTTCGCTATTCATTCTCTCCTCGACCAATCCCATCCGCGTCGGCGTCCATTGGCTGGTGACGAAGCCGCTGTTTGACGGCTTCATCATGTTCGTGATCCTCCTGAGCAGCGCCGCCCTCGCCGCCGAGGATCCCGTGGTCGAGGACTCCCCCAGGAACGCCATGCTAAAGACCTTCGACTACGCCTTCACTGCCATTTTCGCCATCGAGTGCTTTCTCAAGGTCAGAGTCCCGATTTACGGTGCACACGTTCTAGCCAGGATTATGCTCACGCCTTGTTCAATGGGTAGAGAGCGTCCGGAGAATCCATGCAAAGCCCCAAAGCTGGCTGGCTTTTTGTCTTTGTTAAAATGCAGCGTAGGCGTCGAGGATGATCTTGAACCACCAGGACCTGACAAGATTAGACTAAAATGGAGAGTTGCACACCCAGCACTGATGACTTGCACACAAGTGACGAGTCAAGTTCATATCTCACCCCTTAAAAAAGCTCATACCTCACCGACTGCCAATCATATCTGACCATTTACTGGCATATTTCTCAACTTACAAACCGTATTTCACAAGTTTCAAACTACATTTCACAATGTTTAGCAAATTACATTTCACAGGTTTTCACAAAGCATACTTTGCATTCTGCCAATCCTAACTGTCTAAGTAACCATTTATGCACATCCTAGTACAGTAAAGTTGGGCCGAGATCCAGGGAGCCATGAGTAATGACCGATGATTTATACTGTAAAGAGAGCAGGAGGGAGGGAAGAGAGGTCAACAGGAGAAATAACATGGAGGGAGGATAAAAGAAGTGTCAGGAGTCAATGGGAAGGGATCAAAGAGTGGTGGAGGAGAAGAGGGGGGATTTGTTGGGACTCACAAGACACACACACAAGTCTCACATAAGGAATCGTACGAGGGAGAATCATGTGTCAACAGAGATGTTCATATATGATGTCCTGAAGTGGGTGAAGCTCTTCAGTGCCCAAAAAGGGATGATATTTTACAGTGTGTGCATATAGGCCACAAACCTACCAGTATGTGAATAACTTGAGAACCTCTGAGGGGACCAAGGAACTTTGGCGAAGAAGTTGAAGATCACTCGGTTCAGCTCAAAAAGTCACATCTTTTGGCCAAGTTTTTCTGTTCAACCAATGACCATCAAATTGTGATCCTACTCCCAACTTTACTGATCCCCATGTCTGAAATTGGCTGTCGGCAAAGATGAAATGAATATCGAATCTCATGAAGCTGAGAGAGTCAAAGATCTCCTTGCTAATGTTAACTTGTTTATATAAAAGACTTGACACACACTCAGTGCGATACCCAGAGTTCCCCGGTCCCCTCCAGCTCTTCCTCGGCCACCCCCGTGTCCTCCGGGCGCTCCTTCAGCCTGGAACCCGGAGTGACCTGACTGCATTCACGGTTGCCAACACCACCCCCCATTTTCTCTCTCTCTCCCCCCCAGAATCCCTTTTTTGGAAAGTTTTGGTACACGGAAAAGGCCGAGTCCACCTCGTTGAGCTCGCCCGGGCTGTCTGCTCGCCACATCCCCGGACTGTCTCGGGCTATGAGCGAGCGAGCGCGTCCATTTTCTCCGTCATTCATTACGTTGTGGGTGGACGTTTGCCTAATCGGAGCCATTTGCCCGGAGGAAAGGGGTAAAGAAGAAAGCTGTTAGTACTTTCCGGAATATCGGCAAACTATTTTCCCGCCCCAGCTTCACAGGAGGGGGCTAAGAAAAAATAACATTTCTCCCGGACCCGACGGAATGAGCGGGCGCCAGCGCCTGATAACTGCTAAGTCGCATGTAAAAGCTCTGTAGCATGGAGAAAAGAGATTATTATGCCCCCCTCATTGCCACCCTGCCCCAGCCAGGCTTCCCGAGGCATTTTTTCTTCGATTTTTAAGCGCTTGGCCTACATTTACGGCTGCAAACTTTCGCGCAGGGTGGGGGCGGGGGAAATTCCCCCCCCCCTCCCACTTTTACTCGAGCATTGAGAATGGAACTTATCTTTAACAGTCACTCCTAAATAGTTAAGTTCATAACGCGAAAGCCAAGTTTGGCTGCGGAAAGTTTCCGCAGGAAAGTCCAGCAGCAGCAGCATCTCTTTCGCCACTGCCGTGACAGTGTGAGTGGTGAAAGAATCCTTCGGCGGGGACGTCAAGTCCGAGTGTGTGCGCGGTTTTTGGCGACTCACACTGTATTGAGTCGTCGCCCCCCCCCTTCCCCCCGCCAGGGCTGGAAATGCACGGCGGCACGAAAAGAGGCCTTTTTGTTTTTTGGCCATTTCCATCGTGGCCTTGAGAGCCGTCACCTTTAGTCGCACCTTTGTCACTTGTTATTTTGTCTGATGTCTCGATCCCAACGTCATCATTTCTCCCAACACCACCATGAAATCGTCCGCTTTGCTGAGCTTTGCGGAGTCGTGCATTGCTTTTGCCAACTGCTTTGTCTTCTGTTTCCATGGGTGCGGGAGAAAGGCCAAGCGCTGACTGGCCTTCATTGGGCCTTTCATGGCTGCTGGAGCCGCTGTCTGATCCCTCGTCGGAAACATCGCTCAAAGGCCTTGTTTGTTAGGCCAAATGTACATTTTTCATGCCACAGCCGACTTTCATTGCAGTATGAACCAAAATTAGTGATTGTCCAAGTGTCAACCGAGTGAGACGAGCATAAATCAAGAGAAAGTGGAGAAGTCATGAAATTTGGCATTGAAAAAGCTGGGGTCGAGGAAGAAACGTCGAAAGCGTCCGACCAGATTTGCACACTTCTGGTTGCGAAATGTCACGGTTTGCCACAAAAAAAGGCACCGGGAACATTTAAACAGTTCAATAAATTGTGCCTTTTCATGTAAGAGCTCAATTAAGGGAGATGATTTCATACCTGTGCGTTGCTGGTTTGGGTGGCCGAGACCTTCTTCTCGGCGTCGTTTCTGCAATTCTGGGCCTCCTTAACCCGGGTCAGAAGCACAGTTGTGACTAATTTTTTGCAATATTTCCTTCTTCCTAGAAATGACGCTAGCAGCAACAAACATGTGTGCTTTTCTGGTCGAGAGTTGTGTGGAAATCTCGCTGCTTCAGTGATTTTGAAGTAAAAAAGCCTTCTTTTTTCGATACAACACTCGGTCATGTGAGCTATAGTTTTCTGATGCAAATGCAGCATTCACTGCAGCCGTGTAAACGTCTGTATCGCTGAGCAGAAGCGTCCGTGGCCTTCGGTGCAGAAGGCCAAGAAGATCTGGACCTCCTTGAAACTCCCCACATTGCTGCAACATCCCTAAAAGTAGGCTCATTATTCTAGAGTGATGACAAATGACCATGTGCGTGAGCAGAAAACGTGAGCAAATGATCTCTCCTCAGCATTGTTGGAGGAGTTTTTTTTCTTTCTTTCTTGCTCATACTGCATCCGGGGAGAGGCCCTTGGGGAGGTCTTCCTTGTCCGTTGCGTACAATTATGCGTCCCACCACATGTAGCAGTGGTGGCGGCGGCAGCCCGTGGTACAGGGTGTGTCAGCAGTCGTGGTGCTCCCCCTGCAACGTCCACTTGGAGGGGAGGGGGGAGGAAACCCTGTACGTGCGCGTGCAGTGCTGCATTCGCGCACTCAGAGATATGCAAAGCACCGGGACTGGATCTTATGATGCATAATTCTACCTAGCAATGATACAGTGAAGAAGAAGAAGAAGCAGCTTCGCTGCATACATTAACTTTTCTGCATCTATCTGCACAATTGGCATAAATTTTTGCCAGCCTCTCTGTTCTTTTGACGCAGATCCTCGATCTTGGTCTCATCATCCACGCGGGTTCTTACTTGAGGGACATCTGGAACGTGATGGACGGAATCGTCGTCTCATGCGCGCTTACTTCAATTCTCTTTCAGTAAGTCTGTTTCAAGCTTGTTTGCATGACACCTGATGCTGTGACCACAGTCGGATTCGAAGGCTTTCGCAAACTCTGGAGATTGGCAAAGTTTCACTCAAAAACATTGTTCCAGGTGCGAACAAGACTCTCGAGTCTGACTGTGTACACCACTTTACGTCCCGCAGGCCGCAAAGTCAGTGCAAAGTCGACGTGAATGCTGTCAGTAGATCAAAGCTGCCACGTTTGGTGTATATTCTACATTGAAATGTATGTTATGTGTGTGTGTCCAAAGCAAATTGTACACTCACAAATGGTTATTATATTCGAGTACAAAAAAGTAGATTCGAGATACCTGGCCAAAGGCTGCTCATAAGGGAAATTCTGTGTGAGGATGACCAATGATGACTCCGATGCAGCATTGGAAAGCTACGAAGCTCTGTTCTATGAATTTTCTCCTAAAATGAACTTGTAAACTCGATTTCAAGGATATTCAGAGCCCAAGTCAGAAATGAAGAGCAATTTTCTTTTGTAGTGGGTGAGCGATCATCCTTCATGGGGTATCTCAGCGTGACGAATACTCCTTCTTGCCTCTTCAAGCAGTCTTCTACAGTTATGACAAGATTTAAGTGCACGCAAAGATACAACATTGTTAGAGCAACCTTCTTCGAACGTTGTATACTGTATTTACAATATACGTCGCATATTGTACATCTTACAACAGTGCGTTGTAAGATATACAATTCTGGCGTTAGGACGAACACTTCTGACTGTGAGTATGTCACAGGTCGAGCCCGAAAGTACCTTCGAGTCACATTTGGCAACTTTCTTCTTCTAAGTGGCAGCACAACTTTTTTGCTCACTTGTTGTCTTCCTCACCATTTTTGAAGCTGGGGAAGCAAAAAGACAACCTGCGGCTGTCCGACATCACTGAGCAGGACTTTTCCGAGTTGTCCACAGGGTGATTGCTCTAAATTGAGAAAGTATCCACTCAGAAAAGAGGCATGCGTCGAACAGGGTGTCGAGACAAAGACCTCGGAAGCCAGCACAGAGTCCTGTGTTAGGCCTTATTCTGGACGCTTCATTCTGAATTTAAAGTCATGCGCCGCCGCCGCCGCCGGGTTCGCCCAGTGTCAAGGCCAAGAGACCGTCTTTTAAGCTCCAGCTTCAGGCTGCAGGACGTCACACTGATAAAGATCTCCCTGAAATGTATACACGGACCTCAATAGGTGGATCTTGATAAAGTCGGACCGGGTGCCGCACACTGCGCGCAGTCTCCCCCCCCCCCCCAAGAGAAAGCTCCAAATTTCACAGCCATGACCGTCAGAATCATGCGGCAAAGACATCAGAGTCAACAGAGCCTTAAGAAGAAGTGATTCCTAGCGGGAAACACTTTGTAACCGGAAGCCCTCGTGCCAATATGGGTTTTAAAGTTTCGCTCCTCTCACTTTTCTGCCACATCCTTTAGGCTGGCAGCGCTCTCAGTGCTGCATTGCAGCAGCTTTCTTACCTTTTTCCGGCCCGAAAATCCTTGTTGATATGCGCCGCATGCGTCTGTTGATTCGGGCTCAGCCGTGCACTCAGCCGCGCACGCACGCGCTCGCCAACGTCCCTGTGGGGAGCCAGCACATGTGTGATGGGATCATCTGTATGTATATGGCATCAGTAGCTGCTTTTCAAATGGGAATTCACAGGGGGATGCGCAGTGCAGAGAATCCTTGGTGTTCTTCAAGATCTTGCGCTCTAAACAGCTTTTTTTTGTGTCTCGTGCACACTGCGTAAGTCAAAAACATGGCAAGAAACAAACAAGGCGAGACTGTGAAATATTTGCTCAAAGTTTGGCTCCGCCATGTGACTTTCAAGCAGTGCTGGAGAGGATCGCAGCAGGCCTCGCCCGGGCCCGGCGCGGGCCTGCCCGAAGGCCGGTCTCTCATCATGTTTAATTCTTTCTACTGCAGAGGCCACACTTATGGTCAGAATCTCAAGTCTGTGAAGCTTCTTCGAGTGCTGCGACCCCTGAAGATGGTGAATCGAGTGCCTGCCCTCAAGGCTGTGTTCGACTGCGTTGTGATTTCGCTCAAGAATGTGTTCAATATTCTCATCGTCTACATCCTCTTCCTGCTCATCTTCGCCATGGTCGGAGTCCAACTGTTCAACGGGAAGTTCTTCTTCTGCACCGACTCGTCCAAGCTGACGGAGGCGGAGTGCCAGTAAGTATGAACGAACGTGTGCGCCACAAACACATGCAGTCCTCGTGTGACCCTCACCACAAAAAATAACCGGGCTTCACCTCGAACAGTGTTCGTTGCTCTCTCTGTCTCTCTGGAGGCCAAGCCCGAGGTCGCCACCATAGGCACTAAATGGCAACGTGGGGCATCCCCTGAATAGAAAGAAATGGCCAAATTTGACCTCGCCTACCTTTCCACGAGTCTGAAGGGCTGGCGGAGGCCGCCGCCCCCCTTTTTTTTGCTTTAGAACTAAATGCTGTCTTGACCTCGGGCAAAACAAGCTTTCCCCCCCCCCCTCGACCTCGACCAGGTATTTTTATCCCTGATGTAATAGTGGAAATTTAATTGGAAAAACCTTTGCCGGAAAATCGATGAGGAGAAAGCCCTGCCTGGATGGATATTGCGCTTGACAATGGCGTGATTCACTCTTGACACTCCCTAATGGCAGCCGGAAAAACTTGAGCACGGCCAAAGAAGAGCTTATGGGGATGGCAAAGGAGGCATTACTGTTTATGGCGTTATTCTGCCTTCACGCTCGATGACACGCGCAGATGGGCCGAGACATTGTAGTAATGCTTTAGTGACTTCAGCTTTGCAGCTACAGCTCGGGACTTCAGAATTAGCGGCGACTCAGACTCGGTCGGACACAGCTGGCAGGGGGAGGGGGGAGGGGCTGGACAAGGAGAGGCTGGACGACACGAACTGCACCTTGCTGACCTCTCTCGACGGGCAGAGGTCGAAGCTCGTGTTTAGGGGGGGACCACGTCGTACACCACAGCTCTCACCTTGGATATTGCAGAAAGTGTTTGGCAGAGGAGCCCCCTGGGGTATGACGTCATAAATAAGTCTTGACGAAGGGGAGGAAAGCGACTTTGGCAAATCTTTTAACCACGTTTCTTGAAGGTGACTTAACAGTGTCCCAAAAGTTATTTTTAAGTGTTTAAAAAATACAGTTGTTTGGCGAATATTTGTGAAAAAGAAGTTGTCTCTCCTCTGCAGTGAGACGACCGCAAGTGGTTGTGCTGACGTATGACAAATCTTTTGCACTCTCCATTTTCTGTCAGGACCCTCTTGTACTTGGACGTGCTCTTATCTCAGTCCCTTTCTGCCTGGTCATAAATGTTGACAATACTATAACAAAGATTTCCTCCCAGCTCCACGTGCACTGGAACACTTTCAGTGTTCGTGCCCACCCTGTGAAGTACCCTATGAGTATGGGGCGGACTTTTGCCAGACTGAGCGAGCATGTTTGCCCCTTTGGCATTGTTGTCACGACGACTGCGACGCCGAACCGTGACGCCCAGCGAGGCTGGTTCAAGGCCACTGTCTCTACGTACGATACCGCGACCCCGATTATCCGAGCGAGACGATCTGAAACTCAAGGCAATCTTAGTTCTAGTTCTCTTAAGGGGGGGTGAGCGCGGCCACTGGGCTCGAGATTGGGCAGTCGGACCCCATCCAGGAGCTGGAAAATGAACGTTTTTTAGCTTACTCTAGAGCTTAGATTAAGGCTAGCGACCATCGTCTGGAGTGCCAGGAGCTGTAAACGAGGGTTAAGATCTTACTTGAGTGTATTCTAACATTCTGGGATCACGACTGACATAGAATAGGGTGGGAGTGCAAGCGGACACTCATATACATGGATGGTTAAGACAATTGAGCACTGTCACTCATCTTCATCTTTCTTGGGGTGTTTTTTTTTTTTAGTAATTCCCCACTTCCGCAATACCCACACAACACTGTAGTCCATTGTTCTTGTTCATAATCCAAGTTCTCGCCAAGTTGTTCATGCCTGAAGGCCTCAAGGCCTACTGAGTGCGCACCCGCAGATCGCATCCCTCCGGCCTGTTGCGCTCGAAGCAGGCGTGAAGATAGTGTCGCCTACCCCACAAGAAGGTGCGAGTGATCCTTGAAGGGCACTTTTGGAAGGAGAATTGGTAGGCCTCGATGGGCTCCATGTCCAGGAGCTGTTGATAGCTGGGCAGGACATGTCCACTGCATGAGGGAAATGCCGCTGGTCAGTGTAGACACCGAGTCCCGGATCGGCGAGGAACACCCGTTCACTGCTCAAATTGCGTTCATGCATTCCTTTTGTGTGATCATCTTCCGTCTGGACAAGCTGTGGCACCAGGGATCGAAGACATCGCGTCGAGTGGTCGACCTGCTTCCAGCACACTTGGTCCCGCACCTTCATCATCCAGACATGTTCTCGTGTCAGGAGCTGGGGAGTCCCATCATTTTGGTGATGACGGTGTCGATGGTGGACGTGCAACATCTCTTTATGGCGAACCGACACCGCTTTTCGTACGCCGACCCAACCGTGGCGTTTCGTCATCGTTTCAAGTGCGGGCTGGCGATCGTCTCCATGGTGACCAACGACTACTGTCACAAGCCAATGAAGATCGAGTTGGCGCAAGACTGGTTCGGGGGTCTTGGGCCCCATCGCGGACGGTTGGGGTGGTGCGGCTATGATGGTTGGCCGGCGTGGCGGAGGGACAACGGGTCGCTCTACCGGTGGAAGTACCGCTGAATACGAAGAAGAGCCGTTAAATACGTGGTACATGGCCCACGATGTCTGGGTACCGCCGTCCTTCGTCGCCATGCTAGCTCAGGCCAACTTGTGCCGGTCGCCGCCGCTCTCCCACCACGAGCGGCCGCTCAGCGCCTGGCGCTTGATCGTAGAGGTTCTGGACGACGTCTGTACCTTCAAGGGCGATGATTGGGACTTCTCAGCTCATTCGATGGACGACCCGGGTGAAGGCGATCTACCAGAGGCGGAAGAAGCCATCGTGGAGCCAGCAGCGGATCCCAGTGCACCGACTCGACCACCGTCCCTGGCCCAGCTTCAAGACCCCACTTCCGTAGCGGAGAGGGAAGGCTCTACTACCTCCGTTGGGGGTGGTTCTGTTGGGCCGAGTACCTCTATGACGCGAGCTACCGGCCGATGACTCAAGCGCAAGCGAGAGGCCGATGACGCCATTGAACGGCAAGCATTCTCCTGGGTCGGTGAGCAGCCTCCTAAGAAAGCTAGAGGTCGTAGCTATGTTAAATCATCCCCCCTTGGGTTAGGTGTAATGTCAAACTACCATCAGCCCACACTTGAGCAAGGCGGCCACGACCGGGTGTCAACCCACCCGGTCGTGGATACGCGATGCTCTTGTAGCGTTTGAGGAGCCGGAGTGGGGTTTCTTCCCCAGACGGAGGTCCACTTCGGCCCGGAGAAACCCGTCGTACTGGTCGTAGCGCTCGATCATGTAGACCGCCTCCTGTTGCCGATGAGTAAGGTAGTCCAGCCAAGGAATAGGGCGCACGCGGTGCTTGTGTACACCGAGTTCGTCGAACACCTCTTTGGCCGTGCCGGTCAAGGCTGGACCCTCCTTCTCGCCCATGGTCCGGAAGATGTTGGTTTCAGCGAGGAACTTCAGGGGAGAGAGTTAGCCACACCTACATCGCGCACCAGCAAAATCGTTCGTCCCTCTATCACTCATTTACATTTTCTAAAGCAAATACTCTGCCTTCTTGATTCAAACAGACGACGGACCTCGTCCAGGAGCTGGAAATGAACGAAAAGAAACGAGACATAGACAGTCTAGGGACAGACTAGTGCGCGATGCGACAACCGTGGGTTCACTCAGACCTTCATTGCACTGGTACAGCTCACGTAGAACGATCCGTAGAGCGTGGCGTAGTCCGTAGACGTAGTAGAAGGCACCGGGCAAGGTCACGTTGTAATCCGGCCACGGGTAGAGCACCTTGAGAGCGTCCAAGATGGCGTCTGAAGCACTAGTCTTAACACACGTCCGATCACTTTCACGGTTCTCAAGCAAGTGCCGTCCAGTCCGACGGCGTCACCACAAACGTCTTTCCACGTGCTGGATCGATCAAGTAGACACTCTTAAGTACTCGGAACATCGTGCATCGCATCGCTCGGGTACTCCTTACTTTCTGGTGCAGCCCCCAGTTCCTTACACGCTACGGCACACGTAGTGACAGCCACCATGGCTTTGGCAGGGAGGTCTCTCACCAAGTCCGACCACCTCCTGTTGGCCTTGACGTTGCTGTTCCCGACGTTCGAAGATAGCCAGAGCCAGTCCTTGATCTTCTTCTCCTCCTGCTTCACCTTCTGCGGTTCCGTGATCTTCTTCTCCTCCGGCTTCACCTTCGCCAATGAGACTTGGAGGTCCTGCTCGACTCCATCTCATAGCAGCGTCCACGACGACTCCGTCTTGCACGCCCCGGACGCATAAGTGCGCACGTGCGATCAGAAAAAGGTCACGCGTCTGTTCGCAATTTCTCCCTCATTACTCATTCAACTCACGATGCATTTTTTCTTTACTCTCTCTCTCTCTGTCACACAGGGGCGAGTTCTTCATTGCCGGCGAGTTCGGCACGAGCAGCGCGCCCGCGGTCGCCCAGAGGATCTGGGACAAGAAGTCTTTCCACTACGACAACTGCGCAGCAGCCATGATCACGCTATTCGCCGTGCAGACGTCGGAGGGATGGGTCGCGTAAGTGTCTGTCAAGGGATGGCAAGATGCAGAGAGAAAACATGCATTGTTTTACATGCGGGGCTGAACGCATCGCGCCTTGACTCTGCCAACGCCACCGTCTATTCACCACTTGTCCTCGTTGAGCCGGCGGATTTGGCGCAAAATTGCAAAAAAAAAAAAGTTAACACACCCCTGACTTGAACACCCCCAAACGGATTTATCTTCCAGCTGTTATCTTCAAGCAGTCTTTTTAATGACAGTCAGAGCTCCCTGAAAGCCTCATAACAATGTTAATGACTAGTGATTAGCCTAGTTGAAGGCAATTTAGCTTTCTACGCATAGCACTAGTACCTCTACTGAGTGCTCATTGTTGACTGCAGCATCCTGCAAAACTCCATGTCCTCTACGTACGAGGACGAGGGTCCCATCCCCTGGTTCCGCACCGAAATGGCGATCTTCTACATCGTCTACTTCGTCGTCTTCCCCTTCTTCTTCGTCAACATCTTCGTCGCGCTCGTCATCGTCACCTTCAACGAGCTCGGAGAGGCTGAACTCACCGAGGACATCGACAAGAACCAGGTGGGCGGAAAGAATTCCTCTGTTCCACCCTTTTCAGTCACTGAAAAGCGGAAAGGAGGAAAAAAAGCGCCCCTCCACTTATCACTGATGAGATCTCTCTCATTTTTTTTTCTTTCCCGGCCGCAGAAATCCTGCATCAATTACGTGATCCAGGCGAAGCCGATCGAGATCTACATCCCAGAGGTGGAGTCTGGTGTGCTGTTCCACATCTGGTGAGTCATGCCCAAGTCAAGGCCTCAACAGTGTCGAAACAATCGTCCTGAGGGACGGACACATCCGTCTGACAAGGGAAGCAGTGTGGATCCACCATGGTGGATCCCACGCGCCGGGTTTTTGGGGGGCAGGGTTCCAGAGAAACACATTTTTGCTGTGCAGATTTGAAAACTTTTAAACCCTGTCCGGGCAGGAGTCGGGGTTCCCCTCCCGAGGGAATAGTGCAGTGGATACGACAATTGCATGGTGATCCTTTTGTTCGTGCAGGCGTCTGGTGACGTCGCCACCGTTCGAAAACTTCATCCTTCTGCTCATCGTGCTCAACACCATCCTGCTAATGATGAAGGTGCTGGCAGCAACCGCACTAATGAGTGTGCCGTAACGATGTTGCGTCTCTTTCTGTCTATTTATAGTATCACGGAGCGCCCTTGGCCTACACCGACGTCCTGTCCGACTGCAACCTCGTCTTCACCATCCTCTTCACCATCGAGTGCGTCATGAAACTGGCGTCGTTCGGCTTCAAGGTGAGAGGGATCTCATTCCCGTCGAGTGGAGCAGCCCAAGTCACGTCAGTGACGGACGGGTCAAGCTTAGCCTGTGATTTGCATGGCCAAGTCTGCGCTTCTCGGTTATCTGAGTGGTTTCAGTGCTTCCTTGAGCTACGTTCTTCAGTGATTTTCCCGTGATTGGGAAAAATCACGTTAGACATACATCTGTCTGAGACGATAGCAAACATTGGACAGATCTATTTTCTCTCTTCTCTCCCAGACAAATAGCTTGCTTATGCTGCTAACTTTATCTTTCACTCCGCCAGACAGTTGGGTTTGCCTCAAAGTGGCGAAAAGAGAAAGTCTGACAGGCTTAGTTCCTCCCTTAAGGAATCGACTGGCGGGATAAGGGTTTACGGTACATTTTTCACTCCGTCTGCAGCTTCCTCGAGCCCTTCTCAATTGGGCTCGGGTTGACGGAGTCGGTGGCGGACTCCACGAGCTGGGCAGATGTCGTTGTCCTCGGGGCTGAAGCGACCCAATCTGTTAGCGCAGCACCTAAGTGACTAATGCGTAAATAGTGGCATAGCAGAAGTATACATGAGTACTAGCTGGACTTCCTGTTCAGTCATCGTAGCTTCATTTGCACAACTGTTCAGCATCACGCGGTTGCTTCAGTGTCTGGTGGAGCAGGAATAGTACACAGTGCATCACGACAAGTGCGAAAGTCTGTCTGTCTGTCTGTCTGTTTGTCCTTCCTCGGTCGTATAAAGGAATAATTGAGGCCCGTCGCTTTCCACTGCTCTCTCCAGATGTGTTTGTCCTGACCAAACTTTTTCTGCTCGTGCAATTCACCTTCTCATTTCATTCTCTCCCATCCATCTCCGGGGATCGTGCCCAGGATGATATTGCAGTCAGGCACCCCTTAATGCAATGTGTTGTAGTGCCATTAGAGCGGCCCTCCAGAAGTCACTGGCGGCCAAAGAGTCCACGTTCACTTTAGGTGTCACCTCCTTTTCAAGGATGGCACGTGCACTGTGAGCCAGAAATGACTGCGCCCATGGATGTGGGCATCGTCACAGATGAGGGGAGTCTGGTGGTGGCTCGCAGTCACCCACTTGCAGCTTACCCGGGCACTGACCGGGTTTCACACAGGCACCCCGAGGGTTGAGGCTGAACAAATTCCTCATCTGGATGATGCACGAGCCTCAACCGAATGGTCGCTGGTGCCAAGAACGGCATCTTGAGAAGCCCAAACCCCCAGCATCGCTTCGTCACTGTGTACAAAAGAATTCGAAGGTCAGGAAGGAGAGCATTAACGTGAACGTCGTGCGCGCACTTTGTCGTGGCCGCAAGCGTCAGGGTCGCGAACGTAGGCATGTATGGACCTGAGCCTTTCTCCTTTACTCTTCATAACTTTGGTGAGCCAGGGGCTCAAGCACGTAGGAGAACCCGACAATGGAAATTCCACGCGATTTTTTCCCCGCAGGCGTACTTTAAGGACTCGTGGAACACCTTCGACTTCATCACCGTGGTGGGCAGCATCATCGACGCCATGGAGATCTACCACGTGAGCGTGCTGAGGCTCTTCAGGGCGGCAAGGTTGATCAAACTGCTGCGCCGGAGCGTCAGCATCAGGATCCTGCTCTTCACGTTCGTGCAGTCCATCAAGGCTCTTCCCTACGTCATGATGCTCATGATCATGCTCTTCTTCATCTACGCCATCGTCGGAATGCAGCTCTTCGGGAACATCAGGCTGGATGCCAACACGGCCATCGAGAGGCACAACAACTTCAGAAACGTCGCACAAGCATTCATGATGCTCTTCAGGTAGTTAACTTTTACAAAAGTTAAGTAGGTTGGAGTGAGTCTTAGGTCGGGTCAAATGACTTCTGCATCTACCTCGGCAGATGTTCGACTGGAGAGGCTTGGCCGGACATCATGATGGCGTGCGTGAGCAACCGACTGTGCGACCAACTCACCATTGAATCTAGCAGGAACTCCTCGACCAAGGAGATCGTGGATCCCTACTCCTGCGGCTCAACCATGTCCTACGTCTACTTCGTATCCTTCATCTTCTTCTGCTCTTTTATCATGCTCAATATCGTGGTCGCAGTCATCATGGACAGCTTCGACTATCTCACCAGGGACTCATCCATCCTTGGGTCGCACCACCTGGGAGAGTTTATCACCGTGTGGTGCGAGTACGACCCGTTGGGAGAGTGAGTAGTATAAGCAGTATGAGCCATAAACATGAATTCTATCGTACCCAACTAAGCCCTCGACGGCACTTGGTAGCCGGACTTACTTCCTTGCTTGAAGTGCCTCCATTTTTGCTGAATCACCTTGTACGACAATTTGCAGGGGCAAGATCCACTACACGGACATGTTCGCGCTCTTGAAGCAGATCGACCCTCCCCTGGGCTTCGGCAACAAGTGCCCCGACTTGCTCGCCTACAAGCGCTTGGTGAGTAAGCTGTGATGATTTGGGGGCGGTTAAAAACTATTTTCGCGTCAATATCGTAACCTGATTGAACCGTTGTTGCTTTCTTTAGTAGGAATCTTTTTTTTTTTTTTTGCAAAAAAAAAGTATGAGTTATCCTAGAAGTTTCGAAGGGTTTAAGCAGTGAAATTGCACTCCAGGTGCGCATGAACATGCCAATCGACGAGGAGGGACGCGTCCACTTCACCACGACGCTGTTCGCACTCGTCAGAGTCAACCTCCAGATCTTCATGCGCTCCATGGACGAGATGGACCAGGCCGACCACGAGCTGAGGGCTGCCATCGCCAGGACTTGGCCCTTCACCAAGAGGGACGGAAAGCTCGACCTCCTGGTGCCGCCAGCGTCAGGTAGGATCAAGTCAAGTTGTTATCACGAAGTGCTCTGTTGTTGGCCGGAACCTTGACCCGCCATCGTACGAGTGCGTTAGCGTCTGAACGGTGGATGGCGGCCGACGGCGGCCGACGGCGGCCGACGGCGTCTGAACGGCGGCCGACGGCCCGTTGGAAGACACAGCCACGAGGTGCGCGCTTTCTCTCGCTCCCTCCTGCAGGCCTCGGTGCACCCACCGACGGCAGACAGAGCCGCAGAGACCCGTTGGAAGACGTCCTCCTTGGGGCACGCGTGCATTGGCGACTGCCAGCCCGTCCTTTCCTTCTCGCATGAGGAAGCAATGTTTGTTCCATTATATGCTTAAGTTACATAAGGAGAACTGCACACGACAGAAAAAACTAATCCTACTCAGGGTCCTCCTGCATCAAAATCCTCCTTATCTCCTGGAGTCCCTCCGAAGAGGACAGTTTTCTCACTATGTACAGACTCCTTGGCTCATGTCTTCTTGCAGCGTGAGTCAAACGTAGCAGAAATGCTAAAAGTTCATCCTCCTGAGTGCGATGAACTCCTTGATCTCCGTATGGCCAAAGTAGAACATGCCCGCAAGTCCAGCAATTTCTATTTGCGGTATTTCTTCCACTCGACGTTAGTCTGATCCTCGTTGCAGAAACGGGCCCCAACAAGTTGACGGTGGGCAAGATCTACGGCGGGATGCTCATCCTAGAGAACTGGAAGCTGACGCGATTCACTGCTGTCCCCTCACAAGTCAGGAAGACGATGCCGGTGAGGAATTGACCGAGAGCGGTCAGTCATGCGTAGATAAAAAGAGCTTCTTCTGCATGGCCTCCGCAGAATGGGAGCGCGACCAGAATCACTGATTTGATGGCCGAAGTTCAGCATCTGGGCGACGTCGAAGAGGGTCGAAATAGCCGAACGAAGCTCTCATCGAAGAAGAACGACCTGGTGCAGAACTACCTGGACTCGTTGGAGCCGCAGCCGCCGCCCGCCGAGGAGGAGCAGCAGCACCAGCAAGAGATGTTACCGCACAATGATGTTTTAGACCGAAAAAAGCCCCGGTGAGTCTGAGTTACTGTGTTTTCCAGTCCGGTTTTCCGATTTCCCTTAAAACGGGAATTCGTCGTTATTTTCCCCATCCCGATTCTCGAATACTTTGGGACGCGGGAAAATGGGAAACCCCATTAGTTACAATGAAAGGAACGGTTCCACTAAGACCTGATGGAGCTACTGAAACGACTTTATTTTGTAGGTAGAATAAGAGATTGGTGATTGTGGAGTAAAAGTTTGGTCTCACAATCCGTGTAAAAGTTGGTAACATTGTTTCACAAGTGTGCCAAGTAGAGGGAAAGACTCCAATGTTCGTGGGATTATACCATAAATGCACAGTTGTGATAAGAGTCTGGAGATAAGAGACCAACTCTGGGTTGCATCTCAGAGGTCACTAAGACGTTTTACTTAATCCGTCGCGAGCCTCCAAATTGTCAAAGTTTCTTTCTCTTAGGCGGCCTCCAAAGACTTTCCCCAAGCCGATTGAGCCAGTGTACGAGAACGTCGTCGGAGACGAGGTCGTCAACAACTGGCACTTCGACGAATCGCTGCGCCAGCGCGGCGTCAGCTCGGACAGGCACCGGGAGCAGAACACGCCTATCTACTATGACGACGCCTACTACAATGAGCGTCCTCCTCAACAAGTGCCGCCGCAGCAGCCTCGAAAGGTCACCGTCCGTCACATCCTGTCCAGACCCAAGAGCAGTCTGGAGCCGCGGCGGCGGCTGCCGCAGCAGCCTCCCCGCTTAGAGCGACACCTTAGTCACCCCAACCTGCGGCCGCGGTCGATGACGGCCATGACGCAACAGAGGCGCCAGCTGCCGCGCACGCCGCCACAGCCGCCGGGAACGACGATAATCGTGATCGAGAACCGGCTGCCAGAGCAGTCCCCGCCCTTCAACTCACGGCCGCATTCGCGCATTCGCCGGGCCAACAGCCTGCCGCGTCCCGGCGGCTTCACCGCGGCGGCCGCCACCCCCAATATGCGTCCTGGGATTGGTCGCCGGTTACCTCGAACGCCGCATCAGTCGTCACTGGCGCTGCATCACACTCCGGCGTCCACGCACGTGCCGCCCAGGAAGCGGGAGTTGCCGGCGGTGCCGCCCATGGTCAAGGGCGCCAGTATCAATTTCCCGCGGCTTTCGCGCTCACCCTCAAGGGAGATCGAGTCTTCACTTCCGCTTCCGTCGGTTCCGCACGCCCTGAGGACCACGTTCTACACGAATCGGCGGAAGCTCCTTGAATAGCATTCGGCCAGCCGCGACCCTGATCGGTCGCGGCCCTGGGGTCAAAGTTGAAGAAGGTGCCAAACACGCAGCAGCTTGTCTCTCTCTCTCCAACTTTTGCCTTACGCTCTTTATACTCGATCTTGCATTCCACCACATTGTGCTTGCACTTGTTCATGGTGTCACGGGTTCATTAAGAGTCCAAACAGCTACGTGTGCGTTGAAAAGTACTTATGTGTCATTATCATCATTAACGACGATTTCATCCTCGCCGTCATCGCTCACCAGCATCTCGAGACGAAGCAAGTGAGGCTGAGGACGCAATCTCTGTGGTCGTGAGCCTGCAACCTCTGTGGCATCAGAGCACCGGTGGTCTTGGTTTGTTGTGCTGCCGGCTCCAGGACGACCCTGCAGTCGGTAGCGTTCCTTTCCTTGGTCCTGATTACTCCAGATGGGATAATACGCGCACGGTGGACTGCATGTCGCCGATTGTCTCCGACTGCCTGAGGTCCCTCCCCGTCCCTCCCGTGGCAACCTTTCGGCCGAGCAGCTGCAGTACCTGCAGCAGTACACAAAACAGTGCTTTGTGACAAGTGTCGATAGCTTCCTTGGCTTTGTGAACAGTATCAGCAGCTTACACCGACACTTGTATTCGCAACCATTATGCCGATCTTCCGTCTAGAGACCAACGTGTCGGAGGTCCCCAAGCGCGATGAGTTCAAGTCGGAAGTATCGGCTGCTGTCGCCAAACATCTGGGCAAGCCCGAGAAATTCGTCCAGGTCATCCTGGTGGTCGGCGTGGACATGATCATGGGAGGCACTGCTGATCCTTGCGGCAGCGCAAGTCTGGCCTCCATCGGCGGCCTCGGCATCGAGGAAAACAAAAAGATATCAGCCGATATCTCCGCCGTCATAGAGAAACATGTCGGCATTAAGGCAGACAGATGCTACATCAACTTCGTGGACATGGCCAGGGCCGACGTGGGATTCAACGGGTCCACCTTCCATAAGTAAAATACATGTGCGCGTGTTTACACTAGCGTAAAGTTAAAATAATTATCCATTTATTTTACAGTAGACAAAGTAGACACACTAATAACAGCTGCGATAACAGTTGATTGCGTTGCACACGATGGCGAACATTGGAATGAATTGCTTGACCTCAGTCGTCCTCCTCGTCCTCCTCGTCATAGTCGTCGTCGGTGGCGAACTCGTCATCGCTGTATTCGTCCTTGTCATCCTCGTCCTCGTCGTCGTCCTCGAACTCCCATTGCGGGTGCTCTGTGGGGGCCTCGCGGGCTTCCTGCACGTCTAGCTTGATATCCTCCTGGTAATCCATACCCAGGTACGAGTCGGAGCGTAAGCACACAGTGAACGAGTAGTGACCTGGGAGACAGAAGAGTTCAGCTCAATATTAAGCTGGACAGAGATTTGCTGGCGATCGCTGGTTCGGAGTCATCATTACAATGTACTTGACGCGTGAAGGCATTGAGGTCGGTCTTGGACTTACCGGCCTTCTGAGGAGCCGTAAATTTGAGTTCGACCTCTTCCCTGTCAACTAGAGAAGTGACGTAGTTTGGTGGGGTGATGAGAGCGTGGTTCTTGCGGTCTGCTATGTAGGCCCACCAGTACTCTTGCTTGTCATCAGTGAAGTACGGGCAGTGGACGGTGTGAGAAATGCGACTCTTCCCTTCCAGGACTTTCTCTCGTCTGTAAAGGGAGAAACGTGTGTGACGTTCTGCTGTCCAGAAAGTTGCTCGTCGTCTTACTTGTTCATCTTCCTCTGGAACTTTTGCCACTCCGCCTCGTCGTCTTCGTCGTCGACAGCTGATTGTTCCTTGGCGGACTGCTCGGCCTTGTCGCCGTCATCATCACTGTTGTCGGAACCGCTGCCGCCGCTGCACTCCTCGCTGTCGCTGCCTTCATCCTAAAGAACAGAATGCTCAGGGTGCACTTGTGAGGGCGAGAACAGCAATTTCATCTATCGAAAGAGCCCCGCTGAGGTCCTCTAAAAAGGGTACCAGCACCCCTCACGTGTGTAGAAGCTACATAGAGATCCCAGAAAGAACCAGACCAGCCTGACTACAGCTTCATGCACTCACGTTTTTCCGCCTGTGCTTCGAAGGCCGTAACCTTCCGTCTGACTGAGTTGTTTCACTAGCATTTTCCTGAAACCACGAGGAGTTAGGAGGAAGAAATCCGTCACCAAGTTCAGTTAAATGCGATGCATGCAAGAGGGTGCAGGTGTTCTTACTTGGGCCGCGGATGTGTCGCCGCCGCCCTCGCCAGCCGTCGTGGCGCCGCCACCCCCGGGCTTGGCCTTCTGTTTGGATTTCTGCTTCTGCTTCCCTCCACCCTTTTTGGCAGTCTTCTTCTTCTTCTCTGGCTTCTTCCACACCGGCGTCTTCTTCTTGCTTTCGTCCTCCTTCTCCTCAGCCACGTCCTTGTCGCTAATCTCGACCAGGTCGTCCAAGTCTTCTTCCTTGTCATCCACTTCCTCCGCCGCGGCGCTGCTGTTCTGCAGCACGCTCGTGCCAGACAAGATTGTTTCCATAGTTCTGGAGAACGAGAAAAAGATATCTGTAGGAGGAACAATCTCATTTTTGTGACAGCCAAGAAGACTCACTTTCTCACGAGAGTGAGTGTGACAGTGATGATTGCGCCCGCCGTGACTACGTGCTGCTCCTCGTCGTCGACGACTTCAGTTGTGACTTCAATGGACAGCAGCGGCATTACAGAGAGGACTCGGAGGACGTCCTTGTACTGCTCCTCGCTCAGAGACCGAAGAAGAGAGCGACGATCTTCATCCTAGTTATCGACAACATGAGTACAGGAGTACTATTAACCCATCATTCTCACCTTCATCTGAGCCAGTTGCTGTAGAGTTTTGATGTTTCTCCTTCTGGAATGAAAGTGCTTTAACATGTCCTCCTCGACGTGCGGCAGCTGCAACAGTGGACTCTGTTTATCCCACAACGCTTGCACGATCATTGGACTCAGCTTCATGGCGCACTCGATGCTGTCCAAGCTGGGCAAGCGCCCGATGCGCCCGGCGTGCGCCAGCAAGATCAGCTGAGAGATGCATGACACCATCTCATGAATGAGGTAGGGGCACTTGCGCACGATGTACAGCCGGTCCTGGTGTAGCGTAGCCAGTGGCAGGGGGATGCGCGAGAGGTGCGCGAAGAGCAGCGCTCGCGCCTTTACAGAATAACTGAAACACAGAGGCTTCTCCTTATTGTTGATGCCCAAGTTGGGCAAGCTTTTCATAAGTTGCGGGATCTCCACGTTGTCGGACGGCCGGTCCACAATCTCAGAGTTGTGGCCGCGCTCAAACTCGAGACTGGCTGCCAGCACCATGAGCACGCGCTTCAACATCATGTGGGGAGTTTTGTGGAAAAAGTAGTAGTAAAGCTGAGTGGTGTCCAGGAGCACCTGGTCGCCGGAGAACTTGATCGAGTTGGTCCACCAGTAGTAAACTGCTGTAGGGAGGCCGATCATAAAGATGAGGGTGTAGACTCCCAGCACCCAGATCGAGTTCTTCTCCTCAACGATCCAAGCCGGCAGCCCAATACCAAACTGCATAGCTTGCGGGCCGTCCGGGTTGCCATAGTGCTCCCAGTTGTACTTGGCCGTCTCGTCGGTGAGCGCGTCGTAAGCCTTGGTCAGCTTCATGAACAGCTTCTCGTTGCCAGTCGGCTTGTCGGGATGATACTTGAGCGACAGCTCGCGATACTTCTTCTTGATCTCCTTGGTGGTAGCGCTTAAGCTCACCTCCAAGATCTCGTAGGGGTCAAAGTTGGCCATTTCGTAGTCGAACTGCGAGATCTGGTAGACAACCGAGGCAAAAAGCGTCCAACCCAAGAAAAGCAACACGTAGGCGATCCGTCGACGCGTCTTGGCCCAGGGATCCTTGCGGCTCATGCGCTCCGCCTTCTCCATACATGCTTGCCAGTAGATGGTGTCGACGGCGGCCGCAGAGACGTACTTCCGCTTCTTTTCGGGATCCACTGACTCGTCTTGCGGCCAAAAGTAGTAGGTGCTCGGTACCAAAATAAAGCCCAGGAACGTCAAGAACACGTAATAATAGGTGTTCCCCGTCTCGTCGTACTCGAAGTTTGTCTTCCCCATCGTGGAGGCTTTGGTTCTTTAGCGAAAATACGCCCAAATACGAGGATTCGGCCGAAGTGAAGTTGTCAACCGACGACGGCCGCTGTAACCCCCTTCACAGGCGGCGGTGGGAGGGTCGACGAAGGGGACGTGAAGGGCAGAGAGAAGGGTTGCAACCACGATCATGCAGCAAGCAGCGGAGATGACGGGGAAGACTCCACCGCTACCACTGTAGCGAAGAACACGGACGGAGGCAGCACCCCAGCGGACACGGACAAACGGGAACAGAAACCTGCTGCTGCTGCTACGCCTTCTATACTTGCTGCGCCCTCCTGATCTGCTGCAGGATCTCTTCTGCTTTCCTCTGTGGACTGTCTTCAGTTGTCTTGCCTGGCTGTTGTGACTCGCCGTTTTTAGTCGTCCGACAGGCTTGCCACAGCGGCACCTGGGAGGGAGTCGGACGGGGGTAAGACGTTGACGCACCCGCTGGAGGCCGACGGAGCCAAGACGAAGTACTCAAAGGTGTCATTCAACAACCCGCAGGAGGGTGGAGAAATAAATGTGGACTAACAATGTTTCACTTTTCCCAACTTTTTTGCGACGAAAAGTGAAATAGGAAGGCCTATAGAAGGCCTAAGCTCTACTGTAGTACATGGAGGTCGTGCACGGCAATACTAAAGTTTGCAACGCAAAAACCAGTGCAAAAACAGTCACACGAGCAGGCCAGTCAGATTCAGCGAACAAAATACCCTTCCTAAACTAACCTGAGCAGATGTCAGGTAGCCTAAAAGATACCTTTGTTTATTTTTATAATAATCTAAAAGGTTAGGTCTGGTTAGAAGTAGATGAAAATGAACATTTTGATCCCTGTCTTAAGATGTTTACTAACGACTCTTGCACGTTTGCCCAAAAAGATGATAAAGTAAAGCAGGTCCATAAGCCTGAACAAGATCATCCTGGGCAGCTCTGGCGATGTCGCCGACGCGTATAAAAAAATTTCTCCTCCAACGTGGAAAGAGCGAGCTCCGAAGACACCGGCAGAGGTAGGAATAGGTAACGAGCCTTCAGGGACTCGAATCCGAGCCGCAGGGGTGGAGGCGTTTTAATACCTGGCGAAAGTTGAAATCGAAGACTGGCGGTCTTCATTTCAGGCCTTGAGAGCCCTTGTTCATTTGAGGACGCACTTGAGAGGGTGAGCGAAAGCTCCGAGGACGGAGACAACTGCATTGTGTGCACGTTGGACTGTACCATGGAGCCCTGCGATCTCTCTTGCAGTTGCAACTAATGTGAACTGTACAACGCCCAGCCCTATGCGCGAGAACGACGGAGGCCACGTCGACCAGGAGTAGTCCTTGGATATCGACCAAAGTCCTTTCAGTTAACGATCTGGAGGCTGCCGTGACCTCCAGCGATGGATATCATAAGTCCATCAGGTGAAGCTTGCATGACAAGCGACGGTAACATTTTTCCATGGCTTCTCACTTTTGCCAAAGGTGACGAAAACTAGGGATGGTGCGGGCTGGCCAAAAGAACGGCTCGGCTCGGGTCGAGTTGACAAAATGCGGGTTGAGGGCTGGATTTGGGGCTGACAGAAAATATTCCATCTTCCTGCATTGTTCCTTCTTCATTGACCTGAGGCTTTTGTCATGGACTCACAGCCTGCTGAACACCGAGGGCCCAGCCCGCGAACAAGCGGACTACGGCTCGGCCATTTAGGCTCGCAGGCTCGGGCTATAATCCGAGCCAAAACAACTCCTGGATGTCACTTCTTCAATCATAACTACTAGCCTTCATTTTTTTTTCTGTAGTTTGAGGACAAGTGTCTTGTCACAAGACCCTATCCTGTTCAGGGTGTCTGTCAAATGTTTTTAAACATCACAACCTGTGACTAATACGTCACAGTGGTCACTGATAAGGTTTAAATGTCACGCTGCAATGAGGTGTTGGATTTTCCTTTAACATTTATGCTAAATCTCCTTGTCGAAGAATTTACTTCATGTGGGCTGCACAGGTGGACTTACAGTGGAAGATGCATCAGCATTGAATCATGGACGAATACATGTTGCAGCACTTGAAAAAAAGATCTGTCTGGCTCCTCCTCAGTTGTTTGCTCCTCTCATGGTCTAGAAGATCCTTGTCATGAAGCAGGGTCAGCTGCTCACTGATGAGTTGACTACAGAAAACTGGAATTTTACCGTGAATGCGACCATTGCAAGGGTCAATTACTGAGGGGATCCTTCAAGTTGGTTAAAGATCAATTCTAAATTACTCACTGAGGAAAAGTGGGCTTAAAAAGAAGTACACCATGTCTAGTAAAACGGCTACTTAAGATTAAAAAGATTTTGTTAAATGTGCGACATCGTAGACTTACTCTAAGTGCTGGACATTTTAACTTCTGTGTCGTAAACTTCTCTACAGTAGACACTCTCGACAATGATTGCATGATTAACAGAATTGTTAGTTCATGAAAGAAACAACCCTCCCTGAGAGAAAATGTCTTGATGGTTTACAAGCTGCCAGTTTCAAAAGAAGACTCAGATCAAGATTGAAAGCGTGATATTTAGAAAGACGTGCAAGACTCCTCTTTTGACTCACCACAGCTAACGACGTCCGTGCTTTGATGAGACAGTGAAGCATTGACGAGTTCTTTCCCCGAGAATGAGGGTGGATTTTGCTCTGTTTTTCGAGTGTGACAGCAAATCCTCCTCCTCCTGCAGCTTCTTTATCAACCAAAGTTTGCTTTACATTCGTATGCAAGATGGAAGGTGCAGGCCTTGAGGAGCTTTCGTTATTGTGTTTGAGACGTCAGGCACTCATGCTGTCACTCAACGACTGACGTTGGCTTGGGTTCGACTATGCACGGTGTCCCACTGATACCGACCAGTTGAAAATGGTTGTACCTCGTGTCCTACTGGACCGATTTTGAAAAATTCTTTTGCAGGTTGACGCATATTGAGTGGGGTTTCAGCTGCATTAACTTTGAGCTTGGAAATATCAGTTTGACTCGTCAGTGTCCTACACTTGACTCAAACCTGGTACCAAATCCCTGCAGGTCTGCGTAGAAAGGTTTGGGGCAGCAGGATGGGGCCACTTCCAATTCCATGCAAAAGTATCAAATCTTCTGCATGTAACATTTGAAAGTGTGCAAAATTGTGCCTGAATGCAGATGGCGGCCATGAATAACAACTTTTAAAAAATTGCAAAAACTGTGGAGAATGGGCCATCAGAAAGACATTGTCTAATAATTATCTATGATTTGCAACAGGAATGTTCAAAATCGGCACAGTAGGAGCTGAGGCATAATCAGTTTAAAGTAGGCGGTATCCGTGGGACACCCTGTTAGTAGGCTACGCCAACATACGCAAGGTTGCTAGAAGGTTGGAGTCTCTTGGCCTACCTGGTGGCAACCCTGACCGAGAAGCAGCTGAATTATTTGTCATTATACAACATCCGGTGATTTTTCGTCAGACATCCCGGACCCCGGACACGTTGTCCATCGTCGTCCTCTTCGCTCTAGACGGGAAACCCCAACAGGTACATTTGTCCGGAAGGGTTTGTGTACAAGGGAGAAAACTCCTCACCCCCTCCTCATGTCACCGGGTCTCTCGACGACCTCTTTAGCTTAGTTGGAAACCGCCCGTGCCAAGTCTTCAGAAAGAGAAAGTCAGTTGAATGCTGTCTGTTCAATGTATGACCATACCCATGGGGCCACACGTGTATCGTAGTCATTGGCATTACTCTATGAGCCAAAATAAAGTGCCACATTGACCTAACTGCAATGAGAATTCCATGGTGAGCACCCCTAGTTTAGTAGTGATCGGTTCAGGGGCTGGGGAGGAGTTGAGTAACAAACTTACAAACTCCATTACAATAAGATTTTCCGTCGAGTGAGGCCGATGTCGGCCAAGAAAGATCGACGACGGTCTTCTCGGACCGGAGCCACACCGGGACCGCCGGCGCCAACCTGGATCCTCTGCCCGCACTCCACTTTTTGGTTCCACTCATCTCGGGCGGAGGCGCACAAGGCTTGGCTTGAAGGCGGACAGACTCTGCAGGCCCATGTCACCGTCTCCGAAGATGGACTCATTCGGGGTCCCGTTGTCGCCAAGCCACCTCAAAGTCCGAATCTCCATCAGCATGGAACAGTCTTTCTGTCAGAATCCCTCATGCACCTCGCCGGAATCTGTCCGGGTCAGTTGGTGCTGTTCAAGGACAGCAGAGTGTTCCGGGCTTGGTGCAGCAAGCCAGGGACTCCAGACGAAGAAATCACCTTGTTCTGCGAGGAAGTGCACGACGATCCTGTGATAATTCGATCGCTCGACTCTCATCGCATCGGTGCGGTGAGCGAACTCTACCTCGACGGACAAGTGTGTGAAAAGTTGGATGGAGAAGATCTGGCCTTCGTTGTTTTGGCCAAGTTCGAGAACTCCGTCATAGCAAAGGGTGAGCACCTGCATGTCAACTATTTGGGACTTTCACTGTCCCTGAAGGTCCAGGAGATGGTTTGGGCCGGCGACGACGGCCAAGACGACGCAGCCGTTCTTGATTTGACTGAGCGGTTGGAAAAGACGTCAGTGAGCAATGTTCGACTACATGGACCACACAAGTTCGGTCTGGTTACATATGCAACTCAAGTCAAGTTTAACGAGAGTCTGTCCCAAAAATACGAGAAGAGGGTCAAGCTGAGTGCGGCCGAGTTAAAGATCGGTGGGCTCGACCGAGAGATTGACATTATAAAGAAGCACTTTGAATCGGTCATGCATCTCTCAGCTCGGAGCGCGGATGCAAACAACGGCATCCTTTTGTGGGGTCCTCCAGGGACAGGCAAGACAATGTTGGGAAGAAAGATCGGAGATCTCCTGGGAGTGAAGGTCATACGCGTTCTGGCCTGCGATATCTACTCCAAGTTCTTTGGGGAGGCCGAGGCCAACCTCCGAAATGTCTTCAAACAGGCCGAAGCGTCTCAACCTTGTGTCGTGTTTATGGACGAGATCGACTGTCTGTGTTCCGTCAAAGGTGGCGGGAAGTCCGCCTCCGACCAAGATAGTCGAGCCACCTCCTGCTTGGTGAACCTGATGGAAGACTTCAAGCGAAGGCGCCTCCGCGTAGTAGTGATCGGCAGCACAAACAGGGTCAACCTCATCGATTCCAGGTTGAGAAGGGCGGGCAGGTTGGACTTGGAGGTCGAGATTAGTGTGCCAACCAGAGAAAAGCGAAAAGATATTTTGACGAAACTGCTGGCGTCGCTCGAAAAGTGCCAGTTAGATGAAGAGGCTTTGGATGCCATAGCTGAATCCACACACGGCTTTGTTGGGGCAGACCTTGAGAGCTTAATCGACGAGGCTACAATTGAGGCGCTTCATCAACAGACTCCGCTTACTCGACAACACTTCACCGACGCTATCAAACGAGTGAAGCCGAGCGCCATGCGAGAGGTGTTGGTCGAGGTTCCTTCGGTCACTTGGGACGACATCGGCGGCTTGGAAGAGCTGAAACTCGCCCTCAGACAAGCTGTGGAGTGGCCGCTGAAGCGACCAGATTCGTTCGCTCGCCTTGGGATTACACCCCCCAGGGGGTTGCTCATGTACGGACCTCCTGGATGCTCCAAGACTATGGTGGCCAAGGCTCTGGCACACGAGAGCGGTCTCAATTTCTTGTCTGTCCGCGGACCGGAGCTTTTCAGTAAGTGGGTGGGTGAGTCCGAACAGGCAGTCAGAGAACTCTTTCGCAAAGCTCGTCAGGTTGCACCGGCTATCGTCTTCTTTGACGAGATTGACGCCATGTGCGCAGAGAGAGGAGGAGGCTCCGGCGTGTCCGACCGCGTGCTGGCGCAGATGCTCACGGAAATGGACGGCGTGGAACAGCTCAGGGCCGACATTATGGTGGTTGCCGCCACTAACAAGCCTAACCTCATTGATAGGGCCCTAATGCGTCCGGGCAGGCTGGACAGGCAGTTCTATGTGCCACTCCCCGACAAGTCCACCAGGGAAAAGATACTGTGCGTGCACACAAGAAAGCGGCCGCTTGAGCCTCAGGTTGACTTAACCGACTTGGCTGCTCGGACGGAAGGCTACTCTGGAGCAGAGTTGGCGGCAGTTTGCAATGAGGCAGCCTACAAAACCTTAGAGAAGGCTATGGATGGAGATAACGGTGATGATGAGATTACTGAATCGCTCAAGATAACCAAGGAGGACTTTGACGAAGCGCTGACGATTGTGAGGCCACGTTTGAACGCTGCCTCTCTTCAAGCATATGAACAGTTCAGCAACAGAAAGAGCTGATACGAAATATATTCAGAGTAGACCGATAGTTCGAGAATATGGAGGTCCTGTGGCTCCACAACAAGTTATTCAGTGAACAATGAATAAAATAAGTTTTGTTCTGAAGACTATACTGCACTTTTTTTTTTTAAAAAAAAAATTAAGTCTTTTGTATTTATGATGGCACCATTTGGCTCGCTGGAAGCGTTCAAGTACTTCCTGAACGTACCGGGTTCATAGGGCTGGCTTCGCTAGAGAATAAATGCCTTTTCAGATGTATATTTAGAAAAGGCGATCTCTGAGAAGACCTCAAAAGAATCAATCTGGAGTTTTCTGCCAATCATCTTTATGGCAATGTTTTGCTCCAGTAGCGTGCGCCACCTCCAAAGTGCAACCTCCTTCATTCTCTCTGTACTGCCGTTCACTTCGACTTTTGGAGCTGAGTCCCACAGCACATCACTGTTACCAAACAGTCGTTATCAAAATCGAATATGACAGAGAGCACAGTCTGCTTGAACTTGCCTGAACTGTTCCCAACCATGTCTGGAGCTGTCATGGATCAATTTCTCCCAACAACTGTTATCATCACGTGAGCACTTCAAAATCACGGAGTCCTGAAGGATCATCTGCCCATTAGAAAAGGGCACACTGTAGGATGAGTTGATGACAGCTGGCTCTGGGCGTCTCCTCGGGGATCGTGGCCCGTTCCTTGATGAAGGAGGCCATGAGACTGCTGAAGGTGGAACGCTTCGAAGGTTAATTTGGATATTATTCATCATCACATTTGAAAGGCAAAATAAGCAGAAAACACAGGAGTGGATTACAGGCGGAACTAGCAGCCTAACTTAACTTGTATGTACACTCAATGCAATAATGACTTCCATCTCTTCCAGCTTCATGGTGGTTTTCAAGGCGTCCAGGTCTGATCCGCCCATTGGGGCGGTGATTGTGCTAAAGATGGCAAAGAATATGGTTCAGACTGAGGTCAAGTGGGACGATGTCACTGCTTTCGACATTGGCAAGGGCGTCGTTCTCTCATCTTCGGCCAGTATCATGAGGTGAGCTGATGTTTAGAGGACTATCTGAAGCTGATAATCAACTTCTCGTCGTGTAGGTACTTGGTTCGCTTGTGCCCCGACCTGAACTTGTACGGGGTTGATGCGTTGACCCGGACTGAGATCGACCACTGGCTGAGCTTCTCCCAGGGGGCCCTGTCATGTCACGCAGAATTTGAGGAATCCCTTTCTTACTTGAACTCCATGCTGCTGGATCCTAACGGATTTCTGGTCGGCAAAAGCATGTCTGCAGCCGACTACGCGGTCTTCGGAACTTTGCAAGGCAGCGGTCTTTGGCTGGACAAGGTCAAGGCGGAGAAAGCACCTTCCAACGTGGCCAAGTGGTTCCACTCCATGGCAAGAAAGTCAGAGATCAAGCAAGTGGTGGCTGAACTGCCCAAGGATGCCGTGTCCAGACCGTCCATAAAGTCCGAAGTCAAGATCGAAGAAGGTAGAACGTGCAAGCACAGCAGTGACATCAACAGAATGTAAACATTCCTCATGTCTCAGGTTCTAAATCCGGAGCGCCCAACAAAACGGCACAGACCAAGGACGAGGGAAAGTTCGTGGATCTCCCAGGAGCTGAGAAAGGAAAGGTGGTCGTCAGATTCCCTCCTGAAGCAAGCGGGTAAGAGTCCCAGTGACGCATTTATGCCAATATCTAGTGTCACAGGATCCTCCGAGTTGTGCTTATTTCATCATGGGCAGATTTCGGATGTATTTCATCTCCTCTTAGATTTCCTAGTAGATCATGGTCAGTCACCTCGTCGCGTTCTGTCTCTTCCCTACTTCCTCCGAGGCACTCTTATAGCTTCTTTCTTCTTCCCCTCTTCTAAGATTATTAGTATGTCGTAGTGTTTGACCTTGACAGTCTTTGCGCAGACGACGTAAGTGCCGACCAAGATTGCGAGGAACAACGTCCCCAGGAAGAACCAGCCGGAGTTCCACAGCACTGGATGGCAGTAGTTTTCGTCTCCTTCCTCTGTACTATTATGCGGAGTACGAGCCACATGAGCAATGCAAAGCCAGAAGCAGCCAATGAGTGTGCAAAGGCTGATCATCCCGATGAAGATCGTGAGCAACAATTTGCCGACGACGCTGGTCATGACATTGGCGCACGAGCAGCCGCAAGGACTGCACCTCTTCGGCATCATGGGACATCCCCCCCGCATGCAGCAGGCAAACAGCCCAGACGTTAGCACCACCGCTCCTGTGTACCTGAACCACTTTGGGAGGTTCCCCCGCTCTCCTTCATGGTCGAACGTGCTGCTGTCGATTGCCCGCATCTTGCACTTGTCGCCCAAGGCTTCTGCCATGACGACCATGGTGAGTCCACAGCAGATGGCAAAGCAGGTGACGCAGGTGGCCGAGCCATTGGCCCTCTTCGGCCTGGTGTACATCCTCCTCTCCTCTTTGGTCGGCATCGTCTGGCTGTGTCACCGGCAGTCTCCGCTTTGTAGAGGACAGTTTGTGATGCAATCTCTGGCTATTTTGTCACCCACTTTTCATCTCCGCTCATTCCCCATAAACTTCTGCTGACGAAATTGTGGCCCAGCAATGTGAGGCCTTAAGAGGCTGACTCCAGCCCCCGAGGCCAGCTCCTGGGCACTGTCACGAGTAAGTTACTGGCCTGGATGGTGAGACCTCGTCGAAGCATTCCTCGAGGGTCATCCCACCCCTGCACAAGTGCAGAGTTCACGAACCAAGTTAGTTTGCGCTTGGACATGACCCTTGGGTGAGGCCTCAAGAGGCCTCACCAATAAAGAGCGGACTTATAGTGACAATTGCACTTCGATCAAGCTGTCACTATATCTGGGCTTCACTGTAGTACACTTGATGGGTTTGGACGCCTGTAGTTACTCCGAGTAACTACTCCGACTAACTAGTTACTCGCAAACTAACTTGGTTCGTGAACTCTGCACTTGTGCAGGGGTGGGATGACCCTCGAGGAATGCTTCGACGAGGTCTCACCATCCAGGTCAGTAACTTACTCGTGACAGTGCCCAGGAGCCAGCCTCGGGGGCTGGGGTGAAATCGTAGCCCGGTCCGGACCGCGAGCTGGAGCGAGCTGGGTAGGACCGCGCACAGACTCATTCATCGCTGTTCTCCTTTACTTCCAGTTATCTCCACATCGGTCATGCTAAAGCCGCTCTCTTAAACCAACATTACCGCGATCACTTCGATGGCAAACTCATCCTCCGTTTCGACGACACCAACCCTGCCAAGGAGAAGGAGGAGTTCGAAGAGGTCATCCTCCACGACCTCAAGTTGCTCCAAGTCAAGCATGATTTTTTTTCGAGGTCGTCGGATCACTTTGAGACTTTGTTGAAGTACTGCGAGAAGTTGCTCAAGGAGGGGAAAGCTTATGTCGACGACACGGACGCAGAGACAATGAAACAAGAGCGAGAGGCCCGCCAAGAGTCCAAAAATCGGAATAACTCGCCTAGTGAGAATCTAAAGCTTTGGGAAGAGATGAAGCGCGGCACCGACCTCGGTCAGAAGTGCGCAGTCAGGGCCAAAATTGACATGAAGTCCGACAACGGCTGCTTACGGGACCCAACCATCTACAGGTATTTGCAGTCAGTCGCAAGTCTTTTGCCAATACCTCTACATATCTGTATATAGGTGCAAGCTTGATCCTCACCCCGCCACTGGTGACAAGTACAAGGTGTATCCGACGTATGACTTTGCATGCCCAATTGTGGACAGCATTGAAGGTGTGACCCACTCGCTCAGGACCACAGAATACATGGACAGGGACGATCAGTTCTTCTGGTTCATCAATGCTCTGGGCCTCAGGAGGCCTCACATTTATGCCTACGCCAGACTCAACATGACCAATACTGTGAGCCGCGCTACGATACTGTACGAAACATAGATGGCCGAATTCTTAATCTTTTTGTAGGTCATGTCCAAGCGCAAACTAACTTGGTTCGTGAACTCTGCGCTTGTGCAGGGGTGGGATGACCCTCGATTCCCGACTGTTCGAGGAATGCTTCGACGAGGTCTCACCATCCAGGCCCTGAAAAACTTCATCGTGGCTCAGGGGTCCTCGAGGTCCGTGGTCTTCATGGAATGGGACAAGATCTGGGCCATGAACAAGAAGGTCATAGACCCTATCGCTCCGAGATACACCACGGTGACTAAGGAGTATACCGTCCCCGTCACGGTCACTGGTGCCGGTGAAGAGCTAGTGATGGCTGACCTTCATCCTAAGGATCCTTCACTTGGGCAAAAGCCTATTTGGAGAGCTCCGACTGCCTTGATCGACGGATCTGATGCCGAAGCCATGCGTGAGGGCGAAAACGTCACTTTCATAAATTGGGGCAATCTCCTCGTGGTCAAGATCACCAAAGGAAGCAACGGCCGAGTGACAGGAGTGACTGTCGACCTTAATCTGAAAAATAAGGACTTCAAGAAAACGCTGAAGGTGACTTGGCTAGCGGCTACTTCGAAGGCACCGACGACTCCAACCACATGTGTGTACTACGACCACATTATATCGAAGCCAGTTCTGGACAAGGAGGACGATTTCCAGCGCTTTATCGGTGAAAACACTAAAGTGGAAGTTGAATTCCTCGGAGACCCGGAGCTGAGAAAGTTGAAAAAGGGCTCCATCGTGCAGATCCAGAGACGCGGCTTCTTCATAGTTGACGAAGTGTTCTCGCCGCCGTCGCCGAACACTTGCAAGGCGAGACCCGTCAAACTGATCGCAATTCCAGATGGGACACCCGGAAGCTATGGACCACCGGGAAAGAAGGCCAACAAGACGCCGTCGTCAGCACCAGCAAAAAAGCAACAGCAACACGATACTGCTGCCAAGGTCCCAAGCGGCGAGGCTGAGTCACTCTCTGCTCAAATCACCAATCAGGGCGACGTTGTTCGAAAATTAAAGGCAGAGAAAGCGGATAAGTCGAAAGTTCAAGCCCAGGTACATGTCCTCTTGGAGCTCAAGAAGCAGTACAAGGCGGCCACTGGACTTGACTGGACACCCCAGTCTCATCCTCCACAGAAGGCCGAGTCGCCAAGAAAGGATGAAAAGGGTTCATCCGAGTTGAATGAGAGCATCAAGGCTCAAGGTGATGTTGTTCGAAAATTAAAGGCAGAGAAAGCGGATAAGTCGAAAGTTCAAGC